>SDBU01003724.1_pt1 | contig 19226 bp, 17 predicted proteins | sample 2277071 | NCBI WGS metagenome assembly SDBU01 (sample SAMN10397929, study PRJNA504765) | marine sediment metagenome | isolation source: marine sediment core GS08_GC12, 126 cmbsf | place: Arctic Ocean: Gakkel Ridge, Loki's castle | collected 2008 | reverse complement strand
GCATTCACCCGTATGCCGTCTTCTGCCAGAGCCACAGCTAAAGCCCTGGCCAGCATAATCAAGCCCGCCTTTGAGGCGGAATAAACGGGAGATTGTGAGGAAGGACGCAATCCCAAGCCTGAGCAGGTAAAGAGTATTGAGCCCCCGCCCGCTTTTTTTATTTCGGGAGCAGCAAATTTAGCTCCGAAGAAACCGGCCTTCAAGTGTATATCCATTGTCCGGTCGTAGTCTTCTTCAGTGGTCAACTCCAGAAAACCCGGGCCGGCAATACCCGCATTGTGGTAGAAGATATCTAGCTTGCCATAAGTAGCAACCGTCACCTCTACCATCTTTTCTATTTCTTTCACATTCACCAGGTCTACATAGGTAAAAAAGGCATCTCCGCCATCTTTGTTGATTGTTTCCACAGTCTCATGGGCATCTTTCTCATTGATATCAGCAATAGCCACCCTGGCGCCTTCCCGGGCAAATAAGATGGCAGTAGCCCGGCCAATCCCCGTGGCGGCACCCGTTATCAATGCTACTTTTCCCTCAAGCTTCATTGTCAGTCAGTCTCCTTTTCTCATTGGTACCCAGATTATAGCACTGAGTTGGTATTTCGTCTATTTAGCGTTAGCATTTACAGCTAAACTCTATACGACATTTCTCTTGACCTTCTCCTTATTCTCTTATATCATCTCGCGCAATCTAGACGAAAAGAAAGAGAGGTTCATTATTGAAGCAACTTACGCTTCATAGTATAATGACGTGTGATGTGCAGTTCATTCTGGCTCTTCACCCTTACCATAGGGGGCGGAGGGCTTTTATTTCAGTAAAGAAGTGAAATGGCTGATAAATATAACCCGCAGGAAATAGACAAAAAGTGGCAGCAGAGATGGGCTGAAGACCGGCTCTACGAGGTTACCGAGGATAGTGCCCGGCCCAAATGGTACGCCCTGACCATGTTTCCTTACACCTCTGGTGACCTGCACATCGGGCACTGGTACGCCATGGCCCCCTCCGACGTTCACGCCCGGTTTAAGCGAATGCAGGGCTACAACGTGCTTCACCCCATGGGTTTCGACGCCTTCGGCCTGCCCGCGGAAAACGCCGCCATCAAGCGGGGCATCCACCCTTATACCTGGACGATGCAAAACGTAGAGAATATGCGCCGCCAACTGCGGAGCATCGGCGCCATCTATGACTGGAGCCGGGAGGTGATTACCTGCCTGCCCGAGTACTATAAGTGGACGCAGTGGTTCTTTTTGAAGCTGTATGAGACGGGTCTGGCCTATCGCGCCAAGGCTCCGGTCAACTGGTGTCCCCGCTGTCAGACGGTGCTGGCTAACGAGCAGGTGGTAAATGGCGCTTGTGAGCGCTGTGAAGCAATCGTCGCCCGGCGCGACCTGGAGCAGTGGTTTTTCCGCATCACCAGGTATGCCGATGAGCTGATGCAGCATGATGGCATCGACTGGCCGGAGCGGATAAAGGCAATGCAGAGGAACTGGGTGGGCAAGAGTGTCGGCGCTGACATTTCCTTCGGCCTTGAAGTTCCCGGGGTAGAGGAAAAAGAAATCAGGGTATTTACCACCCGACCCGATACTGTTTTTGGGGTTACCTTTATGGTACTGGCTCCGGAACACCCGCTGGTAGCCAGGCTGACCACACCAGACAGGAAGACAGAGGTAGAGGAGTATATTGCCCGCACCCGAGGGCGCACTGATATTGAGAGACTATCCACCGAGCAGGAAAAGGAAGGTGTGTTTATCGGGGCTTACTGTACTAACCGGCTTAACGGGGAACCAGTACCAATCTGGATTGCCGACTACGTATTGTTGAGCTATGGCACCGGGGCCGTGATGGGAGTGCCGGCCCACGACGAACGCGACTTTACTTTTGCCCACCAGTATGACCTGCCCATCAGGGTGGTAATAGCCCCGCCTGACTGGGCCGGTGGTGAACTTGAGGAAGCATATACCGGGCCGGGCACAATGGTAAACTCCGGGCAGTTTAACGGACTGTTGGGTGAAGAGGGCATAAATGCCGTCAGTGCCTTTCTGGAGGAGAAAGGGTGGGGAGGAAAAGCCACGTCCTACCGGCTCCGCGACTGGCTTATCTCCCGCCAGCGTTACTGGGGGGCACCGATACCCATTATTTACTGCTCCAGGTGCGGTATTGTCCCGGTCCCGGAAAAAGACCTGCCGGTATTGCTCCCCGAGGACGCTGAGTTCAAGCCCACCGGCGAATCCCCGCTGAAGTACCATGAGCCCTTCGTCAATACCACCTGTCCCCGTTGCTCATCACCCGCCAGGCGGGAGACAGACACCATGGATACCTTTATGTGCTCCTCATGGTATTTCCTGCGCTACGCCAGCCCGGGCCATGATTCCGCCCCGTTTGACGAGAGGTTGAAGTACTGGCTGCCGGTAGACCTCTACACCGGTGGTGCTGAGCACGCCGTTATGCACCTGTTCTATGCCCGCTTCTTCCTTAAAGCCATCCGCGATATGGGGCTGGTCGACTTTGACGAGCCGTTTACCCGGCTATTTAACCAGGGAGTCATCATCGCCGGCAAACAAAAAATGAGCAAATCGCGGGGCAACGTGGTTACCCCCGATGAATACGTCGCCGAAATAGGTGCTGACGCCGTGCGCGCCTATCTCATGTTTGTTGGTCCCTGGGAGCAGGGCGGTGAGTGGGATGACAGCAGCATTAGCGGGGTAAACCGCTGGCTTAACCGCGTATGGAAACTAGTTTTAGAGTCATACCAGATGAAGGTTGACAAAGCTGTCATAGATAGACTGAAAGGTGAAAAGGCACAAAGAGAGCTACAGCGTACCACTCACCAGACCATCAGAAAAGTCACCGAGGACATAGAAAGAATCCGCTTTAATACCATGATAGCCGCCCTTATGGAGCTTACCAACTACCTGGGTAATGTTAAGAAAGAAGGAATAGTCACTCTCCCTGACTGGCTGGAGACTATAGACGTTCTGCTCCAGCTCATGGCGCCGACCACCCCGCATCTGGCCGAGGAGCTATGGCAGAGAACCGGACACGATTACAGTATTCATAATCAGCGCTGGCCGCAATGGAATGAGGAGTTAGCCCGGGAGGAGGAGATTACCCTGGTGGTCCAGGTAAACGGCAAGGTGCGTGACCGAATTATGGTGCCGGCGTCTATTACCGAGAATGAAGCCAGGCAGCTGGTTATGGAGAGACCGCGGGTGAAGGCTTACCTCGAAGGCAAAGAGATGGTCAAAACGGTATATGTCCCGGGGAGGCTGGTAAATCTGGTGGTGCGTGAGCCGAAGTAGGAGGGAGACCCAAAGATGAAGATAGCCTTTATCGGCGGTGGGGCGATGGGGGAGGCGATGCTGTCAGCCATTCTGGACAAGGGCCTGAGCACACCACAAGATATATCGGTCAGTGATATTAGTGAGACTCGCCGCCAGTACCTGGAACAGAAATACGGTGTGAACGTAACTGCCAGTAACCGACAGGCAACCCAAACGGGCGAGACCGTCATCCTGGCCGTTAAGCCACAGAACCTGGTTGAGGTCATGACTGAGCTCAACGGTCACCTGCAACCTCCACAGCTGGTGCTATCTATCATCGCCGGCGCCAGAATCAATACTCTATGCCTGGGACTTGACCATAATCGCGTGGTTCGGGTCATGCCCAACACACCGGCCCAGATCGGCGAGGGGATGAGCGTATGGACCGCCACTGGCGAGGTAACCGACGAGCAAAAGAGGGGGGCAAGCTCCATTCTCGGCGCTATGGGCAAGGAGATTTACGTTGATAACGAACAATATATGGACATGGTTACCGCCGTGAGCGGCAGTGGGCCAGCCTACACTTTCCTCTTTGTCGAATCGCTGGTTGACGCCGCGGTGGAAACAGGTCTTCCCCGAGATACGGCTGAGGAACTGGTGCTGCAGACATTGCTCGGCTCGGTTCACCTTATCCAGAAGTCAGGTAAGTCCCCCGCCGAGCTGCGCCGAATGGTCACCTCCCCCGGCGGCACCACCGCCGAGGCCCTGCTCAAGCTGGAAGAAGGGGGGTTCCACGACCTGATTAAGGAGGCAGTTATTGCCGCATACCGCAAAGCCCAAAGACTGGGGGGATAAGCTATCATGGCCTTTTTATTTCGCTTAATTGAACTCCTGTGCGATGTTCTCACCATCGCCATTATTTTCCGGTCTATTCTATCCTGGTTTTCACCGGCACCAAACAACCGGCTGGTGCTTTTTTTATACCAGGTCACGGAGCCGCTCCTGGCACCTTTACGCCGCATTATACCCAGAGTTGGCCTGTGGGACTTTACTCCGCTGGCTGCCATAGTCCTGCTTCAATTGATTACTTACCTGTTGCCGTGACCGCTAATTATTCAACGCCTATTTCGCTAACCTTTCGCCCTCCCTTGTGGTTATGATACAATGAAACGTAGTTCAACCCCGCTCATTTTGTGTCATCTTTAACCAGCGCACCAGGAGGAAGTCAATGATAACCAAACGGATTAAACCGGGCTTGATATTAACTCTGGTCTGCCTGGCCTTGCTTATCTCTACCGCCTGCCGTGGCCAAACGAGTGACATCCAGCAGGAACTGGTCGAGGTAACCCGGGGTAGCATAATGCTTAGCGTTACCGGTGACGGTAACCTGTCTCTACACCGGCACCAGAAATTGACCTTTGGCACCAGTGGCGATATAACCGGGATATATGTTGAGAAAGGCGACCGGGTAACCAAGGGGCAGGTACTGGCCGCGCTTGACACCACCTCCCTGAAGCGAGGGATAAGGACTGCGGAACTGGCCGTCATAACCACAGAACTGGCGGTTACCACCGCTGAAGTTGACCTCAAACTGGCTACCGAGGACACTGATGCTATCACTACAGCTGAGATTGACCTGGCACAGGCTAGTGACAGTTTTAGAAAACTGACCTATCCCTATACCTACGCCACCTTTGCCTTTGATGTTCCCACGGCCCTGGTCGCCATTAAGGATGCGGAACGCCAGGTAAAGGAAGCGCTGGAAACACTGGAGATAGGACTCAGCGCTGACCAGTACTGGGAAGTGTGGCGCCAGCTCAAGGACGCTCAAGAGAACTTAACCGATGCCAGGCAACGGCTAGCTCGCGGGCAAGGGGAGGATATATTTCTTATCGGCGATGTTGAGAGAACAATAGCGGGACAAACAATAACCGAAGCATATATCCCAACCAAGGACTTCTGGACGTTAAGGGCTGCTGAACTAGCAATGAAGAAAGCTGAATTAGCTTTGTCTCAAGCCAAGACTAATGCTAAGACCAGCCGGGAGAAAGCCACCCTGGCTTTAGCCGACGCCAGAAATGACCTGGCTAATGCCAGAAATAACCTGGACAAAGCCCGGGATGAACTGGAAAAGGCGGTAATAGTTGCCCCCTTTGATGGTCTTATCGCCAAGGTAGATGCCAAAGAGGGCGACTCTTTGTCCGCCTTCAATTATGCTACTGCCATTATCATGGAAATAATTGACCCCGGCCGCATGGAGCTCAAGGCCGAGGTGGACGAGATAGACATACCATTAGTTAAGCCGGGGCAAAAAGCCCTCATCACCCTTGATGCCTTACCCGACATCGAACTGGAGGGAAAGGTCAACTTTATATTCCCCTTATCTCGGGAGAAAGCCGGCGTGATACTTTATGAGATTGAAATTGGCTTTGATGTCCCGGAAGGTTCGGCGCTTAAGGCCGGCATGAGCGCCAGCGCTGATATCGTGATTGATGAACGGAGCAATGTTTTGCTGGTGCCCAGCCGGGCGATTACTCAGGACAGCTCAGGGAGTCCCGTGGTCAAGGTTATGGTTGGTGAAGAGACTCAAGAGAGACCGGTAGTTACCGGCATCAGCGATAGCTATCAGACCGAGATTGTATCCGGACTGAGTGAGGGTGAGGTAGTGGTGGTAGAAAGGAAAGTCAAGCCAGAGTCATCGGGTGGCCTTTTTGGCGGATAGACCTTAACGAGTCAGAGGACATGATTGAACTGGAAAACATAACCAGGGTTTACCGAATGGGAAAGGTCGATGTCTATGCCCTTAATGGGGTATCTCTTTCTATCAATAAAGGTGAGATGGTTGCCATTGTTGGCGTTTCGGGTTCAGGCAAGTCCACTCTGCTCAATATGATTGGCTGTCTGGACAGACCTACCTCCGGTAGATACATCCTGGACGGTGCTGACGTCAGTCAACTCAACGATAATAAGCTGGCTGAGATAAGAAATAAGAAACTTGGCTTTGTCTTTCAGGAGTTTAACCTGCTGTCCCGCGCCACCGCCCTGGCCAATGTTGAGCTCCCCCTGATTTACGGCAACTCCCGTCAAAAGCGCCAGCGGGCTATGGAAGCCCTGGAACGGGTGGGGCTCGGCGCCAGAGCCAAGCACAAACCCACTGAGCTTTCCGGTGGTGAACAACAGCGGGTAGCCATCGCCCGGGCGCTGGTGGGCAACCCGCCCGTAATTCTGGCCGACGAGCCTACCGGCAACCTTGACAGTGCCTCCACCAATGAGATTATCTCTGTCCTTCACCAACTGCACCAGGACGGCATCACGGTAATCCTGGTTACGCACGAGAGGGATATAGCCAACCAGACCCAGCGTATCATCCAACTGCTGGACGGAAAAATTATCAGTGACGAGCCGGTGCCCAAACAGACAACAGCTACCATCGACCGCTGAGGAGAGTGGAAGTGAAGTTTATTCAGTTCTTTAGTCTGGCCATAAGGTCGCTGCTGGCCAACAAGTTACGCTCCTCACTGACCATGCTGGGCATGATAATCGGTGTTGGCGCCGTTATCGTTCTCATGTCCGTGGGGGCGGGTCTCCAGAATATGATTACCTCCACTTTTGAAGAGTTGGGCACCAACCTACTCGCGGTGCAGCCGTCCAATCCAGAAGCGCCGGGAATTATGGGGGCGATGTACGGCGCTATGACTGCCAGTCTTACTATGGATGACGCTGAGGCTATGAGCCGCATCCGCTCGGTGACAGTTGTAGCACCGACCAACGAAAACTTCGTTAAGCTAATAGCCGGTAATGAAGACACAACATCTGTGATACACGGCAGCACCCCCGGATACCAGCAGGCGTATGGTTATACGATAGCTTCGGGGCAATTTTTTACCGAGCGGCATATAGCCCGCCGGGATACCGTGGTAGTGCTGGGGAGTAAGGTGGCTGAAGGCCTGTTCGGTAGCGATGACCCCGTCGGACAGAAGGTCAAAATCAGGGATAAATGGTTTACCGTCATCGGTGTCCTGGAGCCCAAGGGTGTCGGGTTTTTTGGATTTAGCCTAGATGAGGTGGCGGTGACGCCGATAACCACCTATCAAGCACGGCTGTTCTCGCAGAAGACGCCCGGCGGGGATGACGCCGTTCAGTCAATTGCTGTCCAGTTAGCCAGCGCCGAGGTGATAGACGAGGTAACGGAAGATATTGAAAATCTCTTAAGAAAACGCCACCGCATCGATGAGGATGAGGAGGATGATTTCTCCGTTGTCAGTATGGAGCAGATGCTCGGAGAATTTGAGACCATAACCCTTGCCCTAACCGTATTCCTGGGACTGATTGGTGCTATCTCCCTGCTGGTGGGTAGCATCGGCATTATGAACATTATGCTGGTTTCGGTAACCGAGCGCACCCGGGAGATTGGCCTGCGTAAGGCGATAGGAGCCAAGCGGAGGGATATCCTGATGCAATTTCTATTGGAAGCCGCCATGCTGAGCCTGGTTGGAGGTGCCATAGGGCTGACCTTTGCCTGGGTGGCGGCATGGGGAATCTCTCAAATCGACCTTGGTGGATTCACAATCAGCGCTGTGGTCTCACCATTTATTGTAATTGTGGCTATCTCGGTCTCGGTTTTTATTGGTCTCGCCTCAGGAATATACCCGGCAATGAGGGCGGCCCGGTTAGACCCGATTACTGCCCTGCGCTATGGATAGGGAAACAATTAAGAAAGGCAGGTAGATAATGACTAAACCGATTGAAGTTGATGACACCCGGTTTGACCAGGTCGTACTGAAGTCAGTAACGCCGGTGCTGGTAGACTTCTGGGCACCCTGGTGCCGTCCCTGCGCCATGATTGCCCCGATACTGGATGAGCTGGCTGAGGAGTATAGCGGGAGGATAACCATCGCCCGGCTGGACGTTGACCAGAATGGAAAAACGGCGGTCCAGTACCAGGTAATGAGTATCCCCACCCTGCTCTTGTTCAAGAACGGGAAACCAATCACCAATATAGTCGGCTTCAGACCCAAGGAAGAGCTGAAGCGAAGTCTGGATGCCGCCCTGGCTTAGGCTTATGAACAAGGAATACGCCGTAATTATTATTGGCGGTGGCCCGGCCGGGCTCAGTGCCGGCATTTATACCGCAAGGGCAAGGCTAAGTAGCCTGCTTGTAGAAAAGGAGGCACTGGGTGGTCTGATAGCCAATACCGAGTGGGTGGAAAATTACCCCGGATTCCCTGAGGGTATCAGCGGGTATGACCTGACTCAATTAATGGAGCAGCAGGCGCTAAAATACGGGGTGGAAACGTTACTGGCCGAGGTTACCGGTATTAAACTCAAAAGCGAGTCAAAGATGGTAAAGACCACCCGGGGAGACGTTACCGCTAAAGCGGTTATTATCGCCAGCGGCTGCGAACGAAATAAATTAGGCGCCCCGGGAGAAGTGGAATTTACCGGTAAAGGGGTGTCCTATTGTGCCACCTGTGACGCCTTTTTCTTCCGGGACCAGCCGATAGCCGTTGTGGGGGGCGGTAACGCGGCTATCAGTGAAGCCCTTCACCTGGCTAAATTTGCCTCCAGAGTAACCGTAATACACCGCCGCCGGGAACTGCGCGCCACCCGCATTCTTCAGGAGAAAGCCTTCGCTGAATCCAAAATTGAATTCCTGTGGAATAAAGTAGTTGAGGCTATTGATGGTAAAGACGTGGTAAAGAGACTGAGACTTCGTGACGTGACCACCGACGAAAAATCCACCCTGGACGTAGCCGGAATCTTCGTCTCTATCGGGCTTAAGCCCAATACTGACTACCTCAAAGGGTTATTGCCACTGGATGCCGCCGGCTATATTATCACCAATGAGAAGATGGAGACAGAGGTGCCCGGCATTTTTGCCGCCGGCGATATACGCGGTAGCTCCATCCGGCAGGTAATTGCCGCCGCCGGAGACGGCGCCATCGCCGCTATCTATGCGGAAAGGTTTATCACCCAAACTGGTAAATAAACCACGGGATTAGCTTTTATTTACCCCGACCACTGAAGTATAATGTAGAAGGAAAGAGAGTATGAAAGTAGTTTTTTTGCACGATGTACCTAATGTCGCCCGGGCCGGTGAGACCAAAGAGATAGCTGACGGCTACGGCCGGAACTTTCTTATCCCCAAGAAGTTAGCCGTGTTAGCGGATAAAGCCTCCACCAAAGCCCTGGAGAGGCAACGCCGAATAGAAGTCAGAATTGAAGCTGACATGGCTGAAATCGCTCAGCAGTTAGCGGGTAAGGAGGTTATCCTGAAAGCCCAGACCGGTGCCCAGGATAAACTCTATGGCTCTATTACCCACGCTGATATTGCTGACGAATTACAGAATGCGACGGGAATAGCTATCGATAAAAGGAAGATAGAGCTAGCTGAGCCCATCCGCCAGCTTGGTAGCCACGAGGTAACCATCAAACTGGCCAAAGACATAACGACCACGATAACGGTCACGGTGGTCGAAAAGGAGAAGGGTCAGGGTGACCAGTGAAAAACTGCCCCCGCATGATATTGATGCTGAAGAAGCCGTAATTGGCTCGCTGCTGATAGATGGCACCGCAATCTATAAAATAAACTCCGTGCTTCAGCCAGTGGACTTTTATAGCGAACGAAACTCGCTGGTGTATAAGGCATGCTTATCGCTCTATGAGCGTAATGAAGCGATAAACCAGATAACGGTATCCCAGGAGCTGGCCCGACAGGAAAAGCTCGATACCTGCGGCGGCGCGGCCTACTTGAGCCACCTGATAGCGATATGCCCCACTTCCCTCGATATTGAGGACTACGCCCAGATTGTTTACCGCCTGTCACTAATGCGCCGTCTCATCGGTGCGGCTGACCAGATTGCCGCCATCGGTTATAAAGCCGACCCCGATGTTGATACCAGCCTGAATAGAGCCGAGGATACCCTGTATCAGCTGCGCCACGGGCAGAGTCCACGGGACCTTATTCCTATCCGTCAGGTATTGGACAAATATTTTGAACCCGCCGCACCGACGGAAGGAGAGACCCGTGAGCCCATGCCTTTTATACTTTCCGGCTTTACCGGCCTGGATGAACTCCTGGGAGGATTTCACCGTTCTGACCTGGTTGTCATCGCCGGCCGGCCCAGCCACGGTAAGACCAGTTTCGCCCTTAACATCAGCCGAAATGCCGGCGTGGAATATGGGGCCTGCGTGGCCTTCTTCAGCCTGGAAATGTCACGGGAAGAGGTAGTCCTGCGCCTCCTCGCCAGCGAAGCCGAGGTCAATTCCAGACGGATTCGTTTTGACCTCATTAAAGATAATAAAGATGAGGAAAGAAGGGTTATGGCCGCCACCGGCCTGCTCTCAGAAGCGCCAATCTATATTGACGACTCCCCGCAAGTCAGGGTGGTGGAGATGCGAAGCAAAGCCCGCCGTCTCTACTATGAGCGCGGTATCGACCTTATTGTCGTTGACTACCTCCAGCTAATGCAGGAAGACAGGCGACAGGAAACCCGGGTCCTGGAGCTGGGCTACATCTGCCGTTCCCTTAAGGCGCTGGCTCGTGAGCTCAATGTGCCGGTGATAGCCGTGTCCCAGCTCAGCCGTCAAATAGAATGGCGGGCATCACACAAACCCCAGCTCTCCGACCTGCGGGAAAGCGGCAACATTGAGCAGGACGCCGACGTAGTCATCTTTATCTCGCGGGACGAAGTCTATTACTCCACTGAACAGGAATGGAGAGCTAGCGGGCAGCACGAGGGTGAGGACTACCCACCGCCGGCGGAATTCATAGTTGCCAAGCACCGTAATGGGCCTACCGGTGATATACAGCTATACTTCAGGCGCAACCTGACCAAGTTCGAAAACCTCAGCGCAGGAGAGCCGAGTTTACTATGAATCAGTTTGACGGTTTTCCCGCCAAGATGCAGTTTACCTCCATACCCAACCTTTTCTTCAGTACCGTACTGCCCCAAATCAGTGACATCGCCGAGCTAAAGACAACCCTCCACATTTTTGAGGCGCTTTACCGCAAGCGGGGCTATCCCCGGTTTGTTACTTACCGCGAGCTGTTAGGCAATAAAAGCCTGATGACCAGCCTCCGGCAGACAACAAAGCCCCCGGAGGAGGCACTACGCCAAGCCCTGGAGATGGCTACCCGGCGGGGGGTCATCCTCCACCTGACCCTGGCTAAAGATAATGGGGCGGAGGACCTTTATTTTCTCAATACCGAGTCCCAGAGACAGATGGTCGCCAGGATTCAAAATGACGAAATAAAGTTAAGCGGGCTCAAAGCTGGAGAGCCGACCTACGTTGAGACCGAGGAGCCACCCGATATTTTTACTCTATATGAGCAAAACATTGGTATGCTTACCCCACTTATCGCTGAAGAACTGCGTGAAGCCGAAACGCTCTATGGTGAAACCTGGACCAGGGATGCCATTAAAGAGGCGGTTAACCACAACAAACGCAAATGGAGCTATATTTCAGCAATTCTAGAGCACTGGACATCAGAAGGCAGGAGTGATGGAACACATAGGGGATATTCTGCAAAGAAGACCGACCCAGACAAATACATCAAGGGCAAATACGGCCACATGGTCCGACGCTGAAGATGAGGAGGAAGCCTCATCGTCTGCATCCTGCCCGGTATGCCACGGGGCTGGCTTCGTTCATCCGTCGTTACCCTCAGGGAAGCCGGATTATAGCCGCGCTGTCCCCTGTCGCTGTGCCCGCGACAAAATGACCCGGGAGCGAGCTAAGGAACGACAACGCCCGTCAATTGAATATGCCTGGGCCCCACAGTTCGAACTGCAGAAAACTATGACTTTTGACAACTTTGAAATAAGACGTGTTTTTAATCTATCGGAAGAACAACTGGAGACGGCGAAGGAAAAACGGATGACTCTGCCGGAATATCAGGAGGAAATAAGCCAGAACCTGGCGGAAGCTTACCGTCTTGCCTTTGACTTTGCCAAATTACCCGAAGGCTGGCTGGTATTCCTGGGTGTTACCGGTTGTGGCAAAACTCACCTGGCCGCCGCCATCGCCAACTATCGCTATCAGAACAAACAGCCAGCCTTATTCGTAGTTGTACCTGAGTTTCTCGACCATCTGCGCTCCACCTTTAACCCGGAAACTAAGGTCTCCTATGACCACCTGTTTGAAGGAGTAAAGACCGCTCCCCTCCTGGTTCTGGACGACTTTGGTGAGCAGTCAACCACCGCCTGGGCACGAGAAAAGCTCTACCAGGTCATTAATTACCGTTATAATGCCCGGCTGGCAACAGTAATCACCACCCGGCTCTCATTACAAGAGATTCTGGAGGAAATTGAGAGTTCCATCAGTTCCCGACTGGTTGACCCTAAAATCAGCGTACCATTTAATATCATGGCCCCCGACCACCGGGGTGATTTACGAGCAAGTCAAAGTATAAAAAAGACATACCGTCGCGGCAAGAAAGGGCGCTGGGATTAGCCCGCTGAGTTGCACTCACCCACCAAGAAACGTTATGCTATAGTGCAGAAATGGAAAGTAGCAAATATCTTTGGAGGTTGATTTATGTCTCTTAAAGAACAGTTAGCCCGGATAGTGGGGGCCGACAATGTCGTCGACGCCCCGGAAATACTCGAGAGCTACTCCCGGGACTACAGCCTGACGCCACCGGGACGGTTTACCTGCATGGTGCAACCCAGCACCGCCGAAGAGGTGCAAAAGATAATCCAGTTAGCCAACGAGACCAGGTTCCCGATTACCCCCACCAGCTCCGCCGTCCACTTCTACGGCAGTGCCATCCCCAGGACGGGCGGGGTGGTGCTCAACCTGAAACGGATGAACACCATCAAGGAGCTAGACGAAGCCAGTAAAGTGGCCCACCTGGAACCCGGCGTTACCTGGGAGCAATTCCAGACCGAGCTGGAAGCCAAAGGCTATAGAAGTATCATCCCCCTGCTCCCCCACCCCTCAAGGTCAGTGGTTACTGACTGGCTGGAGAGAGAGCAGCCGGTAGTCCACGTCACCGAATACGCTGAGCCGATGATGTCCATGCAGGTTATCTGGGGTAACGGCGAGGAGTTCGTCACCGGTTCCGCCTCCATCAATACCTTCCGCCAGCCGGGCTGCCTGGCTGACGGCGTCAACCCCATGGGACCGGGCACCATCAGCTTCTGGCGCTTCCTCCAGGGTGCCCAGGGAACGATGGGCGTGGTAACCTGGTGCATCGTTAAATTCGAGGAAATACCCACCCTCACCAAGACCTTCTTTATACCGCTAGACAGGGTGGAAGACGCCATCGACCCCATATACACCTACCTGAGACGGCGGATAGGCTACGAGTGCCTCCTGCTGAACAACATTAACCTGGCCACCATCCTTACCGAAGAATGGCCGGAGCAGTTCGATGAACTCAGGAAAACCCTGCCCCCATGGACTATCATCCTGGTAATTGGCGCCCTGAAACGCCGCCCCGAGGAGAAGATAGCCTATGAGGAAGAGGCCCTCAACGAGATAAAGATGTCCCAATTCCCCGCCCTCAAGCTGCTGACCACCCTGCCCGGACTGACCGCAGTGGAGGGAAAAATACCCGATATGCTGCGTAAACCATGGCCCAGGGAGAAGACCTTCTGGAAGCACGCCTACAAGGGCGGCTGCCAGGACCTCATGTTTATGACCACCCTGGAACGGGCACCCAGCTTCATCCCGGCCGTAATGGAGGTCGCCGGCCGGCACCAGCACCCGGTAGCTGACATCGGCTGTTATATCCAGCCCGTGGAGAACGGACACGCCTGCCAGCTCCAGTTTAACTTCTACTATAACCCCGCTGATGATAAAGAGGCCGATAAGGTCCGAGACCTCTACGCCGAGGCGTCCCGCAGAGTGCTGGAACTGGGCGCCTACTTCAACCGCCCCTACGGACCGATAGTCGATGAGCTCTACCGCCGCAACGGCGACTACACCGCCCTGCTCAAGAGACTGAAGAAACTGTTTGACCCAAACCAGATACTGAACCCGGGCAACCTGTGCTTCTAACCGGTAAGACAAATATTGACAACTGGAGGTTAAAATGGCTAAGGAACCCCTGAAGCTCAAGCTTGGACTGGACCTGGAGGACTATAAGTATGACGCCCGAGACTGCGTCGGCTGTGCCGGCTGCAAGTGGGTGGACTTTATCTATATGCCCGGCTGGGACTTCAGCTGGAAATGCCCCCCCTGGCAAAAGTACCAATTCGATGCCTACGGCGCCTGCGGCAGGCTGAAGATAACCCACGACCTGCTCGGCAACAGGCTGGATTACGCCGAGCCCACCCTCCCTGAAGTAATCTACGCCTGCTCCCTGTGCGGCGCCTGTGATGTCGGCTGCAAGCGTAACCTCGACCTGGAACCGTTAATGACCCTGGAATCACTGAGGGCAAGGGCGGTCAAAGAGGGTATCGGCCCTATGCCCCAGCACCGGAAGATAACCGATAATATACTCTCCAGCCGCAACCGCTACGGCCGGCCCCAGGCAGAACGCCTGAACTGGCTGCCCAGGGACGTTAAGCCCGCCGAGAAGGCGGACATCCTCTACTTCGCCGGCTGCCGCGCTTCATTCGTTAATACTGAAATCAGCCAGTCCGCCGCCCGCATATTCCAGGCCGCCAAGGTGGACTTTATGGTGATGAAAGACGAGCCGTGCTGCGGTAACTACCTCTTCACTACCGGCCAGATGGACAAAGCCCGCCAGGTGGCGGAAGAGAACATAAACCAGGTCAAGGAGACCGGAGCCAGCACCATAGTCTTTAGCTGTGCCGAGGCCTACAAGACCTTCAAGGTAGACTACCCCAAGCTGCTGGGTATATCCACCAGCGACCTGCCCTTTGAAGTCCAGCACCTGGTTGAGCCTATCGATAGCTGGGTGAAGGACGGTAAACTAAAGCTGACCAATAAGGTCAACATGAAGATAACCTACCATGATTCCTGCAATCTGGGTCGGCTGAGCGAACCGTGGGTGCACTGGGAAGGCGAACGCGGCGATTGGTCAATCTATAACCCGCCACGAGAGATAAGACGGGGCACCTACGGCATCTACGACCAGCCCCGGGAGATACTAAACGCTATCCCCGGCATCGAGCTGGTGGAAATGCCACGCCACCACGAGAACGCCTGGTGCTGCGGCAATGCCGCCGGCGTCAAGGAAGCTTTCCCTGACTTATCCTCGTGGAGTGCCGACGAGAGGCTCCGCGAAGCCAGCACCACCGGCGCCGAGGCTATCGTCAGTGCCTGCCCCGGCTGCCGGGATAACTTCAGCCAGAGCACCAGGGGCAACGGCATTAAGGCCTATGACATCCTGGAACTGGTGGCCCAAGCCGCCACCAGGCAGTAAAGGAGGTTTAACATGGTTGAAACCAGGATAAAAGAACTTATACCCCAGGAAGCATATAGCGAGTTGCAGGCTATCGTCGGTCCCGATTACGTAACCGCTGACCCGGTAATCTGCCAGGCTTATAATGGTAGAGGTTATTCCCGGGAACAAATGGCATTCCTGGGATTCTCTACCCGTCCCGCCTGCGTTGTCCTGCCCCGGACCACCGAGGAAGTGACTAAAATAGTCAAGGTATGCAATCGCAATGGAATACCCTACACCCCGGCCAGTACCATGTGGGTAATACAGGCATCTTCCCGCTTCCGTAATGACTTTGTTGTCATCGACCTCAAGCGGATGGACAGGATGGAAATCGACGAGAAGAATATGATTGCCATCGTCGAACCCGGGGTAATCTATGGCCAGCTTCTGGAAGAAATCCTGAAAAGGGATATGTACACCATCGCCCCCGGGGGTGGCTCTCAGGTATCGGTGCTTGCCAACCACCTAAACTGCGGCATCTGCCCCCTGTGTTACCGCATTCCCTTGAGTGACCGCCGCATGAACGCTGCGGAATTTGTTACCCCGAAGGGAGATGTAGTCAGGATGGGTTCGCTGACAGTTGACGATAATAGCTGGTTCTGGCAGGACGGTCTTGGACCCAATGTCATGGGCATATTAAGGGGGCATGTCGGGTGGAATGGCGGTCTGGGCATCGTCACCAGGATGTCAGTCAAGCTGTACCCCTTCCAGCCAGAGCGGATGGTACCGGAGGGAAGGACGCCGGAAACCCATTCCGTATTACCACCCCGGATGAAGTTCTACAACTTCACTTTGCCCGATGGAGAGGCACTGCTGAAAGCCATGGAGGAGATATCCAAGGCACAGATAGTGGCTAACGCGCAGAAGGTACCGGCTTCCTGGAGGCTTATCGCCAAGGCCAAGGACAGGAACGAATTCTGGGATGAGTGGAGCCAGACGACTGAGGAGGTCATAGTCAATACCAACATTCTCCGCGTGTTCATTGTCGGCTACACCTCGCAGAAGCAGCTGGAGTACGAAGAGAAAGTCTTGATGGACATCATCGTGGACGAACTCGGTGGCACTCTGCGCCGCACCCGGCAGACGGACCAGTCCCTGCTGAAAATGTCTGACTCCGCCGGTATGTGGATGATGACCGGGGGCTATATGTCCAACACCGCCGGCGTAGACAGTCAGAGACTCTGTAAACAGACAGGGATTGAACTTGGCAAGAAACTCCTGGAGTATTGCCCGCCACTGATGCCCGAGTATAATGACCCGGGCTGGTTCCAGTCCGCTGAGTTTGGACACCAGTGTTACCTAGAGGTACCCGCCTACATGGACGCTGACATAATCGACCCTGAATCCCCGGCATATAATAAAGAAGCTGCCACCAGGATATACCAGTGGTATATGTCGGCGGTGCCCGCCATCGAGGTCAAGAACGGCTTCTACAGCATCTTCGACGGCCAACACGTATCGGTCCGGCTGAAAGCCCCGGCCTGGCATAACTACCATATCTGGGCCGAGAGGTTCAAGGCGGAGTTTGACCCCAACGGACTGAGCAACCCGCCTCAGCCATTTGATGTTGATGAGATTGAAAAGAGGCACCCCGAATTTGTAACCCAGGAAGCCAGAGATGCTGTAGCCAGGGTAGCCAAACGCTGAACCACCGAGAACGGAGATTAAAGGGTAAGGGGGCGGGACTTTGAGCCTCACCCTCTTGCCCCAGCTTAATCCCGGTTCATACCTAAAAACTGGTACATGACGGAATCAACAGTTGCATAGCGGAAAATTTTCTCGTAAAATAGGTAAGCCTTTGCCTAGAGAGAAGCTTAATTGATGGTAAACCTTCCCGTCCTGGTACTGAATCAGACTTACGAGCCACTTAGTATATGCCGAGTCCGGCGTGCCCTGTTGCTACTTCAACAGGACAAGGCTGAGATGCTGGAGAATGGCGTAGGGTTTATCCATTCCGCCCGCGACACCTTTCCGGTGCCTTCCGTAATCAAACTGGACTATATGGTCAAACGCCCCCGACCGCAGAGAAAGCTAACCCGCTTTGAGATTTTTAACCGCGACCAGTACACCTGCCAGTATTGCGGCAAACAGACCCGGCAACTCACCATAGACCACGTTCTCCCCCGTTACCGGGAAGGCAAACATACCTGGGAAAATGTGGTCAGCGCCTGCATACCGTGCAATCGACGTAAGGCAGGCCGGACTCCCAAAGAAGCCCACATGAAATTACTTCATCTCCCCAACCCGCCGCGGGATAACCACCGTTTTTACATCCCCCATCACTACCAGCAAACCTGCCGTGAATGGCAAAAATACCTGCCGCAATGAAACCCAAGCGCCAGTCTCCGCCGTTCAGTCCCTTTTCCCGCGCCGTGTCCCCGACCTACGTGCCGACACCCCGCCAACAGCCGTAACCTCACCAAACGCCAATTCTACAACTGCCCCGCCTTCCATCTCAACTAAAACGGTTTCCTTCAGCGGATTAGTCCCAACCACCTTGGCCGGTCCCGTAGATGTGTCCACTCGCTGGCCCATCTTAGGCATTTTCTCCTTTATGTCGCAGTATTGCTGATTCTCGTAGACCAGACAGCAGAGTAACCGACCACAAATACCTGAAATCTTCATCGGGTTAAGTGGTAAATTCTGGTCCTTGGCCATTCTGATAGAAACGGGGGCAAACTCACTTAAGAAACTCATACAACACAGAGGACGACCGCATCGACCAAAGCCGCCTATAAGCTTGGTTTCATCCCTGGGCCCCACCTGCCGTAGCTCTACCTTTACCTTAAATCGATTGGTCAACTCCCGAACCAGCTCGCGGAAATCAACCCTTCCTTCGGCGCTAAAGAAAAAGGTGAGTCGGCTACCATCAAGATTACACTCGGTAGATAGGAGCTTCATTGGCAGATTTAACTTCTCAATCAGCCGGCCGCACTCGATTAACGCCTCCTCCTCTCTGGCAGCAAGCGCCTCGGCACGCTCAATATCCTCAGGTTCTGCCTTGCGCACTACTGGTTTTAATTCCCCGCTTATCTCGCTGGCCAGTACCTGTTTGGGAGCAATAACCACCTTCCCCAGTTCCAGACCGCGACTTGTCTTCACCACGACGTATTCATTTGCCTCAAGCTCAATCCCAGCCGGGTCAAAGTAATATACCCGACCCGCCCTCTTAAAACGAACACCAACAATTTCAGCCATATTTTCTCTCCGGTATACTAAGCATTAGCACCTCAAGCACCAGCCGTGGATTAGCGTTCTGCCCCAGCTGTTCCTTGGCCGCCTGAAGGCTTTCAATAAAGTCCCTTATTTGCTCCAGGCGGTAATGTTGGCCCATCTCCTCAAGGGTAGCCGCCATATCCACATTGGTAATGACCTTACCGCAGCCAGCCTTGACCAGCATCAGGTCACGCCACCAGTCAAGCCATAAGTCCAGTACCCCCTGAACCGTATCCCGGCTTTGACTGAACTGCGCCGCCAGCTGGGTAGCGTAAGCAAAACGCTCCTCATAATCAGCCTTGATAACATCGACCAGCTGCTCTATCTTCTCAGTACGCTGCTGAAGCAGACTACTATCAGAAGTCGCCGATAGTGCCCAACCCAGGCAACCA
>SDBU01003723.1_pt1 | contig 19228 bp, 15 predicted proteins | sample 2277071 | NCBI WGS metagenome assembly SDBU01 (sample SAMN10397929, study PRJNA504765) | marine sediment metagenome | isolation source: marine sediment core GS08_GC12, 126 cmbsf | place: Arctic Ocean: Gakkel Ridge, Loki's castle | collected 2008 | reverse complement strand
AGGTATCATGTCATGGATAGGGCCAGACCAAGAGGCTTTCACCGTATCGCTCATCACGCATATGATCGATGTTTTGTTCTCTGAGTCTCCCGAGAATTTATGACACCACAGGGATTCAATCTCAAAACAAGGAATTAAAACAAGTCCTCGACATCTTCATTCTGTGGGGGAAGATGCCCATGTTTTTGGAGAAACTGCTGGATGAGCTCGCTTTCCCTTTTGGTGTACATGGGATCCTCTTCGTAAATAAAAAACCGCGCCTTTTTATTTGAAGAAAATTGCTCTTGAAGAGCCTGTCTTAAATTAGGGGTGCCAGCAATATAGATAATATTTTTCTCCTCATCCAGGAGTTGAAAGGCTCCTTCTGAGTCAGGAACCTGGGTTACAGCTTCAGGGCTAAACTCAAGCCATTTTTCAGGAGGAAGCATAACTGGAGAAAGCCGGAATCTCAGGTCACACCTCAAGCACCGGCTGGCTTCTTTACGCGCTTCCTCTTCCCCGTATCCCAACTGAACAAGATCAAAGGAACGGAGACGCTCGGGAAGAGAAGATGCAGGCATAGAAACTCTCTGTTTTGAAGAAAAATCCTTCTCTTCTCCCATCCACAGGCTGCCTCTCTCTTCATCTTTGAAGGCGGAAGGTCTATCCGCCAATCCTTTTCCTCCCAGAAATTTATCGATAGAATCAGCCGCTTTTCGTCCCATAGCCATGGCCTCTACTGCAGAAGCAGGACCCGAGGCCGCTTCTCCGCCAGCAAATACTCCTGGCACGCTTGTCTCAAGAGTCTGTACATTGATCTTAACGTTTCCTTCCTCTGTCAATTGTATGCCCAGTTCAGGAGGCAGAAACGAAAAATCAGGGCTCTGCCCTACTGCTAGAATTACTGTGTCGGCCTCGAGAAATTTTCTTTGAGAGGGATCAAAAGCCGGGCAAAAATAGCCTTTTTCATCAAAGACAGAGGTGCAGCTCTGAAGTTCGATTCCTTTAACATGCTTCCCATCTCCATCAATCTTTTTAGGCCCCCAACCAGGATGGATAATCACTCCTTCTTCCTCCGCCTCCTGGATTTCCCACGGAAAAGCTGGCATCTCTTCTCTCTTCTCCAGGCAGGCGAGTTCTACTCTCGAAGCACCAAAACGCAGTGCAGTCATGGCTACATCAAAGGCTACATTCCCTCCTCCGATCACAACAACTTTTCCTCCAAGCTCCTTTTTCTTTCCTTCCTTAGCCTCTCTGAGGAATTCCAATCCCCAGTAAACCCCATCTAACGAAAGGCCCTCTACATTTATTTTTTTACTCTCCTGGGCTCCGCTTGCCAGAAAAAGAGCGTTCCCTGCCTCGAGTTTTAAATCTTCAAGGAAATTCTCGCTCTCTAGCGGAGTGTTGGTTATTATTTCGACTCCCATGGCTTTTATGTCCTCGATTTCCTGAGTTATAACACTTCGAGGGAGCCGGTATTCAGGTATAGCCCACCTGAGCATTCCTCCTGGTTCAGGCTGTGATTCATACACCGTAACAGAATGTCCGAATTTAGCTAAGAAGTAAGCTGTTACAAGGCCAGCCGGACCTGAGCCGACGATTGCCACCTTCCTTCCTGTCTGTTTTGCTTTCTGGGTTTGACCCCGTGATTCATTTGCCTGGAGGGCAAAGCGCTTGAGGCCACAGATAGCCACTGCCTGGTTGAGCTCTTTCCGCCTACATTCATCCTCGCAGGGATGATGACAGATGTAACCCAGGCTTGAAGCCAGAGGAACACTTTCTTTTATGACCTTCTTTGCTTTGTCGTATTTCCCCTGCGCGGTTAGGCTCACATAAGAAGGAATTTGCATTTCCACGGGACAACGGGTCATACAGGGAACAATAGCAGCTCTCCTGTCCCCGGCTTTAAGCTCCTTATCTCGCAGAGCCCCGGTCGGGCAGACTTCTACACAAACACCGCAATAACGGCAACCTGATTCCTTAAGGGAAGATTGAGTGGTGCCGACAATAATTTCATTATCCACAACAACATATCCCAGGGCTTGGGCTCCGATGACCTCTCCGCACACTCTTACACACCGCAGGCAGCCAATACAGAGATTGTAATCTCTTATAAAAAGAGGTTTGTCCTCTTCGGAGTAGAGTTGGCGATGTACATAGCGGGTTATATCTTCTTTGAGGCCTATGTGTTCGGCCACTTTACGCAGCTCGCAAAAATCAAACTGAGGACAGCAACGTTCCTCCTCGGGGACGTTGGTGGAACATTGGGTCAGGCTGCAGCCTTCTTTTTGAGCACAGGTCAGACAGGCATGAGGATGATGGGTGAAAACAGAAACTAAATTCTCCCGACGGAGAGCTTCAATTTGCTCGGTTGTGGTTATCGCCTCTAATCCTTCTTCAACTTGAGTTAGACAGGAAAGGACGGGTTCTTCTATATCTTTGATCTTAACCAGACAGAGCCCGCATCCTTCGTATTTTTTATCTTGGGAGTCAGTTCGGTATGCTTTCGGGCCGCGATAACAGACTTCTGCTAGAGGGGCTGCCTCAAAAGAAGGCAAATCAGGATGATAACAGAGATGAGGGATGTAAATGCCAGCAGCCAGGGCAGCAGCTAAAATAGTCTGCCCCTTTTCTGCCTCTATTTGCTGGCCATCAAGAGTTAACTTAACCTTCATTCTATTTATTTAAGAAAGTGCGGGCTTGATGAATCAAGCCCCTACATTAACCCAGGCTCAACAATCAATTTAATATCGGTTTGATTAATCAAATCCCTACATTAAATCAAATCCCTACAATTTTTTTACCAGGAATGCGAGATAGCATCAGGGTTGCAGGCTTGGACGCAGGGCAATGATTTCTTTCCTGATGTTGGCTTACAGGGTGCACAACTGTATTTAATTTTTTTGCGATGGAGTTCTGTAACTTTGACTACAGGTTCTTCTCGAAAAGGATCATTTTCATCCTCACCTACTTCAAAAACACCATAAGGGCAAGCGGTTACGCATTCACCGCAACCATCACATTTATCTGTGTCAATGACGATGAAGTAATCGCCTGAACCATCTTTATAACCATAGTGGGCTAGCATTTTATCTTAGACCTCTCTCTTTCTCCACCAGAGCCTTGCCAAAAAGAGCAGCACCCAGAGCACCTGCGATCTGGGTATCATGCTGGGGCTCAAGAGCTTCTATCTTCAACTCCGACTCAATTCTTTTCACAACTCCCTCATTTTTGGCAATTCCGCCAGTAATAGCAAAATCCTTTTCCATTTTTATTCTCCCCAGAAGCTCCACAACCCGATGAGCCATGGCTGAGGAGTAAGCAGCCAAGACTTTCTCCTTGGGCCAACCCTTTCGTAAAAGCCCCACAGCCTCAGACTTTGCAAAAATAACACAGGTAGAACTCACAGGTTCTGGTTCTTTTTCTACTTTAAAAGAAAGCTGCCCCATTTCTTCGATAGGAATCGAGAGGAGGTCAGCAAAAACTTCCATGCCGCGTCCTGTTCCTGCCGCACATTTATCATTCATAAGGAAGTTTGTCACCTTGCCTCTCTCGTCACAGTGGATAGCTTTGCAATCTTGGCCGCCCATATCAAGGATCGTCCTCACCGAAGGCCCATACATAAAATTTGCTCCACGGGCATGACAGGCTATTTCGGTTATAGCCCGGCTGGCGAAGGGAACATTTACTCTTCCATAGCCTGTTCCTACGGTGAAATGAATTTTCTCCAGGGCAAGACCCGTTTCCTCCAGCGCTTTGTTCATTACCTTTTGAGCGCTTTCAGGGCTGTCTGAACCAGCACGAAAGTTGCTGTAACAGAAAAGCTTGCCATCAACCAGAACAACTGCCTGGGAGCTTACTGAACCGACATCAACTCCTGCGGAAATAATGTCGCCGGTTTTCCAGTCAATATCAGGCGACGTCCACTTTGATTCAGGCCACCTCCAGTATTCTTTTTCCACCTTAGCCTCCTTTTGCCTTTTCTACGGCTGCATAAGCAGCACCCAAGGCACATGAAAATTCCGGGTCTTCGGGAATGAGCAAATCCATTTCCAGGTCTCGTTTTAAGGAATCAACAAAACCAATATTCCGGGCAACTCCACCCACAAGAGCAACATCCTTCTCGATTCCGATTTTCCGGGCCATAGAAGCGATGCGGTCAGCGATCGCGTCATGGACAGCTCGGACAATATCCTCCTTGGTGTGCTTGGTATGAATAAGACTGACGACTTCAGACTCAGCAAATACAGCACACTGGGCATTCATCGGAACAGCTTTTTGTGATTTAAGGGAAAGGGCTCCCATCTCTTCTAGCTTGATCTCAAGGGCACGCGCCATAGTTTCAGTGAAAGTACCTGCCCCTGCAGCACACTTTTCATTGATAGCAAAATCTACAACTTTTCCTTTTTCACTAATTTTGATTGCCCTTCCCTCTTCAGCTCCAATATCAATCACTGTTCGTGCGGAAGGGAAAAGAAAATTTATTGCTTTGGCATTAGCTCCTACTTCAGTGATTGTTCCCTGAGAAAAGCTGACTTCCTCTTTTCCGGCCCCTGTTGCTGTTATATGAGACAAATCTTCCTTTTTAAGGCCTGCATCCTTAAGAACCAGGTCTAAGGCTTCTTTCGCCGCAGCCTTCTGGTCAAAGCCACTAAAAACCGAACGTTTAGCTATAATTTTACCTTCTTCCAGGATCAGGGCTTTAACGTTTTTAGCCCCGCAATCTATACCGGCAACATTCATTTCCACCTCCATCCCAAAAATGGTGTGTTTGATAAATCAAACACCTACAAGTAAATAAGACATCTACACACAAATTGTGGGCTTGATGAATCAAGCATCTATGAGACATCTTTTTCAAAATCAAGGCTTTCCATGAAGGCGTCAATTCGAGTCATTGTCTGAGCCTCATCAAATTCCCTCTCATCTCCCATGTTGCCTTCAAAACTCATCACCGGAAAACCTGCTTCTTTCAGGGCCAATCTATTTTCAGCGATTCCCAAACTTAAGCCTTCACAGCCACGGTTGTAATGGAGAAGAACTCCGTCAAGTTTCCATTCCTTGGCAATCCTGATCATCATCTCACTCTTGAGCTGGGGAGAGTAGAAATGCTGCCATTCCGGTTTATTCAGCTCCCAGGAGGCCAGGATGCGAAGGGCTTTATCGCGATCTTTTATCTCTATACCCTCCTCTTGAGGAGTCTTTCGCGGTCCCCAGCTTCCATCTTCCTTAATCTCCCACATGCCGATCAAGCCAAAAGTATAAAGAGAGCCGACAGATACACATCCATACTTTTCCAGGTAACGAAATACACTTAAAAAAGCCCAGGGAGGTTGGGTGTCAGACATAACACGGCAGCGCTCGTTGGCGACTGCAGCAATTCCTCTTTTTACCCTGTCTCTGACTTCATCTCGCAATTCCTCGTAGAAATCAGCTACTATCTTACTGCTTTTATTCAGAGTTCCATGGACATAAAGAGAATACATTGTTTTCTCATCAAGAGGAGCCGGAACAGTTTTGTTTAGAGCGCAAACTTCGGCCCATATACTTTCTGAACGACAGTGGTCGTGAACAGCCCGGATGAGCTTTTCATCATCATATTTCCTTCCTGTTACAGCCTCCAGCCATTCAATCCCGTCATGCATCTGACCGACTACATAGTCGAGCTTGTTATCTGTCAACTCCTCGTAAGGTCCCACGCTGACATCGATGCAATGCATGGGAATATCCTTTCCTTCCAAATCACGGGCAACTTGGTACCATTTAGCATGAGAACAGCAGATATGGTCTTGCCAGATAAAATCTGGTTTTGGGAACTCTCCTCCGAAGACATATTTATTGAGCAGGATAGAGCCCCAGTAATTCCGCATGTAGGAGCATAAATCGCGCGCATAGCCTGCTTTTTCCACAGCCTCATGGCACTTTAGAGCAAAGTCTTTATTGAAGGCTACGGCAGCGCCATAAGGTTCGCCAGTGAGAGGATACACATCATCACCAAGGCCAGCCGGGATTGCATCAAAAGACCAGGCACCCCCTGCCCAGCGTAAACCTCCTTTTTCATGAGCCGCTGCAAAGTTTTTATAATAATTCAACCTGATTTCTTTGGCTTTATCCCAACACTTTAAAGGTTCTGTTTTATACTTAGCACCCATGAGATCCTCCTTAATATAGATCTTCCTCTCTTAGCATTTCCAGAAAAGCTTCTACTCTTGTTTTAAACTGGCCGAGAGGTACGGTTACATCAAATTCTAAAAATTGAGCGGGAATCCCAATCTGTTTGAGGCTCTCGATAGTAGCGGGAATATCGAGCTCATGGGGATCGCAGAACTTCTGCTGGATAACTATGGCTCCTTGAACTTCCCAATCTTGAGCTAGTTTCTTTATATGTTCCATCCTTGTTCGTTCCGGCCAGTCTTTACTGGGACAGGGAACTCTTTCTACGTAACGAGAAGCAATGGCCTCTAAAGGATCCTGGTTTGGAGTCACTTCATTCCAGAAATAGCGGCTTCCTGTGCAGTGATCATCCACCACAAAAATTGCTCCCAACGATTCCACCATTTGGAGAAATTCCGTATCATCGTTTTCACTGCCTAAAATCATCAACCTGATTTTGGAATCTTTTTCTACAGGGCGCTGGGGCAATTTTTCAAGAATCCCTTGCAGCGTTTCATTGTAATCCTTTTTATCAACCATCTGGCTCGCAACCACTGCGTACATGGCTTCAAGGCCAGTCAGTACGGGATTAGGCTGTTTTCTTAATTCATATAGCTCTCGAGTTAGCCGGCGGGACTTATTCATAATCTCAATGCCCCTGTTCAGGTCCTCATCTGTGATAGCTCTTCCTGTCCATTTTTCAAGAGCTTCTTTAAGAACCCTTAATTCTCCCGTCAAATAAGGAAGAGCTCTTTTGCTTTGGACATTGTTGGGCATGGGAAGGTAATAACTGAAATCTATGGGAATATGCAGTTTCCAGGAAGTAAAGGTCTGGCGAATGTGTAAACAGCTCTGAGCAATCATAATCCCGTCAAGGTAATCGTACCTTCCTTTGAGTCCTTGAGCTAAGCAGTCACGGCAGAAAGGGCAATACATTCCAAAAATATGAGGCTCAGTAACATCTTGAGGTTCGTGGCTTCCTAGAATTCTCACCGGTAGCACTCCAGCAGCGTAAAGAATTTCTTCCGGGACATAGGTGCAGAAATAGCCAACAACCTTTCCTCCAGTCTTATTTTTCCACTCTTGAGCATACTCGTGGCGCTTTTGGTACCATTCTTTAAACTTTTCCATCATTCTTTTAACTCCTTTTCCAAAGGAATCATGTTGAGGATATCAAAACCTAAAGATCTAAAATATGAAATTAAGTTTCCTTCATACCAGTCAACAAGGGTTCTAACTTTTTTGACGTTTTTTCTCTTAAAATGACCCAGCAAGGTCTCACCCAGTTTGCGCCCTATCCCCCTCCCCTGGTATTCAGGATCGATTCCCAATACCTGTATCCAACCGGTTTTTTCCCCTCGACCGAACTCCCAAAGCCTTATTTCGGCGAAAATAAAGCCCACAAGCTTTCCATCTATTTCGGCCCCAAGGTTCAGGAGAGGTTCACCGTGCTGGAGATGATAAGTAGCTGTTTCCTCAAAATATGCCATTCTTTCCGATTTCCCTAAATCCTGCTCTTTCTCTATTTTTTCCTCGATTTGTAGAATATCATCAAGGTCATCCATGCTCAGTAGCCTGATATTTGTAGTTGTAAAAATATCCTTCCAGAGTTTAGAACGCCCCACTTTGCGGTAGTGAATTTTTCCTTCAGCTCGAAGAACTTCCAGATATTTTGCTACAGTATGGCGGGTTAGGCCCAGCTTATCTGCAAGTTCCTCCATCTGGAGGCCTAAGGGGGAAGCTTTGAGAACCTTTAGGATCTGATCTTGAAGGTTCTTTTCCATTCTTTTGCGGTATCCAATATTGGTTACCATAAACGTATAAAATGAGAGGTTCCTTGTCAAGAAATTTTTCATAATTATTATAATTAAAAAAAATGTGGATATGATGAACCAAGTTTATACATATGATTCATTGAATCTCTTTATTTATAAAAAAGGTGGACTTGATGAATCAAGCCCCTACATAAGAAGAATCAAAGCCCTGCAGGAAAACAGATGGGATTGAGGGATCAGTTCCCAACATTTAAAAAAGGGTGGACTTGATGAATCAAGCCCCTACATAAGAAGAATCAAAGCCCTGCAGGAAAGCAGATGGGATTGAGGGATCAGTTCCCAACATTTAAAAAAGGGTGGACTTGATAAATCAACCCCCTGCGTTAAGAGAGCTCACTTATGGCCTTGCTTAATAAGGCCGGGGAGGTTTTGCCATCTTCTGGAAAGACAGCCATGCCGATTGACAAATTTCCCCATTTGTGTTCTTCGGCGATTTTTTGAATTCTTTGCTTAACCGCATTGGCTCCATCTCTATCCGTATGGGAAGAAATGATATAATACCTCCTCCTATGAGGGCCAATAATATGATCATAGCTGCGTACAGATTTTTTCAATAAATGAAAAGAAAGGACGTTACCCGGCAATAATTTGCTTAATCCACGGGGAACAGAGTGACTCATGTCTACCACAAGGACACTAAAATTAATATCATACCTTTGTGATCGGTTTATTTCCTCATCGATAACCTTAATCTCTGATTTATATTGCTGTTTTTTTATCGAGTTCCTGGACCAAAACATTTTTCTCCTCTCCCCTAATTTTATTTAATACAAACTCAATTCTTCCAGTGTCATCGCGAGGAGCGAAGCGACGTGGCGATCTCGTTAATTCATCTTAAAAGATTGCCACGCCCTTTCAGGGCTCGCAATGACATCGTAAAAATATATATTGCGTTATTTTTATGCACTGCCTTACTATTCACTGCCTCTCAAATGATCATGAAAAACAGGATACGGATTTGCCTTACTCCATGGATTTGAATCTTAAAAAAATCGAAATGGTTCATTTTTAATGCTTAAGAATAAACACTTGCTTTTTTTTTCGCAAGTAAATTCTTTTTTTTTGATTTTTATCATCTGTTGCGTAACATTGAAAGTACGCATTTGGGAACACAAAAGTAGATACAAATTACCTGCCGGTAATATCATCTTTCGCTTTTTTTTATTTATTTATGATTCAGGATTTGTTCTTCTTTTTCAGGGCTTTCAGTATTTTTTCAGGCGTTATCGGAAGTTCCTTTATCCATACTCCGGTAGCATTCGCTATTGCATGGGCTACTGCGGCCAGGACGGGCAAAGTAGCCCCTTCTCCAATTTCCTTGGCTCCATAAGGGCCTTCTGGCTCGTAGGACTCAACAATCCCGCTGAAGATTTCAGGTGCATCTTTTGCAGTCATGAGCAAGTAGTCATGCAGGTTGGGATTTAAAATGTTACCTTTTCCGTCATACATAACTTCTTCCATGATGGTCTCGCCCGTACCCATGACTACAGCTCCCTCAACTTGTCCATGCACGGCCTGGGGATTGACAGGAGTGCCACAGTCATGATAATCGGTGAATTTTTCAATTCTTACCTTCCCTGTTTCCAGATCTACGCTACATTCACAGACAGAGCTTCCGAAAGAATAGGCTGGACTTGTTCCCACAGCCGCCCCCTTGTAATCTCCTCCAAGTCCTTCTGGAGGCTTATACCAGCCCGTGCCTACAAGGGGTCCGCGTTCGTTAAAATACCTCCGTGCAGCCTCTGCCCATCCCATCCGTTTTAACTTATCCTTCTTATGAAATATATGATTATCTCTTGCCTCAAGTTCTTGATGGTTGCAGTTCCAGATTTCAGAGGCAACGGCAAAAATCTTTTTGAGAACATCTCGACTTGCCTGAATAACCGCATTTCCTCCCATCAATGTAGTTCTTGAAGAGTAGGCACCCAAATCTAGGGGACTAATATCAGAATCTTCGGTCCTGATGCGGACTTTATGAAGGCTTATGCCCAGAGCTTCGGCACACATCTGAGAAAGAACGGTCGATGAACCCTGACCTATTTCTGCTGCCTGGATGAGAAGGACCGCGGCTTCGCCATCTTCGCTTATTTTGACTATGGCATTTGAATGGGGAAAAACAGATTTCTTTAAAAATGTTTCATGTTTTTTCTCGGAGCTTCTCTGGACCTGTCCCCTGTAGATAGCATAGCCTGCTCCTGAGACAAAGCCACCACAGCCAATTCCTATTCCTTTTCCCGGGGGAAGCTTGCCGTATTTCTCTCTCCAGCCGGATTTTTTCGCTACTTCTTTTAGAGTAGCCTTAATTTCGCAACTTCGAATATCCAAGTCATTGCAAGTCCGTGTGTCGGGATCCATGGCATTGCGAAGACGTATGGCGACGGGATCAATCTCTAAGTCATCAGCGATCATATTGAGTAAACTCTCAAACGCAAAACGAGGCTGAGGAGTGCCGTGGCCGCGCATGGCGCCGCAGGCTGGCTTATTAGTCATAATCCTGTACCCCTCGTATCTATAATTCGGGATATGGTAGAGTGTAGGGATCATGGCGCCTGCATAGTAGGCAGTAATAATCCCGAAAGAAGTATAAGCACCTCCGTCAAGGTAAATCTTGCTTTTGACAGCGGTTATCCTTCCATCTTTTTTTACACCGATTTTAAATTTCATATACTGTTTGTGTCTTCCGCGGCCGTAAAGAAACATCTCTTCGCGACTGTAGACCATCTTCACTGGTCTCCCTGTCTTTTTCGAAGCGATGGAGGTGATCAAATCAAGAGGGGTTGTCCCGGCTTTCCCGCCAAATCCTCCTCCCACAGGAGGCCGGATGATACGAATTTCCCCTAAAGGAATATCAAGCACCCGGGCGACCATATAATGAACGTAATGAGGAACCTGGGTAGAGGAATAGAGCACAAGGTTAGAACCATCATTTTCCCAATAAGCGATAGAAGCATGGGGCTCTAGTGGATTCTGGTAGACATGATTCCCGACGAACTCCTCTTCTCTAGTATGATGCGCCTCTTTGAATCCTTTTTCGATGGCGCCGAAATGATAGTCAACATGAGTATTGATGTTATTTTTATATCTCTCATGAAGCTGGGGAGCTCCTTCTTTTAGAGCCTCAACTGGACTAAACACGGCCGGAAGCTCTTCGTATTCTACTTTAATAAGGCCTAAAGCTTTCTCCGCTGTTTCCTCATCCAAGGCTATAACGGCTGCCACCTCATCACCGACATGGCGCACCCGATCTTTGGCCAGCACATGCTCATCATAGCGTGCTGGGGAAACACCATAAGTAATATCGGGGACATCTTTCCCTGTTAAAACTAATTTGACTCCAGGAAGAGCTTCTGCCTTTCTTGTATCAATCTTTTTGATCCGTCCGTGAGGGATGGGAGAATGGAGGATTTTTCCATAGAGCATGTTCTTAAAATAATAATCTGCTGTAAATTTAGCCTGGCCTGTGACTTTAGCCGCTGCATCCACCCGGGGCACGCTTTTGCCCACAGTATGATGCTTGCTAAGGTCATCTGAAAGAGATTGTCTTTCTTTTATTTTTATGTATTTTTTCCATTCCTTCACAGCTTCAATAATGCGCGTGTAACCTGTGCAACGGCAAAGATTTCCAGAGAGAGCTTCCTTTATTTCCTCATCTGATGGGTCTGGATTGCATTTTATCAGCGCTACAGCACTGAGTATCATCCCGGGCGTACAAAAACCGCACTGGACTGCTCCGTGGTTCATAAAGGCCCGCTGTAAGGGATGCAACTTTCCTTCTTGATCGACGCCCTCAATAGTGGTTATCTCAACTCCTTCACAGGATGCTGCCAGAAGGAGGCAACTGTTCCTAGGCTCTCCGTCCACAAGGACTGTACAAGCACCGCATACTCCAAGGTTGCATCCTTTTTTAGTCCCTGTGAGTCTCAGCTTGTCTCTAAGAACATCCAGAAGAGTTTCTCCATCTTTAACTGCAACAGAGTGTTCTTCGCCGTTTACCTTGAGGACAACGATGTTATATTTTCCTTTGTTTCTTTCCATAGAAGCTACTTTTTAGTCCTGGATTTTCGTTGAGCTTGCAACAATGCTTCAGTCAAGGCTCTACGGGTTAGGATAGAGATCAATTCTTTTCTGTACCAGATAGAGCCTCTTATATCCGAGATTGGCTTTGCTTCTTTTTTTGCCATTAAGGATGCCTCTTCGAGGAGGCTTTGAGAGGGTTCTTTACCAGACAGGAATTCAGAGGTTTTCAAAGCCTCGATAGGAGTGGGAGCGACAGCTCCGAGAACGACGGCTGCCCTGTCTATTTTTCCGTCTTTGAGAGTAAGTCTGGAGGCGACAGAAGCAACTGCAAGAGCATTGGCTTCCCGAAGAGCGAATTTTTGATACGAGATTCCAGTGTTGGGTGGAGGGAAGGGGACAAAAATAAAGGTCAACAATTCCCCTGTTTGACATATTGTTTCTCTTGGGCCCGCGAATAATTTAGTAAGAGTAACTTCGCGAAATGACTCTGAACACCGAAGCTCAACTGTCGCATCCGCTGCTATTAGCGAGGGAGGAAGGTCTGCAGAAGGAACGGCACTTGAGATATTCCCACCAATAGTTGCCATAGAGCGAATCTGGCAGGAAGCCATGGACCTGGCAGCATCAGCAAGAGCCGGGATGTGCTGGTTTATAAGGGAACTGGATATTATTTCTTGAGCCGTCACCATGGCTCCGATACGAATCCCTTTGTCTTCTTTCCCAATCCCTCTGAGATCTTCTATCTTCTGAAGAGAAATAATGTCCCTGGCTTCTATCAAACCTTGTTTCATATCCACAAAGAGGTCTGTCCCCCCAGCTGCAATCCGAGCCTCCTTGAGTTCTTCTAAGAGTTTAAAAGCCTCAGCTAAGCTTTGTGGAGAGTGAAGTCTTATTTCAGAGAGAATCATCTGGGTGTCTTTGCTCAGTCTGCTTCCTTAATAAACGTAAAAAACTGTCGGTAAATTCTTATCTCTTTAACCTTCCTAATTCTATTGGTGCGTATGTTTCAAGGGCGACTTTTACGCTTTCTCGAACACATAATTCAGCTGCCCATTCGGCAGCTTGTTGACTACTGTCTTCATTTCCATGCCAAGCTTAACTTCATCGTCAGGGATATCGCCGGCCAGTCTGCCGAAGATTTTATGATCTCCATAGTCGACAAGTGCGATGCTATAAGGCAAATCTCCTTCGAACCCGACAGGAGCATACTTCAGTTTGCTGTATGATACGAGCTTCCCTTTCCCGGATACTTCAAACCATTCCACGTTTCTGGAAAGACAATGATAGCAGTCAGCCCTGGGCGGAAAAAAGACCATCCCACAGTCTTGGCAGCAGGTGCCCATGACTTTGCCCTTTTCCAGGAAATCTATAAAGTCATTCACCTTAGTGACGGAGGTAAAGCTAACCGTCCCAAATTTTTTAAACCGATCATCTATCTCTTTCTTCTTACTCATCTCTTCACCTCCCAAGAATAGTGACATTTCCATATAGGCCCACTCCGCCGATGTTATGGACCAATCCTACTCCCGGATCCTTGACCTGCATCTTTCCCGCATCACCTCTGAGCTGAAGGACAATTATCCTGATCTGGGATCCACCGGTTGCACCAATAGGATGACCTTTGGATAGCAAGCCTCCATCCACATTTACAGGTATACTTCCTTCTTTGTAAGTCTCCTTACTACTTATGAGTTCCCTTCCTTCTCCTGGCTTGGCAAAGCCCAGGTCTTCATAGGCCAGTATTTCTGAGATAGTGAAACAATCATGAACCTCTGCTACATCAATATCTTTTGGAGTTACACCGGCCATTTTATAAGCTTGTTCAGAGGCCTGACGGGCTACGGCCAGCCCCGTAATCAGATCCCTTCCGGCCATGTTAACACTGGCTGATGCGGCACCTAATCCCAGAATCCAAACTGGTTGTTTCGAAAGAGCCTTAGCTTTTTCTTCTGTGGCTACTATAAGGCAGGAGCTTCCATCTGCGTTGGCACAGCAATCTCCTACGCGAAGAGGGCTGGCTACCGGACCAGACATGAAATGCGCTGGATCATTGAACATCTCAAGCGTTACCGGTTTGCGGAACAGCGCTTTTTCGTTGATCGGGCCATATGTAGCAGCCTTCACCCTAATAAGAGCCAGGTCGTCAAGAGTGGTTCCGTACTTTTCCATGTGAGCCTTAGCAAACATGGCGTAATAAGCAGGCATCATCGTGCCGAATGGACTTTCCCACTGAATATCAGCTCCCCGGCCCATACGTTCCTGAGATTCTGCCGAGGAAATCTCTGACATTTTCTGAAAACCCAGAACTGCCACTACATCATGAAGGCCTGATTTCACTAAAGAATAAGCCATTCTCAAGCCCGTGCTTGTTGAGGAGCACAAACTCTCTAAATAGCAGGTTGGTTGAGGGATGAGACCGAGGTATTCAGCAAACACCCCTGATGGTGAGCGCTGCTTGTCGTACTCAGGTGCCGAACAAATAATAGAAGCATCGATATCACCAACAGAAACTTTTGCATCCTCCACAGCTTCCTTAAATCCCTCAAAGGCAAGCTCTCTGATCGAGCCGGGATACCCCCGGACAAAAGCACTCTGTCCGACGCCGATAATCGCTACTTTTTCCATAAATTACCTACCTAAATGTATTGGCCTCCATCGACTTTAATGACCTCTCCTGTGATATGGCGAGCTTTCTCACTGCAGAGGAAAGAAACCAGATAGGCAACATCTTCTGGTTTTCCAAGTGAGTTAAAAACAGTCTCTGAGAGAGAACTCTGTTTAAAATCGTCAGGCATATTTTTAATCATATCCGTTTCAATCAAGCCTGGAGCCACCGCATTAACATTGACTTTTGATCTTCCCAGTTCTTTGGCTACAGTCTTGGTCAAGCCGATTGTTCCTGCTTTGGCCGCAGTATAATTCGACTGTCCAAATCTGCCTCTCATACCATTTATAGAAGTGATGTTTATGATTTTCCCTGACTTCTGTTCTTTAAAAACCGGGGCCGCAGCCCTGATAAAATTAAAGGTTCCTTTAAGATCAACATTAATAACAGCATCCCATTGTTCTTCAGTCATCTTCCAAACCACTCCATCCCAGTTCATACCCTCATTGTTCACTAAAATATCTAAACGGCCAAATTTATCTATAACACCTTTAACCAGCGTCTGGACTGCTTCAAAATCAGAAATATCAACTTTGTACTCTTGGGCTCTGTGGCCCATGGCCCTTATCTTATCGACGATTGCTTTTGCCTCTTTCTCATGTTTCCGGTAAGTTAAGGCCACATCTGCCCCGTTTTGGGCTAAATCCAAGGAGATACTGGCGCCGATGCCCAGGTTGCCCCCAGTTACAAGGGCTACCTTTCCCTTTAGATCCATTTTATTCCTCCTTTTATTCAATTATTTCTTTTACATAAGGTGGGCTTGATAAATCAAGCCCCTACAATCCATTTTTATCTCCATAAGGTGGGCTTGATAAATCAAGCCCCTACAATTTGCTTTATTCTTTAGGTTTGGGCAAGACTGCTTCCATAAAAGCCTCATCCACCGTCTTTCCTTCAGCGATGAGCTGCCTGTACTTAATAAAGTCAATAACGTCCTGCCCGGTTATCTTCTTTGTATTAAAAGCCTGAAAGCCCAAATACGCCTCTGTGGTCATGTTTACAGCCAGCCAATGACGGTTGTAATTTTTTGCCATATCCCAGAAATATTTCTTTTTCGCTCTTACGCTGTCGAGAGTTTTTATCAGGCAACCTGGAAAGAGGTTGGCAAATTTCCAGATTACATCATTCACAGCTTTATCTAAAAGCTCCAAATCAATTGAGGCTGTTTTGAGAAACTCCCTTGCTTTTTTTCCTTCTTCTCCTTTGAGAACCTCTCCATAGGCAATTTCTCCATCTTCAATATATTTATCCGTAATTACTGCAGGATTGCGGATGAACTTCCCATCCTTTTTTACTACTGCAGTTACTTGACTGATCATGCCAAGCCTTTTCATCTTATAGGCACTCCACAATTCACAGGAAACGCAATTCCAGATGGCATCTTCAATGCTCAAGAACCAGGGGAGAAAATCTGAAGAGCCTCCGTCCGGAGCTGATCCGTGCCGGGGGCCGGCTTGACCAAAAATAGCGGTATCAGCGGAAATAGCTGTGTCACAGGCCATGCCTATTTCTTGACCGCCGGCGATTCTCATCCCGTTTACACGGCATATTGTCGGTTTCTTACACAGGAGGATAGAATCAACCATCCCGTTGAAAAGGTCCATGTATTCTCCGTATTCATTGGGCTTTCCAGAATAATATTCTGCATACTCCTTAGTATTGCCCCCGGTACAGAAGGCTTTGTTCCCAACAGCGGTAAATACAACCGCTACCACACTCCTATCCAGAGAAGCGTTCTGAAACCCAGCGATAACTCCCTTCACCATCTTAGTCGTGTATGAATTGTATTGAGCAGGGTTGTTGAGGATAATCCAGGCAGAATAAAGACCTTTAATCTCTTTACCTGAAGCATCGAGGAGAGGCCTCTTCTCGTACATTGTACATGGAGGTTCTGTTCCCCAATGTTCTTTCCCCCAGAGAGAATGGTCTTTGAGCTCTTTATCCTTTTTCAGCCAATCTAAACCCATCTTTTCCTCCTTTTAATCAAAAAATAATTACAGAACTTAACCACACCTGAAGCAATCTCTCAGTTTTCCCAGATAGAATACTAATTTCACAACGAATAAACGTCAAGCTCAAAGTGCTTTTATTTTTCTTTTATCTATAACGGCGACTAGAAAAAATGTCGCAAAGCTTACCATCCAGCAAAAATAGATTGGATGGATAAGGCCAATTCTTTGAAAAAAAGTCGAAATTTGAGGAAATATGAGCCAGACAGCAAGGGCAGCCATGGATGTAAGCAAAGTCCAGGCAGCATGAGCACGCCTGCATATTTTTGGCCAAAAAATTGTCATTAAAGTCACCAAAGTATAACCAGTAGTCAGAGAGAGCCCGAGAAGTAATGTTTTTAGAATATTGCCAGAAACAAAGTACGCAAGAAGATAGGTAAAAACACTCAAAACAAGAACAGCAATTCGAGAGATTCTTCTTTCTTCTTTTTCCTCAAGATCAGGAGCCACAAACCTCTTTATTAAATCTCCCACGACCAATGTGGCACTCCCGACAAGAAGGACGGAAGCGGTGGAAACATCAGCAGCCCAGAGTCCAGCCAGAACAAGACCTGCCACTACGGGACTAAGACTCAAAACTATTCGGGGTAGAGCTTCGGTGGCTATAATCTCTGGATGAAGAATTGTAGCTGCCATGCCTAGGATCGCACTTATGAAGCCTATTGGGAGAATAATCAATCCGCCTAAGATAAAACCTTTGCTGGCAGAAGAGGAGTCTTTAGCGGCAAAAGTAATCTGGACCACAGACTGAACTGAAAAGGCCATGGTAACCATAACCATGAACCAGGCAATAATAAGCGGCCAACCGATTGCCCCAAGATCAAAACCAGGGTGCTCAGAAGGAAGCTTAGCCACAAGGGCTCCAAATCCTCCTATCTTTCTAACCGCTATAATTACTCCTAAAATGACTCCTACGTAGATGAGAATAACATTGATTATGTTAGTCAAACCTGCCGCCCAAAATCCGCCAATCAATGTTATCCCTATAAAAACCACTGCGGTAATAAACATGCCTTGCCTGAAACTAAACACATCGGGAAGGAGCGAAGAGAGGATAGCACCGCCGGCTACATACTGAACAGAAATAATTACTATCTGCAAGACGAGCTGACCTATGACACCTATGACCCGGCCTGATGTGCTGTAATGTCTTTCGAAAAGCTCAGGGAGGGTGGCTACCTCCATCCGGCGGTAGCGGCGGGCTACGATAAGACCGACTAAAATGGCCGCCACAGCCCAGGCAGCATTATACCAGCCTGCTGATATCCCAGTGTTGTAGGCTCCTTCTGCAACACCAATTGTGGAAGCACCTCCCACAGCCAGACCCGCAAGAAGGGAAGCAACTACCCAGAAAGGAAGATTCCTGCCAGCTAAAAGATAAGCAATCATCCCTCCTCTACTAAGTCGGCGCGTTAACCAGGTGATCACAAAGAGAAGGACAATGTAAACACAGACAATGCTTAGGGGAACCCAGTTCATGTTAAATGCTTACGTTTTACAGACCTGAAAAATCAAATCCTAACAATCATTGTTTATATTCATAAGGTGGGCTTGATAAATCAAGCCCCTACAATATTAAAACAAATCCTGCTCAAAAGTGCGGGACTGATAAATCAAACCTCTGCATTGACTATAAATCATTGAATATATTTTAAAAGGTGGGCTTGATAAATCAAGCCCCTACGATTTTCAGGCGGGCATCTACAACCTTCGCCCCCTTACCTTTATCAAAAGCAAAGACAGGATTTAGATCCATCTCGTCTATCTCAGGAAAATCAGAGGCAAGTTGAGAAAGACGAACCAGAATTTCAGCTAAAGAATCGATATCCACTCCCTTCTCTCCTCTAACACCTTCCAGAATGGGGTGTCCCTTAATGGAGTGGATCATCTCTAAAGTATCTTCCCGGGAAAGAGGTGCCAGCCTGAACTGCACATCCTTTATGACTTCGACAAAAATTCCGCCCAAACCAAACATAAGCGTTGGCTGGACGCCTTCGTTCCTTTTAGTTCCCATGATCACTTCTTTTCCGCTTTCAAGATATTCTTGGAGGATGAAGCCAGGCTTTTCTTTTTCGAACTTCTCAGCCATCCTATCAAAAGCTGCCTGAAGGGACGCTTTGTCTTTAAGATTAAGGGAGACACCTCCAGCTTCAGTCTTATGAATAATCTCTTCAGCATCAACTTTTAAAACCAACGGATACTTAATTTTCGAGGCCGTACTGTCAAGCTCGGCTTTTTTCTTGATTCTCATGGATTTTACCGTCGGAATTCCGTAACATCTGAGGATCTTAAAGACATCATGTTGCGGGAGAAATTTTTCTTCACCTCTATGGTAGCTTAGAATTTTCTCTGTGCCAGTCTTATTTACGTCGTATTCCTTATATAAAGGAGCTTTTCTCTTGGCAATCTTTCCATACTTGGTCATTGAAGAGAGCGCTCTGGCTGCTGTTTCTGCAAAATCGTAAACAGGTATGCCACTTTCTCTGATGATTCGGATGACTTCAGCCCATTTCTCTATGGTTATTACCTGACAGACAATCGGCTTCTTGGAAGCCTTCCCAATCTCACCA
>SDBU01003722.1_pt1 | contig 19229 bp, 37 predicted proteins | sample 2277071 | NCBI WGS metagenome assembly SDBU01 (sample SAMN10397929, study PRJNA504765) | marine sediment metagenome | isolation source: marine sediment core GS08_GC12, 126 cmbsf | place: Arctic Ocean: Gakkel Ridge, Loki's castle | collected 2008 | reverse complement strand
TGCGTCGCCCCTTTGAACTGCCACCCCCACGGCGACAGCCAGGGGCTGCAGTACCTTTGGGCGAACGCCCACCGATTGCCGAACGTCCGGGGGCAAAGCGTCTGGAGGATCGGCTGCAGCTCGATGGGCCGGTTGACCAGCGGGGTGCCTGACAGGGCCAGCACGCGGTCGACGCCTCGGCACAATGATTTCATGGCCTTCGTCCGCTTGCTCTTGGGGTTTCCGCAATAATGGCATTCGTCGACGATGACGGTCTGCGGTTTCAATTTTCGCAGTTCGGCGAGCCAGTAGGACAGCACATCATAGTTTATGATGATTACATCCTGCTTGCCAAATACTATGTTGCATGGTTTTCGACCCTCGACCATTAGCGTGCTGCATTCCTCCTGCTCCGCTTCCCGCTCCCAATGGAACTTAACGGTGGCCGGGCAGACCACGATGGCCGGCAGCGTCTCCGGATGCCGACGGAGGTAGCGCAGCGAAATCAGCGTCTTGCCCAACCCCATGTCGAGGGCCAGCAGGCACCGACCGCCGAATCGCTCGATCTCCAATATCGACTTCTGCTGGAATGGAAGCAGCTTCATTGCTCGGTTCTCGCTTTCAGGGCCATGTCTTCCAGTTCCGTCATCGCACCCAGAAAGTGCCCAACGCACAGCGAAACGCTCTGGATTGATACGTAGCTGGGATCGCGGCAGGGGATGGACTTGCCGGATTTTCTCAGTCCGATTTCCCGTTCGCACCTGCCGGCCGACGGCTTGATCCTGAGCAGCGGGGTCTGGGTTTTCATGGGTCAGTCTCCCTTTTCTGCTTCGGCAATGGCAGCGTTTCCCGCCAGGAATGCCTCCCACGGCTTCCCCGATCGAGTCGGGAGGAAGGTCTTGTCGCAGTCGATCAGCATGGCAAAAAGCGTGTCGATGGCCTTGTGCTGCTGTCTGCACGCCTCCAGCAACTCGGGGGCGGCAATCGCCAGAAGGGCGTTGGCTTCGACCTCCGCCCTCCGCTCTAGCGAAGCACTTCTACCATACCACAGCAATGATCCGTTCTTAGTATCTCGAAGATCGTAGAGGATTCCACCTGTGAATGTTTCCTCCATTTCGTATATCCACGGCTCCTTCGTATATCCACTCATTTCTCGGTCTTCCTTCGCTTTTCCGAAGTGACGTATCCGGGTTCATTTTCGTGACGGTTGAATCGACGCAGTCCGCAGGCGTCCGATTCCGCCTCCGCCTTTGTGTCGTATGGTCCCATCGGGCCGGCGGATTCGTCGCCGAATATCCACCAGCCCTGGCCCATCTTTTTGATTTCGTATCGGGTCATGTCAACGCCTCCCTGATTTCACTGAAGCTCTCCACGATCCGGGCCACGGTCCACCCCGCTTCTCGCAGCTGCCGAGCCAGCCCGCAGCGGATGTCCGACGCCTTGATGGTGCTTCTGCCCCGTGTGAGCTTCGCCACCTCTTCGCCCATTTCGATCGGCGTTTGCACCAGCAGCCTCACGACTACGCCGGCGTCGTCCGACAGCTCAGCAGTCCAGGACATCAGGTCGAACGGAGACGGCTTGGCGAAGCCGTCGAGATCTATCTCGCCCGTGGTCCGCTCCGCGTGCCGGTTCCGCTCGTTTACGGATCGGATCAGCCGCCACCGGACCCTATTATACGTCCAGGTGGTGAACTGACTTCTGCCGGGAACGTAGGAATGGAACGCTTCGACGAAAGCTTCGTTCGCGGCGGAAAGATAGTCGTCGAACTCGCCGTGGCAGTTCTCGACGAACCACCAGCAGATCTTGCAGATCATCCGCTCGATCTCCTCGTACGTCTCGCCGCAGGCTTCGCGGCGGAAAGCCACGCTGGTCATGGTTCGTTCTCCTTCTGGTTGGGTGTTGTAACAGTTTTTCCCTCACCGCCCCGCTGCCCCGCAAGGCGGATCGGGGCCGGGTCGGCTACTCTCTTGTTTCCGCTCTGCACCGGCAGCACAACGGGGCATGGTCGATGTCGGGTGGGTAGGCTCGCCGGCCGCAGTCCTCGCAGCGGGGCATCTCCCGCCGGGGCAGCCGGCCGCCGCTCCGCCGCCGCTCGATGACCTGGGTGGCCGCAGCGGCTTCCAATTCGTCGAATCTCATCTTTCGTTCTCCTGTGATGGTGGGTTTTGAGGCCGGGCTATACCTCTTCCAGCTCATTAACGTACGCCCAGCCGTCATAAGGTCCGTGCTCATTGGCTGTTCGGCCATCAACTACTGGTTTTCCATCTTTGCTCCCGAAACCTTCAACAACAATCAAACGGCCGCGGTTGCGGTACGTCTTACCGATCACGATGTCTGTCGGCTTCAATTCATTCATCTCAGTTCTCCTGTGATGGTGGGGTGGATTTCCTCAGACGCACCGACGCACTTGGTCGTTTCGGCGTCGGAACCGTTGCGGCGAACGGAACGTGAGCTTCCGGCCCGTCGCTTTGTTGGTCACGCGGTAGACCGTCTTCCAACGCTCAAGACGGAAGGGATCGACTTCTTCGATATTGTCTACCCGCACGCTGGTCAGTTTGCCGCCGACCTTGGCGATGTAGACCTGCCCTTCGTGGATGTCTTTCGCTTTCATTTCTTCTATTCCTTGCCCTGTGGGGCGTTTGGGAATTATTCTCAAGTGCCCCGCCCGGTTGCGATGCCGGATTACGCTGTTCGGGGCAAGGGGGGTCAAACTGGTGGAGGTTCTCGGATTACGACTGATTTTAGTATCGACAATACTCCCGGCGGTACTACCAATCCGGAGGTAGACTGTATCTGGTAGGCTAGCGCCTCCAATTGCCGATGTAATTCCCACGACGCTGCCAATAATCGGCCATTGGCATGATGCTCCTCCGCCACATCAACCCAGGGACCAGCCGGACCATGTACTAGGGCGACAGTCGTTCCATCCGGAGCACTGATTTCCCGCGTGGCTTCGTTATATTGGTACGGGCCAGCGGTTGGTTTGTAATTCTCCATCGTCTCTACTCCTTGCCCCTGGGGGCGTTGGGGTTATCGGGCCGGTTGTCGGCCCGCTCGGGCCCGTCGTACACCACGGCGGGCGCCGGCCGGGTCGACGCTCAGGCGAACAGCCGCTTCGTCGAACACCTCACATGACGGTTGTTATTATTCGACGGGGCTTCGCAGAACGTGATCCGGCCATCGATCTCCGCCCGCCATCCGTCGCCGACCCGCTCGGCGACGCCGCGAACGGTTCCGGTCTCGTCGAGCAGGATGGCCTCGTTCTCTCCGATGATCAATTGGAATTCACTCATGTTCCCGTCCTCCTTTACTGGTTTTCGATTGTGTGCCGGGCCGGTTGTCGGCCCGCTATTACTGTTTATCGCCGGTCATACATTGACCGGAATGTAACCTGCTCTATAGCTGCCCGGAATTGGGCCTCGGGCGTAATCTCAGTTTTCCCGAAACAATTACCCGCAGCCACGTGGTAAACCCTGCCATCTTGGGGACTACAGAGCAGACTTCGTTCCTCCCCCGTTTTTAGCTTTACAATTAAACCACCCTCTAAATGTAGGGGCATCATCTTCGTATCTCCTGCCCCTTGTGGGGCCGTGGGAAAAACAGCGACGGCCGCCGGCGGCCCAAAGGACGGGAATCCCAGATGATGCCGGTCGGTCGGCCGTCGCGTTTGCTTTGTGTGGGTCATTTTCCCGTCCTCGATATCTGCTATTATAGAATATCGTCCCAGAAATATAAGGGGGAATCGGAGGATTCTGAAATTGTTTTCGGCGGTTTACCTAACCCCTTACCGGCAAAGGACTTAGGAACAGGAAAAACTTTCAGGATTTCTTTCTGATATAATCGAATGGAATACTGGGCGGATCTTATATCAGCTGAATCTAATACTATGGGCAGCTACGGTCGTGAGGTGTTTCACCCTAAGTCCTTTGCTGATAAGAGGTTACGTCGACAGTCAGTCCTGCCCGGCGATTTCAGCGGGGGAATCGGCCCCCGCTCGGCGTCTAAGGACCGGTCCGATCTGACCCTTCCCCCGGCTACCACCCCGCCCTCCGAAGGCCCGCAGGGACAATCCTCGGCCCCCTGACGTACGTCTTAGCGATAGGTGGTCGAGCCATGACGCAGCCGGTAGATCCCCGGCAGGTCGACGGGCTCGATGGTTCCGTGTTTCAGACAGAACTTCCGGTAGGCGATGTCGTCGCGGAAGTCGCCGAACGGCTTGCCATCGGTCCGCGGTGCCATCCATTTCTCGATGCCGTTCAGGTAGCCGTGTTCGCGCGCGAAGTCTCCCCGCACGATCTGCACGCCGCCGATGGCCCGATGATACGCCTTGGGAACGAACAGGTTCTCGTCCAGGTCTACCGATACATCTTCACGCCCCAGCACCTCATCGCCGATAGCATGGTCGCGGCTGATCCTGATTTCCCTTGGGTAGATCATCACGGCCCCCGCCGGCCATTCCATCGTCGCCAGCCGGTCCAGGATACCGTTGCGGAACATCATGTCTACGTCGGCGAACCACACGATGTCGGCATCGGTTGCCTTTGCCATTACGTTTCTTCCGATCGCCCTGCGGCCGAGTTGTGGAGGGTTCAGAAAGCAGTAGCGCATCGCCAATCCCCGGTCGATGAAAGCCCGAACTACGTAGCATGTGCGCTCATCGTCTGGTTCGAGACAGATGGTGAAAACCAAGCTGCAATTCGCCGAAGGATTCAGCATAAGCGATTCCAACTGGTAACGCAACGCCGCCGCGTAGTGGGGCAGCCGAGCAGCATAGCAGTGTACAATGATATTAATCTTTTTCATAAGAACCTCCCGTCTTGCAAAAATCCTCGCTATCAGCTTCATTCATAATCAAAGCCCCAACCCTACCCCGAATCCGAGCAGGAACAAGCAAAAGAAAAGCAGCCCTCCGAAGAAACCAAAAGCAACATATACGACGTTCCCTATTGTCTGATCTTGCTTTTGCTCCGGCTTGAAATGTAATTCTAATTCAATCTTTTTCACGGTCGTTCCCCCTCAGCAGTTCAGTTGACAGCTTCCGGAACTTCTCGCAATCCTCCGGCAAGTTGATCGCTAGGGGAAGCTTGGAAACATATGAAGCTAGCATGTCGACGCTCCACTCCAGCCACGTCAACTGCTCCAGCGACTCGGCTCGGCTCAGCAGCGTCGGCGGCATCCTGCGTATCCGCCGGAGCGTGTCGGCCTTGAACGCATAGACCCCGCAGTGGAGCGACGCCCCACGCATAGGGGCGCGCGAGAACCAGAGGCACCGGCCGCTCGCGGACACCGCCACCTTCACCACGTTTTCGTCATGCGGCTGGTGCTTGTCGTCGACCGGGGCGACCAGCGTGGCCACACCGAAGGTGCTGCACCGAAGATGCTGAATCATGCAATCCACGTCGTACGGCTCGACGCACGGTTCGTCGACCTGCCAGTTGACCACCACGTCCACCCCTGCGTTGTCCTTCAGCTTTTCTAGCGTCTCCGCGCAACGGTGCGTACCAGACGGGCTGAGTGGCGACGTTGGCCACCACAGCATCCGCCGCTTTTTGCAGAATGACGCTACCTCCTCGTCCGGCGTGCTGACCAATACGTGGTCGACCCGCTGGCATCGTTTCGCCCGTTCGTAGGTCCATACCAGCAGTTCCCGCCCGCCGACCACCTTCAGCGGCTTGCCCGGCAATCGGTCGCTGTCCATCCGGGCCGGTATGATGGCCAGTGTCTTCATGTCATCAGAAGTAGTCATAGGCATCCGATATTTTCCTTTCTGCGTTCATCAGCGATCGTCTCAATCCGGGGTCAACCTCGGCGTTTTTCCATTCGCCCGTCGGCACGGCCATTCGCGTCGCGTTGTCCCTCAGAACCGGATCTATCCCCAGACCCTCCAGCAGCTCGGTCAACGCCCACGGCATGTCTTCGATCCGCAGCACCGTGTCGGCCCGGTATTCATCGTACAGTTCCGAAATCGAGCCGGGCAGCTTGTCCAGATAGTCGCGGAGGAAATCGCCGGGCGAATCCAACCGCAGTTCGGTGAAGCGTCGGAGCCGCGGCCGCTTCACCCCGTTGTGCTTCATGGCGTCGTAGCACTGCTCCAGCCAGTCCAGCGGGTGCCTCGCCAGCGATACCCGCAGCGTCGTCCCGTCGTTCGATTCGCTGAACGGCTCTACGGCATGGATGGGCCATGCCAGCCCGAGCCCGGCCAATTGCGCGGCCCGGACGAACCACGACCCGCCGGTGAGCGGGGGCGTCGCGAATTGAAAACAGCTGTATCGGATCATCTTCTCGATCTATTCTCTGATTAACAGAATAAAATTGAAACACCATAAGGCAGCGATGGCGCCCCATGTGGCTAGAGCATAATCATCATTCATTGTAGCCATTCCTACTGTAATCAGACCAAACGCCAAAACTATTCCAGCACAAAATTTCATAAACATAATCATTTTCGTATCTCCCTTTCACTATCAGACCATTTCAGCTTCGTCCTTTTTCCAAATCAATCTGAGATAATAGCAGCACCAGATACCGCATAGAACGGATAATATCATAAAAAAATAATCTGCGTTTATGATAGCTGTTCCTACCATAAACAATGCGACCACTATCTGTGATCCCACGAGAACCTTCATAACATATCCTTTCGTTGTCGAATCATATCGGTTCGTTCCTGCAATCGTATACCCGGATCGGCGACTTCCTCTTCGGGAACTTTTTCCCCTCCGGAACAGCTCGCCCGAGAAAAGGCGCCAGCTTGCTCCACAACGACTCATCGTTTTCGGTGAACACGTCCAGCACCAGCAGCCGGTCGCTGCCGGTGAAGTGTTCCAGCACCCCGCCGATGTGCTCTTCGTAATGTTCTCTGAGTTGGCTTTCGCTGGGATACTTGACGTCGCCATACGTCTTTCTGTAACGCATCTGGAATGCCGGATCGTGTCTGTGCGAAGATTGGCACGCCTTCTTTGCGAACGGCACCACGGATTTCAACCACTGATCCAGCGGCCGCGTGGTCATAACGAATTTCGCATCCGGCCTTTCTTCCGCGAGCTGCCGCCAGTGCCAATTTGCCAGAGCCCCGCAGTATTCATAGACGGAATACATCACGTAGTCGCAGCGGCCTTGTCGCATCTTTTCGATCATGTCGTCGTGGCAAAACCGGCATCCTCCAGTTGCGTGCATCGCCCGCAAGCCCAATTGATGAGCAGCCATGTAGATGCTCCGCGTCGCGGTTCGGCCCAATCCTATCTCGAAATACATGCAGCGGCAACCGGAATGAATTCCGCGATGATAGTCGCACGCCCAGGGACGATCTGGGGGTTTTCCCATATCATAGCTCCTTCAGCCATTCGTTGAATCTGTCGAACTGTGCAGAACGCGGGGCCGCTTGGACGACATCACTCTGCCCGTGTGCTGGAAATAGCTCTGAGTGTATCGCACCTTGTGCCCGACCAGCGTTGCATCTTCGCGCGGGAACCCGATCCCGTCCAGATTCGCCAGATGACATTCCAGCATGGCGTCGTCGCCGATGTCTTCGTTGCCGAATGATCCTGCAATGCAGAGTTTCACCGTACCCTCATATCCAATTTCAGCGGGTTCTCACCGTTCCACAACCGCGTGCCGGGGAACGACTGGTAGCGATACCAGCCTTCCACCTTGATCTTGTTTTCCTTTATGAACGATCGAGTTGCTTCACGATCCTCTTTCGTCTCGCCCGGCAACCCGTGCATGAAAGAGCATGAAATCGACAGCCCCGCTTTCCTTGCCGTATCGACGGCCCTTCGATTGTCTTCGACCGTCGCCCCCTTGTTCAACAATTTGAGCATCCGGTCGCTGCCGGATTCCGCGCCGAACCTCACCCGGCGGAATCCCATCTCCCGCATCGCCGTCGCGATTTCCGGAGTAAGCAGATTGGATCTGACAAATGCCCGCAGCTTCAGCCGCCGGTTGCATCCCTTGCCCATCCACAGATCATGTATCCGCCAAAATCTAGGAACATTCGCAATGAACAGATCGTCCAGGATGTGCAATCTGTCTGCTCTCGGATACATCCCTATTATATGTTCCACTTCGCCCATGAAATACTCGGCCGAGTGATACCGTATCCGTCCCCAGAAACTCCGGGCCGAGCAGAACGCACAACTGTACGGGCACCCGCGCGAGGTCAGAATCGGCACGGCCCTTCCGCATCTGCCCCTGTGCGGATAGTTCAGCGTGTCGAGAACGACCAGCTCCGATCTCACGACCTTCCCGGTTGCCGATCCATCTAAGATGCTGGCAAGGGACGATTCACCTTCACCGATTACGATATGCTCAAACGGGTATTCACCCAAACCTTCCCACAAGGTTCCCGGTCCGCCTATCGCCACTGGAACCTTTGCAGATTCCAGAATGTCCACTGCTTCCCGCAATCCCCAGGCACTGCTTGATAGACCGATCAAGTCACAACCTGTCAACTCCCGCCGGTCGTTCACGATCTCCACGTCGGCTGCGCAATTGGCCTTCAGATAGCCGAGGCCCAGCGGATATTCGCTGAGCGACTGTTCGCCGCCGCACTGATACAGCTTAATCTTCACAGCCTGACCATCCACGTTTCCGACATTCGTTTTTCCCTAACTCTGGACACGTCGCCCGAAAACCACGACCGAAGCAATCCATCCCACTCATCATAGGAGCGTCTGTTGATGTGAAGCAGCATCCCCCGAAAATACGCTTTGAGATTGTTGGCGCTCAGCAGGATGTAACGCTTAGCGATCCGATCTATCTCTCGACACAATTTTTCGTCGTCCCCAGGCACCAAGTGTTCCAATACATCCCATGTTGTCACTACATCGAAACTGTCGTCTTCGAACGGCAAAGCATGGGCTTCGCCGTATACCACCCGTTTTCCATCAATCAGTCTGGACACTATTTCCGTGCCTTTGCATGGATCGAATCCTTCGTCTTCCGCAAGATCAAGAAATTCGCCCCGACCGCATCCTACATCCAACAGGCTGCCGCCCGTAGCCAACGACTGCAGATCGTGCAGGGCCTCCCGCATCCTTGAAACGCCGGCACTGTATCGACGGTGCTTGTACGCTTTCTCGTATTTGGCCGCCTCTGATTCCCTCGTGGGATTCACGGCCGCCGCGTCGGCTGCCGCTTTGTTTCTCCGCATGTTCCCACTGCCGAATCGCCTCTTTTCTTTTTTTCGCATGTCTATCTTTCTTTCTTCTCTATCATGAAGCTGCATAGTTCCCTGCCCTCCACCAATCTCCGCCCGTGCGTCCGGCACATCCCGGCTTCCATTATCCGTTGCAAGTAGTCGCGGCTGATCGGCTTCTCTTGCTGGAATACCCTGCACGACCTCCGATGCCGTATCGTGTTCCACGTATCGTTTTCTGCATCGGTCATCATCCAGTATACCCCATTACTCGTTTTCAACGGGTGCGTTGTTTTCGACGAATCGCTTCCGCAGATGCCGCCATGCCGTTCCGTCTCTGAGTTCGTTCATCCTCCACTGACACCACGCCATTCGATCCAGCCAAGGCAGCCGGTCGAACTCGAACCACTCGTCGAACGAATTCGACGCCCACCCGTAGACCAGCGATGTGTTGTTCATCACGACGGTCGGGCGTCCGGCAAGCACCGCATCTGCAGCGACGTTGCTGGACCAGGTGACGATCAGCGATCCCTTCATGGCCTCTTCAAGTGTTTCGCTTTCATCCAACCTTGCCAATTCCGGGCAATAGCCTTGCGGGTTCCAACGATCATGCGGATGCCGACGCCAATACACCGGATGGTTCGGCGCATAATGACCGACCGCTTCGCGATACCATTCGCGGATGTTCGGACACGTCCAGATGTTGGCATCACGGGGTACCTGGCCGATGACCAGCACCCGATCGAACTCCATGTCCCACGGCTGCAGGATCGAAGAGCCGTCGCCCCACAATTCTTTCCTGCGGGACGAATCCCCGATCACATGCTCCGCCCTGCCGCCGACGCTGTTGAATCCAGCGGACGCCCATTCATTCCAACGATCTCCGATGTATCCCAATTCCAATATCAGGAAATCCCCCTTCTTTCGGAACGGTTGATAGCATTTCATGTTGCGAACGCCCCACAGCGCCACCATGTCATAGCTGAGCAGACCGGGCACTTTCTTATTGTATTCATTCCTTGTTCGATGAACCTTGTCTCCGCATAGTTGCATCCCCTTCAGCAGAGCCCACATCACCTTACTGGGCTGTCTTTTCCGTATTCCTCGGGCCAGCCGTACAAGTATTTTCATTTTACTTCTTTGCAAAACATACCATGAATCGATGCTTCCACAGCAGATGCACCTTGTCCTTCGCTTCCCCCAGAAACAGCTCAACGCCTTTCTTGACGTGATCGGTCTTCGGTATCTTGTTTTCTACATCGTCGAACAGCATCCACCCGCCCGGTTTCAGCAACTCGAACACCAGCCGAGAATCATCCAACACCGCCAACGAATTGTGGTTTCCGTCGATCATGCTGATGTCGACTATACCGGGGCTGATTCCGAGGTAACCCTTGTTCTTGACGACGCACATCCTCCGCAGAACTTCCGCACTGTTGCCTCGCATCAACTGACATCTGTCCTGCCAAGGGATCATGTTGTGTTGAGCACGTTGCATCACCATTTCCATTTGGTGGTTGTCCAGCTTGGTCGTCATCAACCATGGATCGATGCCGACCGCCTGGGAATCGTTGTGTGTCAGGACACGTTGCATCATCCAGACCATCGACATCCCTTCAAACACCCCCAACTCAAGATAGTTGATCGGCTTGCCCGCCCACGCCGGATGCACCCTTTCTTGGAACGTCCGAAGGTTCCGATTGCGGAACCAATTCCGCGTGAATTGGAAATCGTGTTGCGTCTTGTCTATATCCAATTTCTCAACCATCTTTCCTCTCCTGAAACTTCTTCAGCTTGATGCCACCGCCGACCTTCCACCGCTCTATGGCTTCGCGATACGTTTTCGTGGGGTACTCCAATTCACCGGAAGCCGCCGCTCGGAACAAAGCAAATGCGCCGCGCACACCAACGGCGAATGGGCAGTGTCCGCATATCTCTTCTTCCATGTCCAACGCCGGATAGGCATGATAGGTGTCGATGCCCAGCATCCGGCCTACCGGCCCGGCAAGGAAGCAAAACGAAAATCCATGGGCGTCGAAAAGCCTTCCGCAGCCGAATTGCCGCTGGCAGAACCCGCCCGGCCGCCGGTTGAACGGCATTCCCAGATCGGACGGCGATATCATCGGCGGTTTCAAGCTTTCCGTCTTGTCCGGTCCGGTGCCGGATAGGTTGTACCTCCATTCGCGTCTGGGCGGCAGCGGCAGGCTGCCATTGGTGAAGACGCAAGTACGCCGCTGTCTGGTATATCTTCTGTTCCAAGTTGCGTTTATGGCTTCCATCAACTCCACGAAATCAGGATGCAACAATGGCTCGCCACCAGACACTCGCACCTTCTGGACCGCAACACTCCGCTCTTGTATCCGCTTCCATCCCAACTTGACATCCTCCACCGTCATGTCGGAATCGGGCCATGGAACCGCGCCCAGCAGCCTGTTGCAATGCTGACACTTCGCGTTGCAGCGGTAGGTGGGCACGATGCAATAGCGGATCGCCTTTCCCATTTTTCTACTCCAACTTGTCCATCCACTTGTTCTGAATGTCCTTCCGCCAGTCTGCAATGCCGCCGATGTTCTGCTCCAAACACTCTTGATACAGCGGCCACCACATCGCGTATCCCCTCGGCGACTTCTGTGGACGCACAAAACTATCTCCATGCCCATGGTAGATCACCACCCGATCGTCCGGCAGATGCGGCGACTGGTTGTGCGTCGACGAGTTGTACCGCCCGTCCTCGCACAATACGGTCATCTGCCTGCGGGGAACGAATAGCGGCTGCATGACATGCAGCACCTTCTCGTCGGGGATGAACGTGGCGTTCGCGGCCAGCGACCACCGCAGCCACAGCGGCAGCACGGGGCTGCTGCTCTTGCAAGCCCACACGCCGCCGTTCACCGACGGCCATTCGTATTCTACCGTATCGCGTATCGCCTGCGGATCGATTTCGGGAAACTCCAGCAGGCTGCGCACCCGCCCGCCGATGATCCTCCCGGCGGTGGTCCACGAGTTGAACTGCGTGGCGCAGAATCCGTACTGCTCGGCCGCGTCGAACAGCGGGTTGATGTCGCTGTGGACCGTCGTGTCCGCATCCAGGTAGAGCGACACGGTGTCCTCGGGGAACGTCTGGAACAGCGCGATCTTGTCAAAAAATTGTGAGTTGCGTCTGCTGTATTCCGCCTCCCGCCTCCGCACGTCGGTAAGGTTCAACCGCAAATCCTCACCGATCCGCAACGCCAGCGGCCACGACTCCGGCCAGGCATATACCGCCACGTCGCCCTTCCAATGCCGGCGGAGTGTATGCAGACTCACTACGAGATAGGGAAGATGGGCACATCCTGACATGAGGTAGCAGACTTGCCGTTTCATTCGTAGGTTCCCAATTTAGCAGCTTGTTTGGCTTCCACGCGAGCCAACGCCCCCATGACACGTTCCATGACCTGTGCGCCAGCCACGTTTTTCCAGTTTGCATATTGCTCTTTGTCGCGCGATGCGTCGTCGCGGAGCCGCTCCACTACCCTAAACAGGACGGCCCACATATCATCTACAGTCAATGGCCCGACGCTCCACTGCGGGTGTCGCTTGCACACGCAGATACTACCATAACCCGGGCGGCGGTTGACGACCAAGTGTCCATAGGCACGCGGAACCTCCCGCGTCTTGCAAACTATCCCCGTAGTAGCAATATACAAACCCGACAGCGCCTGGGCGTAACGGTCAAACTGCCCGGCTTTCAGGCCGCGCAAGAAATCGCTGCGGTGTATCTTGACCTCGACACCAATGAGACCCATTCGCACCTTTGTTTTGTGAATTGCCGCCAACGAATCCACGGGTACGAGCAGGCCGTCAATCCGACCACTGTCCAGACCAGGCAAGCTCTCCGTCTCCCGCACCAACAGGCAGCCCTCCACCCATCGTTCCACACCATCGAGCACTTGTCCGCTAGTAAAACAAGGGCTATGGGGCCGGACCTTCATTATTTATTTTCCTCCTCAAACCGCAGGGTCTCCGTAGGTACGCAGCAGTATGCCGGATCGAACAACTCTTTCCTTACGTACACGCCATCCCACTGCCCAGCCGCTATTCTGTGCGTATGAATATGTATGTTGTAAAACCCTCTCTCAGCCAGCCAGCGGTGGGCCTCCAACGGATCGCACCACTGGTCGCCGGGCGGGTTGGCAGTGAGTTCGACATTGACTACCTGCACACCCTTGACGAACTGTTCGCCGCCCCGCAGCGCCGCAAGCTCCGCCCCTTCGCAGTCCAGCCAGAGGAGCACGCGGTCGTCCGGACGACTAAAATACAAATCAAGCGTACCCACCTCTACCGCATGTTCGACGTACTTCTCGCGTTCATTCGGCGACGTGTGCGGATAGATCGACGATCCATCCTTGTGCCGGCGCTTTCCGTACAATGTAGCCTGCCCAACGTAGTCGGAAATGGCTATCTTGTAGACCGTCCCCGGATAGGATCCTCCCAGTCCCTTGAATATGTCGGGGTGGGGCTCGAAGCCGATCACCTTCAGCCCGGGCCATTCCTCCGTCAGCACGTCCACCTCCTGATGATAGTTGCCGACGCCGACCTGCACCAGCACGTCGGCCCGCCAGTTCAGGGCGTCCGCGATGAGGCCCACGGCCACGCCTGATCTCCTGAGTAATCTTGATGCCATTACATTCTTTCTTGCAAGCGGGGTTTTCTTTCTTTTCTCACGCCAGCCAAAGTTACGGATGTCTTAACAATGCTATGTTCTTCAATCAGGGATGTCTTGAGTGACGTGAATCAATATGACCATCAGCCGTTCTTCCCGTAGTCGGCAGATGTCCACGGGGTCACTAGGTGCCCATGTGTCGCAGACCGTACATACTATTCTCTCGTGTACTCGCGCCATACATTCTGAGTTGCGCAGTCGGTTTTTGGGCATTTCGTCCCAATACTCCCGTGCGGGTTTCGGTCCTGGATATCCGCGATATTCTAGTAGGCTTACCGGATGCACGCACGGCAACTCGGTTTCGAGGCAGGTTCCGTAGTATAGCAGTCGCTTGGGGAGTTCGGGGTATTCATCGCGTGCAGCCCACCACACCCGCATGAAATAGGCATCATCGGATTCGTTGCCTTGCCGTGGCCAGCGTATGCTGCTCATGGAATTACTCCTTGATTGCAGTTGTCCGAATATCCCGCTTGTCCGCCCGCCTTTGCTCCTTCCAGAACGCCCGCTTCCATTTCCGCAGGTGCCGCCACCACTGCTTCGCCGCGACGGTCTGGCCCTTCTTTCTATTGGCCATCCAGCAATTCTCCGCATCGCAGGCAGTTCGGGGCGTGTCCGAAACGGCTTGCCCACCTGTGACAAAATGGGCATTGCACTTCCGCCGGCTTCTTCCGCCGGGCCTTCCGTTCCCTTTGCAGACGAATCATCTTGTCGCCTTGCTCACTCATCTTTCAGCTCTAATAATTCCTTGTTTCTCGCCTGTTTTCGCAACTCCTTCAAAACCCGCCGCGCGATTATTGGGGGTTTCGTTCCGAATGGATATTCCTTCACGAACGTGTTGCCACACCAAAAACATATCGGATCACCGTCCGAAAGTCCCCATCTATCATTTTCGAGCGAAAGAGTCACCCCGAATACATCCCATTCGCAAAAGCTGTGCCACCGATGATCCTTTTCAAGAGAACCCCGTTTCATAGCTTGCCATTTTTTCGGCAGCAGCCTATAGATAGCTTGAACCATCGATAGAAAACTGCGATGTTTGACGACTTGTTTATTCATTTCTTCCCCTTCTTCAGGCAGGCTTCCAACGCACGCATCACCAGGTGGTACGGAGAAAGGCTTCTGAGGTGGTTGCTCACCTCGCCAGTCTTCCAGACGCCCTTCCGCTTTCTGCGTTTCAGAGCATGCTCCAAGGCAACCCCGTAATTTCCGTATCTGGAATCCCCCGATCCGTCGCCGGCCGTCCCGTCGTTCACTACCTCGATTCGCCCAATCTCTTTCGCCCGGTTCTCGCAGCCCAACGGCCACACCTCGATTTTGACCACGATCATCGCATTGCCTCTTCTGAATACTTCCGCACGTTGCCATCAGTGGACCAATGCTGCCAGCCCAACTTTTTCATTGAGTGCCTTTCGATCCGATATCCTAATCGTTTTGCAAGGTAGAATAAATACCCGTCCTGGCTCGGCACCGGCAGCTGATACGGCCCGCATGTCCGCTGGGCTATGTCCGCCGCCTGCCGCGTGAACGACGTGTTGAAAATAGCGCACCAGCTTATTATCCTCGGGTGCGACAGCCGATCCGCCCCCGGCTCCGGCTTCATCCGCAGCGGCTCGGAGTTGTCCAGGTGCCACACCTTTCCCTTATTATACTCGGCCCATTCATCCAGCCGGATCACCTGGTCCGGCGGCTTCGTGAACCCCCACGGGTGGCTGATTATCACGGGCCGCTCGTCGCCCGCGAACCACGCCGGGTCGATCCAGTCGTCCCGCCCGGTCGCCACCACGTCAGTATCCAGCTTCAGCCACCACGGTGTCTTGACCACGGCGGCCGGAACGTGGACAAACCCCGCCAGCATCCGATGCCGCTGGGCGTCGGAGAACTTATCATCGCCCCCGGAATAGGTCACGCCGGGTGGGGGCCATTCGGCGGTCGTCAGGTCCGGGTGGTCCACGACGGATCGTATCTCATCGTTCGTTACCTGCTCGCGGTCGTGGAACACCACCATCGGGTTCGCAAGCAGCGCCGGTTTGTGTCGCCGCCACGTCGGCCATGTCCACGAAAGCTGTCTGAGGTGCCGCCGATCGACGCCGACTACCAGTACGCAATCAATCACCTCATTCCCCCCTCAGTTCCATGTCGATCAATATCCCCGGGGTCCAGCATGGTCCAATACTGCTCCATCGCAAGCACATCATCCAACGCCTCGAACTCATGACGTACCCCGGGGGGAACGTCGCTTACGCCCCCCGCTTCTATCGTAGTTGAATCCTCTTTCCCATCATCATAAAAGATCGTCACTTTCAGTCGTCCCTCCATCACTACGAACCGGTTCCACTTGTGTTCGTGGGAATGGCGGGAGCAGTATCCACCCTTCTTCACACGGATCGAATGCGCTTCAACGCCGTTCCACGCGAATACTAACTGAGTCGTGCCCCAGACCTTGCCCATCTTCGGACCAATGGGTGGTATGTTGAATGTCGGCAGCATGTCAAAACCTCACCACAATTGAATTGTTGGCCCATAGAATCCATTTGCCGTCTTCATGTTCAATCACACATTCCAACAAACGTGATTCATCATCACAAACGAAATACAGCATTCCGTCCTTGTTTCTGCCTATGTCTGCAATGAAATGGTTTTCCTTGCAAAGCTTTTCCATCTCGTTCCCCTTTCACTTCACAGGATCATACCATCCAGCCAGATCAGGCGTCGCCTCGATGCCCTTCGTCATTTCTATTATAGCATCCTCGAACGGCACGTAGGGAAACGCCCGCAATCCGGAGTACTCGTAGCAGTTGAACACCTCCACACCGGCCCGCTCAAACGTGCCGTTGCCCTGCATCTCGCTCAGCCAGTCGTTCACGATTCCGAACTGTCGGGTGTTCGATGCACAGGCCCCCTCCGTCCTGCCCTGCCCGAACGAATAGCCGCTGTCGGGCGTCATTCGGAAGTCGACGCCGATCAGGTATATCCGCTTCGCCCCGAGATACCTGAGCAGACGCAGGCCCAGCAGCATCGTGCAGACGGTCTTCTGCTGCCCCGTCCTTTCGCAGCCCGATTGGTGGTTGCCCCAGCAAGCCCCATCTTCGCTGAAAAAGGAATCGTCCGGGCTGAGCCACGAGAACCGCTGGTAGGCCCACACGTTCGGGCAGTCGGTGACGCGGCGGTCCAGCTCCGCGAACGATCCGTCCGGCATCTTTCGTCGTAGCTTGGCCCGTCCGCCGCTCAGCTTCGGCGTGGGAATGAACTTCATGACGCCCGGATCGAGCCAGACGCAGTGCGTGAACTTCTTCGGCGGATCAGAGCATACCATCGCCTGCGGTCTCACAAGAGCGTGGCCCGCTGCGTTGTTGATTGCCATCGTCCATGCCCCCCTCCGGCCCAGCAGTTCAACCGGCATCTCGTTGACGCTCGGACCGCCGCCCATCAGGAACGCCGATCCCCCGGCCAACAGGTCGCGCAGGACCGTCGTGGGCTCGCGCCGCCGGTCGACTATCACCAGCTTGTCTTCAGGCATTCTTCTTCTTCTTTCTTCTACGTCGGCGGCGTTTTCTTACTGCATATCTTCTGCTCGTGCTCGGACTACAAGGAACTACTCCAAAATACTTATACGCTTCACTGCCAACATGCAATGGAGGGATGTTGAAACCCATCCCGCACCACAATCCGCCTTCATTGCTCTTCGATTTTCCGTTTGATCGAATAATCCGTTTAATGGTCACCTCGGAGATACGATGGTCCTTCGGATATTGTTGCAATAGGCAATCCACAGCTCGGCGTCCCCAGAACGAAGGGCATGTCGAACCGAAATATGCTCGCGATTGTCCGCTTACCATAAAAGATGCAAAATCTGTTTCCTCTAATCGCAAGTCTTCCAATCGAAACGGGAACAACCACAGATAATCATCTTCGATCCACAATACCGGATTGGTCGTTTTGCTCATCACCTTGTGCACCGATTCACCATATCCCCGACAATTATCGCTAAACATCAATATCGCATCGTCGAAGCTATTGGCCAACGCTTCGATCTGTACTTTGTTTTGACCCCATAAGTGATTCAAGCCATGACGGGGATAGCTATCCAAATGGACGATCCATCGCAATTTGTAACCATGTGAATCGCAAACGGACAGGAAAGAACCTATGCACGCAGAGGTCAACATTCGTGGTACAGCCGTCGTTCCCACATCCATCCACTTCTCCTGAATAGCTTCAACTACAGGTTTCGTATCACCTAGAAAATCAAATACTACTCTAGCATCTACTGGTCCCTCATCATCAACCTGTTCTACAATGACCTTCTTCTTCTCGTCCCGCTCCGTCCGCTTGATTGCCTTCCGGATCATCCAACAGATCACCGCTTCGGTGGTCGGCAACGCGGCCAGCCACGGGCCGGGTATCCTGGCGAACGTCCATCTATGCTTTTTCACTTCACCTACCAGCCATCCCGCGATTTCGTCGAAGTTTTTTCGGCATCCCGTAACGCCCCATCGGTTCATCTTGACGATTCGATCCTTGCAGCCGCACTTCCTGGTCGGTCCCGCACCGAACACCGCCAGTAGGATATCGTGAAGGTGATCGCCGGGACCACTCACCGAAGTATCCTTTTCCCCGGCAAGTGGAATCTCGGGAAGGATCAAGGAATCAAGTTTCTTTCGCCGCTCTCCACATGGCGGTTGCTCATCTAATATCGTCTCTTGGCCGATACCGATTTCCAGAGCGACTTTGCACTCGGGGTGGCTGCAAATATAGATCGGCTGTCCGTTCGCCGAGTTATGCTTCCAGAGTTTCCAATTGCATTTCATGTCATGTAGCCACCGTACAGATAGCCCCGCTGAAATCACAGCATGATCCGTCATCTATGCTGGACGAAAATGGAACGATTCCTATCGACGTGCAATCTATCGACGATACACCCACAAACGTCTTTTGGAATATGTTATGGAAGCAGTTCGCCGTAGTACCCCGCACAATAATGGTAACTACCGTATCCGCACCCACTAGGTCAATCTGCAATGAAATCGAGACGGATAGTGATGCGCTGCATTGAGACAAGCAGATAGAAGTAGTTGTGCTCCAAGCACAAGGGCTGCCTGTCTGCGCCAAAGAAAACTCAGCATGGAAATCCGTACATTCATCACAACTCGTGCATCCAGGAGCCCCGCCGTCGCCTGCTGCCACTCCGCTGAACGTACCCTTCATTGTGGCTGGAGTCGTACCAGAACAGAGCGTACAAGTTGCACCGGCAAAAGAAGTCGATGATTGTGATGATTCCGAAGAGGTGGATATGGATGATTGTGATGATTCCGAAGAGGTGGATATGGACGATACTGAAGATATGGAAGAAGTCGATATCGATGATTCGGATGATGCTGAAGAAGTCGATATGGACGAAGATGAGCTAGATGA
>SDBU01003721.1_pt1 | contig 19234 bp, 16 predicted proteins | sample 2277071 | NCBI WGS metagenome assembly SDBU01 (sample SAMN10397929, study PRJNA504765) | marine sediment metagenome | isolation source: marine sediment core GS08_GC12, 126 cmbsf | place: Arctic Ocean: Gakkel Ridge, Loki's castle | collected 2008 | reverse complement strand
TAGCAGGAGGTGCAAAATGCAAAAGGTAGCTTTTATCTTGATTGGTCTTGGTATACTGGCTTTAATCGGCTGGGCAGTTCAAAGCTTTTTTACTGACAGCGAGATTCCCCCGCTTATCCGGATAGCCGTTGGTGCTGTCGGGGTGGGAGTAGTAGTGCTTCTTGGGGTAGCTATTAAAGACCGACGGGCCAAGGCTAAAACCGATAAATTCGAGGAGGTGGAGAAATGATTATTACTACCTCGGCTCAGGTAGAAGGCAAGAACATTACTGAAACTATAGGTCTGGTGAGGGGCAGCACTATCAGAGCTAGAAATGTGGGCAGGGATATTATGGCTAGTCTCCGTGGGATAGTGGGTGGTGAGATATCAGAATACACCAAGCTGATGGCTCAGGCCAGGGAGCAGGCCATCCAGAGAATGATAGAGGAGGCCGAGGAAAAGGGGGCTAACGCCGTAGTCAGTATGAGATTTACCACCTCAATGATAATGAGCAATGCGTCTGAAGTGCTCGCCTACGGGACGGGGGTGGTGCTGGAATAGATGGGGAGTTGAACTTCGCGTTACCCACCAGAGAAAACCTTTTGATACCGCTACGCCTCTTGGTAATAAGCGACTGGAGATGTGCCGCTATATTCTTATGCTTAGATGCGCGGTGGTTAATAAAGAGGCAGATTCCCCCCTACTTTTTTAGCACCTCATAAAGGCGTGCCACATTCATGTGCTGTACCTGCTGTGCCATAGGCTCGCTCCCTGCCTCCATAGGGTATCGGTCAATAAAAGAGATTTTGTCTTGAGCCTCCTCCAGGCTCATCCCTTGGTTAATAGCCTTAGCCACCGCATCTATCCAGGCCTGAATAAAGGCGCTCATCTCCGGGATGTAACTTCGGTCGCAGATGCTGCCATGTCCCGGGACCAGTACATCCGCCTCCAGCTCCTGAATTCGTTTCAGTGAATCCAGCCACTCGTAGGGAAGGGCTTGCTGAAGCCAAGCCTGTACTTTACTAAATACATTATCCGAGGTGAAGACCACCCGTTCCTCGGGAATATAAACTGCCACCTGGAAAGGGGTGTGTCCGGGGACATGAATGAGCTGGAAAGTGTGGTCGCCCAGGTAGAGGGTAAGCCGCTGAGAAAGGGTGATGGTGGGTGGACGGTAGCTGTATCCCTCTATGAGGGGAAGACTCTGGGGAGCCGTCTGCTTGAGGCGCTCCTTTAATTGCTCCACCGAGGCGGCCAGTATCGCCTCTTTGACGCCCTCATGAGCTATCACCGTACCTTCGAAGAAGTAGTTACCGGTGAAGTGGTCGCCGTGGGGCTCGGTGTTTATCAGGTAACGAACAGCGCCGTGTTTGCTAATCTCGTCCCGCCATTTTATAGCGTCTGCGGGCATCTGGGGAGTGTCAATCATCACTACCCCTTCTTTGGTGACCACGAAGCCAGGATTACACCCTCGAAACCCGGTTTCGGCGTAAACATTATCGCTAATCTTTTGTATCATCTCCTCCCTTTCCCCTTTATTTATAGCGGACAATTACTAGCTAATTCTGAGGGTTACTATGGAGACAATGATGAACAGGACTACCAGGACAATGGTAAGATGAAATAAGGTTCTTTCCACACCTCGTTTAGTCCGATAGACGGTATCAGCTTGACCAAAGATGCCGCCTAGCCCCCCACCTCTAACCTGAAGTAGAATAGCCAGTATCAAGGCTATGGACAATACAATCTGAGCTATATTTAAGTAGCCTTGCAATTCCAATTTTATTCTCCCTCTAGTTTTTTCTTCAATTCTTCGTTTACCAGCTTTGGATTGGCACGACCTCTGGTGCCCTTCATAACCTGACCGACAAGAAACTTCAGCGCTGTTGTCTTCCCTGCTTTATAATCTGCTACCGCTTGGGTATTGGCTGTTATCATTTCACTGACTACCTTTTTTATCTCCTGGGTATCACTGATTTGGCTAAGTCCTCGCTGGGTAATAATATTGGTGGCTTGTTTTCCGGTATTAAACATTTCTTCAAACACTTGCTTGGCAATAGCAACATTAATAATACCGTGGGAATATATTACTAGCTCAGAAAGCTGCTTAGGACTAATTCTTTTTCTGAACTCATTTATATCTATATTTTCAGCATTCATTATGCGGCTGACCTCACCCAGAATCCAGTTACTTACCTCTTTGGCGGACAGCTGGCTATTCTCTCTAAGAGTTTCTTCAAGGTAGTCAGCCATTGCCCTGGAGCTGGTAAGCAGGTTGGCATCATAGAGAGCTAGTCCATATTCGGCAACAAATCGGTCTCGCTTGGCTTCAGGCAGCTCAGGGAGCTTTGCCCTCATTTCCTCCACCCATTCTTGGTTTAAGGTTAGTGGCGAGAGGTCTGGCTCAGGGAAGTAGCGGTAGTCGTGGGCAGACTCTTTACTGCGTTGCGAAACAGTTTCCCCCTTCCTTTCCACCCAACCCCTGGTCTCCTGGACGAGCCTCTCGCCCTCGGCTACTGCTTTTCTCTGGCGTTTTGCTTCATACTCCAAAGCTCGGTAGACTGCCCTGAAGCTGTTCAGATTTTTGATTTCGACCTTAGCTATGGACTCAGGGCTGTTCTCAGGACGAATACTGATGTTGGCATCACATCTGAAGCTGCCCTCCTCCATATTTGCTGTGGATACACCCAGATACCGCAGTATACTGTGTAGCTTCATAAGATACTGCCTGGCTTCCTCCGGGGAGCGCAGGTCTGGCTCACCCACAATCTCCATTAGAGGCACACCAGAACGGTTAACATCCACCAGGCTATAGGCTTCTCCATCCGGGGAGGTATGATGTAATAGCTTGGCTACATCCTCCTCAAGGTGCACATTGGTTATGCCTGTCTTCTTCTTTTCGCCATTAACTTCAATGGTGAACCAGCCGTGGTGCCCAATAGGGGCATCGGACTGCGAAATCTGATAGCCCTTCATCAGGTCAGGATAAGGGTAGTTCTTACGGTCAAACTTGGTATAATCGGAGATAGTGCAGTGTAATGCTAATGCGGTCATTATGGTCAATTCTACCGCCTGTTGGTTAATGGTAGGCAGCACTCCAGGCATGCCTAGACACACCGGGCAGACATGAGTGTTGGGTGGAGCATTAGCATATTCGGCACTGCAACGACAGAACATCTTGCTCCTGGTCAGTAGCTGGGCATGAACCTCCAACCCAATAATAGTCTCGTAGTTCATAGCTCGTTTAGTATAGCAATATTGTTGGTGGCTGACAAGGAAGTGTACTCGTTCATATGATTAGTAACACATTGTTTCCTTACCGTGTCTTTGCGAGGCACAAAGTGCCGAAGCAATCTTTTGTTTGCTTTCCTCTTCCCTAGATTGCTTCGCTTTGCTCGCAATGACACAAAAGAACTGTTAGGGCTTGCCCCGAACTTAAAGCCGAACATACACCACACTTCGAAGTGTCACTCACCTATGTTATAATCTTTATGTAGTTGGGGATATAGCTCAGTTGGGAGAGCGCTGCGTTCGCATCGCAGAGGTTGGGGGTTCGAATCCCCCTATCTCCACCAGAGGTAATATTATTACCTTATAGCTTGTACAGCAAAGGGCTCCCCGTCGTTTATGATACCCGACCACATTTACGCCTCCCATTTGCGTGTATTGCTCCCGTGCTGCTAAAATGTTTTAGCAGCTTACCAGATGAATGATATTTGGTTTAAAAAGCAGATCAACTAAAGGAATGCATCAATGGTTCAATTAGGCATCACCAAGTGCGGAAAAACTGAGTTTCTCTGGGGAAAACGCACATATGTTATGGGTATCATCAACATGTCGCCTGAGTCCTTCTCGGGCGATGGGATAGCAGATGTTGACTCCGCCGTGGAGCAGGCGCAACGCTTCGTCAGCGAGGGAGTTGATATTCTGGATGTCGGTGGTGAATCCACACGTCCCGGCCTAGCTTCAATTTCTACGAGTGAGGAAATTAAGCGGGTAATTCCTGTTATCGAACGTCTGTCTAACGAAATTGAGGTGCCAATCAGTGTTGATACCTCTAAACTGGAGGTAGCGGAGCGAGCGTTGGAGGCTGGTGCCGCAATGCTTAATGACCAGTGGGGTCTTAAGACAGAACCGCGGCTAGCAGAGCTAGCCGCAAAGAAGGGAGTCCCGATTGTCCTGATGAGCAATCAGAGAGACGAGGGCGCTTACGATGCCGCTGCCGGTCGCGATACAGCGTTTTATGAAGACGTGATGAAGGAGGTTAACTCCGCACTTCGCCAAGGCATTGCCCTAGCCCTAAAGGCAGGTGTCTTCCCTGAGAATATTGTTGTCGACCCTGGAATTGGCTTTGGCAAGACTTGGCAACAGGACCTTGAAATAGTCCGCCGTTTGAGGGAGCTGAAAGAGTTGGGCAGACCTATCATTATCGGGACGTCACGGAAGTCATTCATTAAAATGGTGCTGAATCTGCCCGCCAGCGAGAGAATCGAAGGCACTGCCGCCACAGTAGCCATCAGCATCGCCAATGGCGTTGATATGGTGCGCGTACATGATGTCAGGCAGATGGTGCGCGTGTGCCGCATGGCAGACGCTATCGTCAGGACTTAAGCTGCTGACGTCTCTCTGAGCACCAGATTAGACAATTCGTCAGCTATGTAGCGCCGAAACACACCGCTGAGGGGATAAGGAATAGGGTACTAAGCAAATTCCTTCCTTTTATTATTTGCGTATTGCTCAAAATCCAAATCCCTCTAGCATCTCTAAAGCATAGCGAGCACCTTCATGCTGGGGCCAAAGTTCCAAAACTTTTATTAACTCAAGCTTAGCTTCCTCGTATATCCCTTCATCTATATAACAAATCGCAAGAGCATAATGTGCTGCTACAAAATTTTGGTCTATTTCTATCGCTTTCTTAAATACGTTTATGGCTTCATTAAGCATGCCATTCTCAATATACATGATTCCACGATAAAAATAAGAACCCTTCAGTTCAGACTTGGCAAGTTCTAGGTAGTGCTTAGTCCATTCATCTTCGGGCTCTATCTCTAGAGCCTTGTGATATTCAACTATTGCCTCCTCTAGCCTTCCTTGCATAAAAAGAACCAGCCCAGAGATATTATATTCTGTTGCCGCAAACCGCCTCTGTAATGTCTCCCTCACACTGGCAATTTCCACATCAGTTTCTCCTATATTGACTAAAAGGGGAAATACGTCCTCTCTAAACTTGATAATGCTCAGCATATTTTGTACATAGTACTCTATCGGCGTAGAATAACTCATCGTTGGGGTGAATTCTAAATACGGGTGATTATCCGTATTTATTTCGCCATCTCCGATAAACTTGGTTAAAGCCTCTTCACCCATCACAAAGCAGCTTAGGAAATCAAAGGGGTCGGTTATATTAATCTGCTCTAATTCTTGCTGGATGTTGCTCATTTCTAATTTGCCGCTTAATGATTTAAAGTCAATCTCTAGTTTCTCTTGTGTCCCTACTAGAATGCAATATCCCCTTGCTGGAGTAAACCACAGAGTTGTATGAGGGAACACCATCTTAAATGTTCTCGCTATCATCTTTACTTCCTCATCCGACAGCAAGTGGTGAGGTAACCATTGGGCAATCAGTCCATCTTTAGATAATCTCTGTTTGCATAATTCATAGAACTCAAGGGCATAGAGGCTACCATTTCCGGCGCATTTTGGAGAAGTAGCATCAATTGAAATCACATCGTATTTCTTATCAGTCACAAGGGAGTAATTTCTCCCGTCTCCCATTATCAAGTTGAATTTAGGAGCGTTGAGCACATCGTGATTTATTTCTGGAAACCACTCGGCAGCATCTACCACGGCCGGCACCAATTCGACACAATCCACTTGTTTAACGTTATACTGCATTACCCCCCAGGATGTACCACCTGCTCCAAAGCCTATTATATTTACGCTTGGGGAAGGAGCGTTACTCAACAGAAGGGGCAAATGCCCCAACGCCATTTGTATGTCCTGCATTGAAGAGGATGTTCCCGCTACAGGGAATCCATCAATACTTATGGTCTTGTTGCCGAGTTCGGTTTTATACACTTTTACCGTGGCACCTATTCCTTCCTTATAATAAAGAATCTCAGTAGCTTCCATCCTCTCGGTCCGCGAGGAAAAGGTAATCTGACCAATAGTAAGGAAGATAACCCCTATACTGACGAATAATAACCCCAATCCGACTACCATCTTCAATTTATTCTTATATCTCATTAATGGCTCATATAGGATAAGTATTCCACCGATAACTACATTGATAGAGGCAATTAATATGATGCTCTGGCGGATGCCTATTAAAGGAATCAGCACGAAGCCAGCTATAACGGAACCAAAGACCCCTCCGATCGTATTTATTGAATAAACATTTCCTATTGCGCTACCTACCATTTTTAGATTTCTTGCATATACCTTGATAAATAAAGGGAAAGTCATCCCCATAAGAAAAGTGGGCACAAGCATAATTGAAATCGAACGGATGAACCTCATCCCTGTCCATTGCCAGTAAGTCATTGAGCTCTCGGGTACGCCTGCTATGCTTTCAAATGCAGCGCCCAGGTTACCAAATACTGGTATTGCTAGGATGGCAGATAACCCAATAAGTATCTCTATTAACCCCAGCAAAGCTAACGGCTTCCTTCTGGTGTCAATGAATCTTGCTATGATAAAACTACCCAAGGCTAAACCAAGTAGGAAGGTCGTCAACATTGTAGTGAAGGCGTGGGTAGTATTATCTAAAAAGAAGACAAGAGCCCTTGTCCAAAACACCTCATAAGCTAAGGCACAAAAGCCTGATACACCAGCAGCCCATAGTGCCAGCCGAGCTATCTTTGAAGAATATGCTTCTCTTTTATTGTCTTGTTGCTCTTCTTCGCTCTTCTTCGGGTTACTGTCCGCTGTCTGTATAATTCCTAAACTCCGGTTTAACGCTAAAACTGTGCCTGCGATAAGAAAGTTCATAACCCCTGCAACATAAGTGGATTCTTTAACACCCAAAACCACGATCAGAAAGAATCCTGCGGAAAGGCTACCCACAACTGCCCCGAAGGTGTTTATAGAGTACAAATTACTAATGTTCCACCCTAGTCTCCCCGGCGTCTTAACAAGGAATTTGGTAAGAACTGGTAGGGTTCCTCCCATTAAGGTAGTCGGAATAAGTAAAACTAAGAAAGATAAAGCAAATCGGATCAGGCTAAACAAATAAAAGTTAATATTAAAATGCTGGCTTATATTGACGTAAATGTTATCTAGGCCAGAGAAGATTAAGGGCATCAGGAAAGCAAACACGCCAATCCCTGCTGTTAGAAGGGCATAAACCTTAAGAGGATTCCTGCCCCTATCAATAACTCTACCAAAGTAGAAACTACCCAAAGCTAGCCCAGCAAAAAATGATGCCAGAATTGTGCTTGTAGCAAAGGTAGTAGCACCAAATACCAGGGTAAGCATCCGCATCCAGACTACTTCACAGATTAAGGCAGCGACTCCTGAGAGGAAGAATAATACTAGGATAATTAGTCGGAGGCTAACTTTTGGGTGACCAACGCTGGTTTCCTCTAATTGCTTATCGTTTTTGCTTACCAAACTTCTACCTCAATATCCTGCGAGACTGCTGAAAAGGGCTACCTTTAACTTTGTTCTCCTGCCTAGTAGTAGGCAGATACCCTACAAACAGCTCCATTTTAGCATTCTAACATTTGTTCTTGCTTATCAGCAAGATTATGTTTTATTTATCAATCTCACCTATGCTATAATTTTTATGTATTTGGGGATATAGTTTAGTAGGGAGAGCGCTGCGTTCGCATTGCAGAGGTCGGGACTTCGAATCCCCCTATCTCCACTATTGATATAATGGAGATAGATGATGAATAAGATATTTGGTAAACTTTTTCAACAGGAAAAGATAAGGTTATAAATTGTAAAAGAAGGAGCAGAGTGAAGTGTCAAAATTGAATCTAGAGCAATTTGTCCGGGCTGTTGAAAGAATCAGGAACAAGGCAATAGCGGAAAATAGGTTAACTGATAACCCATCTGATGAAGAGCTAAGACTAATTCTGGAGAAAGAGCCTGGGGTCAAGAAAACAATATATGGCAGTTTTGCTGCTGAAAGTGACCCTACTTCCAGAGCAGCCATGTTTACCAAGAATAGCGTTGACCATCCCTTCGGCGAGGAAGAACTAAAGCTATTAGCTCAGTGTGAACAGGCTTTGGCTAAAGAAAGATTGATTTCTATTGATAGAATTGTGGGCGATGACAATAATGGAACGACAGTCAGGTTGATTGTGCCTGAGCATTTTGCCCATGTTGCCTATGGTGGGAGGAACCTGTTTGCGCCGGTAAAAGGAGAGGTTAAAGAGCCAACTTACCAAATTGTATTTTTCGATGACGAATCTTTTGAAGCTAATAAGTCCAAGCCGCTTCCTGAGAAAGATGTCACCATAAGATTGGCTATGCTGGATAACGGAAGCTTTGTTAAGATAATTAGGAATAGCAACTACATAGGTGAATATAAGAAGGGCGTTTTTGCAGCCGAGGATTGGGTGGGTAAGACTAGAAGGGGTGGCATCTTCTTACACGCTGGTTGTAGAGAAGATTACCTTCAATCAGCCCATGGAGACTATCAGATGATGAGGACATTACTGGTTGCATTAAGTGCCAATGGGAAAACAACTACAACTTCTAGAATCCTGGCCAGAAAAGGCAAGGAGAAATCCTGGCTTATTCAGGACGACGGAGGGACTCTTATGCCCGATGGTTCTTTTCTTGGCTTTGAAGCTGGGGGAATATTTGTAAAAACAGAGAGTGTGAATCCTGGGGAGCAAACCGAAATATTTTATGGCCTATTAAAATCGCAAACTGTCTGTGAAAATGTTTATGTAGCTGAAGACGGAGATTTTGAGTTTTATAATCTCCAAAGAACAGCAAATGGCAGAGCAGTCATATTGAGAAAAGATTTTATGCATGCCAGCCCCTATATTAATGTGGATAGGGTTGATAATCTAATTATTATCACCAGGGGACCATTGATTCCTGCAATATCGAAACTAACTCGGGAGCAGGCGGTAGCTCTGATGGTTTTGGGACAAGCCATGGAATCTTCGGCTGGCGACCCAACGCAGGCCGGAAAAATTAGAAACGAGTTTTTCTATGACCCTTTTATAGCTGGTGATTTAGCCGAGCATGCCAATATATTCTATGAAATAGTAAAGGGTCTTCCCCACTTAAATTACTATTTGTTGAATACCGGAGGAGTAGGTGAAGGAGAACATTACAGAGATATAAGATTGGAATTTACCATAGGGATATTAGACTCCTTATTAAGAGGAGGGCTCGAAGATTGGGTAGATTCTCCTACGGGCTTTAAGGTGCCGGGAGCAATCAGGGTTGTAGATGATATTTACCTGCATCCCGAGAAGCTTTACATGAAAGATGAGTTTGAAGAAAAACAAAGCGAACTTAACAGAACTAGATATGAAGCTGTCGAAAAAATTGGCAGTGATCTTCATCTTGATATAAGAAATGTTTTTAGCAAAGTCTAAATTCCAGTCTATGGATTAGGAGGTGCCCTCAGATTGGAAATATATGGCTAAGGATGCGCCTGCTGAAGTTGAAAGAGCTTAAAGGGTGCATTTGGATATCACCACAGTAGAAGTAAGGAGGTAAGTAAACGTGTATGAAAGAATACTAGTCCCATTGGATGGATCCAGCGCTGCCGAAATTGTTCTCCCGTATGTTGAGGAAATCGCTACCAAACTTGGTGCCGAGGTTACTCTGGTCAGCGTTTCCGAGTTCACCACTGCCGAGGTAGACCATCTCTACCGCTCTTATCTAGAGCCTCTCAGTGAACGGGTACAACGGGAGCTTAAGGACTACGGGGCCAAGGAAGAAGTGAAGGTTTACAGTGATGTTCTTCTAGGTAAACCGGCCGACGAGATAATACGCTACGCTAATGAGAGTAATGTGGGCCTTATAGCTATGGCAAGCCGTGGTTCATCAGGTCGGGGACCGTGGCTTCTAGGTAATATCGCTGCTAAAGTTCTTCAGGCGACTAGTAAATCGGTGCTGCTAATCAGGTCTCAAGCCAGCGGAGCTGCCTTCCAGCAGAAGAGGTTGGTGAAAAAGATTCTGTTGCCATTGGATGGTTCGAAGATAGGAGAAGCAGCCATTGCGCACGCAGAAGCGCTGGCCCGGGCGTTAGGCGCTGAAATAGTCTTATTCCATGTTGTACAACCAGTAACAGTTTGGGTAGGCGGTGAAGTTGACGAAGCAGGTGCTGCTATGGTGCTGGATGAGGAAGGCCAAAAGGCTTCTGCCAGCGCTTATCTCGATGATGTGGTAAAGCCGATTAAGGAGAGAGGGCTAAGTGTCTCAATCGTGATGGGCTCGGGACCTCCAGCGGATTGTATCATTGATTATGCTGAGGCGAACGCCATCGACCTTATAGCTATGTCAAGCCACGGACGATCGGGCATCGGGCGGTGGGTTTTCGGCAGTGTTACCGACAAGGTCTTGCATACTGGAGATACGGCGGTTTTGGTAATACGGGCAACCGCAGCATGACGATACGCCATCAATATGGAGCCGCTCCCACTAGACAGAGGGGGGTGAACAGACTGATTGTTTTGACAAAAACCAGTCCGGGTGTATTTTTAAACGCCTGGATATTAGATAAATTTTCCCAACAAGTCAGAACTGGGCGATAGCAAAGAGGAAACCATGCCAGAGCAAGCATTATCTGATATCAGAGTGCTGGACTTGACTCATTACATCGCCGGGCCATACTGTACCAAACTCATGGCTGACCAGGGTGCTGAAGTAATAAAGATTGAAAGGCCTGGTGAGGGTGCCCCGGCGAGGAGATTGGGGTCTTTCTTTAAAGATGCCCCCCGTACTGAGAAGGCGGGCTGATCCAAAACTTTTTCGCCGCAGGGATTCAACGGAGGCACTGCCAATAGTCCCTGATATTATTTCTAACTTGTGCTACCACCTTCTTTGTCTCTTCTAGCGACAGGTCTTTTTGGAATCTTTGAGGAATTGGTCCAGGTTCTTGTGGAAAAACCTCAAAATCAGCCAATCCGGAAATCAAGGCTAGCCAGGCATAGGGCAAAACATCTTTGTTGTAGCCTGAGGCAATAAGGTCAATGAGCTTGCCTTGACAAGCTGTAGCCATTTTTCTGACTCGCTCCCCAATCATTCTGAAGCCGGCTACCGAGAGTCCAAGGGAAGTTAGCCCGTCATCGAAATGAGGGTCGGAGCCGCCATTTCTGATGATAATCTGGGGTTTGAATTCTGCGGTTAATGGCTCGATAATTTCCTCAAAAACCTGTTGATAGGAATCGTAGCCAGCATTGACTGGCATCGGAATATTGATAGTAAAACCTTTACCTTCGTCTGAACCTATATCTTGAGCAAAGCCGGTTCCAGGATAGAGAGTTCTAGGGTCTTGATGTAGATCAATAAACAGAACCTTTGGGTTGGAATAGAAATATTCGCAGGTTCCATTCCCAGCGTGGGCATCGGTATCCAGAATCAAAATTTTCTCTATTCCATATTTCTCCATTAAATGGATGGCAGTGAAAGCCACATCATTATAAATACAAAACCCCTCTCCATAATTTTTCTTGGCGTGATGCATCCCTCCACCAATAGAGATTGCCTTTTCGAACTTGCCAGATTGAATCAGAGAGGTAGCCAGCTTTGCTTGACCAATAATCAATCTGGCTGCCTCTTCCAGCTTTCCCGGTCTGCCAATCGGTCTATTATCAGCTGAGTGGTATCGGTGAAACCCGCTGTTATAGCTCAAATCTAGATTTAATGCCCGGTAATAATTTTTGGTGAAGTCAATATAATCTCTTTGGCAAATGCTCAATAAATCTTCCTCACTTGCCCATTCGGATTCGAGAATTTGATATTTATCATCCCCTCTCAGGTTCTCCTTCAGAAAACGAGGGAATATTTCATATCGCTCCCCTCTAAAAGGGTGCCCCGGCCCAAAATCGTATTCCTTTAATTCCTCACGGTATAAAATTGCTATGGGCATTTTGGCATCTCCTCTTACTAACTGGCTGGTGAGTAACCCCTCAAATCCTGCTTCCTTACTAACTGGATGGAAAAACCTATACATTAAACAGGAAGGTAATTATACCACCATCCTGGACGAGATAGTTTTTGCCCTCCAGTTGGAGGAGTCCTCTCTTACGAGCCTCAGCTAGATTACCACACTTGAGCCGGTCATTCTAGCTGATTACCTTTGCCTGAATGAAACCCCGTTCTATATCAGACTTTTGAACGTAACCCAAGCAATTTTGACAGGCACTCGGCTTATAAAGTATTATGAGTGATATAATTTTGCCACATCGGGAATTCAATCTGAGAAATAAGCTGTTTAGCAATAGAGAGCTATCTTCAGGAGGTGAGTGAAATGCTATGGGGGATTCCAATATGGATTTGGGTAGTTTTCTTTATTTCAAGAATTTTTTGGGTCGCCGCCGGAGGGATACTATGGGTCCATTTCTTTCCTAGGATGCTGTGGAATAAGAAAATAGAGGAGAAATATTACGGCGATATGCTTAAGCGGGAACAGACAGAGGAGAGTGAGAGGGAAGGTAATCCTAACTAAATGGAGGACTAGCCAATGTCGAAACAGGCAGTAATAATAATCCTATCGGTAATCTATATCGGCGTCAGTCTTATTATTGGCATGTGGTTTACCCGTAGACAGAAGACCATGGGTGAATATTTCCTGGCCGGAAAGTCAGCCGGTCCGATGGTTCTGGGGATAGCTACCGCAGCCGGATTTGCCAGTGGATGGGCCTTTATTGGTAGCCCGGGTATGGCCTACAAGGTTGGTCTTGGTTATCTAACAGCATTTGCCTTCATCCCTTTTTCTGCTTACATACCGTGGTTCTTATTTGCCCGAAAATTCCGGACCTTAACCGATACCCATAATTGCATGACCGTTCCTGATGTTATACAGGCCAGATTCAACAGTGAAACTCTGACGCTGCTCTGCTCCATAGGCACTCTATTTGGTCTATTAGCTTATACCACTGTGCAGTTTATGGCGCTTGGTTACCTGTTCGGGGTGGTTTTTGGTTTTCCTTACGAATTTGGGCTACTTGTTGGCGTAGGCATCATTGGGGTTTATACTGTCTCCGGCGGGCAGCGGGGGGTACTCTGGACCAATGTAATCCAAGGGGTACTCATGATGTTGGCTGCATTGGGCGGATTCTTTTTTGCCTGGATTTATATTGGGGGACCGGGTGTAGCCTATGCCGGGATGAAGAGCATTGACCCTGAGTTGGTAAATTTCTTTGGAAAGGCTCCCCTCGGCTGGTGGATATCCTACATCATAGTAGGACTATTAGGTGCCACTGCCCGAATGGCATTTCTTCCCCGGTTTTTCATGATTAAAAGCATTGATGAACTCAAGTGGGCGCCAGTACTGTCTCCTATCTACAGTGTCATAATGGGGATACTTGGCTGGAGCATTCCTTTTGTTTACCTGGGTCTGCAAGCCCAGGGACTAGCGCCGGTTCTTGCCAAGGCTGACGAATGTATGCCAACTTTTTTGATGTTGTTTACTCCTAATATCCTGGCTGGGGTGCTGATGGCAGGCGCCCTGGCAGCGACAATGTCTACGGCGGCTGTTTACATGAACATAGGGGCAGCAACTCTGGTAAAAGACCTGGGAATGAGGCACCTGAAATTAAATTTTAAGAACCCGGTAGCAGCCGCCAGATGGGCTACCATCATTTTTGCCATTGTCGGGGTGGGGCTTGGTTTAACGGCTAGAGAGCTTGTTATGATGATGGGGGTTGCCGCAGTAGGAGTTTGGGGGTCAACTGTCGGTGCCGTGCTAACCTTCGGCTTATTATGGAAAGGAACGACAAAGGAGGGAGCAATAGCCGGAGCAAGTATCGGGCTATTCTTTTCAGTCGTGCTAGCAATAATGAGCATGTATGATATTTATAAATTGCCATATAGCATTATACCCGGTGGTGTTGGCGCTGCACTCTCATTTTTGACAGTATTTATAGTATCCCTTTACACTAAAAAGACCCCAATGGACGAAAAAATGGAGAGAATCGTTAGCTTACCATTGGTAGCCTGGAAGGTATAGATTGCCTGGTTGCTAATCGTCAGTTGATTTTGCCGGGATTTGTTGATGATAGACCTTTGCTCAGACATTAAATAAGGAAAATAGAAGACAAATATTACGGCAGTATGCTTAAGCTGGAACAGACAGAGGAGAGAGGCAGAGAAAAGGTAACTGGTAATCTAAATATACGGGCCAGGGAATGTCAAAAGAGTTAGTAATAATAATTTTCGCAGTAGTCTATATGGGCGGCACTGCCCTTATTGGCTTATGGTTTACCCGCAAGCAAAAAAGCCTGGGTGAATATTTCTTAGCCGGAAAAGCAGTGCCACCAGCTGTTCTGGGGATAGCTGCGGCCGCCGGACTTATGAGTGGATGGGCCTTTATTGGCAGTCCGGGCATGGCCTACAAGGTTGGGATTGGTTATATGACAACAGCTGCAGCCCTTCCCTTTTCCGCTTTCCTACCATGGTTTTTCCTGGCTCGAAAGTTCCGGACTTTAGCTGATACCCATGATTGTATGACTGTTCCTGATGTTATACACGCCAGATTCAACAGTGGAACCCTGACGCTGCTCTGCTCCATAGGCGCTCTATTTGGGCTAATAGCCTATACCGCTACGCAGTTTATGGCGTTGGGTTATCTGCTGGCGGTGGTTTTTGGCTTTTCTTTCGAAGTTGCGGTAGTTATTACCGTAGTTGTCATTGGTATTTATTCTGCGCTTGGGGGGCAGCGTGGAGTACTCTGGACCAATGTATTACAAGGGGTACTCATGCTAGTAGCTGCACTGGGCGGTTTCTTTTTTGCCTGGATTTATATTGGGGGACCGGGTACAGCCTATGCCGGGATGAAGAGCATCAACCCTAAGCTGGTAAGCTTTTTCGGAAATATTCAAATTGGCTGGTGGATATCCCGTTTCCTAATAAGCCTATTGGGTGCTAATGGGCGAATGGCATTCCTTCCCCGGTTTTTCATGATTAAAGATCTGAAAGGTCTAAAGTGGCCGCCGATAATAACCCCTATTCTCACTTCGATAATGGGGGCACTTACCTGGAGTGTTCCTTTTGTTTACCTGGGTTTACAAGCCCAGGGATTAGCACCAGTTCTTATTAAAACTGACGAATGTATGCCAACCTTTCTGATGTTGTTTGCCCCTAATATACTTGCCGGGATGCTGATAGCTGGCGCCTTGGCAGCTTCAATGTCTACAGCATCTCTTTACATGAACATAGGTGCAGCCACATTGATAAACGACCTGGCAATGAGGCACCTGAAAGTAAAGTTTAAGAACCCGGTAGCGGCAGCCAGAGTGGCTACCGTCATTTTTACCGTGGCAGCGATGGTGCTGGCTATGACTGCCAGAGAATATGTTATGATGATGGGGGTAGCCGCAACAGGAATGTGGGGGATAAGTATAAGCGCAGTGCTAACTATTGGCCTGTATTGGAAAGGGATGACAAAACAAGGGGCAATAGCCGGGGTGGTTATAGGGCTAACCTTTTCAATCGTGTTTCAAATAATGAGCTGGTATGGCATTTATGAATTGCCTTATGGCATTATACCCGCTGCTCCTGGCGTTGTACTCGCATTTTTGATAATATTTATCGTATCTCTTTGGACTCCAAAAACGCCGATGGATGAAAAAATGGAGAGAGTTGTCAGCTTGCCATTAGTAGCCCGGGGGGTATAGATTGCCTGGTTGCTAATCGCCAGTTGATTTTGCCGGGATTTGTTGATGGTAGACTTTTGTTCAGACATTAAACAGAAAGGTAAGTATATCGCTATCCTGGACGAGGTAGGTTTTGCCCTCCAGTTGGAGGAGTCCTCTCTTACGAGCCTCAGCTAAATTACCACACTTGAGCCGGTCATTCTAGCTGATTACCTCTGCCCGAATGAACCCTCGTTCCATAGCAGACTTTTGAACGTAATCCACACAATTTTGACAGGCCCCCGTCTTATAAGGTATTATGTATCAGTAAAATTTTGCCACATCGGGAATTCAATCTGAGAAATAAGTTGTTTGGCAATAGAGAGCTATCTTCAGGAGGTGAGTGAAATGCTATGGGGGATTCCAATATGGCTTTGGGTAGTTTTCTTCATGTCAAGAGTTTTTTGGATCGTGGGCGGATCGATACTATGGATCGTTTTCTTTGATAAGAACTTGTGGAATGATAAAATAGAAGCCAAATATTTCGGGAATATCTCTACCGACGAAAGATAGAAGAGAGTGAGAGGGAAGGTAATCCTAATCCATCTTCAGGTAAATCCTAACTAAATAGAAAGGCTAGACAATGTCAAAACAGGCAATAATTATAATTATGTCAGTAATCTTTATCGGCGCCAGTGTTATTCTTGGCATGTGGTTTAGCCGTAGGCAGAAGACCCTGGGTGAATACTTCCTGGCCGGAAAGGAAGCCGGCCCGGTGGTTGTGGGGATAGCTTCAGCCGCCGGACTTTTGAGTGGATGGGGTTTTATTGGCAGTCCGGGTATGGGCTACAAAATTGGGTTTGGTTACCTAACAGCAATGGCCTTCATCCCCTTTTCCACTCTCATACCGTGGTTTTTCTTTGCCCGAAAATTCCGGAAATTGGCTGATACCCATAATTGTATGACTGTTCCTGATGTTATATCTGCCAGGTTCAACAGTGCAACTCTGACGCTGCTCTGCTCCATAGGCACTCTATTTGGACTGTTAGCTTATACAACAGCGCAGTTTATGGCGCTCGGTTACCTGTTTGGAGTGATTTTTGGTTTTTCTTATGAAGTTGGGCTACTTATTGGTGTAGTTATTATTGGTGTTTATACTGCGTTTGGGGGCGCGCGGGGGATACTCTGGACCAATGTGTTGCAGGGGTCACTCATGGTATTGGCTGCATTGGGCGGATTCATTTTTGCCTGGATGTATATTGGAGGACCGGGTGCAGCCTATGACGGGATGAAGAATATTGACCCTGGACTGGTAACATTCACCGGAAAGGCTGCCACCGGCTGGTGGATATCCTACATCGTAGTATCATTATTAGGTGCCACTGCCCGAATGGCGTTTCTTCCCCGGTTTTTCATGATTAAAGAAATGAAAGGTTTAAAGTGGGCTCCAGTGTGGGCACCTGTCTTCACTACAATGATGGGGATGCTTACCTGGAGTGTTGCCTTTGTTTACCTGGGTCTGCAAGACCAGGGACTGGCACCAGTTCTTGCCAATGCTGACGAGTGTATGCCAACCTTTCTGATGTTGTTTGCCCCTAATATACTGGCAGGGGCGCTGATGGCAGGCGCCCTGGCAGCTACCATGTCGACAGCGGCTCTTTACATGAACATAGGTGCAGCAACACTGATAAATGACCTGGGAATGAAGCACCTGAAATTAAAGTTTAAGAACCCGGTAATGTCAGCCAAATTGGCTACCATCGGTTTTACCATCGCGGGGGTGGTACTTGGTCTGACTGCCAGAGAACTGGTCATGATGATGGGAGTTGCCGCAGTGGGAGTTTGGGGGTCAACTGTCGGTTCAGTGCTAACCTTTGGTTTATTGTGGAAAGGAACGACAAAGGAGGGAGCAATAGCCGGAGCAAGTATAGGGCTATTCTTTTCAATCGGGATATCATTAGCCGGCATGTATGGTATCTACAAACTGCCGTATGGCATCATACCCGGTGGTGTTGGCGCTCTACTGTCATTTTTAACAGTATTTATAGTATCCCTTTACACTAAAAAGACCCCAATGGACGAGCAAATGGAGAGAATCGTTGAGATGCCATTAATATCCCGGGGGTTATAAATTATTTGGTTGCTAATCCCGGTGCTAATTTTACTGAGACTTGTTGGCGGTAGACTTTTGTTCAGACATTAAACAGGAAAGTAATAACATCGCCATCCTGGACTAGGTAGGTTTTACCCTCCAGTTGGAGGAGTCCTCTCTTACGAGCCTCAGCTAGATTACCACATTTGAGCAGGTCATTGTAGCTGATTACCTCTGCCCGAATGAAACCTCGTTCCATATCAGAGTGGATTTTACCAGCAGCTTTAAGAGCATTGGTGCCATTTCGAATAGACCAAGCCTTAACTTCACCCGAGACAGTAGTAAAAAACGAGATAAGCCCTAATAATTCGTAGGATAGCTGGATAGTTCGCTCAAGCCCAGCCTGGCTCATACCGAACTCGGTACGAAATGCCTCAGCGGCATTATCATCTAACTGGGTCAGCTCCATTTCTAACTTACCGCAGAGGGTAGTAAGGCGACATTCCGGTCGTGAATAACGTGAGTTCAGTTCCGATTCTAAAGATGCTGCCTGAGCTAGCTGTTCTTCTCCAATATTGACCACTATTAATAGTGGCTTGGCAGTGAGAAACTGGTAGTTGGCAATAGTTCTAGTCTCATCAGTAGTTAGTTTTTGTTCCCTGAGGGGCACATCTTTTTCTAAATCAGCCTTAATCTTAAGTAGCTTTTCTTTCTCTTGGAGAAGACCCTGGCGCTCAGGCTGCTTAGCTCCTTTTAACGAAGTCTCTATTCTTTCCAGTCTTCGCTCAATGATGGCCAGGTCGGAAAAGGCAAGCTCTAAATCTATAGTGGCAATATCCCGTTCCACATCCAGACTACCTTCAATATGAGGTACGCTTTCATCAGTGAAAGCTCGGACTACACTAATCAAAACATCCATATTGCTAAGCTGGGTAAGGAGCTGAGTGCTTATACCTTTAATTGATGCGCCTACATCAATATATCTTGCCTCAGCCGGGACTACCCGCTTAGGGTGGAGCATATCGGCTAATACTTGGAGGCGTGGCTCTGGAACCTTAGCTATGCCAATATGCGGAGCTGGTTTTTCTGTTGCTGCTTTACCCCTGGTTAAAGCATTGAAAATGGCTGTCTTGCCACTTTTAGCCAGTCCTATGATGCCGATATCAATACTCATTTAACGGCCTGACTTTATTATTTCTCTGGCTTGCTTAACAGCAAGTTCTCTTTCCTTTTTAATTAGCTTCTCATTACCGGCTAGCTCCAATAAGGCAAGAAGTGCTTCGTGGGTACCAATGTGACCAACCAGTTTGGTAGCCTTAATCCTCAACTCAGAAGAAAGTTCCGGGTCGCTGGCGATATTAATTAACTTCTTCAGTTCATCAGATTGTTC
>SDBU01003720.1_pt1 | contig 19236 bp, 16 predicted proteins | sample 2277071 | NCBI WGS metagenome assembly SDBU01 (sample SAMN10397929, study PRJNA504765) | marine sediment metagenome | isolation source: marine sediment core GS08_GC12, 126 cmbsf | place: Arctic Ocean: Gakkel Ridge, Loki's castle | collected 2008 | reverse complement strand
TCATAGAATGCGCCGATTTACTAGATCGGGGGATTATAATGTAAGAAAATAAAAAAAGGGGTTAATCTATAATAGTTAATTCGTTTATAAAATTAGCCCAAATAAGTTTTATTATTAGAATTCCAAAAATTCATAACAACCTTCACAAATCTTAATGTTCATAACCTTCTAAAATTTAGCTATCAAGCAAAAAGAAATATAATCCGAATGCTCAAGAGAGTCTAAAAATGGGCGGTTTAGCCAGTGTTTTTGATTCTCAAGCTGAATAAGACCATTATTTTAATGGTTTGATTATTTTAACCTTCTTTTTCTTATATGAAAAATAACTACCTCATATCATGCATTAATCCTTAAGAAACGATAAAAATAAAAAGAAAAAATAATATGTATTCAATACAAAAAAATTCAATTTTTCCTTTAAATATGCCACCTCCTTTTGAAGATAATAATTTCTTTGAGGAAAATAGAGAAAGTGGTCCACAATGTTGTGATAGTCCAAAAATTAGTGAGGAAGACGGATTTTATGTTTGTCTAAATTGTGGAAATGTTTTCTCACGAATTCTTGATGATAGTCCTCGTCGAGCTTTCACTCAAGAAGAAATCCAAAATCGAAAGAGCAATGAAAGAGTATATAGCCCTATCGGACCAAGAACTATTATTAGAGGTTCTAGAGATGCGAGAGGTACTTTATTAAGCCCTAAATCTAAGTCAAACTTTAATAGGCTAGCAAAAATTCATAGATCTTTAACAACCAGTTTTGAAAGAAATTTATGGATTGCTTTGCCAAATTTACAACGTTTACAAAAGAGATTAGGAATTCCAGATGCAGCAGCAGAGGATGCTCTTCGAATATATACAGAAACTGTGAAGAAAAAACTGACCATGGGAAGGAGTATTGATACATTATTATCTGCATCAATCTTTGCCGCCTTACGCGTACATGGAATACCCAGAACAGCTGAAGAAATAGCAAAAATTGCTCAAATCCCAAAAAAAAAAGTTATAAAAAGTTATCGCTTAATCCTTATGGAAATACTTCCAAAACTTGGCATGAAGGTTCAACACTTTACAGCTGACCGCTATGTTGATAAATTTAATGAAGAATTAAAACTTTCTATGCAATGTAGGAATATTGCTGTAAAATTAATTAAAAGAGCGACTGAGAGTGGATTTAATTCGGCTGGCAAAGATCCGAAGGGAATCGCTGCAGCAGCTATCTATATTGGCTCAAAAATAAGTAACGAAAATAGAACGCAGAAAGAAATTTCCAAATTAGCCATGGTTACAGAGGTAACGTTGAGGATGCGGGTTAAAGATTTACAAAAATATGCTAACGTTATTAAGTGAGGTCCTTAGAAAAATATGAATTAGAGTTCTTTTAGGAATATCGCTTATGATTCCAGATCTAACAGCTGTTTTTCTTCTTCAAATAGAGGTAACACTTCTAGCATATTTTTAATTTTCGGTAGGTACTGCTCCAAACTATTCATTTTAACATTAATAAGGACCTGAATTAGCCTTATATTGTAGGTGTCTGAAACTAGCTTCTTATTTCTCCCCAAACCATTTAAAAATAAGTCAAGATTCTGGATTATTGAAATATAAGGCTCATTTGCTTTTAGCAAACATAATCCATGTAAAAGCATTAGAAATGAACCAGATCTAAAATCTCCTCTTTTTGAAAAAGTTCCGGTCAATTCAATATATTTTATAGCACTTTCTTTAAATTTATGTAATTTAAGCAAATCCAAAATGGATTTGTAAAATCTTCTTTTCATGGCGTTTCGCTTACGAAATAGGCTTTCTTTCTCCGCATCTTCTCCTTCCATTTCAGATTGAAGCTTGCCAAAATTTTGGTCTAATTCGATACTCAATCTAGATAATTTACCAACTTCTTCTCTAGTTAATTTCTTTTCAGTTTCTTCTTCAGTTATTTCCTCACCAAGTAGAACTCTCAATAAATTTAATTCTTCTTCAAATAACGGAAGATTTTTATAAAAATTAAGAGCTTGCTTAAATTTTGTTTCTTCTTGAAATTTTTTAAGTTGTAGACTGTACTCAACTAATGTAACTGCAAATGTTTCAGAAAATAGTTTTCCTAATCCAGCTAAGTTCCTAATTGTTTCCTCTAATGATTGTTTTATTTCCTGCAATTTATTTTCATGAATGAGTAATAAACTAATAACGGCTAATGAAACACCTGCGAGATTATATTTTTGACTATTGGTTAACCGAGTTATTGTTTCTTTATATACGTCTATTGCTTTTTTAAATTCTTGGTTGGTAATATGGTTTAAAGCTGCATTAAAGTAAGCTCGTTTTAAAGCTTTCCTTTTTTTAAATTCGCTATCTCGATCTCCTCTAGCATCTCTTCCTTTATTTTCGATAATCGAAAGCCTTTCATTCAAAATTTCCCCTTCTCTATCCTCTTCTACCCTTCGAGTTCGTATTGCGCTCCTTTTGGTTTCAAGGCTATCAATCTTCTTGTGAATTTCTGATTTAATGGCTTTGTTTTCAATTTTATCATTGTACTTTAATGCAGAAGGTAAATCACCTTCATTTATTGATATTTCTGCTATTCTCTCATAAACACTATCAAATTTAATATTGATCTGGCCTTTATTTTCAAAATTAGTTGATGAAATAATGGTATAAGCTTTCTTTAAAAGTTCATTTGCTTTTTTAATTCCTAACAAGGTCTCTTCAAGCTTGAGAGTTTTAATAGCTTCTGTTTTGATGTTTTCTATGAAAATAAAACTAATTTCTTTGGATTCATCATACAATTCGGATTTCCGATATAAACTATTTGATGATTCTAAAACTCTATCGATTCTTTGATAGTTTTCTAGGGTATCAATTTCTTTTAATTTATCAAGATAAATAGGAAAAACTTCTTTCAAATATCTCGTCTTATTGTCTTTTGATAAGCTCTTAAAAGTGATGAAAAATTCTTCATATAAATAACCTTCCAGCAAAACGTCTAAAGATTTCTTGAGTATTAGATTCATTATTTCCTTCTTTCCAATCTTTTTAAGAAATTCAGCATGGTCTTGTAAATGCTTTGCTCCTTTTAAGTACTTTTTTTGCTTTTTGAATTCTTCTGTTTCTTGAATTTTCTTGTTATTCATATCGACAATTATATCAAGCTCAGCTTTAACAAATTCAGAAAGAATTTTTACTCCTTTTTTAATATTTTCCTCGATTTCTTTTTTTTTCGCGGTTTTAAATTTATCTTCCACTTCAGCACTCAATTTAGTTAAATCTTGTTTTAACATTAGGGAATTTAATTTATTAATTAGAATAGTAGCGATTCCAAAGTTATATCTATCTAAAAAGGAGGAGATCAAGGCTTTTAGAGTTACATCTAAATCGGATTGTTCTACATTATACGATTCCCACATGTTTTCAATTTCATCATATGTATCGCTTGCTGCATACAATTCATCCGAAGACACTTGAGTTTTAAAAATCTGAATTAAGATTTCAGTTAATTGAGTTGTAAGCTCCTTTAATCCATCAGAAAGAGATTTGCTCTGAAATCTATCTATTGCTAGATATAATTGTTCTTTTCCTAATTTATATTTCTTAGATTTTATCAGAAATTCTGCTGCTGCTTTGATCTTTTCTAAAAATTCTTTCAATAATTGTATAGCTTCCGTGTGGGGTAAAGTATCAAGGATTTTAAAGGCGTTCTCAACCTTACAAGCAGATATCCAGGAAGTAATTGCCAATTTAAACGCTTCATTAATTATTTCCTTTTCTAATAACTCAATACTGGCCCACTGGCCCGCTCTTTCATAATTTTTTGCTGCCAAATCAAATTCCTGCTTGTTAAAATTGATATTCCCCTCTCTAATCATTGCCTCAACATATAAATTCTTAAAATTTTTTGATTTTTGCACATCGATATCGTTCAAAATATTACTCGCTTCTAAGTATAAATTAATTTTTGAAAAGAGATAAGCTGCCTGTTCAGAAAAAATAAAATATTCTTCTTTTTTGTAAATTTCTGCAATTAAAGCAGCTTTTCTTACCGCTTGAGCAGCATAAAAATAATTTTTATTATCATAATATATATTTGCCATTTGGATGAAAATGGGAAACCTCATCCAAGCATTCTCAATATTTAATGGAGTTTCCCCACTAATCATCGCCATACAGAGAGCTTGGAGTACTTGGTGAAATTCTTTAGGATTTAGATTAACAAATGCTTCAAAATTAGGGTATTTAACCCAAACCTCTGTTAATAGGTCATTCACGGATACAGGAATAATCCCATTTTGATCATAAAAAATAATTATTAGAGGGATATCATGTTTTACTGAAAATATATCTGGAATAACCATTTTAAGGATTTCAGATTCTTCCTCTATTAGAGGATTTATGAAGTAGATAATGCCATCCGCCATTGGAATCATTTCATCTAAATCAGCATATATTTTTGTTATTACGTTAATTTCCAAATCGCATGTATTCTCTACAACTTTTATCTCTTTATACCAAGAAAAATAAGTATTCTTGTCTTCCCCTGGTCCATTAAATGCCCTCGCGACGAAAAAATGAGTTGTATCGGGATTTCCAAGAATTAAAGTTTTAAAATAAAAGGTTGACATTTTCTACTATTTAAATTTATCTTTCAATTTTAATGATCGTTTAACTCTGCATTTTTATCTATAAAATTAAAAGTGTTCTACTTATGAAATCATTTTAAAAGAATAGAACTCTTTTAATAATAAATAATTGAGTTTGTTAATTTATAGTTTTGTTTTGAGAGAATCGGAGATTGAGCATTGAATTACTTAGAAAGAAACTATGCTATAGTAAAACAGCGCATGGTTGAACAGATGGAAAATTCTTTAAAGTTTGGGAGAACCCTTATTGAAACAGAATTGGATGCTGGTGTGTTGAATTTTGTGATAAAACCTATTGTTAAGACATTCTATGATTATTGGAGCCAAAATGATGCAAGGAAGGGCACCCTAAGACAAATTAAAATAACATTAGATGTTGGCATGAAGATAGTTAAAAACGGAGCCTCTGAGGAGGTGTTCAAAAAAGTAATTTTTGATAATTTTCCAAAATTTCTTAACGCTGATCAAACATATAATCAGACCAAACATCACCATAAAAATTATGGTAAATTGAAACAAGCAGCAAAAGATACCTTTATTAACTATCTAATAGAAGTTACTAAACTTTTAGCCGTCAAAGAAGATGTAGACAATTACGGTGAATTATGTAGAGTGGCTTTTAAATCTAAAGAACAAGCAGAAAAGAATTTAAGAAACCAACTAAATATAACAGAAAAGAGTATTAAAATCGTAGAATCTGACTTATCTATATTAAAAATAGGGTTGGGTCGTAAAATAATAGTTCGAGCATTGAGAAAGGGCTTCGAAAATACGAAGCAGGAATTTATCGAGGGACTTAATGATACCTATGATCAAAAATCTCAGAATTAGGATAGATAACACCGCTTTTTATCAATAATCTTTGTTTTTAATTTATAAATAAAATGAAAAATTCCCCTTCATTTTTCTAGAGACAATGGAATTTCAAGTAAATAGATTTATAACATTAAAATTAGAAAATAGAAAAACAACTATTTATATTGATGGTAAGCCATTTATTCTGTGCAAATGTTTATTTATTGATATTCCAATTGACAAGGTTAACTCTAACACCGATATAAATTCAATTGATGAATTACCAAAAAAGCATGATCTGCCGTTTAGGTATCATCTAACCCCGGAAACTGAATTCTGGGCTCATTCCTCGAATTTGCAAGTGTTTGCAGAAAATAATTACAATACTTCATTACTTCATAGTAATATTGCGTTTCCTATACTCTATCGATTGACAGAATTAGGGGATAGAAAAGCAAGAAAAATATACAAAGATGAGATTGGAAAGAGATTCTCAAGTGGACATCTACCCGTTATAAAATTTTTATGGGAAGAATCCTATCTAGGTGATCTTAATGATGAAGAAAAAGATACTATTTATGATAATTTAATTCTAAATCTATCAGCGAAGAAAAAAATAGAACAAACACTCTCAGTTTTAGATTACCTTGTTGATCTTAATTTTCCAAAAGCTGAAAAAGATATAAAAAAGTTAATACAAGAAGGTTTAAAAAAGGGAGATAAGGCATTCAGCAAACTTCTTTTTAGATATGAGTATATTCATTATTTAAATAAGCTTGAGTTATATGACTGCTTAGATTCGAGAGATATTCTGATAAAAATCGGTCATTATACGAGGGATAAACTTGAATTACATGAGGAATTTGATTCGGGAGAAAAACCAGGATTTAATATTGAGGGTAATCAAGTCACAGGTTTGGATTTATGGGGTAGTTCTCTTGAGACTATTCCAGAAGAGATTTTAGAATTAAAATTCCTTAAAGATCTAAAATTAACTCAAAATAGGCTTCAATCATTGCCTGAAGATTTAAAGAATCTTGAATTTTTAAAAAATTTATATTTAAAATATAATAACTTAAGAGCACTCCCAGATTCGTTTGGTTATATCCCCTCTCTCGAAATAGTTGATTTGGACCGAAATTTCTTATCCACACTCCCAGATTCAATAGGAAATTTAAAAAACCTGAAAAAATTGAGTTTAGTAAGTAATGAGTTAATTAGTCTTCCAAATTCAATAGGAAATTTAAAATCACTTATATCACTTAACTTATGCTCAAACGAATTAACGTCCCTTCCCAAAACATTTGAAGGATTAGAAAATCTTCAAGAATTACATTTAGATGTTAATAAATTTTCCGTATTCCCTGAAGTTATAACAAGATTAAAATCTTTAAAAAAATTAAACATTGAACATAATTATATGTCTACACTTCCAGCATCGATTGGAACGCTAAAATCACTCATAGAATTAAATCTCAGTAACAATAAATTTAAATCACTCCCTGAATCAATAGGCAATCTAAAATCTTTAAAAACATTAATAATAAATCATAGTAACTTGGAGTCTCTTCCAGAATCTATTGGAAATCTTAAATCTTTAGAAGTTTTTTATTTGTCTCAACATGATATAAAAAATTTTCCAGAATCATTAAATAATTTACGCTCTTTGAAAGAAATTAATTTGAGAACTCTTAAAAGAGATAATCCTAAAGAAATTCTAAGGATGCTAACAGAAAAAGGGATAAAAGTTTACAACTAATGGATTTTCTTAGATGTGTTTTTTTTAAAATTTTTAAATCCCTTCTTTTCTTCATAAAAATAGTATAAAAAGTGTAAGATTAAATTTTTTTATTATATAAACTTATCTTCATAAGTAGTAAAAAATTAGTGAAACATACAATTAATATTAGAAAAAAATTAAAGTTATGAAAAATTTAACAAATTATTCACTTATTATGAAATAGGGATATACCATGGATGTAATTGAGAGGAACTATAAAATTTTAGAAGGACGGATGATTGACCTGATGCAAAGATCTCTTAATTATGGAAAAAATCTAATTGATTCTGAGTTAGATACTGGTTTAGCAGTATTAATAAAACCGATAGTTAAGTCATTTTATAAATACTGGAGCGATAATGATGCTAAAGTGGGGACTCTGGAACAAATAAAGTTAACTTTGAATGCTGCTAAAGAATTGCTAGCAAATGGAGGAGACATAAGAGAACATTTTGACAAGATAATTAACGACAATTTTCCAAAATATTTAGAAAATGACCAGACAAATAGACAATGTAAAAAATCACATCGAAATTATAACAAATTACTGGAAGTAACAAAAAAGGTTTTTATATCCCAGGTTGAAGAAAGTATCCTATTCTTAAAAGCTGAAGGGGATATTAGAGACTATGACGATTTAACAAGAGCAACTTTTAAAACAAAAGAGAAGGCATATCAAGCTTTAAAACGCCAATTAGATTTTAATGAAGAAGGAATTTTAATTGTTGAACGTGATTTGTCTATAATGCACGTACCAGTTGGAAAGAAAATCATAATTAAAGTTCTAAAAGAGGGTTTTGATTTAACTAAAAAACAGTTAATAAAAGATCTTGATAATGCTTTTAATTAATCAATAAAATATTGATTTGTACTGTTAAAATATAAAGAGAGTAATCACACTTGAATGATGCTCCTCAAGAAATAAAGAAAAAAAACTATCTTCGAATTGTTTTTCTAAACTTACTAATTAGCGTCTTTATTATTATATCCTATATTTATACTGCTGAAGGTTTTGGAGCTATCTCGACGGTTTTTATTGGAAATCAAGAGTTCTTTTTACATTTTGGAGTAACTCTAACATTATTCACGTTTCTTTCCGTTTTATCAGGGCCTATCCACGGTTTAATCGACGGTTTTCTTTCTGAATTCTTCTTTCAAATAGCAGTCTACCAAGAAATTTATTTTGAATGGTGTTTGATCGTGGGCATCATAGGATTACTAGTGGGGTTATACAAGTATAAACCTCTTAAGTATCATGAAGGCATTAAGGTTTATTACACTTTTTTATTGCTCGTATTATTTACATTTTTTTTATCAGGACTTATTATAGCATTTCAAACCTTATTTAATCCGGACCAATTCTCCCTTGAGGATATTATTCTCAATTACGGTTTCAAATTCTTTTTCCAAGCTCTGGTATCGATAATATTTCTCGTGCCAATATTATTGGTTATCTATGACAGAATTTTTGCTGCAAGTGAGAAACAATTATATTATATGTGGTTAACCCATCATCCGGTTAGTGACAGTGACCATACATTTTATTTAAAATTTGGAAGGACTAAAATCTATTTTTGTTCACGATGTTCTGGGGTAATTCTGGGGGGTTTGATGAGTTTATTCCTCACAGGAATTGTAAAAATGATTTTTCAAGCTGAATTAAGTGGTGAGCTTGCCTTAATCTTAATTATCGTTTTACCAATTCCTAATTTCATTGACTGGGGCACTCAAAGGCTTTTATTGAGGAAAAGTACTACGGAATCAAGGCTACTCACAGGATTCATTGTAGGTGCTGCTTTGCATATAATGAGTTTTACTTATAAATATTATTTCTTCACTATGCTGATCCTTACCTTGTATTTCTGTGTGTTCTTTTTATTAGTATTTTGGGGGCACAAAAAGGAGATGAAATTATTAAAAGAGGAAGATTATGATTATCTTTCGAATTCTGAAATTGACTGATTTTCAAAATCAAGTTCATATAAAATTAATTAAGTTATAAGAGGAAACCTAAAAAACTTTAGCTATGCCTAATATTATTTTTATTCATGGACTTGAAAGTTCAGGTAAAGGTTTTAAAGGTAGGTTCTTAAAAAGTATATTTGCAAATATTATTACACCAGATCTTAAAGAATTTGATCCAAAGATTTCTATGTATGATTTATTTGAGTACAGAATGAGGGAAGTAAATTCCATTTTAAGGACAAAAAAGCTTTGGGTTATCATAGGATCTAGTTTTGGGGGATTATTAGGAAGCGTTTACACTCTTCAAAATCCCCATAAAGTCTGTCAACTGATTTTATTAGCCCCTTTTTTGGTATCCCGTAAACTTAAACCCCGTATGTATAAACCTATTGATATTCCAGTTATAGCTTATCATGGAAAAAATGATAAAGTTGTTCGATATAAAATGGCGCGAGAAAGGGCAAAGATATTTTTTACCAACTTAAAATACAACATAGTTGATGACGATCATCGACTTAAAAGTACTGTTAAATTAATAAATTGGCAAGAACTCATATTGAATACTTAAAATTTGTAAGATTTCTTCTCAAATTTCATAAACATTGGACTCCAAATTTTTTAAAACCAAATATTACTGTTTATTTCTTAGAGTTAAATATAAACTTAAAGTGAGGAAAAAATGATTTGGAAAGAAATGATGGATATGATTGGTTTTTGGAATAATGAATTTATTGAATGGTACTTCGTACAGCCAATATATGGGCAGATATTAGCCCTTGTGGGAATTATCGCAATTATAGCTTTAACTATTACGCTAATTTATTACGTTTTCAAAGGGATTTATTATCTCTTGAAAGGAATAGGTTTGGGAATATTTAAGCTCTGTGAGGGTTTTTATAATTTGGTTTCTGGAAAATATAAATCTGATGTGAAATCACAAAATAAAAGTTCACAAATAGAGACATCAAATTCAGAATTCATGAATACTGGTTCATATTGCACTGAATGTGGGAGAAAATTTTTTGATAAAATGTTAAGTCAATTATATACAAATGGTATTATTTTTTGTGCGAATTGTGGGAAAGAGTTTAAAAATGAAATTCGCAACTCCCCAATTTTAACTCATTAATCATACTTTTTTTTTAAAACAAAAAGAATTAAAGTGAAAAAACAAAAAAATAATATAAATAGGTGGTTAAATATAAAATGATTCATGTTTGTCGAGAGTGCGGTTTTTCCTTCCCTTCCGAACTCACTGATTTGATAAATAATAATATCCAGGTGTACTGTGAAAGATGTGGTTCACCATTTAATTTAAAAGGTGTGAAGTTCAAGCCAGCCCCAACTCCTGTTTTAAGAAAGTTCGGTATACCACTTAGGTTATCTGAAAAAGAATCCTCAAATCTAAACAAATTAATTCAATTTTTGAATAAAATATCATTTCTCCCTATATTCATATTTACAGTCATTTCATTTGGCTTAATATTTGAAATTGCATTTGATTGGGGTAATTGGACCGTCGTTGCTTCTACCCTTTTCAATAGAATTTTCCAGGGTTCAATAGGTTTATCTATTTTAGCATATGAGCGCGCATATATTGCTCCTAAAATAAAGGAACAAAAATACAATGAAATTATTTTAGATTCACTTTGTTGGGGAATTTTAGCCAGTATTTTATATGGTACTGGTGTAATACTCCTGATTGAAGGAATTGTGATCATCCTTTATATCTATACAAACCATGAGAATAAACATCTTAAGGGTTATGATTATGGTCTGTTAGCAAAAAATTCGTTAAATTATTTTTCTGCAAAAGCTGGATTTGTAATCATCCTTTTGGGTATTTATGGTGCTTATTTAGGAGGTCTTTACCTTCCGGGCTCAAATTCTATATTTGTCGCAGACCCATTTAATGTAGAAATTCCTATAATGTTGATTATATATTCTGCCTTATTGGTTATCGCTATAGTCGGATTATCAATTGATAACAATTTAAAAAATGAAATTAAAATAAAGCAAAAATTTGACCTTCGGGATTCAATTATAACTATTTTAGTTGGTGGGATGGGGTTAATTTTCTTTGCAGCGGGTATATTTATTTTATTAAAAGGAGTTCTTTTATTCTTCCTTTATCTTGGAAAACCATCGGGGAGACTGAAAAAATTAGTTTCCTATTTAGAAAAAAAACCTTCAGTATCATCCCACCCCTATAGAGTATCAGAGATACCTAAAATAAATATAGATGAAAAGAAAGAACCACAGGAACCGGTCAGACCTCCCGTCCCAATTAAACCAATCCTTAGAGAAGAAGAAATATCCCCTTTACAAGAAAAGAGGGTAGAAAAAAAGATAAACGTAATTAAGGAGGTTGGAAAACGAAGAACTGAGAGAAATGTTGAAAAAAAGGAATTTGAGTTAAAATTACAAGAATCACTTTTGCCAGTAAAGAACGAAAAAGACAAAAAATTGATAAAAGAGTATTTCTCTAAGATTTTTGCGCTGCTGTCAAAGGATTTAAGGCAACAAATTATTGATCTGAAGATTTCTAAGAAAGAAAAAAGGGAGTTATTAGAAGAACTAGCATTTTTATCAGAAGCAGATCAGGTCAAGTATATCGAATCCTTAGCTGATTTATATCGAAAACTTCCAAAAAAACTAATAGAAAAAATTCGTAAGCTTCCAAATGTTAAACCTAAACATTATGATAAAATAATAGAACAATTAAAATATATGGATTCAGAAGAACAAATTGATTTTGTTCAGTTCTTAGAGGAAAACGCCTAAAAATGTCACTTGAGAGAAGGAGAGAAAATAGAAAAACAAAAGAAAAAGAGATTTTGGAGGATAGTTCATTTAGGCGGTTAGATTTTAGCCCATTGGTAGAAGAAAAAAAAGTAGAAGAGAAAAAACCTAAGGCACGTTTATTTGACGAATTAACTGAAATTGAAAAAGATATTTTAGATATTGCGAAAGATATTCTAAAATTAAAACGCTATGATGCTGATTTTAAGATAGAATCTGAAAGTCAAATTCAAAAATTTCCAATTATTGAAAAATTATATGCTAAATGTATAGCAAAATTATCTTATAAAAAGGGATATAGCAAAGAGGAAATCTTTTTAACAATACGCAATTTAGAAGAAAAAACGTGGATTGTTACAAATGAAAGACGTACAAAACAAGAGATACTCACTAATGAAAAACTCGTAAAGATAATGAATTTTATTAAGGAAAATCCAGGAATTCATGCTAGAGATGAAAAAATTGCGAATGAGCTAGAAATTACAAGAACTCCTTTCTTAAAACATGTAATGACTCTAGAACGATTCAAACTTATAAGATCAAGGAAAATTGGAAAGACACTTCATTATTTCTTAACTGACCTTCCTGAAGACTATGACCATTTCAAAGCTATATTCCTCAATCAAATGATCCCAAAGATTTTAGAGGAAATCTTCAAAGATGAAACCGTCACAGTTTCTGAAATTGGGGAAAATCTTGAAATTTATTCCGGAACGGTTTTATATCACGTTAATAAATTAAAGGCATTAAATATAGCAAGGGTAACAAAGAACAAGGCAGGAAAAAAAAATTTTGTGGTTAATTTTGAGTTATTAAAGAGCTATAATGAAATTTTTGATGAACCCGATTTTAGGAAATTACTCCAGGGTCTTTAGACTTTTACCTATTTATTTTAATAAATTATTTTTTATTTTTGGTAAACATTTACTTAGAAGCTTTAAAGCGTTATTTATTCCAATTACCATGTTTGGGTGGATTTCATTCGAATGGAATAAATCAAATTTTGGATTCCCAGGTAAATCTGTTACAGATAGTATTGAAGCTGTTTTTAAATTATATAGCTTACCTAATAAAAATAATAGTGAAGATTCCATATCAATACCGCGAACATTTATTGATTGTAAAGAACGAATAAAATCGAGAGACTCACAGAATAAAGCATCAGTTGTCCATAAATTTACTTCTTTTACCCTGTTTGGTAAGAATGATTTACCCTCATTAAGTAAGATATCTTTTAAAGTTGGTTCTGGGTGTGAAATGAATATTGTTTGATTGCCTGTTAAAAGTGGTTGAAATTTAGTGAGGGGGTTTAGAATTTTATCTAGCCCGTTTGCCAATGATGGATGCTCTCTTATATATTGAGGACTAGTTCCCTCATCACAATAAGCCATCCGCGGGATCAAGATATCACCAATTTCAGTTTTTTCATTAATAGTTTCAATTCCCCCACATAAATCTATTCTTATTATAATTTTAGTTTTACATCGCTTTAGGCACTCTATGGCTATTGCACAGTTAGGGGCTCCTACCAAGGAGCGAATGACACTTACTTTAACACCATTTATCTCTCCATTATATACCCTCCCATAAATTCTTTTATTTTCTAATATTTTTAGAATTTTTTGCATGACTAGTTTTACAGCAGGGAGAATTACAATTTCTTTAATATTTGATGGTTTTGTTTCTAATATCATTCTAACTATTTTTTCATCTACACTAATAAATTTTAATCCGAAATTTAACAGATCCCTTTTTATTCTGTTTAACATTTTTAATCATCTTAATATTTATTCTAATTAACCAATCTAAGAAAATCTGTTATATTTTAAAAGCATGGTGTTAATTTTAAAGAATGTACTTATAATTTTAAAGAAAATAGTTTAATATCTAAATAAAATACATTTATTTATATAAATTAGTGAGGATCTTGGTTTCTAAGGGTTTCTTAAATGAAAAATCAGTACATTGTTGATAACAGAATTTCAAATAAGTTTGTCGAAACCTATACAAAAACAACTTATAGGATTGTTGGAGAAAATAAACATAGTTCCATAAAACCGTGTCATTGGTTAGAACAAAAATTAATGACCGGTAGAAGTAATCGAAACTGTTATAAAGGAATATTTGGAGTTGAGTCTCATCGATGTCTTCAGAACACCCCTTCATTACCCTTTTGTAATCATCAATGTGTATTTTGTTGGCGCGATATTGAAATAGGGTCTTTAGGAAGTGAGTTTGTTGTTAAACCAGATGAACCTAAGATAATAGTCAATGAAATGCTTCGTCATCATCAAGATATCATCAAAAATCACTTACCACTTAGACGATATCTAGATAATTATGAAATAATGCTTGATATTTTACATTATATGGTATTAAAGGGTGAAAAAACTTACAATATAAATTCACTAATGAAAAACATTCATGTTTCAAAAAATAAGATTGAACGAGCGATTAATTTACTAAAAAATCAAAACTTTATTAAACAAAAAAACAACTTGTTGGCCGAATATGAATTGGATGATGATATTCAATGTTGTATTAACTCAAGAGAGGAAATAGAAATATTAGTTAACAGAGCATTAACAACTCCAAATGAAATTATGCAAACTCATAGTGATGCTATGATACCTAACCATGCGGCGATTTCTCTTGATGGAGAACCAATGTTATACCCTAATATGTCTGATTTTATTCAGCAATTTAAAAATCGTTCCATGACAACATTTATAGTAACGAATGGAACCCTTCCTGAAAAGATTAGAGACTTAGATCCTTTACCGAGTCAACTTTATGTTACTTTACCAGCTCCTGATGAATTAATTTATAAGCGAGCTTGCCGTCCTATGGTTAAAAAGGGTTGGGATAAAATAAATGAGACCCTAGAATTGTTAGATTCATTATCTTGTAGAACTTTAGTGCGGTTAACAGCTGTTAAAAACCTTAATGTTGATAAACAGTATATTAAAAACTATATATCCCTGGTAAAGAAAGCAAACCCAAACTTTTTTGAAATAAAGGGATTTACATTACAAGCCAAAGCCTTATTAATAAAAGATCGGATGAATGATAATTATCCCACACAACACTACTTTCCTGATTACGAATTTTTAGAAGATTTTTCTCTTAGATTTGAGAAAATAAGCGGATTTCCAATAATATATAAAAGCCGAGTCAGTAGAGACTTCCTATTTGCTGTGAATTGGGATAAAGAAAAAGATCCCAAAATTACTAAAGTATAAATCTTATAAAAATGTCGCATAGTTGCTCCTATGGTTTATAAGTCTTACAAAATCCCAAAATTCATATTGATTCTTTTCTTTTCCCCTATGATATGTATATTATTTGTTTGGACTTAGAAGGGATACTCACACCAGAAATATGGGAGGTTTGTGCTTATGCATGTGGGATTGAAAAACTCAAATTAACTACTAGAGATATTCCGGACTATAATATACTTATGGAGCAAAGGATTAAAATCCTTAGAGATAATAATATTTCACTTTATGATATTCAAGAAATTATAGCAGATATGGATCTTTTACCAGGTGCTTTAGAATTTTCACAATGGATCCAATCAAATGCTCAATTAATAATAGTCACAGATAGTTTTGTTGAATTTTATCGTAGTTTTGCCAAAAAACTGAATTATCCATTGATTTTTTGTCACAATCTTGAAATAGATGAAAACGGTATGATAGTTAACTACAACCTACGCCTTGATGACATGAAAAAAAAAACTATAATTGCATTTAAAAATTTAAACTATGAAATCATTGCTATTGGAGACTCATATAATGATATTGGGATGTTATCTGAAGCAGATTATGGGATATTATTTCGTCCACCTGAAATTGTACAAAAAGAATTTCCTCAATTCCCAGTGAAAACTGAATATGCAGAGTTAATGAGTTTTATTTCTAATCACTTGGGACTAAAATAGACAGGATTCTAGGGTAGGAATTTTTGGATAACTTGTTTCAAGTTTTTAAGATGTGTTTTTTTTAATGCAGAAAATTCTAAATAAGGAATTCGAGAATCCGTGCTTGATTTAAACTCTCCCAAATTAACTAGATTAATTCCAAATTCCTTTATAGTAGTTAAAAATAAATTTATAACTCTATTTTTATCGAATATAGATAATTTATCAATTTTGTTTATAATTATTAAGAGAGGGATATCAAATTCGTTTAAAAACTGAATTAATTCAAAATTTAATGGAATTGTTTTCGTATTCTTTATAAAATACTTATCAATCTCGTCTTCTATTCTAAGAATATTTATTACAACTAATCCAAAAAAATACTCTTTATGATGTTTTTCAATGTGAACAACAATCTGTTTTTTTATATGTTCCTCTCTTCTCTTACTCTGACGTTTGGTGTATCCAAAACCAGGAAGGTCAATTATCTTATAAAGTGATTTAGGTTGGTTAATAGCTTTAATTAAGAGAGTACTACCGGGAGTCTTCCCTATTTTACCTTTAAACTTCTTAGGGGTTGGTACTAACAATTTTGCTATAGAAGACTTACCAACATTGGAATTTCCTATAATTAGCAAAGAAGGTTTGTCATTCATTTTTTAACTAGTTGAGAAATATTAATAATGCGATATAAATCTTTAATTAAAGTGAATTTTAATTATATATACATAAGAATTCAAGAATATTTGATATTTATCAAACAAAAGAGAAATATTTTATGGGAGATAAATTTGGATAATACTCAATTTATTTACCTCTAGATGAGGTATGAAAAAGAACTGTGACATTTTGGGTAACAATGAAGGATAAATTTAAAGATCTAATAACGACAATTCAAATATCAAGAAAGTCCTCGTCAAGAAAATCTTTAAACATTTTTTTCCTTTCTTCTTTTTTAATTATTGGTCTTGTACTTATAGGTTCACCAGCTTCCATTAAAATATTTTTTAGAACTTCAATGTTTACATTGATTTTAAACTTTCCACCCTTCATAAACCGTACCACTTGTCTATCGTTCAAAGTTAATCGTAATATATACCCTAACCCAAAATAAAATTGGTGTTCAGGAATAGGATCTATAGGAGATTTACTTGTTGTCTCTTTCAAAACATCGTACAACAATGCTTTTGAAGCTATTTGATCTTCACTATTAAAAACTAAATAATAGAGTGAATGATACCAAATTTTGTCGCGTTTTTTTCCAATAAAATCAAGAAATTTCTCCGGAGATATGATTTCTTTCTCAATTTCCTTTCTTTTTGTAAGTTCTTGTTTAATTCTTTCTTCTAGTTCCTTGGAAACTTCTTGAGTCTGTACATATGTAGATTCTCCTTCAAAAACCTCCTCTTGTTTGACGTTATCAATTGCTTCTTGCATTTCTTTTAATTCATCAAAATCTATTTGATCTATATCCGAAAAGTCAGTAATCATGGTTTCTCTAAGCTCCCTTTCTTCATTGATCTCATTTTCAGTATCTATTTTATTTGTAAGGCCATTTGGGAATTCAGATTGAGACAAATCTTCACTTTCCTTGACTTTAGAAATAGCTTCTTGAATTTCTTGAAGCTCTTCAAAATCAAGATCTTCTAAATCTGAAAAATCTGTCTCGAGAGCTTTCATATCTTTAAGATATGTTTCTAAATCATCTTCCTGATCTCTATTTTGACTATAATCTTGATTTTCGCTTTTTTCTTGGTTTTCACGCATGATGAGTTTAAATTTAAAAAATAAATATTCTAATACTAATTATATTTCTTTAATTCTATAAATTTTAAGGTTTATTTTTTGAATAATTAATTTCGGGGTGTTAAAAACTGTTGATTCTATTGAATAATGAAACTTTTCAGTTTATTTATCACTTTTTTTCCCAGACTCAGAGAATTAACAAAAAAAAATTAAATTCTAATCTGGTTCTAAACACCCATAGAATGAGTCACTAGTTTAACATTCACAGCGAAAATTTAATTTTTATCTTTAAAAGTACTCCAAGATACTAAATCAAGGGAAATGGATTATCCTATTGTAAAAATTTAAAATATCTAACTTATATTATTTAAGAAACTAATTAGGAATGATCGAAATATGAGTGATGCGATAGGCTACGGCTTCAAAATCACAGATCTATTGAAGTTTTTCTTTAGAGTGGATTTATTGGAGACGGGAGTGTTGGAAAAACTTCATTGATAAGGAAATATACTCAAGGTGGTTTTAAGAAGGAATATATTTCAACATTGGGGACTCAATTTTCTAAATATGAAGAAGTAATTAATGGGGATAAAACTGAATTATTTCTTTGGGATATAGCAGGTCAGGATTCCTTTCAAGCTCTGCGTGCGAGATTTTATACTGGAAGTAGTGGTGCGATAATTGTATTTTCTCATGCTCCAGAACAGATCCAAAGCTTTAACCACGTGCTAAGATGGTTGGCTGATCTTAAAAAACATTGTGGTGGTATACCGATTATACTATTTGGAAATAAAGTTGATTTAGCAGATAATGGAGAACTAGAATCTAATCCTAATTTACCTAGATCTGATAGTAATGTTGAAACTTTGGCGAAAGATAATAGATTTATCGCGTATTATAAAACTAGTGCTTTAACTGGTCAGGGAGTAACTGACGCATTTAAAGTTTTGGTGAAAAAATTGTATATGATTGCTAAAATAAGTGATTTTTCTTAAAATTTCTTAATTTTTTAAAATACTCACTTTTAAGCTCGTTAGTTATTACAAAATATTGTAGAAAATTAAATTGAAAAAAGAAATGAAACTAAGCTAGGTCCGTTTATAAATAAATCTTTCCCAACTCTTGCTATTGGGCAGTTCCAACGGCATATTTTTGCGTTTACGAATTTCCATAATGATGTCTTCTTCTATAGAAGCAGGAACCTTATGGAATCCAAAAAATTCATAACCAAAAAATGCTCTTCCTTGAGTTGAGCCCCTAATATCATCAGCGATCCCAATTGTCTCGGCGGTAGGGATCTGACCTTGGATTCTTACGTATTCGCCTTCAGGAATAACGTTAGTGATTCTGCCCCGACGTTTAGAAATTATTGCGGTAACCCCCCCTTCTGTTCCTTGAGGCGTTTTAATATCAATTTTTTGAATAGGTTCAAACAAATGCGGTCCTGCATCTAACATGGCTAAAGATAAAGCTGAGAAAGTCATCCCAGCAATCTGACCATACTGTGTATGCCGGGGGTCCTCATGTACAATTAAATCCAGAAATACAGCTTTAATCCCAGTTGCGGGTTCCTTTGCAATAAGACAGTTACCAAG
>SDBU01003719.1_pt1 | contig 19238 bp, 21 predicted proteins | sample 2277071 | NCBI WGS metagenome assembly SDBU01 (sample SAMN10397929, study PRJNA504765) | marine sediment metagenome | isolation source: marine sediment core GS08_GC12, 126 cmbsf | place: Arctic Ocean: Gakkel Ridge, Loki's castle | collected 2008 | reverse complement strand
CAATCAGGGCTCTCATCACTTGCCTATCCCCGGTTTTGAAGCTCCGTGGCACTTCCAGACCTGCTCAGAACCCGGTTTTCGGCTGAGTCTCTAGGGTATAGGCATCATCCGCCGCGGACAAAAGGGGGGAAACTGGTCATCACCTGACCGACACAACGAAACACCGTAGGTAGCGCCAATTCTCGCTGCCTCTCGCAGCAAAGGCGGTGGAATTATGAAAGCTCTCCGAAACTGAGAAACAGGCCTTATTCCTCAGCTTTTTGGGTCTTCAGAATGGCCAGAAACTCCTTGGGACTTACGATGCGTGTGCCCCGGCACTCCCCCAGCTCCAGAAGATGGTGGTTCCCACTGACCAGATAGTTGGCGCCACCTTCAAGGGCGCACTCCAGCACCCGGTCGTCGTCGGGGTCATTCTCGACGACTCTGAGACGTTTCTTGGGAGACACCATCACGGCGTCTGTCTCCAGGGCTCGTTTCGCCCTGGTCACGTCGGGCTCGCTGATGTGAAGCTTGTCACGAAAGAAGGGGCGCTTCAGCGCCTCCAGCACCTCGTCCACGATGGGCGGCGAGATGACCAGGACAACCTCGCCCCTGCGCCAGGCCGCCAGTGCCTCATAGGGGTGGCCCGAACTGGCCGTCAAGCCGGAGACGATGACGTTGGTGTGGAAGATAACCTTGAGCACCTCAGTTGCCCTGCTTTCTGGCTCTCTTCCTCTTCTCCTGGCGAAGGGCGGCGATTTCCCTCGCCGCGTCCGCCTCGGCCTCCTCGGGGGTCACGTCCCGATTCCGGTCGCGGATCTCGTCGAACACGGCGAGCTGCTCCTCTCGCTCCTTGAGGAGCTTCTCGTAGTCCTCCGGGCTGGTGACCACGACGAAGGCCGCCCTCGTTTCTCCACGATGACCGGCTCCTTGGAATAGTAGACCAGGCCCAGCAGATCGGCAAAGTTGTTTCTGGCCTCTCTGGCCGACATTCTCTTGACAAACATCTTCCTCGTTTCTGGGGCCAATCATAGCATAGCGTTGCATGATGTCAATAGTGTACACTAAGCACCCCGCGCTAGCCGGGCAAGCGCCTGTCCTTCGAGTCTCCGCGCCGGCAACACGCTATTCAATCGCTGGGAGTTGTGAAAAAGGACCTTCCTGGGAATGACGCTGCCATTCCTCCAAAGTGACCACCAGGAGCGGAGCGAGGACTCCTTCGGGTAGAAAGCTCGCCTCGAACGCCTGCACCTTCTGGCGATACTCGGCCACCTCCACCCACTCCTGCCGGGAGAGGAGGCAGCGATCGCCGCCCCTCACGGCTACAAGTCTAGAGCTGACAAGGCCATCTTCCCTTCTGCGCTTGGCCAGGAACTTGAAGGTGATGCCCTCCATCAGCTCCGCAGCGGCCTGCATGACCTCCTCTGGAGAAAATCCCAGCTCATACTGCCGAGAGGTGACCAGACCCATCACGTAACCCAGAGCCTCGAGGCCTCGCCGGAAGCGATAGGTGCGACTCTCGAAGATCTCCTCACGCTCCACGTCCAGCGACAGCATCGTCGGATCTCTTCCGATCTCCTCGCCCTCCTGATCCTCTGGGCCGAACTTCCAGGTCCGGATCTTGTCATTCTCAAAGTCAGGTCCCCTTTCAATCCTCACATGATCAGCCTATCAGATCAAGAAGGGGGTAGTCAATAGGCAGAGCGATCCAAGGAAAGAGGGTTGACCCGCGCTGGCCCAAAACTCTACAATCAAAGCGATACTGATGTAGAGACCCTGGGGGGAAGGCGCCGTAGAAGGTATTCTTTCCTCCCTACCCTATGACCAAGGAGAGAGAGCCAACTCCATCATCGTCGCCCGCCAAAAGTCGGGAAGTCGCCTTCCGAACCCTCAGACCGGAAGCCCAGGACATCCTGTGGCGGGCAGAGAAGGTATCGGGAAAGAGAGTCCGGATACTCCCCTGCCCTTCGCTCGAAGCCTGGGGGCGATCAGAATCGCTAGAAATAAGGAGAGGTACCATATCCTGCGATACAATCCCCGGCACGAGCAGCACCTGGACTACCTTGTCATCCACGAGTGCGGACACCTGCTCAGGCTCTGGTCCGTCCCACCTGAAGAGCGCTTGGTGCCTCTGGTTACCAGGAAAGAGAGAACGACCGCTTACCAGCTGCTCCTCAAAGAGCTACCCAGAGCCTTGCGAACTTTGCCGGAGAGGGCCCTGGCCGATCTGCTCCGCATATGGCATGACGGCATCGTACGACAGGTGACGAGCTTTCCGACCGACATGCGAATCGAAGGCTGGATGTTCGAGCAGGGCCCTGGGATTGGGATGCGGGCAGCACAGGTAACCGCCCTGGTGCAACAGCTAAGAGAACGAGATAGTCCTTCGCCCGGAGGTGCGAGCCCTGACTGCCAGGACGGTGTACCGGGCCAATGTGGCCATCAACTGTGCCTTTGCCCAGTTCCTGGCCCTGCTTCTTGGCGAGCCTGCCTTGCTTGGTCCCTATCCCAATCAGCCGCGCAGGGAGGCCCGTAGGCTCCTGCGGAAGGTCGCCGCTCAGAGAGATCCAAGTCATCTGGGCGATGTGGAGATTTTGAAGAGGTGGAGCGAGATTCTGGGTCTGTCGGGCTGGTTCAGATGGGCCAGACTTGGCGACGCCCCTGACCCAAAGGTCTCCTTCACCTAGCCCTTGAGCCATATGGTATAATGCTCCTATATGACCCCATTACTCACATCTCCAGCCGCTCTGAGCGACTGGCTGCGCCCAGTTCTGCAACGCATTCTTCAGCAAGACCCCGTCAAGATCCTCACGAAGCTCCTCGATGCGCGAGACGTTCTCAATCGCTTGCGGGACAAGGTTCGCCATCACGGCATGTATGAGATCCTCGACTACGATGCCACGCTAGAAATCCGGGATGCTAAAGGAAAGAAAGCCATTCTAACCCGCCGTGAGGTGATTCGCTTCCTCCAGGATAATGTCGTGGCTGTCCATGATCACGCCTGGGGAGATGGCGAGCTTTTCGCCAAGTACCAATGCCAACCGGGGGTGCCCGTCGATTTCTATGAAGATGGCTCCAAATGGAACGTCCTGATCTCTCTCCGGGAGACGAGAGACAGAGGGGATGTGGTTGAGCTCTGGATAGAGCGGATGACAAAAGACGGGCTGCTCGAGAAGCAGGAGTGATTTGAGACGGAGATCGATCACTTGACGAGGACTTTGAAGGTTGCAATCATCTTTCCCAAGAAGAGGCCCTGTAGAAGGGCGACTCTGTCCAGGAAAAGCACGCAGAAAACCACGCTTCTATCTCAGAACCATTTCGCCCTTCTACGTGATGGCAGACAGAAGCTCACCTGGGAGACGAGCCGTCCCAAGCTTCACGATCTCTACACCATCAAATGGACCTGGTGACCCAGTCACGCGCCCTGGCAAACACCGCTGCACGTCATGTTCGCGATCCTCCTTCCGTAGAAGATGGCCTCATGGTTTGGAAACAGTGATGCGATGAAGATTCAGAGGCACCTATGGTCATATACGTTCGCATAGATGATGCAGATTGGGCTACCGGCGTTTCTTGGGGCCTGGCCGTGGATTCGTGGCCAGGTACTCGTCGAGGGCTTTCTTAGTTGTGAACCAGTCTCGGCCGAACTTCCGGCCTTCGACCAGCCCGTTGGCCAAGAGGTGGCAGATATGCCGTGGTGTATAGCCCGTGTACTCCGCTGCCTCCTGGCTCGAGATCCACTCGGTCACGGGTATCCCCCAGATCAGTAGACGGTCTCCAGTCCATTGTACCACGACTTCGCTGGCCTAACGACCCCAAACCAAGCCTATGAGCCTCTTAGAGACCCACAGAGCGATTCTAAAACCAAAGAGATACATCAGCGTCAGGAATTCGACCAAATCGACTCAAAGAGGCCCTTTCGAGTTTTGCCACATTCAAGCGGTGGGTGGGGGGTTAAGTGGGTGGGAGTCGCCAACCCGTCATCACGCCTTTCGATGTCAACCAACAACGCAGGCAAAAAGACAAGCCGCAAGCAATCGCGGCTCCTGTGGTGGTCCTTCCACCTTGCTTGTCACCTCCCTTCTGGATCCTATTCAATAAGCGACAGTATCATCAGCGAGCCAGGCGCATCTGGCCCGCCACAAGTCTACTTTCCCGCCGCTTTTCTCCAATCCACTGTCTCCAGACCCTTCAGCTGGTCCTTGTCCCAATCCCAGGTAACCTTGAAACACTGGATCTCATACTCGCCATCCCTCGGCCCCAGAAAGACTTTCCAGAGATAGTTAATGTCTCCGTGAACGTCCAGACAGGGCTGGAATGAGGGGACGTTCCTGTAGAACTCTTCGTTCGCCGACAGTTTGACAATCAATGCCCCCACACGCTCGCTATCCCACCAATAAGGGAACTCTGCGTCATCCAGCTCCTTCTTGGCTTGCTCCAACTTGCGCTCAAGCTCTGGTCCCAGCCAGGCGGGGTAGCCGTCGCAATGGTGGTAGAGCACGGCTCCCTTCCGCCATCTTATCCGCTTCCCAATCCTGCTTTGCTCTTCCCAGCCATCGTAGAGCTCAATGTTCGCTCTGGTTGACATCGTTTCTCACCTCCTTTCTTGTCTTGGCTGGCTTTCTGCCTGCCTTGCCAAAAAGAAGGCACACTAAGTCAAGGGAACCGCCGAAGGCGGGGCTCAAGCGCTAGCGCAGAGCTCACCCTTGACAGTGTGCTAAGCTACCTTCTAGGCAGGCGAAGGAAGGCGACTCCATCTCCCATCGGGGGCGCAAATAACTGCAAGACTCGAAACCAAAAGAAAATGCCGTCCAAGTGGACGGCTCAGGCACTTGCCCCCAAACCTGGGCCGGTGGGGGTTTATCGAAACCAGAGGACCCGGCAGCGAAAAGAGCGAAGCGTCCTGACGGCGCAGGCGTGAGCTTCTCGCTGGCGGCGCCCTCTGAACCTTGATCTCGCCAGCCGAGAATAGGCAAGCCCAAAGGGCGATTTGCAGGCCACGAGGCAGATACTGAGTGGAGTACAAATGACTATTTTCGGCGGCGCTTGGGGGGTGGGTTTGGGGAGACTCTCTCTAGTCCGAACCAGCCAATCTACCGAGTCCAAAACCGGAGGCTAGAGAGTATCGAAAAACCTTGTGTGACCTCCCGTCGTTGTCACTCTGAGCGCAAGTGCCCCGAACTTTGGGGGTACAAGCGAAGAGTCTAAAGCGCACAAAACAGAGATTCTTCCCTTCGGCTCCGCTCAGGGCAGGCAGCCTTCGCTGCGCTACGGCTCACCTGTGACAAACCCGTTTTTCGATGGCCTCTATCCGGTGAATTGTGTGCCAAGCTTGGCAGCCTCGAACATCCGCAGGTCCTTGAGCAGCTTCAGCACTCCGGTTGCCAGAAGCAGGAGTGTGATCCCCAGAATGGTATAGATCTTTGAGATCTCGCGCCAGGCTATCTCTATCAGCAACGGAGGTAGCGAGAAACTGGTGTCATACGCAATCTGGAAGAACGGCAAGAAGAGACGACAAGCACAAAGGCCCAAGCTCGTACCCCCGATCACGCCGAGCACGATGATGGTGCACTGCTCCAAGACGAAAACCCATTCCAGTTGCCCCTTGGTCAGGCCTATGGCCTGGAGGATACCGAATTGAATGGTCCGCTGCTGAAAAGATGCGAAGGAATGCATAGCCAGTGAGAGAACGCTCAACATAGATACCGCAGCGAATCCTACTGAGAGGATCCCAAACAAACCGACCCTCAGCAGTTGGCTCTGTTCCTTTTCTATCGTCGCGCGGGCATCGTCTGTGGCGCTTGTCTGAAAGCCCACATCCTCCATCTGGTCAAGCGCTGTCCGGCAATCCATGGAGGGATCCACAGCTAACCAGAGCCTCCCGGGCAAGGGTCCACCCATTTGCTCCAGAACATAGTCTGCCGAGCCAACAAAGAGGGGAAAGTCCTCGTCAAAAACAGTGGGGAACAGATCAAGGGCACCCACGATGCGAAAGTCTGCTGCTGTCGCCTCCAGAGTGCGCAAAGTCAGCTTGATAGAATCGCCCACGTTCAGATGATAGCGCGCCAGCGCAGCCCTATCGACGAGAACGCCCCTTCTATGCGTTGCCAGTGAGTTCATCAGTTCACCCAGCGAACGAGAGGCAAAGTCGGACCGGAAGAACGCTGCTGTCGGGAACGTCAGGCGATCAATGCCTATCAAGGTGCCCTGATCCGTCAAGCCCCCCAACCTAACTATCACGTTGAATCTGTGAACCCGAGTTGCTCCTTCGATCCCCTCGATCTGCAGGGCCTCATCAATGGGAATAGTGGAAAACGTGTATGTTCTGCGGTCGGCTGAAGCGCTATCCAGCGACTCTGCCGTATCGGTTGCCCCCGTGCCTTCCATGAGTTCGGCAAGTCCTTGACCCTGCGCCCCCCAACCTCTTTCCTGTAGGCTTAGGTCAGAGCCGGTGCGATAGTATGCGCGGTGCACCAGGTTCTTGTCTAGCGTCAGGGCCATGGAGGCTGTGAACAGAGAAAGGCCAATGGAAAGCGTGAGCAGCGAGAGGACTCCACGACATTGGCTGGCGCCCCGCGCCAAGTGTCGCAAAGCGAGTAGCAAGGCACTTCCCGGAAGGTAGCTACTAAGCCAAGCCACTAAGTTCAAGAGATGGGGAACTATGCGCAAGAAGAGCAAGACGCCGACGCACAAGAACAGGGCCGGCGTAATCAGAACTAGAGGCTGTTGGAGAGGATCTCCCTGCCCGCCAATCAGGAAGGATAGATCCTGCCCATGCTTCAGGGCATAGTAGCCATATCCCGCCACTCCGAGCAGCAAGATGTCGAGAAACCGGCGCTGCCACCATGGTCTCCCAGTGATACGCACCACTCTCTGCCAAAAAGTGACAATGGTCCACTGCGCGGATCTCACGCTCGGCAGTAGGCAGAAGACCATCGCTACGATCGTCACAATGACACCGGTGCGAAAACCTCGGGGGGTGATCACAACGCACAGCGCTGGCCCTTCGGCCTCAAAAGAGAGGAAAGCGTGCGTGGATCCGAGCAAGCGTGCCACGAACCTTCCCCCAATAAGGCCCAAAGGTAGGGCGACTAGCCCCAAGATCAGGCTTTCAAGAAAGACCAGAACAAGAACCTGGGTCACACTCGCGCCTCGGCTTCTCAGGAGAGCAATCTCGGGATTGCGACGCTGGGTGGAGAGCGCCGAGACAAGAGCGATAAAGAACAACACAATGGCAACGACTGGAATCCCGAAGGTCAGAAGCAGATTGCTCTGCATGCTGACAGCTCTTCCGTGCCTAAGGAGAGCCCACTCCGGAGAGACCGGCACACCAACGGAAGGAATAATCCCCCTGAGCCTTGTCAGCACACGGTTCGTCCGTGCCAAGAGCCCAGGCACGTGCTCAGCGGTCACCGCGCTGCCATCATAGACCTGGTACCACGCCACATAATACAATGCCCAGGACTCTCCCCTGGGCATCAGACGGCGGACGTAGGACTGTTCAGGCATCAGCAAGATGTTGTCGTAGACATCGGGAGAAAGGAACCAGAATCTCTCGCCCGCGTCATTCGGAACCCACACTCCAGCGATCCGTATTGGAAACTGCACCCTCCCAAACCGGTCGCTCTCTCGGAAAACAGTGTACTCCTCACCCACATGCACCCCGAAGGCTTCGGCCTTGCTCTGGGTGATGACCACCTCGATAGCTTCGTCGGCAGAGTCAGGAATCGCTGGCCAGTCGCCCTCGACGACTTGCGCGTGATCGCATAATCCTCGCACAAAACCGACTTCCATGTTGCCCAGCGGTCTTCTCACGGTGCTGTAGAACTCGCCCGATGCTGGAAAGAGGCCAAGCTTCTCTGAATGGACCGATAGAGTCGCCTCTTCAAGGGGCAAACGCAGGAGAGCCGGCGCTGAATCCCTCAAGTAGCCGTCGGCCGCACGAAATTGCTCCGTACCGATGACATCGCCCTGGTAGGCGATGTGGTACATAAAGGAGAAAGCGGGGGAACCCTTGGCCTCGATTTCACCAAGTTCCTGGCGAAGGTGTTTGTTGTTTGCCGCTTCCACATACATCGGCACGCTTGTTGCGAGAGCCACCGCCGTTGCGAGGCCCGAGAGAACACCCGCCGTCAACCAAGGGTCAGTTCGCAGGCGCTTGATAGCCAATCCAAGCAAGCCCCAAACGCTTACACCCAAACCCATGATGATCTAACCTGTTTCCCGCCCTGTCACATTGCTGGTCTTCCGCGAATGCATGACCCTCAACCAATCCTGGGCAAGAACGTCTACATACGTGTACGGTGTCGAAAAGGGCACGCACGAGCGAGGCCAGATGCTGCTCACCAAGTCCTTGAGCGAGGACCTACGCTTTCTCCACACCAATAGCGTCCGTCTCCCTACTTCCGCGATAGTCTGGGAAGCTACCACCCGCGTCAGCCAACAAGCGCTCCCAGGCCACCTTGAAGCGAGATTGGTCGGCGGTGTCCTTGATGTCGCGCGTGCAGTGTGGATCTGACTCCAGGTCGAATATCTCCTGAGGTATGCCGTCCACGTGGGTGAGCACCCAGGAGCGGTCGTCGATGTAGCAAAGGCTGTGGCCGTAGCGACAGGTCACGTACTCCCTGGGTTCCCAGGGGCCATCGCCACCCAGCAGGGGCATCAGGCTCTGGCCATCCAGTCCCTGCTTGTTGCGGATGCCAGCAAGGTCGTACACTGTGGCTGTGAGGTCAAGATTGTAGACCAGCTCATCTCCGGTTCGCCCTGCGCATTGCCCTCCCGGCAAACGGACCAGAAAAGGCAGATGCATCACCCCTGGATACATCGAGTTCTCGGGCTTGCCGATGACGTTACGCGGATTCTCGCAGAAGTTGGTTCCGTGATCGCTGATGAAGAGCACGGCGGTGTTCGCGCCCAGACCAAGGAGGTCCAGCTTGTCCATGAACACAGCAAACCAGTGATCCACATGGGTCACCAGGCCCGAATACTGAGCCTTGATGTACTCGATTTCCTCCGGCGCGTATCCATCTGCTGGGCCGTACCTGGCACCCATGAAGCTTCGCCCGCTATAGCTGGGGTCGCCGTAGAGGCGGTAGTACATGTCGGGAGCCTCCCAGGGCTCGTGAGGCGCAAAGGAGTCGATGAGCAGATAGAATGGCTGCGCGACCTGGTTGTCCTCCAGGAACCTGGCCCCCCACTTGAACAACCGAGCAGTCGCAGTCTCCTCGTCGCTGAGTGCACGAGCTCTGTTGGCCAGGTTCATGGGGACACCGCGATGGGGTCTCTGCATCAGCTCGTCAGGGTCGCCATATTTGCTCAACAGCCACCTGGGAACGGTGTAAGGCGAAGCCCATCGGTCTTCGCCCGAATAGCCGCGCACATGTTCCCATTGCCAGAACCCTCGCTCGAAATTGTATCCGGGATTCCAGCAATGCTGGGTGGTGGTGACGTAGCCTGTCTGGTACCCAGCCATAGCCAGATTCTCTGCCAGCGTGTCTTCCTCGTCGTCCATAGGCTGCCACCCAGGAAGATACACGGTGCCCCACTTCAGCGGCCGCCAGTCACGGAAGGGATACGCCCTGCGCCCGGTGTGCAGGGCACGCCGCACGGGTATCGTGGGTAGCGACTCGGGATAGGCACGAGTGAAACGCACTGCCTGCCTGGCCAGCGAATCGATGTGAGGTGTGTGGATAGCAGTGTTGCCATAGCACCCAAGATGAGCAGTGCGCAGAGTATCTGTTACGATGACAACGATGTTCGGGCGATCCATAAAATGCCTCCTTGCACATCCTTACCCGGTTGTTCGTCTGTGGGGTGATCACCTCGCGGTCGCCCAGTGCTCGCCGAATCGACTGCTCGGACACTTCTGCAGCTACGATCGGCGCAAGCTACGTACGGCCTTACTGGTCCAGACAAGGCGCACACACCGTCACAGGATACCCGTCAGAGAGCCAACCTGGCGCCCCCCCGATTCTCTGCAGAAACGACACGCGTCCCCAAGGGTTAGCCCCGACAGAACCCCCAGGCTTGGGAACTCACTACAGGCCAGCTTCCTTCCTTATCCGCTCGAGAGCGCTATTGATCGCGTCGTTGATGGTAGTGCACGCCTCGTCGAGTGACAATTCACCTCGCAAAGCCTTGTCAAACTCGGCCTGCTCAGCCTCCTTCCACTCCTCGAAGCCGACGGTAAAGGTATTGCGGGCGATTTCGGCAGAGGTCAACAAGGCCGGGAGATTCTTCTCGGGAAATCGTTGCAGGAAAGCCTCAGACTCGGCATAGGTCTTCTCCAGGGGGATGGCATTGATTGCCTCCAGGTAGGCCTTGCCCAACCCTGGCTCCATCATCCAAAGGGCCAAGTCCCACGCCAGGTCGGGATCTTTGAACCCGCCGGACACCACCACCCCGTTGCCATACCCATAAGTGAACTGATCCACGTTCCCCTTGGGAAGGGCGGTAACATCCCAATCAAAGGGGGCCTCTTTGTACTGCAGCATCTTTGCGTTCAGACCCCATGTCATAGCTGCCCGCCCGGCCATGAATGGGTCAACTGCTTCATCGGGCTCGTCTAGCGGCATGGCCACCTTATGAGTCTGAACCAGGTCAACGAAAAAGCGCAGGGTCTCACATACTACGGGGTCATCGTAGTTGGCCGTCATTCCCACCAGGTCTCTCCTGAACTCGCCATCAAATGCCTGTCCTCCATCACCAGCGATGACCGGATCCAGCCACCAGGTGTTTCGGAAAGACGCGCACCCCCAGACATCGACTTTGCCATCTCCATCCGCATCTGCGGTGATAGCCTTCGCCATCTCCAGCAGGTCATCCCAGGTCCAGTCTCCGTCTAGCGGGGGCGGATCGATTCCAGCCTGGCTGAACAGATCTCTGTTAAAGAACGCAACGACAGTTGACAGGTCTCGCGGCAAGCCATAATAGGTTTCCCGGAAATCGAACCCCGATAGGGCGCTGACGTAGAAGCCCCTCACCGCGAGGGTCATCTGCAGATCACGCTCCAGATACTCGCCGAGGTCCAGGAGTTGACCCTTGAGGATGTAGTTGTAGCACTGATAAGGCTTGAGATTCCACATGTCGGGCCCGTTTCCGCTGGCCAGTGCCCCATCGATCTTGCTGATGTACTGGTCGCGCGCTACGAAAGCGGATGTCAAATCGACGTACGGATATCGCTTCACAAAGAGGTCGAGGATCTTTGACTCGATCTCCTCCATTTCGGTCATGCACTGCCAGTAGGTTAGCGACACCTGCTCCACTGTCCTTGTCGGCCCCGGAGCAAGTATCACCTCAGTTGGGGTGGGTGGTTGGGAGGAGGATGGACCACAGGCAGACGCGACGGCGCCCATGCCCATAGCCGCACAGAACCTTAGAAAAGCTCTGCGAGACATCTTGGAGTTCGACAACTCGTTGGGTCGGCCCATCTCTCACTCCTCTCGATGCATCCTCATCGATCGCACCTCTGGTGGCGGCCTCGAATCATCGTCCTACGCAGTTGGTAGGCACGTGTCACCGTGCCTACCGATATGCGAGAGTCTCGACCACCAACGCGGGTCACTCAGTGGCTTCGGCTCTTTCGACGGCGTCCTTGGCATACTTGTCCATCTCCACCTGGAACTGGGCGATTAATTCGTCCAGAGTCAGGCGGCCAGCCAACCACTCGCCGCTGAGTCGCCTATAGGCGTCGTAGTAAGAGCTGTTCATAGAATTCATATGCACCGTCTTCAGAAGGGTCTCACCGGGCGCCGGGGTGAACTGCCTGAGGGCCGGATTGCCCTCCGCGCACTTGATCACCGGCGGGACGCCGCCATGCTCCTTGCAAACTCTGCTCTGGCCGTCACAGGAGAGATAGTACTTGAGCCAGTCGATGCAGAGTTCGGCGTTCCCCTTATTGGCTGCGGTTTGGGTCAGGCACTCCTGGTCGCACGCACCACCAGGATAGCAGGTCTTGCCACCCTTGCCGATCTCCGCCATGCGCTCCGCGCAGTCGGGGAAGCGAACGACGGCGAAATCAAAGTCGCGCTCGGGGTCGTTCAGCACCGTGGGGTAGTACCAGGTGCCATTCCACATGAAGGCCGCCTCGCCGCGCATCCACATGGCTGTGGTCTCTTCCCCGCTTAGCCCGAGATAGCCTTCGGGCCAGTAAGCGGTCCAGTCCCTGGTCAGCTTCCACATGGCGCGCATCTCTGGGGTGTCGGCTGCCCAGTCGCCCCTTAGTATGGCCTCGAACCGCTCCAACGAAGTTACAAAGTCATCATTGTTGGTGTCGAGCTTGCCCCAGCTCCCTGTGGATTTGAAAAGCCCCGTCAGGACTGTCGTCTGAATCCAGTTCCAGTACGGATGGAGCCAGTTCAGAGCCCAGGGGAGGGAACCCGCCTTCTCGATTCTGTCCGAGACCTCCAGCATACTGTCGAAGGTCCAACGAGGGCTGATGACGTCGGAGTCGAGATCGACGCCAGATTCTTCGAGGATGTCCTTGTTGACGTAGACCTGGACGGCACTGTAGGACTGGGGGAAGCCATAGAAGCGCTTGTCGATCATCAGGTTTCGAGCGTCGAATCCCGCGATGAAGCCCTCCTGCCAGCGGTCATGTCCCGGCTCGCCCGCAGGGATATAGGGATTGGGGGTATTGATCCAGGGATCGACGGGTATCCAGTAGGGGGTTCCAACGTCGCGGTTGAGCAGGTTGTCAAGCGAATACATGATGTCGGGCATAGTATCCGCTGCCTGGCGGCTCTTGATCCAAACCGGGTCCTGACCGACCATGCCCTCCTCAATGAAATGGATCTTCACCCCTGGATGCATCTCCTCCCACTCGTCGGCCAGCGTCCGAAGCGCCGTCAACGGCTCGAGGCCTTCGCCGCGCGCGACGTTAGGCTGGACGCCGCCAGCGTAGACATCGATCGTCCCCTGCCAACTGGGGGCAGGAATGGGGGTGATCAGGACCTCCTTTTCCACCACCTTCTCGACGACCTTGGGGGTACCCGCCACAATGACCGTCTCTTTCACCACCTCCTTGACCACCTTCTCGACGGCCTTCTCGACGATGACCGTCTCCTTGACCACCTTTTCAACGATCCTGGGCGCGCACGCGCTCAGCAAGCCGCTCGCTGCTCCCATCGCCGCCCATCTGAGCCACTGCCGGCGGCTGACCTTCTTCTCCATCAAGCCTCGCGCTTTCATCTTTCCCTCCTATGGGACATTGTGCACAAGCCTCTTCCTTGCCAGCAACCTACTCGGCTTGTGCGGTCGGCCACTCCCAAGACTCAGGAACTCCAATCCGATAGAATCACCTCCTTCCTCTTCTTGGCTCTCGACTATCAGCGGCCAACGTTCATGCTGCAGTGAACAGACCCTCGACGAGATGGCTGAGAGGCACAATCCCCCGCAACTCCTAAGCCTTGATCGCCCCCGAAGTGATGCCGGTCATGAACTGCTTCATGAAGAGAGCAAAGAGAATCAGAAGCGGAATCGAGGCCATAAAGTAGCCCGTGAACATGGCGCCATATTGGGCGTGAGTCCCGCTTTGGAAGAAGTACAGGCCAACGGTGATGGTACGATGCGTCTCATCGTTGACAGCGATGAGCGGCCAGATGAGATCGTTCCAGACCCCGGTAAATCGAAGTATGGCTAACGTGCCCAGAATGCCCTTCGACAGGGGAAGCGCCACCCGATAGTAGATCTGAAAGTCTGACGCCCCATCTATCTTCGCCGCGTCGAACAACCCGTGGGGAAGTGAAGCGAAAAAGGTGCGGAGCACGTAGATAGCATAAACCTGACCAGCCGCTATGTAGGGGAGGATCAGCACCCAATGGGTGTTGAGCAGCCCCAACTGCTTACACCACATGAATTGGGGGATCAACTGAAGAATGCCGGGAACCATCATCAGAAGCATGATGGCCGAGAAAAGGAAACCCTTTGCCGGAAAGCTGTGCCGGGCAAAGACGTAGGCGGCCAGGGAGATGGTGATGAGCCCGGCGACAACGGAAACAGTCCCCACATAGATGGTGTTAATCAAGTACCTATCGACCTGCTCCCAGGCGGCTGCATAATTCTCCTTGATGTGGAAGGGCAACACCGGAAGCCAATAGTGGTGGATGAACTGCGTCGCCGACTTGGTCGAGGTGATGAGCATGAAGACGAAAGGATAGAATGTGAGAATTACGAGCATGATCAGAATGGCAGAAAGAAAGATGTCTGCTCTGTTCGATCGAGGACGGGACGAAACGTAGACCGCCATCGCCTTGCTCCCTTCCTGCTCGTTGAATCTCTCCTAGTCAAAGGACAAAGATCATACTTTGTATTCTACACTCGACTTGATGTACCTGTTGTTCACATAGGTGATGACCAGCATGACCAGGAACATCAGGCAGCCAATGGCGGAGGCATAGCCGAAACGGTCGCCGGTGAACGCTCGTTGGTACATCCACAAGCCGGGCACCATGGTCGCATATCCGGGACCGCCGTTGGTCAGCACCAACATACCGCCGAACCCTTGCAGCGTCCAAATGGTCGTCATCACGATCTGGAGCTTGACCTGTCCGGCGAGGAGGGGAAGGTCGATGCTGAGAATACGCCTCAGGGTGGTGGCCCCGTCGATCAGCGAGGCATCGATGACCGAGTCCGGAATACTCTGAAGGCCGGCATAATAGATGAGCATAGCCACAGCGCCGACCCAGGGAAACCCGATAAACATGACCGAGTAGAGGGCGATGTTCGGATCGCCCAGCCAGGGCCGCTGCATCGCTTCGAGTCCGACCAGCTTGAGCAGGGCGTTAAGCACCCCGAAGGACTTGGGGCCCATGATGAAGCGCCAGACCAGCGTGTTGACGATGCCCGGCACCACCATGGGGATGATCAGCAACAGCCGGAACAAGTATCGCGAGCGCTCCTTGCTGAGGTTGTAGATGAGCTCTGCAGCGACAAGCGGAAAGATGAGCACTTTCGCTACCTGCGCTACGAGCAGCACGGCTATGTTCTTGACAGAAGCGATGAGGATGCGGTCTGTTGCCATCTCTCTGAAGTGGGCCAGTCCTACCCAGCTCCAGTCCCCGGCTCCGGTCCACTTGGTGAAGGCGTGGAAGATTGCTGACCCAGCCGGATAGTAGCGGAAGACGATAGGAAAAAGAAGGGTCGGCAGCAGAAACAGATAAAGGTGCCACTTTTTCCTCAGCTCAGCCCAGAGCCTCGCTTCCCTCCGTGCAGGCCATTTGGCAGAGACTCTCACAGGTGCACTGATCCGTGCTTCGTCCATCTTCTCCTCCTGCTAGCGGATGGGATGCCGACAGGTCGCCAGGCTCTTCGAGAGATAGCCCGCATAATTCATTCTGTCACTCGATCGACGCCGGCAAGGCAACGGCCCGAGATCCACTGTGTCTGACCACTCCTGGATGCCTTGTACACATATTCCACCACGTGTCCCCATAGCTGTCAACGCTTTAGAGTGCTTGCCTGCCGACGGGGCATCCTCGGGCCTGCCATGACACTCACAACGCTCGTCGCGGCCCTAGTCCTAGAGGCTGCTGCAAAAGTGCTTGATCTGCAAGCCCGACTACTACATATGGGTCCACCGGAGAAACTGGTCACTATCGATAGCGGGTCACCTGTGAAGACTTGGGCTTCTTCAACACGTTCCTAGTACCACATGTGCTCACGACATACCTGGAGGGCGTAGAAGTAGCTTTCGTACCTCGTGTTGGGTGAGATAGAGTGGTCCTCAGCAAACACCAGGCGCGCCCCTCGAGCTTTCATGCCCTCGACATAGCTGGCCACCTCGCGACTCACGCTTGATGAGGCTATGGAGCGGGCCCAGAAGGTCTTGGACAAAGCCGTCGAGGAAGCCATCGCCGAAAATCCGGAGTGGACCGTAGAGGCCTGGTAGCTGCCTAAGGCCCCTGACTAAGAGAACGCTTTGTCAAGGCGGCTGCTCTACACAGCCGCCTTGACGCCTTTTGGGCTCACATGTCACATCTGCAATGCTTCCAACCTGAGCGTGACAGAGATCCTCTTCTCTTGTCTCGCCAGTCTGAAAGGGGTATCAATGGTTAGGGAATGGAAATTGCTGGTCATCCTGTCTCCTGTTCTCCTCTTGATAGCAGGGCTGCTCATCAATTGTGGTCCGCAGGCACCACCAACTCCGACCCCAACCCCCAAGCCTGTTAGTTTCGCCAAGTCCAAGGAGATCACCCTTACCATCGGCATCCTAGAGGAGCCCAAGACTCTCTATCCGGCAGCGGTGACCTCCAAGGTGGAGCAGTATATGCTGGACTGCCTCTTCCTTCGACTTGGAGAGTATGATGACCAGGGTGAGATGACGACCGATCTCGTCCCTCTGAAGAGGCTACCCTCGGAGGCGAACCGAACGTTGTCCATTGAAGGAGAAGGTGAGAACGCCGTGATGCACGTCTTCTGGCGGTTTCACCCCTTCCTTCTCTGGTCCGACGAAGAGCCCGTCACCACCGACGACTTTGAGTTCACCTGGAAGCTGTGGATGAACCCAGATTCAGGTGCCCCTGTAGGGAGATCAGAGGAACTGATCGCTGAGGTGAGGTCTAAGCTCGATCGCGTGGAGGTGCTCTATGAGAAAGGGTTCGCCGATAAGGATGATCCTGCTGTTCACCAGCCCTTTCACAGCGTACTTCTCCCGCGACACATCCTAGAGGACATGAGCCCGGCCGAGATTCCCGACAGCGACTATGCTCGCCTTCCCATAGGCAATGGACCTTACCTTCTCGAAGAATGGGCACCGGGTGAGTCGTTGACCCTCAAGAACAATCCTAACTACCACGAAGCTTACAAGGGGAAGCCCTACATCGGCACAGTTATCTTCAAGATCATCCCCAATGCTGACGACATGAGCGCGGCACTGGAGAAGGGGGAGATCCATCTGGCGTTGGGCATTGACGCGCCAGCACCCGAGATGCTGGAGGGCTATGCCCCGTCGCCTAAAGGTACCGAAACCTGGAACATCGAGGAATGGGATCTGGTCCAGTCGAAAAAGGAATGACGCGCACCGCCCTCTCGATGACAGCGTTCACCATTCTGCCATCCTGGCCCACCTTGATGCTCGACAGCAGCACCGGAGCCGACGTCCGATTCTGTACCGTCAGAACACGCCCCTCCACCGTCGCGCTGAGCTCTCTGTTCGCTGTTCCGGCCGTAGCAGCCACAGCCCCGGTCACACTCCCCCCGGCGTCGTTCTCCGGCGGGGAGATCTCCAGGGACATCACGATCGCCTGCGGGAGATAGACATCCAGGATCTCGAGAAAGCCACCGGTATAGTCCTTGAGAACGTCCACATACTCCCGGACCGCATCCGCTAAGGGTTGACCCGCGCGGACTGGGGATTGTATGATGAGAGGGCACTAGCGTCGAGATCTCTGGAGGAGAGCGACTCCTGTAGGTTGCTCTCTTCCTCGTCTATGTCCAAGGAGAGAGAACCGAGACCATCACCAATCCCCTACAGGGGCAGGGAAAGCTTGTCCAGCTTGCCGCCCGAAGTTCGGGAGATGCTGTGGCGGGCGGAGAAGACATCCGGAAGACGGATTCACATCGTCTCATATCCCTCGCTCGAAGCCTGGGCCTAGATGAGGGTCGCCAGGAAGGGAGAGGCGCGTCATACGCTGAGGTACAATCCCCGATATGAGACGCACCTGGACTACCTGGTGGCCCACGAGTGCGGACATCTGCTCAGACTGTGGTCCGTGCCACCGGGTGAGCGGCTGGTGCCCGCAGTCGGCCGAAAGGAGAGGATGATCGCCTACGGGCAGCTCCTCAATGAGTTACCGGGCCTCGTGCGACCGCTGCCGGAAAAGGCTATAGCCAAGCTTCTTCGCATGTGGCATGATGGCATCGTCCGGCAGGTGACCAGTTTCCCGGCTGACATCCGCATCGAGGCGTGGCTGTACGACTGCTATCCCCGGATGCGGGAAGTCCAGGTGGCAGCCCTGGTGGAACAACTCAGGGAGAACGAGACGGTGCTTCGACCAGAGGTCGCGGCCTTGACTCCCAGGACGGTGTACCGGGCCAGCATCCTGATCAATTGCGCCTTCGCCCAGTCCCTGGCCCTGCTTCTGGGCGAGCCCGCCCTGTGTCGTGGCTATCCTCTTCAGCTTCGCCAACAGGCCGCCAAGCTCCTGAGGGAAATGGGCACCGAGAAGGATCCAAGCTACACCGGCGATGTGAAGATCGCGAGGGAATGGGCCGAACTCCTGGGCCTGTCGGGCTGGTTCGGGTGGACCAAGTTCCGGCAAGGGCCTACTGAGGGGTTTCCTTCACCTAGCCCTTGAACAACGTGACATAAGGGTCACAGCATGACCCGGGTTCCTGGACAACTGAATCTCCCGGCCATAAGGAGAAAGGTGGGAGAGTATTCCCCTCCTCTGGCCTCTCACTCGCCGATCACCCAGAAGTCCTCTCTTGCCAGCGGCCTCGGCGGATACAAGGCTCACCTGACGGCCTCCACATACTCCTCGCACACCGTGAAGTCCTTCCTCTACGACCTGAAGCTGTTGTGGTCAGGTTCCTCGGAAGCGGCACGCGCCTTGGCAGCATATCCACGGCCGATCTAAAGGAGTGGCTCACCTACCTTCGAGGTGGGCGGGGGTGCTCTGCAGTCGCAAGACCCTCAGCCAGAGGGTGACCAGCCTGAAGAACTTTTTTCGCTGGCTCACCCAGAAGGAGGTCTTGGTCTCGGACCCTTCCGCCTCACCTGTGTATCGTCGGGCCAGCTCGCCGCTGCCGGAGATCCTCTTTGAGGCAGACTGTGAGAGGCTCCTGGAGGCGGCCATGGTGCAGGTGCGTCTTCGACCAGTTTGATGAGGGCAAGAGGGCCACAAAGGCGGTGTGCGAGGACCTCAAAGCTCGGAGAAGGGGGCTCGAAGTGGTGTTGCCTGGGTTGACAGCATCTTCGTTCTTGGGGATACTGTCGGCGAAACTCGCAAAGCTCAGAGTCTGGCGTCTATTTGCAGAATGTGGGTATATGGGTCTTAGTCGGGCGTTTGTGCTCAGTGAGATCGGCGCAAGTACGACACGGCTGGTTATCAGGGCTCCTACCAGACACCCGAATGATCCACGGCTGTATCCGTTCGTCGAACCCGCTGATTCTATCGTGGAAAGGTCAATGCTCCGGGGAATAGAGGCACGAGCGGAGGCTGCCTAGAGACTCAGCCGAAAACCGGGTTCTGAGCAGGTCTGGAAGTGCCACGGAGCTTCAAAACCGGGGATAGGCAAGTGATGAGAGCCCTGATTGTGCC
>SDBU01003718.1_pt1 | contig 19239 bp, 16 predicted proteins | sample 2277071 | NCBI WGS metagenome assembly SDBU01 (sample SAMN10397929, study PRJNA504765) | marine sediment metagenome | isolation source: marine sediment core GS08_GC12, 126 cmbsf | place: Arctic Ocean: Gakkel Ridge, Loki's castle | collected 2008 | reverse complement strand
ATGGGGTCTTAGGGGAAGGGTCATCCTTTTCGGATGGGGGTTTGGGGGAAGGTGTCCTTCCCTCATTCCTTCCCTTATTCCCTGTCCTTCCCTCAATGATATTTTTTGTCTTTAGTCTTTTGCTGGTTGTCTGGCCTTCTGGCTTTCCGGCTTTCAGGATTGCCGGCTTTCTGGGTTTCCGGCTTTCTGGAATTGAATATTGGTAAAAAGAAATACACAGAACTTTTGGGGAACTACTTATATGGGAATCAAAACGTGTTTAATGATTGGCGGAAGCGGGATGGCAGGTGGATGGATTAGTAGATTCAGGGAAAGATTTAGTGACCGAGTCAAAATTATCGGTCTCGCGGATATAAGTACAGACGTTCTCCAACAACAGGGACAAGCATTGGGTTTATCCGAAAGTCAATTGTTCACTGACTTTAACGAAGCATGTGCAAATGTCCACGCGGATTTTTGTGGTATTGCCATCCCCCCGCAATTTCACAGTCCTGCGGCAGTTTCGGCATTGGAAAATGGCATGCCCGTCATCTGTGAAAAACCCATTGCAGATACGCTTGATGCTGCGAAGTCGATGGTGCGCGCGTCCCAAACAACGGGTCTTCCTTGTGCTATTATCCAGAACTATCGCTATGCGCCGAATAAGCAAGAACTGGTGCGCATTCGAACAGAAAAACGTTTGGGACGCTTGCAGCACATTGTCGGACGCTATGCCTGTGATTATCGCAAATACCAATCATGGGGCAAAGCCTGGCGTCATGACATGGAATTCAGTCTTCTCTCCGAAGGTTCAGTTCACCACATGGATATGCTCAGATTCCTTTCCGGCGGCGACTGCGAGACACTCTGTGGATTCGGTTGGAATCCAGAATGGTCGAGCTTTAAACATTATTCCAGTGGGATGTACCTCATGCAGATGGAAAACGGAGTGCATACATTCTATGAAGGCAACAGTTCCGCCGCTGGAATAATCAATTGCTGGCACGCTGAATACTATCGAGTGGAATTTGAAAAGGGAGCAGTTGAAATCGCACACGGAAATGAGATTAAAATTCACCGAGTCGGACAGGAGGTCGAAATTTATGAGGCACCAAGCCTCCCATATAGTGGACATGATTATTTGTTCGATGAATTCCTGAATTGGTTGGATGGCGGCAAGCCCTCTGCTACGCGTATTGAGGATAATATCTTGAGCTTTGCCATTGTTATCGCAGCGATGGAAACAACTATAGATGGCCAACCGAAGCGGATTGCCGATTACCTAAGCGACTTGAACTTATAAATAATTGAGGAATGGTCATAATTTTTGTTGAACGTGGATGCAGCTTGGAAACAAAATGGCAAGAGGCAAAAGGGCAATGTCGAGTAAGTGCTTTCCCGTGCCAACGGCAAACACGCTATTTATGGCCAATCCTCAGATAATTAAGGAAAGGAAGGATTCGTTCGTTTCCTTGATTCCCATCCTTTCCTCCCCTTCCTCGCCTTTCCTACCCTTTGAGAAAAACAAATAATGTATCCCACAGGTAAGGAATATAGGTTTTATAACTTTTTGGAGGTTTACTATCGCGTGCGAACACATGCTGGGGAATGGAAATTGCAAATGTTATCAGAGCAACTGAATCCGGTGATTCGTGATTGATTGGTCACCGGTATTCCAACAGAGATAATAACATCAGAAAATGTTTGCTTCGCGAAGGTGGTTTACGTCAGTAAACTATTGAGCTGAAGGTGAAGTGGTTTAGCGTAGCTAAACTGTTAAGATACAGAGGAAGGAGAATTATCATGTTTACCCCAAGAGTCCGATTACTCAGCTTTTGTTTCATTCCCCTCTTTTTGCTGGCTGTGTACGGTTGTGAAGTCAACACTGATTCCTGTGAAACTAGGTATATATCACAACCGGATACTACGCCTGCTATTCCGCGCGGAGTCTATAGCATTACCGGCGATGAATCCGTAATTATTAAATGGTTTCCCAACGGAGAGGATGACTTAGCGGGATATCGGGTGTGGCAAAGTAGAGATAACGAAGATTTCGACTTACTGGCTGAAGTGTCGCCCAGTGTTAATAGCTACACCGATAGAGATGTACGCAATGGTAAAACGTATTATTATGCGGTGACAGCATACGATGAAAATAACAACGAAAGCGATTTAAGTCCAGAATTAGTCGATGATACACCGCGGCCGGCAGGACGCGGCGTGACCTTGGACGATTATCAACTGTCCCCAAACCGAAGCGGCTTTGATTTCTCCCGTCCAGACCGCGGTGCTATCTCCTGGGATGATATCCATACAGATATCTACTTTGGGTTCGATACAGAAATAAACGTCGCTTATATGTATTCGGATAGCGAAACCGAACTGCAGGATATGGGATATAGGGATAAAATAGATGACCTTGATGAATCGCCGGCTCAAGGCTTTACCGCGCTTTTTGTTGAGCTATTAGAGGGGCATGTCTACACGTTCTATACGCCTGACGGAAATTATGCGAAGATTCGGGTCGTTGTTCTATCAGATAGCTCGGTCACATTTGATTGGGCGTATCAGATTGACCAGGATAATCCTGAATTAGCACCGCCATTGCGTTTAGGTAACTAATTTAGATGTACTTTGGCAGAGGGGCAATCGCCCCCTTGCCCCCTTGCTTACCAACTGTGGAGTTTGGAAAATGAAATTATTATTTCAGGCGATGATATTTATAACTGTAATCATCTCATTGAATATCAGTTATAACATTATTGGTCACTCGGAAGAATATATAGCACAACATTATTACTATGAGCGGGGTCAAGAACGGAGCAAACAAAAGTCGAGAAAACAGAAATCACAGAAACGCAGGCGACGTATTCCCCGTTCTCGCTCGCGAGATTATGTGCGCAAGAATCCAACCACAGTGGCAATTCTATCCGCAATCGCGCCGGGCATGGGACAGGTGTATGCAGATAAGCCAGGCAAAGGTATTGCTTTCTTTATGAGTGACATCGCGTTACTAGGTGCGGCGTTATACCATCTTGACCGCGCTAATCGTTCTGATGACTATGCTAACAGATACGATAGCTATCTTGATGGACACGACACATACAGACAAAGCTATGTAAAATCCAATGGACATAATGCTTTAGGAACAGCACTTCTATTAGGATGGTTGGGAGTGCACGTATGGAATATCTTTGACGCGGCGGAGACTGCACGGTCTTATAACATACGGCGCGCGAGAGCTATAGGAATGAAATCCCCTCTAAATAACGAGATACATATTTCATTGAATGCACGATTTTAGAATATTGGTTAATAAAAACCAAGTTTTTTCAAAAAACTTGGTTTCTGATTGCCCCAAAATGACACACACTGTTGCAGATATTATACAAGGAGCTTTTTATGAAATTCACTAGATGCAAGCTAAGTCTGACCATAATAGTTTTCTTTTTCTTAATACTAGATGTATTCGCTTTTGCGTTGCGCTCATTATTAGCAGAAAACAATATTGAACCGACTCCCATAAGAATCGGCGAAGTATTAACCTTTAGCGCGCGCATCAAACATATCTCTGCTGGTACTCAAATGATGCGGGTGACAGAGAAAACCACATTGAATGGCCAGGCCGTCTACCATCTGGAATCTACGGCAAAAACTAAATTTCCGTTCTCGCTCTTCTATAAATTCGAGGATGCGCGCGAAAGCTTTGTCACTATTGAGCAGTTCCAGCCGTTGCGCTATGTAAAAAATATCATCGACCGGAAATATGTCGCCAATGTTCAAGTGGATTTTGACGTCACAGCCGGCACAGCGAGATTATTGAAGAAAAAATTATCGAAGAACCAGGAACAATCAAAGGAATTAGAGGTGCCTGTAGGTATTCAAGATGAACTTTCCCTGCTTTATTTCATACGTACAAAGGAACTTAAAGTCGGTGAGCAATATATATTTCCCGCGCTGATAGGCGCCAAAACACTCCTTATAAACATTGAAGTCGTCCGCAAAGAACGCATGAAAACCGTGTTGGGCAAGGTGGAAACCATTGTACTACGCTCATCGCACGGGTACATGATCTGGCTGACGAATGACAAACGTAGAATTCCTGTAAGAATTGAAGCTGAAACCAAAATTGGAAAACTCGTTGGTGACCTGAAGAATATAGAATATATCTAAAAGTGGTAAAGTGGAAAATTTCTGGAAATTTTCTATAATTATCCAATTTCCAAATTACCAAATTGGGGTGATAAATATGTTTTGTAGATTTGTACCTTTCACGTTTATGGTCGTAATTGTTGGAATCTTAGGGTGTCAATCTACATTGCGAGAACAACTACTGCAGCCGGAACCAGAACTTATCAATTTTGCTTTAGCTGCAAATGGCGCGACAGTCGAATCCCCTGACCGAAATCCCTCCCATCTTCCAGAGGAAGTTATTGATGGCGATACCTCCTCGGATACCTGGGATGAAGGCAGTGGTTGGGCGGGCAGTCTCGACCACTTGCGGACAAATGAGATTCATCGGCGTTCGTATATCCAGATTAATCTCGCCGGTAAAAAGTTGATTAAGCAGATTGTGGTGTATACCATCAATTCGGAAAAATATCCCGCCAAAGAATATGGTCTGAAAAGCTATCGTATCGAGTATTGGCATGGCACGGGATGGAATTTAATCCCTACAGGCAAACGGGTGGACAGGCTATATACCATACGTAGCAATAAAGCCGGCAGAATTGTCCATGATATTCACGGTCACTTAATCACAGACAAAATTCGCCTCGTGCCGATATATTCCAATGATACGAAACGAGTTTTTGACCATACAGTTTATCGTGGTCGCGCGCTCTACAACGTTGAAGGGGCTGCCCGGGTGATGGAGATTCAAGTGTTGGGTTATCCTTCTTCAACTGGCAAAGCAGCAGAGAAGATTAAGGAAATCCTAACACCGCCAAGCAAATTGCCAGTATCCGATGAAGTCGCGATTCGAACTGTGTTAAAGAACTATGAGCGCGGGTATGAACAGGAAGATTTAACCACAGTCATGTCTTGTTTCTCTGAAAACTATTTTTCAAATGGCAGAACCTACGCAGATATTCAAAAAAAAGCCGCTGATTTCTTCCAACAAAATGACCATATCGACCTAACCATGAGCAATGTTCAGATTTCTATGAATGTTATAGACGGCACAGCCATCGCGAACGCCCTTTTAACACTACAATATACACCCACAGAGACTTCCAAGCCCAAACAAGTGTCGTGGAAATTCTCCCTCTCATTAGCGCGAGAGGATGAAACGTGGAAGATTATCAGCGCTGATTAATACTTCTGAAACGTGAAACGTGATGCGTGAAACGTGAAACGTCTTTGCCTCTTGCCCTTGCCTTTTGCATCGCAAAGGTGCGGATTGTAGGATAAAATTATCTCCAAACAAATTTAATTTTGACTTGCATTTCACAACAATTCAGGCTATAATTGAATTTTGAGGAGTAAAAAATTCATACAAGGAGGAATTAGAATGAGAATCTTATGTGTATTGATTATGATTGCACTCACACATATTCTGTTTTTTGCACACGCGAACGCAGACGAAATCGACGCGTCCAAAAAAGATGAGTATCCCGTCCTGAACCTCGGCAATGAAAAGATTAAAATTGACACGGAGTTCGATGATTGGGCATTATCGGAGAACGTGCTCGTTATGGGAAAGGACACCTGGGAACCTTTGGGTGGAAACTGGGATGGTCCAGATGACCTCACTGCCGAATTGCAGATTGTTTATGACGCAGACAATCTCTACTTCGCGCTTGTGGTAACGGACGACGAATACGTCGCGGAAGGGGGAGACCCCTGGTCAAACGACGGGATTCAGATGGCCATTAACGCTCTTACGAAGGATTTTCCGCCCGCGCCAGGCTTAACAGGCGAGACCCACCTTTATAACTTCTCCATCAGGGATGGATGGCAGAAAGAAAATGGCAATTTTCTGGGCGACGCGGAGATAGAAATGGAGCGGGATGAGGGTGCCAAGCAGACTCTCTTCGAATGGCGAATGCCCACCGAAATCTTTGCGAAGAAGGGCACAGAACTTAAAGGTGGGATGAAAATCGCCTTTGCCATCATCGCCAACGACAGCGATAAGGACGCTCCAGGGCAAACAGGCTGGGTCGGCTGGGGCAACCAGACTATCGTTTTTGGAAAGAATCCAGAGCAGATGAAAACCCTGGTCTTGTCCAGTGAAACCCTAGCTGTCCATGCAAATGGTAAACTCACAACCACCTGGGGAGCACTCAAGCTGTGATTACATCCCCGAACGTTAAAGTTTTCTTTCCTTTGGGGAAAGAATAAAATGTCGCCCTAATTTACGGAAATGATTTTTCGTTCCGAGTATAAAGGGCGTCAAAATAAAATAGGAGGTTAAAAAAAATGATTAAAGAAAGATTTTCTATACCGGGTTGGACGAAACAGGTGCATTACCATCCCTCAAAACAACCATACGTAAAGATGGTTATGAGTGGGAGTTGAAAATCCCTGCTACTGACAAGATTATGAAGGATATTGACCTAAAAGCAGGCAATGTTATTGGCTTCACCGTTTCGATAGGCGAGCAAGACAAAAAGGGTGCTGATTATTCCATGCCATGTTGGTCGCTCAATCCCGACCAGTGGGGCTGGAATGAAGCGTTTTGGGGCGAGATGGAATTCTCATCTGAGATTCTGGCTGTTAGTTCTAAAAGCAAAATCACAACCATCTGGGGACGTATTAAAACTGGAGATTAGGTAATTTTGACAAATAAACTTTAGCCACGAAAGAAAGCTTTACATTCTGTTCTGCTGGGGTTGTACCCCAGCGATGGAACTGTCAGGGGTACAACCCCTTCCGAACTGAAACATTAATACACAAAATTACATAACACTGCAATTTTGTGTATTACAAAAACCGAACCGTGGTCTTTATGTCCACGGTTCTATTTATTAATTGAGGTGAAAAGAGAATGCGCAAGAAGGATATAATAACAATTCGCTGGATTCTTATCATGCTAATTCTGTTTCTCGGTGGCAATACATCAGTTTTTGCCAAAGGCAGTTGGACGGTTAGTTCTATCCCAGCAATAGCAGCGGAGGGATTGAATTTCTACGCTTTGCATTTCGTGGATGACAGTGAAGGGTGGATTGTTGGCAGTGGTGGTGTTATTTTGCATACACGGAATGGCGGGAAGACCTTTCAAAAACAATCTTCTAGAACAGATGATTTATATGGATTGTATTTTTATGATAACAAAATTGGCTGGGCAGTAGGAAGTAATGGTACTATCCTTCACACTGGCGATGGTGGAAATAATTGGAGAAAACAACAGAGCAACACGAGAGTTCGCTTATATTCGGTACATTTTTTTGACGCTAATAAGGGATGGATTGTCGGGATGAACGGCACTATCTTGGCTACAACTGATGGAGGAAAAATTTGGGAACCGCGAATTTGCCCTCTATCAGTTCATCTGAAACAAGTATATTTTCTCAATGACCAACAAGGGTGGATTGTCGGCGATAGAGGTGCTATCCTTCGCAGCATTGATGGAGGAAAGAATTGGGCGTTGCAACCCAGTGGAGTCGATAAATACTTGCATGGAGTTTACTTTGTGGATTCCAACACCGGTTGGGTGGTGGGGGATGAAGGAACCATCCGCCATACGAATGACGGGGGAAATAGATGGATTCGTGTAGAGAGCGGAACCGCAAATTGGCTCCACGCCGTATGCTTTGTTGGTAAGATGGGATGGATTGTCGGCGATGGCGGAACGATTTTGGAGACGACGGATGGAGGGCAAACTTTCAATCGCGTTTCCACTTTGCCCGGTGATGTCCAGAGCGATATATTATATGATATTTCATATCCTGGAAGAATAACCGTGTGGGCGATTAGTCAATCCGGACGGTTATTCAAATATGTTGATACAGACCTTATCGTAAGGGAGGAGGATTTTGCCCCCAAATACTTGAGTGAGAAAATTACAACAATTGAAAGGGCAAGCCTGCAAGTGCTATCATCTCCAGCAAACGCTAAGGTTTTTCTGAACGGGGAATATTTTGGAGTGACTCCGTTGTCGAAAGCAGACCTCGTTCCAGGCAAATATGAAGTCAAAGTGACCAAAATGACTCGCGGAAAGCGCGTCAAGGAAATCTTTCTGAAACCGGGTGACAAGGTGACAGTTTCATTCGGCTTAAGTTCAAGATATTGGCGGCCCGTCGTTTACCCTGTTTCTGTGGGAATAGTTGGTGTACTTCTTACAGTTTTTATAGGGACTTTTTAACGGAAGGTAATCATGAACCAGCCAGCGGCAGGCTCTACTAACAGGGAAATCTTTATGAAAGCTATATCGAAAATCGGTTATTTCTTTTCCTTGAGCTTACTTATCGTTACGGTTATCTCCACCCAAGGCGCGCTTGCCTCTGTTCCAACCTTTGTCGAAGATTTACGGGCGATGAGTATGGGAAGGGCATTGACAGCCGTCGCGGATGACGAAAATGCGCTATTTTTTAATCCCGCAGGTTTATCGGAGATAACAGACAGCAGATTTACCTTTTGGGGGTTGATAACGCATTTCAATTCCGATACTTTCAAAACAACTCAGAAATTGTTTTCAGCCCACGATAAGGCGGATGATTGGGACAAACTATCGCCAAGCGACATCAATGATTTAAAACAGTATGACCCCGTTTATGGCTTATCCGGACCAATATCGCTAAGATATATCCATCCATATTTTGCGGCGAGTATACTCACAAAGATTATAACCCTGCCTGAATTTGAGTACGCTGAAGAAAAATCCACTGTATGGCTGACCGAAAACAGCAACACCATTATTGGGGCAGCCTGTGGATTTCCTGTATATCGGGGCATTTCGGCGGGCATCACAGCTAAGTATATCATCCGTACCACACTTGAACGGGAAGAGATAAAAAATGTATTTGATGGCGATGCAGAACTCTCAGTTGGGAGAGGACCCAGTTTGGGGGTTGGACTTCTGTATAGCGTTCAATGGTGGCGGTTGCGCGGATTGAAATTTGGCTTATCTCTGCAGGATATAATTGGGACGGAATTGACCTGGAATAATAACTCTAAAGATCCAGATGAAGAATCGGAAATTCAAGGGAAGGCGACTGTCGGCATCGCCTACCGACCAGATTGGAAACTGCCTTATATATTTCCGTATTTCCCACACGATATGCTCTTTAGCGTTGATATCTCTGACGATGTGCGCTTTGGTATGGAGATGAAACTTAACCGATGGTTAGCTCTTCGAACTGGATATGATGCTGGCTTGCGAATTGGTCTGGGACTCACAGTCCGCCAAAAGGTGTTGATAGATTATATGTACGCTCAAAAATTCACAGAACAATATATGGATAGAGAAGTTTCTAACATTCACTCGGTGGCTATTATGTTGAGTTACTAATAATAGAACGAGACTTTGTTGAAAGCCGAGGCTGCGATTGTAAATACTCAACGGAAATGTGAAGCGTAAAACGTAAAAGGTGAAGTGGCTCTTTGTGATGGATATGGCTGGCAACGTCTGGGAGTGGTGCGCGGATTGGTATGACAAGAATTACTATAGTCAAAGCCCCCAGCAAAATCCTAAAGGACCTGATTCTGGAAGCCGTCGCGTGTTCCGCGGTGGTAGCTGGAACCACTTCAATACTCTCGCCCTGCGCTGCGCGTTCCGCAACGGCTGCGGGCCGACGAGTGCAGGCAACGGCGACGGTTTTCGTTGCGCGCAGAATCTGTAGCCCTTTAGCTCTTTTACACTTTTACCCTTTGTGCCGCCTTTTGGTCGGCGCTCGAAAATCTTAGCCGATTCCCAAGAATAGTTGAATGTCTCAAAAAGACCAACTTGTTCCAAAGCTTTACGACTTTATCCAATGGCTCATCCCGCAGGTTGCTAAGTTGCCGCGCTCATCGGCAAGGACGGCGCGGGTCGAATATTAATTCGATTTGGTTTCAGATAAATCAAGTGGAACATCCCAAATATCGGGGAGGATTTGCAATTTATGCCAGCCCTAACCTTTGTCTGTGCAGACCGACGGTTATGTTCGCTTCGCTCAGCAGTTTAGCTTCGCTAAACTGCCAATTTCGCGGCAATTGAAGGTTTAGTGGTGGAAAACCCGAATAATCATCCTTAGTTGCTGCACACCGTAGAAATCACCGAAGTCAGGTGTGCGTTAGCCATCCCGAGAATGCTGTGCGACGCGCAGGAGGTGAAATAAATGGAAATGGTAGAAATCCAAATCAGCGTACCTGAAATTATCGCTCGACTTTATTCTGAGTCAGAATCCGAAGTAGTTAGAGAAATGTTATCTCGAAAAAACATATTGACGTTTTACAAGAGAAGAATTTGCCGTTTGAGTTTGTGAAAAGCAAATAAACTCAAGAATCTTGGAGAATAGTAAAATGAATAATCGTGAAAAAGAACAAGTGGCTACTTACCCAAATGTAATGACTGAAAATGATGATATTGCATCTACCAGCGTGCCTCGTCAAGTTCGAGAACAATTGGCTTGCTATTGGAAAACGAAATTCATCGTATTCTGAAACCTTTAGCAGAGGAAAGGAATGGCATCTACATCACAGCAGGTCCTATTAATCCGAGAACAGGCAGGGCGACCAAATTAATTTTAACTGACAGCGATGGCATCGAATACAATATTGATTCGGTCATTATCAATAATCGTTTCCAGCCATTAGTGCTGATTGAATCCAAGTACATTCGCTACAAGAAACATAACCGTGACAAAGCAAGCTGGATTTGCACCGCTCATACGAAGCTTCGACAACGCTACACCACCGTTCGCAAATCCATCGCTGTGTTAATGGGAAGTTGGAGCAAACCGTCTAAGCGATTACCTCAAAGTTTTGAGGTCGAGTTGTTTGAGGTGTCTTTTGGTGATATTTGTGAGGTCCTTGCTCAATATTTGGCATTGATTATAATTGGCAGGAGAAGGATAGGCAACAAGCTATGGAGAGTTTGGAAAAATTCAACCATCTCTCTGAACTTGACAGGAAGCAGATTGCAAAGAAATTGGTCGCAGGAGTTGAGAACGACTTACGGAAATCTTTGCAAACCGCACTCAATGAAAGTATTCCTCGTAAGTTACATTCAGTAGTTCTGGTGGTAAGAAGCAATCGCGGGGAAACTCATACTTATGATTTCCCTGATTTGCAGCAGGCTATCGCTTTTATGCAATCTTATGATGAGGAACGGGAACTTGATACCTCGGATGCTCCCGTCTTACTGATGGAATCCAAGAAAAAAAGTTAGAAAGTTGTGGTTTGAAAATGACAAGCAAAGAAAAAATGTTTGCAGTAATGGACGGCGATGAAGTGACGGAGTTTCCCGTCGTGATTCCGTATTTAGGTATTTTTCTCCGCGACCACTGGGAAGAAGTGACAGAAATACCATGGTGGGCGGTGCGCGCTGGCGATATTGAAACAAATCTGCAAGTAACGCGGGATATGCAGGAAAAATTAGCGATAGATTGGGTGCCCGCGGGGAGTTGTCCTTCGCGTGATTGGCGGGAAAAACATGAAGTCAAAATTCATGGGAAACAACCGTTTATCGTAAATAAAGAAACAGGGCAAGAGTGGGCGATTTTCAAAGAACCACCGGGTGGAACCCAGGCTCCCGTCACCAAAAGTAACGTTCACAGCATTGAGGATATCGACCGGAGGGTACACATCTATTCTGTCGATGATAGAATCCGAGATGGCACTTTTGACTATGCCGCCGCGGTTATCCGTGAATTTGGCGATAAAAACTTTATCTTCTCCAGCATCAGCGCGCCTTTCTGGGGATTGCATGGGCATTTCGGCTTTTACGAAATGATGACCAACTTGATAGAACGTCCCAAACTGGTAGAATATCTATTAGAAAAAATCACGGTTGCATCATTGGATACCCTGAAAGCTTATGCACAAATAGGCATCGACGGTGTATGGGTTGAGGATTGCTACAGTTCTGCCGATTTGATTTCCCTAGAGCATTTTCGCAGATTCGCCGCGCCCTACGTGAAACGCCAAATCGAACTCATCAACGAACTCGGAATGAAAAGCATCTATTATTTTTGCGGCGATATAAGTGATAGATTGGAAGATTTAGTCCAGATGAATCCGACATGCATCTCTCTGGAAGAGAGCAAAAAGAACTTTGTCATCGAGATTGATGAAGTTGATAAAATCATTGCTGGTCGTTCATGTCTCTTCGGCAATGTCGATGCAATCGGCATTCTACAAGACGGCAGCCGTGAAACAATGGCGGCGGAAATCGAACGCCAACTCAAAATCGGACGTCGTAGCGGTCAATTTGTGATGTCTCTCGGTAGTCCGGTGACGCCTTCTACGCCAACAGCGAAGGTGAGAGAGTTTGTTGAGTTGACGCCTATACGTTTCACAATATAATCGGAGTTGGAACAATGAAATTTCATAAATATCTTAGCGTATTACTAGTACTACTAATCCTGCCCGGGTGTTATTCTAATTTAATGCACAGAGGACGCGCGTATGAAAAACGCGGAGACTATCGTTCCGCTATTGACAGCTTTGCTGCTGCCAGCAACATTGGGAATCTACAAAAACGCGCTATCGCTCAGGCGGAACTTGGTCGGATTTACAGTGACTTGGCGATGTATGAAGAAGCGCTACAGGAGCTTGAACAGGCAACAGCAAATATGCCGTTAGATGCGAAAAATTATGCCCAAGCTCACTTTCTGATGGGACTTCTCTACTATGAAAAAGGAGACCAATTCTTAGAACAAGCGAAAACAGCGTTCCGTGTCGCAGCAACATCTGAAGAGTACGCGGAAAAAGCGAATTTGTACCTGGGAATGATTACCTACAAGTTACGAAACTATCAGAAAACTATCGAATACTGCAATAAGGTCAGAGGCAATGATAAGACGAAAGCACTGTATTATCTTACGCTAGCGTATGCAGAAATTGGAGAATATGACCTCGCGGATGAAAAATTGGAAAGCGCGCGTGCTATGGAGCAAGAAGAAGAATGGAAGAATGCGTACGCCGACGCGTTGGAATATATCAAAAAGAAACGCGGTTTAAAACCGAAGCTGATAGCCCAAATGCGAGAGGACGGAATCATTCCCGCACTCTATCACTCCTATGCGCAGGAGTCTATAGGCACGGTGTCAGTACATAACTCAACGAGTATATCGATAGGCAACGCCGAACTGATAGTAGATTTCGGAGATTATACCTCGGAGCCGACGAAGATACACATTGGCAATATGTCTCCGGGTGGCAGTCAAAAAGTAGGCATAACGGCGAAATTTTTAAATAAGATTTTGGAAATCTCAAAGCCAACCGGTATTCCCATCAGCCTCACACTTGAATATAATGCGCAAGGTCGGATAGATAGAGCGTATGCAGATGCAAGTCTCCGCGTAAATAGTCGTAACGCGTTCGATTGGACACCTTCTGAAGCTGTTGCAGCCTTTGTCACAAGTGGAGATTCTGTGATACAGAATTTTGCTAGTAAGGTATGTTTTGGCGATAAGCCGCTCGACAAGGCGATTCAGATATACAATGCCTTGAATCTCCTTGGGATTAGGTATCAGGCAGACCCCAATTCTACTTGGGGGAAAGATACTATCCACTATCCGCGTGAAACACTGCGATTAAAAAATGGCGACTGTGATGATGTCAGCGTATTGTACGCGGCATGTCTGGAGAGCGTCGGTATTGAAACTGGACTTGTCTTGACGCCAGCCCATGTCTTTGTGATGTTCAATACTGGAATTCCCAAAGCTCGAGCGCAGAGGTTTTTCATTGAGCGCGGGAAATTGCAGTTGTATGGTATTCACGATGATACAGCTTGGGCTCCGGTAGAAACAACTAAGTTAGGTGAAAGCGGATTCTACGATGCTTGGATGAGCGGCGCTGAGACATATCACTCAGGAGAAGTAACAGATATAGTATTTGTGCATACAGCATGGCAGAAATTTAAATCTCAATCGCCCAATGTAGAAGTAGTGTTTGATATTCCGGAGAAAGCCGAAGTCGAAAGAGCGTACGAAGCTGATGTCGATAAAATACAGATTGGAAATACAGAAGCGTTGATGGATAAAATTCAAGCCCTTCAACAACAATTAAAAGAACATCCTGAAGAGGCTGCGGCCATTTACAATATTATCGGCATTGCTTATGCGCAGTTGTATGAATTCTCAAAAGCGGAAGAGCATTTTCGCAAGGCAGTAATGGAAAATCCTTCGGCTGCTTTTTACAACAATCTTGCAAATGTTCTGTTTCTCCAAGACAACCCAAATGCGGCGAAATCCCAATACCAAAAAGCTATGGAGGAAATAAGTGATAACGACAACTTCCGTATAAATTTCAACTTATTTCTTTTCTATTACATGCAAGGCAATAAACAGAAGGTCGATGAACTCATAGCGAAGCTTAGCAAACATCATGCAAAAGAGTTGCAGGCATTTTTGGGAATCCAACAGCCAGGAACTGGTAGAGCCGCGAATACGAATGTCAGAGACCGACTTAAACATCTGTCCGATTTACGTACTACAGACAAAGAACGGCAAAAGGTTATAGATGAAGTCGTTCCACAATCTAGTCCGGATGTTCAAAAAGATTATAAGAGCGCGCTGAGAAAGTTGCCCCCACAAGAGATAGAGAAAATAAAGAGAAATCGGGATAAAGTCCAAGAGATATTAAAAAAGACTTCAATGAATCCCGATAAGAAAAAAATGTCTGAAAAGGAAATGTTTCGTTTTCTTCGGGATAGGTTGAAGCAGATTCCCGATGTCGATGCGCCGCAAAAAACCGAACAACCTGTCACAATAGGCGGTACACGTGGGGATAGAGTTTCTGAGCCGGAAGGGTTGCAGTGGTGGCTTTATTGGCTCTATTACGGTGAAGTGGAAGAAGCCCCAATAGATATAAGTCAATTGGAGTAAATGATGTCTATCCTATCCACCATATTATCGCCTCACAGGTGGTGAAAAAATGAATTATAAGGAGTTCGACGTGGAATGGAAGCGTTGGATGACCTTACACAAGCAGATTATTTTTCGTGGGCTCATCGGTTTGGGTGTTGCTGTTTTGATATTGTGCCTTTCTCTTTTCGGTTCATTCGATAATCTTGAACTGAAAATGTTGGACTATCGCTTTCAATTCCGAGGCACCTTGGATGTGACAGATGAATTAGTTATTATTGCCATTGATGACAGGACGCTTCGTGAATTAAAGCAATTAAAGGTCGACCGCGCTCTTCACGCTGGTATCCTCTGGTTTCTAGGGCGTTGCGGCGCGAAGACTATTGCGTATGATATCGCTTTTACTCAGCCGGATATAGAACATCCTGATTATGACAAAATGTTAATTGATATAACGCAAGAAACAGGCAATGTGTGCCATGCCATCTGGTTTTTTCGGATAGGCGCAAAGGCACCTGATGAACGACGAAAATCCCTTGGTACTCAATTGCTACAACCTTTTGCACTGGATGAAAAAGAAACATCGTTGCAACTTCCGCATGCCACTAACGTTGAATTAGGTTTGAAAGATTTGTTAAAATCGAGTAGAGCTATTGGGCACATTAATCTTCAACCCGATGACGACGGAGTAAACCGTCGGCTGCCCATGATGATTAAATACAATGGTAGCATCTATCCCGCTTTAGCTTTAGCTGCTATCTGGGTTTATTTCGACCTGGAAAGGAGCCATATTGTTCTCGGAAGCAAAAACATTATTTTACATTCCCAAAATCAAAATCCAATAAAAATTCCTGTAGACCGACAGGGTCGGTTGCTGATTAACTATGTAGGTTCGCACAAACAATTTAAACAGTTTTCATTATTAAAAGTTTCCCAAATGGCTAAACAGTATGCCGAACAGGATGCCGATGCGCCACCTTCCGATGAACATATCGCGATGTTCAAAGATAAAATTGTTTTAATCGGAAGTATTGCTAGCGGGGATATGGTATATCATACGCCGTTTACCAGCCAATATCCGAATCTGTACGTTCACGCGGATGCTATTAATAGTATTCTTCAGCAACGCTTTTTACATCGTTTAAGAAGCGGTGCTATGGCTTTTATCGTATTGCTATTAAGTGTTTCCCTCGCTATTTTTTTAGGATTAGTCCGCCCGAAGATTAAAGTGTTGATTTTCATCGCGGCCGTGGTTGTGTATGCAACTGTTGCTTTTATCCTTTTCGCCTATGCGGGATTATGGGTAGATGTGGTAAGCCCGCTGTTGAGCATGGGCATCATTTTTGTGGGCATCGTTTCCACCGACTATTTTCACAGTTTTCTAAGGGAACAGCAATTCAAACAAGAACTTGAATTCGGCCGCAGAATTCAACAAAGTCTTTTGCCCACTGCTGAACCGCAATTGCCGGGCATACAGATTTCAGCCAAAAATTGGCCGCACCAATTTGTGACCGGCGATTACTACGATTTTCTCCTCTTCAATAAGGAGAAATTAGGCATAATCATCGGCGATGTTACGGGAGAAGGAGTTGCCGCAGGTTTGTTCATGACAGCTTCGCGAGCCGCTTTTCGGATAATAATGGACGCGTCCAAATCTCCTGCGGAGATTCTTAATCAACTTAACCGCTTCCTCTATCAAGAGAAAAAAGATTCACCGATGATAAAAATTATTAACATGACTTTTCTTTACGGCATATTAGACCTTTCTAACCACAGTTTCAACTATTCCAGCGCTGGCCATTGGCCTCCTCTTTTATATCGCTCTAAAACTGTATCGTTTGAAGAATTAGAAAGTCATGGCTTTCCGCTTGGTGCTTCGCCGCTAAGCGCATATAAATTTGATACTATCAACCTTGAATTAGGGGATATTTTGGTATTTTACACTGACGGCATTACAGAAGCCAGCAATAAGAGAGACGATTGTTTTGAGGTAGAAAGACTCCAGGAATTGATTAAATCCATAGCAGACCGAGATGCAGAGTATATACGCGATGAGATTGTTAGTTCGGTTACTAAATTTACCGGCGGTGCATTTCAGGATGACGTTACGTTGATTGTATTAAAGGTATTACCATGAAGGAATTACGAATCACGAATCACGAATTACGAATTAAAAAATCTAATCACTACTGTCGAATTTTTATATTGAATGTGCTCGCGGCGGCCTTTCTGTTGTCGCTTGCGTCTCCCCTATAAGGAAGGCAAATTTTCAGGAGAGGGGCGAATTCAAGGGGACCCACGATTTATAGACCCTGTGAATGATGACTACCAACTGCGTAAAGATTCGCCCGCCCTAAACGCGGTTAATTTTTCCGTTGAGGGGCTCCCCTCTCACGACTTCTTTGGGAAGCCACGAGTTGTTGACAACGATGTGGATTTGGGCGCGCTGGAACGCCAGATTGATAGCGGTTCAACCGTAGTGATACCCTGGGATGTAGATAAAAATGGCATCGTTGACATTTCCGACCTCTCTATCGTGGGAATCAACTTTGGCGGAAAGATTCCACCTGAAACAACTCCAAATCCAGACGTGAATCGAGATGGAGTTGTGGATATCTTAGACATTGTGTTAGTTGGTCGGTATTTTGGGGAACAGTATTAATCGAAAAACGGAAGTCGGATGTCGGAAGACGGAAGGCTTTGGATTGTCGATTGGCAAATCGTCAATCATCAATTCGAGGTTTTCCGTTCTCCGCTTTCCGTTTTCCATTTTCCTAAATTGGAGGAAACAAATGCGAAATATAACAACGAAGCTAATGATTTTACTCATTAGTTTAACAATCAGCATGGTATTGCTAAACGCGAGTTTTTCAATAGCTCAGAATAACAACACATTGGTTCTTATTTCGCCTCATCAGGAAGGCATCAGAACCGAATTCGAGGACGCGTTTGTCGAATGGTGTTATGCCAATCTTAACCGCGACGTAAAATTGGAATGGCTTGACGTCGGCGGAGGAACCTCTACCATTCTTAGATATATTCGAAATGAATTCCAACTTTCCCCCGAAGGAATTAATATTGACTTACTATTCGGCGGCGGCACGGATATTTATCTGAGGTTGGTTGAATCAGAGCTACTTCATCCCTATAAACTGCCGGATGAACAGTTGGCAAAGATTCCGGGGGAATTATTGGGAAATCGCCTTTATGACCCCGAATATCGTTGGTATGGGGCCGCCATTTCAGCGTTTGGCATCATACACAACGAAGTGCTCCGCAAACGCCTCCGACTTCCTGAAGTCAAAAGTTGGACGGATTTGGTAAATCCGAAATTGATGAACCGCATCGGCGCGGCTGACCTGCGCGAAAGCGGTAGTGCGCACATGATGTACGAATTGATTTTACAGGCGTATGGTTGGGAAAAAGGCTTTCAAATCCTCACCGAAATCGCCGGCAACGTCAAAACCTTTCCCGCCTCTTCCAGCCAAATTCCGCAGGACGTGGCCACCGGAAGAGTAATCTATGGTTTCGCTATAGATTTTTACGCTTATCAGCAAATCGTTGAAGTCGGCGCGGATAAACTCGGATATGTAATCCCATCGGACACGGCTGTATTTACACCGGATTCAATCGCTATTCTCAAAGGCGCCTCTAATTTAGAACTCGCTGAGAAATTCATCGACTTTGTGTTATCCGAAGAGGGACAAAAACTTTGGATGCTTGCGAAAGGCGAACCTGACGGTCCGAAAGAGTTCAACCTCAATCGCTCTAGTGTTCTGCCTGAACTTTACGACAAATTAGGTGAACGGAACACTGTATCCACTAATCCATTCACATTTGAGAGTGACTTCAAACACGATTTCCAAAAAGGTGGGGACCGATGGATAATTCTTAATGACCTCATCGGCGCGTTGATTATCGACCCTCATAAAAAACTCGTAGAGGCTTGGAAGGCAATCAACAAAAGCGAGAACAAAGAAGCCGCTCTCAAAGAATTTGGGAAAATGCCTATCACGGAACAAGAAGCATTGGAACTGGCGAAAGATAAGTGGAGCGATTCTGAACTGAGAAATCGGATGAAAGCTGAATGGGATGCTTTTGCCAGGAAAAAATATAAGAAAGCGAAAGAATTGGCGAAAGGTTAAAAGTGGCAAAATGGCTAGAGGGCAAGAGGGCTAGAGGGCAAGAGGGCTAGAGGGCTAGAGGGCTAAATGGTAATGCTACTAAGTTTTCAGTGTGATAGCCTTGAGTTGAAATTCAGGCTAAGAAGCTAAAGTCCATTCAAATGGACTGAAACCCAGTTGTAGTC
>SDBU01003717.1_pt1 | contig 19255 bp, 36 predicted proteins | sample 2277071 | NCBI WGS metagenome assembly SDBU01 (sample SAMN10397929, study PRJNA504765) | marine sediment metagenome | isolation source: marine sediment core GS08_GC12, 126 cmbsf | place: Arctic Ocean: Gakkel Ridge, Loki's castle | collected 2008 | reverse complement strand
CATAATGGAATTATGTCTTATTACCCCTGCAGCACATTGTGATCGCACAAAACTGTTACCAGGACGTTTCTGTTTGGCAAACGTTGAAGACGAAGGGTATCGAGAAATGTTCGCTGCCTATGCAAAAAACGGTTACGATGTAGTATTGGATAATGGTGTCTTTGAAGATGACCCAATAGACATTGAGAAGTACTTTAAGGTGATCCGCCAAATTAGACCGAGGGTAGTTGTTGCACCAGATCTAATGAACGCGAACGCCGAAGTTAATCTACAACATGCTCTCGCCTTTGTTGCAGCTGCCAAAGACGAGTGTACCATACCAGAACTAATGTTCGTTCCTCAGTGTGAACGCGACGACCCACAGGGTTACAAAATGGCCATAATGAACGCCATTGAATCAAAACAGTTTCAATGGCTAGGTATTTGTAGAAATGGTTGTAACAATGCATTCAACCGCTTCACGCACACTACAGACGAATCCCTGAACAAATTCTTCTTTGGTGCCTGGGCCGAACGCCTCGGAATCTTGGAACGTGTACGCGAGATGGGCGTGCGCTTCCATTTGTTAGGCATCGGTGGAGACCTTAACCTCCTTCAAAATCTCTGGTGGGTGGACAGAGCCGATACAGCATCATTGTTCTTTCAAGCGACTTTAGGTGAGCTAGTAAATAAAAATGGCACGCTCTCAGAAAATGTAAATAGACCTGCTGACTACTTCCGACGTGATTTTGGACCATCACATGATTGGCTACCACACTTAAAGCATAACTGCACCTCTGCATTAGCGTACGCTTCGAAGGCTGCACGTCTTAAGCACATAATCCTGAAAGACCGAATCTAAATGAAAGGATTGCGCCCATGCCGCAGTATACCGACTTGTGCGAATATCCTTTCGAAGCTTTGGCTGTAGGTAACGAACCTATTGCTATTGATACTGAAACCCCGGGACTCGCACGTGACTTAAGAATACCCATCTATTATAGTTGGGCTGCAAAAGATTTTGGTTCAGGAGCCGGACCTCCAACAACAACTGAAGGTTTTCGTTTCTTGGCTGCACTTTGTCAAAGTCACCGACCAAAGATTTTCCACAACGCTAAATTTGATTTGACTGTACTCGAAAAGTTAGAGGTGCCTATCAACGGTGAGCTTCACGATACCATCCTTATGCACCTACTGCTCGATGAGCATCATTTAGAGCATCACGCATTAAAACCCCTGGCAAGAGAATTGCTGGGTGACGTACGTATGGATGAGTTCGTGCTTCGTGGAATTTGGGGGACTTCAAGAACCAAAGCGTGCTTTAACATTCCACAGGAGATATTACATCCTTACGCACATCGGGATGCAGAAAACACGTTAGATCTATATTACCTTTTCAAACCACAATTGGAAGAACAAGGTCTTTGGAACCTTTACAGAACAATAGAGATGCCTGCAGAGTTAGCTTACAAAGAACTTGACGAGACCGGAGTTGCAATCGATGTCAAATTCGCACGAGATGCCATTGCGGGGATGCATGACGCGTTAGAGAAACTCGCAGCGCAAGTATACGAAGCTTTCGGCGAACAGTTCCTCATTTCATCCGGGCAACAATTAGGTAATGTATTGGTCAAACACTTTCCTTTACGAGCAAAAACACCTACGGGCCGCTGGAAAACGGACAACGACACGTTAAAGCATTTTCTCAAAGATCCTAGAATGCAACTGATTCAGGGATGGAAGTTTTTATCAAACGCTAAATCTAAAGCGGTGGGATATGAAAAACGCGTGGTAAATGGTAGAGTCCACCCCGACTACAAACAAACAACAATAACAGGTAGATGCAACTGTCACAATCCGAACTTAACTGTTATCCCGAAACAACGTGGACGTATCACAGAAGTGGAAGTAGGTAACGCAGAGTTAGCAACGCTGTGCGGGGAGGCATTCAGACAAGTACGTAAAATCTTCATCGCACCTTCAAAGACGTTACTTGTCGCTTTTGACTATAGCCAAATTGAATACAGAGTTTTCGTGCACTACACTGGAAGCAACCGTCTGATTGAAAGGCTCTGTGCCGGGGAAGACTTCCATTCAATGATTTGCGAAATGGTTTTTGGTGAAGTCAATAAACGCCTAAGACACATCACTAAAGTTGTTAATTTTGGTATCTTGTACGGAATGGGTAAACCCTACTTGAATCAGATGTTGAAACCTGAGGGAGTCACTGCGAATAACATGCTTCCTCGCTACGAAGCGAACTTTCCAGAAATGCGCATTACACAGCGACGGATGGAAAACGCCGGTCGTAGTAAAGGTTATATTACTGATGTGTTTGGAAGAAGATACAGATATGTGCCTGAATGGGGTTATAAGATAATCTCGTGGATTTGCCAAGGTACTGCAGCGAACGTTAAAAAGACAGCACTGATCCGAACGACTAAACTTTTCGCGGAAAGACGCACAAAATTGGTACTCGATATTCATGATGATCTTACATTTGAAACTTACCTTGAAGACCTCGAATTTCTAAACCCTGTAAAACAAATGATGGAGGATTTCCCACAATTCGATGTGCCTCTTCCTGTAAAGTGTTCAATAGGACGAAACCTGTTAGAAATGGAAGAAGTCAAAATCGACGCTCAGGGACTTGAGCATATACAGCAAATGTTCACAGAAGCAACATAACTCACTTTAACCTTTATACGGTCGAATTAAAGAACGAGGCGGCCCACGGGTTGATTCGAGGGCTAAGCACTAGTTAGGAAACTTTAATTTATCAGAAAGGAGAACAAATGTTAAAGACAAAAGAGCAAATACATTGGACAGAAATGTATGCGTACCAAACAGATGCTGTCAAAGAACTACTTGACGTGGTAGTGGAATATATCGGCGAATGCGAACACCAAGGAGATTTGATGGAACTGTGCACAGAAGTTTCATCAGACACTGTAGATGATGTAGAAGCGTGGAAGAAAAAACGTAGAAAATTATTACTTATGGACCTTGGAGCGTATCTCGAAAATTCATTGTAAACTCGTTCTAACACAACCATCAGAAAGGATTTTGACATGAACAAACAAGTACAATTTCAAGAGCCAGGACGTGCACCAAAAAAAGTAGTATGGTTAACCATTGGGAAGACTTATCAAATTAAAACAGTCAGGGCAATCTTTGCAATGGCGAAGGTGGTAACTAAAAAGAACGGGTCTGTAGATGTAGAGTACTCCGGTACCTCACACGCAAAGCATTTACATCGACCCAATACACCTCTGTTCAAGGCCCTACAACCAGTACGACAGAGAACACGCGTGCCGATCAACGAGATATATGCAGCTCAAGAGGTACTATAATGAAATCATTGGTATTGTGTAGTGGCGGTATAAAAAGTGTATTCTTGACCATCGCGGCCGCAAAGGAAGATGAAATAAGTTTAATGTTTATCGATCACGGACAGCCTAGTTTAGAACGAGAAATAGCGGCCGCGGAGTATTTAGTAAAACGCTGTGGAACTGTCCTCCTTCAAACAAAGCTTCAAGGATTCCCACCTCTGGATCAGCCTCTACTTCGTCTCCTTTGTTTCTTTGGACGTGCTATTCCTGTTGCGAGACACTTTGGTTACCAAAAACTTTACTATGGGCTTAGTCGTGATGACCTATCACATATCACCGATCCGAAACTCGTAGAGGAATTTGTTACGGGATTACAACATCTCCTAAGTATGTCACTGCCCCAACATACTAATGTGGGACTATGGCTCGGAGGCTTTGAAATGGATACTCCACTTAGGAAGCTTAAATTGGAGCACGTTCTGAGACTCGGAAATGAATGGAAGATAGATTGGCGCATGACGTGGTCATGTGAAAAAGGTGGACGAAAACATTGTGGGGTGTGCCCAAAGTGTATACGTAGACGAACCGCATTTGTAAGAGAAGGTAGTATGAAGGATCCAACAGACTATGCCTCAACCTGATTATGGCGAAAAATTCGGTGAACGGTTAGCTAAAATTGTAGGTGATAAACCAAAGCTACAGATCGCACACGAACTCGACTGTAGTGATGTAACCGTGCGCCATTGGTTGAAAGGTAAAATACCATTTGCGCTTCACATGCTCAAACGTATACGTGAACTTTATGATGTTGATCTAAATGAACTTATTAGTGGAGACGAAAATGAATAGCATACTTGCCATCGACCCTTCAATTAAAAGTTTGGGTTGGGCGATTCTAAGACCCCCGGGCAAGCTCGAAAAAGATGAGGTGAGCATCACCCAGAAACTCTACTATTGCGAAAAGCATAATCAGCTCGAGACATGGGATGAAATGAACATCGAATGCGCAGACGCCCACTCCTGGCTATATCTAAAAAAAGACACAGTCATGAAAGCGATAGGTAACGGTGAATTCCAAGGTGGTGGTCATTGCACAAGTTTAGACCCCAGTTGGTACACTACTGTTATTGTACCCCAACTATTAGAGTTCGGTACTGTAAAGAGAGAGACACAAGGACAAACTCCTGAGCAAAGGATGGACAGTGTCATTGAAGGGTTAGAATATGCGCCATCTGAACTAGACCATTTAGGCATAGCTGTTATTGAAAAGCCTCAATTGTGGGGGGCATATAAATCTACAGCTTCATTACACTCGGGAGCCTTGCTTGGGCTACACATTTTAACAGGCGCACTTTATTGGTGGGCTCAAAGTCATTTCGAACGAGCTTATCTTATACCGGTTACTGAATGGAAAGGTCAGTTGCCGAAGAGAGTAACACAACAACGCATGGAACAAAAGTATAAGGTTAAATTCAGAACGGATGATGAAAGCGACGCCGTCGGGCTTGGTGACTACTTTATAAATACAATGAATGAATGACCAATTTGAAAGGAGACTATTATGTTAATAATTTGCCAAAACGACTTTCCTTTGTTTGTATGCCCTGAAAATACAACACCTGAAGACGCGGGAACATTTGCAAAGGTACTACAAACTAAAAAACGTGACGTTCTTGCATCCTCGGGACAGAGAGACACAGGAATGGCAATTCATATCCACGTACAACGTGCGGAGATGCTTAGCGAAACTGCTATTGAGGAGATGATTAAGTGAACATTCATGACTTTATGGTGTTATATGACTCCCGCGAAAAGTGCTTAAGAGCACTATTTGCTGAAAAGAACGCACAGTATGGTGTTTGTGGGGATGTTTTTGAAAACAACAATATTGGCTCAGCTCTCGCAAATATCTCTCCGGAGAAACATGCTCTTATGCAGGCTTCAAAGCACTTCGCGAAACTAATTCGGCTTGCAGACGAACTGGACAAAGGTGTGCTTCCCACAGACTTAGAAGCGTGGAGAGAATCTATGGATGACCTCTCAATGTGGATGTTCATAATCAACGGGCTGTTAGAAGAACGCTTCCAGAGAAGAATGGTTAAGGATGGAACTTAATGAATGTACACTCTGTCCTGAAAGAAGATATGGACAGGGGCCCGTTCCTGGAAAGGGTAATAGTAAACTCGCTCAAATTTGTTTGCTCGGAAGAAATCCCGGTGTGACGGAAGACGAAATGAGAATACCCTTTATAGGTAGAGCAGGACGAAAACTCAATGAAGGTCTACAGTTCGCTGGTATCTTACGTAATGAATGTTGGGTAACTAACGTGTGCAAGTGCTATACACCTTCAAATGTTACACCTACTGCGGCAAGCCTAAAAGCGTGTAGACTTTGGTTGTTACCCGAATTAGCAAGTTTAGAGAAACTGCGGCTTATTGTAGTATTAGGCAACCAAGCTTTACAAGTGTTCGAACCTCTAGCACGTGTTGGCGAACTTCATGGTTATTCTTTCGAAGCAGATCAACCTTGGCAACCCGAAAAGAAAATCACTATCTTTTGCAGCTTCCACCCTTCCGCGGCACTACGCGGATCAGACGTTAATAAAATGTTTTTGGCTGACATGGTTAAACTAGGACAATTAGAGAAGGAGAACTTTATTAATGCATCCTCTCGCTAAGATGTTCTACAAACTGTTTGATGGCAGACACGATACATATGCGGTTCAAAAGCAAGAGAATGACGGAAAAGTTGTCTATTACAGAGTAACGGGAAAAGAACTGACCGAAGAAATTTTTTCGCTGCACCTTACAGGAGCGGAGGTCATAGGCGTTTATCCCCTTCTACCTGGAGGTGTGTGCCGTTTTGCGGCAGTTGATGTTGATACCCCTGATATACAGGTTGCTAAACATGCACAAAAGGCACTACCACAACCAAACTACTTAGAAAGGAGCCGTAGCGGTAACCACCATGTTTGGATGTTCTTCAAAACAGACGTGTCTGTACAAACACTCGAAAAGCTATGCCGAGAAACCATCACGTGCATAAAAAGAGATATTGGTTGTCATTGCAATTTATATCCGCTCCCTACGGAAGGGCTGGGTGTGCTTATTGCGTTGCCGCTTCAGGGTACTATCGTAGCAGAAGGTAGAAGTACTTTTCTGGATGCAGAAGACGAACCAATAAAAGTGGAACAACTAGGTCCCTTCCTGCAAGCTATAAAACGTGCGAAGCTTTACACAGGGAAAGAGCCTACGGCAAGAAAGCTTTACCTGAATGAAGGTAAAAAAAGTGGTGATCGCTCACGCTCAGGTTATGATTTCTCTTTGGCACAACTATTGCTCAAGCGCGGCATTCCTGCAGATCTCGCTCGAGAGGTACTTCTTAATAAACCTGGGGGTACAATCCACTCCGATGATGAAAAGTATCTCGCAAAAACACTGACTGAAGCGGAACGTATAAAACCTCACATGCGAACTGTACGTGATTGGAGTGACATCACACCCTGTAACAGAGAAGAGTTCCTCAAGATACTCAGTGAAAAGTTAATCATCGGTGATATGCAACGACAGCAGTTGGACATCTTCTATGCTACTCTTGTAGCTAACCTTAAAACATCTGGTAGACCCGTCTGGTTGTTAATCGTAGGCCCACCCGGTTGTGGTAAGACTATGCCGATGCTAGGAGTGCAGCACTCACCTTTTATCTACTCCTGTTCTTCATTCAGGCCTACTGCACTTATCTCTGGATGGGGTACACAAGGGGGTAAAGATGTAAGTATGATTCCAAAACTGCAAGGTAAGATACTAATAGTCAAAGATATGTCTTCTCTCCTGTCTCAACACTCCGAAGTCGTAAGTGAAATTATGGGTCTGTTACGAGATGCCTATGATGGATCTTGCGCACGAACTTATGGCACTGGCATAGAACGTAGATACGATTGTAAATTCGGTTTTATTGGAGCAGCTACACCGGACATCGATACTAACTGGAGCCTCAATGTACGTCTGGGTGCACGCTTCTTACGTTTCAGGTGTAAAAGCACACTTGATCAAGTTTATGGTAAAATTGACCTGTCTTTGGCAAATATAAAAAACGAGACACATGTTGATAACCTTGTTGAAGAAGCCTCCCTTGGATTCTTGAAGTACTTAACCAGAGAAGAGACAGAACTCCCGCACCTCGCGATGCAAAAAGAAATAGGGAGACTAGCCCAGCTTGGGGCAATTTTAAGGACCTCTGTAGCGCGTCAAAACTATTCAAGAAACGTACTTGTTATCCCAGAATGGGAAGAGGCAACCAGATATGCAAAACAGTTAGCTAAAGTCGCACTTGGATTAGCTTTTGTGCGTGACAAGGAAGAGAACGACGAAGAAGAAATGGAAGACCTGAAGGCGATAGTACGAAGTGGGATGGATGCTAAAATAGAGAAGTTGTGCGCGCAGATTTACAAAAACCCTAATGCTACCACACGTGAATTAGGCTCTGCAATGGGTGTTCCCGCTGGGATGGTGCGTATGTGGTTAGAGGATCTGAACATTTGCCGGATAGTTGTACTTACACGCGATCAATACGAAATGCGTTGGAACTTCGTACCGCTTATTGCAGGTATGCTTAAACATTTTAAGTTATGGGACTAAAACGATACCTATTTTAATTGAAAGTGAGGTAGAAAATGAACGCAACTATTTACAAATTCCCGATTTCGCTTTGCGATGGAATAACTATAGATGTCCCCGGACTCATAAGGGTTCTGTCTGTGGCAGTTCAATGGGACCGTTTAGTCATGTATGCACTTGTGCGGCCTGACAATAACATCACAACGACTGTCCCTATTCGCATTAAGGGTACAGGACATGTATTTGATCTTCTCGCAGAAGAAAGCTGGGAGTTTATGGGGACACATGTAACTCAAGGCGGTGATTTAGTGTGGCATGTATGGGTCCCCCTTGCGGCAATGGGAGGTGAATAATGGAGTATAAAATTAAAGACTATTGGTGCAGTGGATGTGGCTTAATTGGCAATTTTGAATTTGCCTGTCCGTATTGTGGTTCAACAAAATATAGTGTTGCCGACTACAACTTATCCTCTATTGAGGATACTGATAAATTGATAGAGGCGTATGAACAAGGCAGGTTACATGCCGAACGGAAAGATGGTAAAGTTTGTTTCTATCAAAGACCATTGAAGAATTGATTATGGAAAAAGTACTTGGAGCATATTTATTGAAAGTGAGGTAGAAGAATGAGTGAACATACGGAAATAATAAACAGCCTCAACAATGCCTTGGCTTATAGTTGGGTTTTGGGGTGGTATGCTGGTCGGGATGGCGCAACCAACGATAATGGCAAAATTCAGGCAATGAAAGACACTAAAGCGAATCATCCAGATATCGTCCTTGCGTGTAACGCATTCCCCGCCCTGCTGGCGGCGTGTGAGGAAATCTTAGAGCGAACCAAAAGTGAAAACACAGATAAGCGATTATTGTTTGGTCTGATACAAAATGCAGCACTGGAAGCTACCGCCGCAGCTAAAACTTAACTTGGAGTGTTAATTTATTGAAAAGGAATCAAAAATGGGAACGCAAACGAGAACATGTGGGAACTGTGCAAACAAGCGTTGTTTCTATCGCGGGATTATCAACCCTTGTAATGAACATCAACTTGATAGAACACACGCTGATTTGCGTCGGAAAGCAAAAGAGGTGGTAGGCAAACCGTTATCATTTGAAGAAGGGAGATTTGTTACAGCAGCTACTACATTGGAGTCTTTCTCTCCAAAACAAGCTGGGTGGTTAAGAAGTATTCATGCGCGAGTTAGCGCATAAACTATAATGGGCAGGTGGCGGAACAGAGACGTAGTAGGCTTTTCGTGATTACTACGATACAATGACTACCCGTAGATGTCTTGTAAAGTTAAGCGCGTCGGCAGCGGGAACACGATAATATCGTGTCTGGATGCAAAGGTAATCGTACAGGTATCGAATCCTGTCCTGCCCAAAAAGAATTTTAAGAAAGGATGACGATGAACGAGACACTGCAAGCTTTCGCAAGAGAAGAACTTATAAATGGGCTAAAGCAATGCTCAAAAGAGCAAGTGCAACTGTTCAAACTAATGTATGCACATAAAAATTCTGCTTGGACAATCGAACAAGTAGTTGCATCCATGACTGAGGATAAATTAGATTGGGCTATGAAGCAAGTAGCAAGAACGATTAAAAATAATAAAGAAAAGGAGCTAACATGAAAAAAGTATTACAGTGTGCAATATGTACTGCCTTGGGTGGTTTAATGCTCTGGGCGGTTGTGAGTGGATGGTTACTGTTTGACCACAATAACAAGACTCTGCCGGTATCAAAAACGGAGTTGAGCGAGCGCCGTGCTGTTATGGAAGCAACGAAGGAATTACTCAAAGAGAACACAGCTCTCAAAGCATGGATACTGGAACTTGAAAAAAACAAGTAGGTGAAAAAGGAAGTGTGCTGATTGTTGACAGCCCATTCGGTGAGTACCAGTCCTGAGCCGACTTCCTTTTCTGTTTTAGTTAGAAAGGATAAAAATGATTGTAGTAAAAGATAAAGATATTGGCAGACCAGTTTACTATACCGATGGTACGGGTGAACGTACATTCGGGATGATTAAATCTTTTAACGATAGTTGGGTGTTCGTTGTCTACAACTGCGCTGATGACTGGGATAACTTTAGAAATTACACTGCAGCAGCAACTGATCGAAACGATTTAGAATTTGCACCAGAAAGCGAGGCCAGCAATGAGAACAGCTAAACAATGGCTTGAAGTTTATAAAGCAGGCGACCTGCCGATAGAAGCGGCAAAGGTGGCTGAGAAAGGCCCAACCGTACCACTACATAATCGCCGCTCTATTGGCAAAGGAAAAAGAATGAAAACTAAGGAACAAGCAGGTGTAAGATTTATAACCCAAAACCCTTCATGGGTAGAAGTTATTGTGTTTTGCGTATGTGAGAACGAACTATTTTTGGGCAAATTAACGCATCCGATAGCAGGCCCTTTACGAAACAAGGAAGTAATATCTGCAATAAAGAAGGTGGGCTGGTTGTCGGGTACTAATATTCGATGTCCTGCCTGTATGGCAAAGGAAAAGCAGATAACTTAATAGGAGATGTAAGAAATGGAAGGCAATATAATTACAGGCTTAGACGGCGATTCTATCGAAATGGCGGTATGGGAATCGCTAACCCAAAAAGAAAAAGACGAATGGTTGGCACTGGATAAGGAGAACTCAAAATGAAAACATGCGAAGATTGCTCCATGAATACTATATGCACTTATTACGACAAAGAACGTAAAAAAGACGTTGGCAAATGTCCCGGCTGGCGATGGTTCAAAAGGTGTTGGGGGATATGTATACTCATCATCCTGCTCACCCTAACCGGCTGCGTACATGTTCGGCAAGGTGAGTTTGAATACTGGCGGTTTGGCAACCAAGAGGTGAGCGAAGCACTGCTTACACTCCCTGATGGCTCTGAGTTGCTACTTGAAGGCCAGAAGTCCGAACTGCCCAAAGTCGAGATAACCGCAACAAGTATAATTATCGGCGGAAAGAAGGTGGGACCATGAGTATATGTAAATGCGGTAAACATTTTCCTACTCCACCCGCTAAAGAATCACATGAAATCTGTTATGGGTGCCTCCAATCCCAACTCGCCATCGAGAAAAAACTGAACCGCTATCGTAAATGGTTCATTATGGTCATCAGGGATGTTTTGAATTATAATGAGTATTCTGACATTGATATGGATTTACTTCTAAGATGTTTCGATATTGCAGAAACGTGTGATACTTTTACGAAAGAAGTTTTGGGGAACATTGATAAGATGTTACTCGAAAGCGGACTATCTCTTTTGCCTGTAACAGATAAGGCCATTAAAAAATATGGTAACGAACCCACCACCCTACCAGAAGGAGGCAAATAATGCAGATCAAAGTAATACAATATCTGAGACCTCATGGAGAACCCAAAGCATTGACAGTTGAAATACCCGACAAGTTCAAAAACGTTATCGCAAAGTTAGATGAATTAGATTTACGTATAACATGTGAGCAGCTTACCAACGGTTTAGTCGCACAATGCATTTCTCACAAGAAAGGGGACTTTACTATTGAGCTTACTCTTCCAGGAGAACCTACACACGCTAAGCTGTTAGAGATGTTGGATAACTTTAATGAAGAAGCGTTCAAAAGCTGGCTTGAACTTTTACGTAAATAAAATTGAGAATGGAGAAAGAGAAATGGTAAAGCACAAACATTACTTCACTTTTGGTAGCGATCAAGAACACGAAGGGGGTTATCATATTATTGAAATGGATGATGAACTTGAAGCGAGAGCTGAAATGGCCCGTAGATTCGGGCTGCATCGGTGTGGGCGTTATGATAGTGCCGCTGAAGCGGGTGTTGAAAGGTTTGGACTGCATGAGGTATTTTACGAAGAACCACTTCCAATGTTTCTAGCTCAACTGTATGCGAACAGCGCCGAAGTAAAAGAGTTAGACGCAGAATTCCGTAACTTAAAAACCGCACGTGTCTATATCCTGGAGTGCATAGTAACACTAAATGCTACGAGAGAAGAAGAAGCTCCCGGCTCTGGCACTATTCTAGGATATATTTTCAACCCCTCAGGTGTGCTTGTTTGGTGGACAAAAAGCGAAATTACTACAAAGGAACTGTGTATGTTAGAGCTAAAATTAGGTACACTACCCCCTGAAGAATTAGAGCACATTGAATTTGTAATTGATGCGTTCAGGAAGCGAAGAGGGCTCGAAGAAAAATACAAAAGTACTTAAATTTTTTTCTTGTACTTATTGGGGGGAGAGGCTATAATAGAAAATAGAAACGGACTTTTTGGAGAATAAAACTATGCTCGAACTCACTTGGGAAGATGTAATGAAGGCTGTTCTATGTACAGCCAAAAGACTAGAGGGGCGCAAAGTATATGGTGTGCCTCGTGGAGGAACACTTGTAGCAACACTGCTAAGTTATCGTGGATGCAAACTTGTAGCAACTCCTCCTGAGGATGCATGCGCGTTAATGAGCACGATAATTGTTGATGATATTGCAGATACGGGAGAAACACTTGCATTGTGGGCAGACCGAGGCTTTACAACTATGGCGCTGTTCATAAGAAAGGGTTGCAGACCTTTACCAGCATGTCATTTAAGTTCTCAAATTATTCCAGGAACGGATTACATAAAATTCCCCTGGGAGGACCGTCAATCAGCAGCGGCTTTAGAAGCAAAAGGAGTGTTCAAAGATCTTGTTTGAATACAAGTGACGTGCGGTGGGTAGCGGTTGAGCGACCGTCCACTCCCCGCACCTGTATATGTAACATATTTTTGGAAGATAGAAGCATGAATGAACCACCAAGAGAGCGTACAGCAGAAACCAGAGCAGGCGTTACACGTAAAGTCCCTGATGCCTGTGGTTTCGAGCTTTATATAAATGTTAACTTCTATCCTGAAAACAGCAACGGCGACATCAAACCTAGTGAGGTCTTCCTGACAATAGCAAAGAAAGGGAGCGTGATAAATGGTTTTGTACGCACATTCGCGGTGTTGATAAGTGTGATGCTTCAATACGGCATTCCATGGGATGTGATCTATGGTAAATTAGAAGGAATGAAGTTCGATCCAATGGATGCTAAATATGCAAGTTTAATCGATGCGATAGCACAAAATGTAAATGATATTGTTAAAGGAGTACAGGAATGAACAGTACGAAATACACTATATTGGCTATGAGAACAGAAACAAAAACGGCACCACTCTTCCATATGGATACCACAGAACTTTCTCTCTCACGGGTTCTCCATAGTGCACTTGGTTGCGCAGATGAAGCCGGAGAGATCGTAAAAGCTATCAAGGATCGGCTTTTCTATAACAAAGAGCTTGATATCACAAATTTAGAAGAAGAATATGGTGACCAACTTTGGTTTATCGCTCAAGGACTTGATGCGATAGGTTCATCTTTCGAAAAAGTAATGGAGATGAACATACGAAAGTTGCGTGCACGATTCACTGAACGATTCTCTGATACAAACGCTACTGAACGCGACTTAGAAGCGGAGAGCGTAGCGATGATGAACGAAACACACAAAACTGCAGGGGTTAAAGCAACAACTGGCATCTTTGGACGAAAACGGTGTTGGCCACTGCACAAATTATGTCCAACCTGTAATCAACCCGACTCTAGTGGAGATTGCTCTCATAAAGCACTATCTACTGCAGAAGCTGCTAAACTGGGTACCCAAGTAACAGCAGATGAGGCCGCCAAAACTGCAGTGCACGAAGAGTACTGGGAAGGCGCTGTTCCCACTATCTGCGATTTATGTAAGAGACCGCGCGTAGGTAAAAGGTTTATAGATGGAAAAACGGATTTAGATTGGCGGGGAATAATGTGCACCAGCTGCCATATCAATTACGGAAACGGACTGGGAGCGGGCAAAGGTCAACTGTACGAATATCGTCGCCGTGGTAACTGTTTCGTAAAGATAGCTGGTGGAGCGCATACCCTAGTTGCAATAACGGTCGATATTATAACCAGAGTAGACCTACCAGAGGATGCAACAGTCGTGAGCGAGACAGGTGCATATCATGCAATCATGTCAGGACAAGCAAAAGGCGAGATCGTACAACTTGGTGCTGGATATATTCTAAGGATACGAAAGTAGAGCTATGGGCATTGATTTAGACTATGACACGGCCCTCAGTGAAGACGCAGAGGGTTTCGGGATTTCTTCGAAGATAATTCAACTTGCTGCCCTGGGACTTAAAGTCCCCGAACAATTACTGCAAACTGCCGAGCCAATTGCACACCCCTCGCGGGGCACAGTTCCCCGGGATACGACTGATGGAGCATCTGAGTTTGAACTCGAAGCGGCTGTAGTCCTCGCGATGGAAGCCTGCCAATGGGAGTTGACCTTTTATACTTGGTGCGATGAATACCTTCATGGCACAAAACAAGAGGCCATGGCTGATATCCTTCTCGTACGTGAGTTGCTAAAGCGCAAACGGAATTACTGGGGTCCGTGTTATTTTACAACTAAGTCGGAGAAAGCAAAAGTAAAGTACTATGGTTTAATGGCCGCACAGGCTGCAATCGGAGCGGTAGAGCGACGCAACAAACTTCCGCTGATACAGAAGGTTATATATTATACGGGGGTTATTGAAGAAAGCGTAGGTGTTTAATGGCATTAGTTTATGTAGCTGACGAAAGCCGGGACAAGCTTAAAGAAATAGCACGACGAGAGGGACGAACGGTTGCAGAGGTAGTACGTCGCTGGCTTGAAACAATTGAACCTGTTGCGTCCGCTCTCGAAGAGGTCCTTGACATGAGTGTAGCACCTGCAGATCCAGAAGAAAAATGGGATTGGGTGAAAGCTACACTCGGTGCGAAATGTGGGTGTATCTTTAACGACGAGATGAATGTTATCAGTGTAAAAGACTGGGGACTCTTTAGGTCTGTTAAGAATGGTAAGCTAATGGAACAGTATCTAGCAGCACATCCAGAAGAAAGAGATAAGTATGCTGGAGTTGTTCAAGAAGCAACCAGTAAAGATAAGAGTGTTTAATTCAGAAAGGTAGGTAGGTAGTATGGTGCAAGAACGTATCACAGATTTACTCATGGCAACAGGACGAGAGGGAATGGAAGAGCTGATCAAAGATCTGTTATGTAATCGCGGTTTCTTTGAGTCACCTGGTTCGACAAGGTTTCACAGTTCTTTTCAAGGAGGTTTAGCAGCACACTCTCTGCGACTCTTTGTCTTGCTCACCCAATGGAATGAACTCTTTCATCCTAACTCCGGAGGAGGGCGAGGACAGAAGGCGTTACCGGTTACTGATGACACCATTGCTGTTGCGACGCTTCTGCACGACGTTTGCAAGATCGGAGCCTACATCGGTACCTCCACACCTTACGCGTGGAATAGAGCGCAGCCCAAAGGACATGCACTGCTCTCACTCTCGCGCATTGCTCAGTTTATCGAACTGACGGCACTCGAGACAATGCTGATTCGGTTCCATATGGGTATCTATGGACTCACCGAGTTCTTCAAACAGGAAGAGAGACAGAAAGGTGAGTTTAACTTACGTGGTGATCCCAGTAAGAGCAAAGAAGAACGCTACGGAGCGAGTTTGGCTAATGCGTGGTATCACAATCCGCTATGTAAGGCCATGTACTTTTGCGATGAAATTGCCGCGGCTTCAGAGAGTGCAGGGCTGCGAGATGGCTTCGCATTCTCGGTTAGTGGGGTGCAAGCGTGAGTATGAAACAGCAAAAACGGCTGTCCGATGAGATAAGCGCCGTGATTGAACAGCATGGGAACGGTATGCCTGTCGCTGAGGTTTACGGCGTATTGGATGTGATAAAGTTTAACATCCATGAAAGTCTGACGAGAGCGGACCCAGAGATTAAGCCTCCGCAAACTGGGACGGGATAGGAGCTGTAGTATGGGAAACTATCTGATTGAACGGAGTGAATTCGCGTATCAGGTAAATGAGAGTAAGAGATGTTTTACGAAAGGAAAAATGACAATGTTACATGCACGAAAAGATTACAACGAACGTATACAGGATTCAGACGGTATCATCCCCATGGAAGAACCCGTTTTTCTTCTGCGCGCCCAGGATGTTCTTATGTTGCCGGTACTGGAGCATTATTTGATGTTGTTGCGCGCCCGCAATAAACATGATAAGCCTCTTGAAATTGCTGTGGTACGGCACATCGCGAGGACAATGGCCTGGTACCTAGCTCACGAGCCGAAAGAGCCTGACATTCCGTTGTCGGTGGTTGAAGATTAAATGAATGCATGAACTTGCTCCTCACCTAAACGACCTTTAGTTACACTATAGAACCCCGCATGTATATTCTTATTATATAAATATTTATAAAAATTCAAAAAGAATGTGTTCAAAGATAGTGCTGTCTTGTGTATTCTAGGGATGTAACGTCTCGTATACAAAAAAAAGACCCATTAGGGTGCCTATAGTCTAACTAAAGGTCGTTTAGTTGAAGGGGTGAGATCATATTAACTTGGACACGAAAGGAGATGATAATGAGTAAGAACATAACAAGAAAGGTCGGAACCACGATTGTATTCGACGTTACCGCAGGTGGATATATCCTTCCCGGTGAGCTAAAAGAGAGATTTGGTGCAAGAGCTTTTATCAAATTGGTAAGTCTTGATGGAGAAGAAGCAATACTCACCAGCATTAGTCCTTCAGGTCAGTACAATGTCACGTTCTTTAAAGGATATACGATCTGTGGTATCTCTCCTCAACACTTTGTCGATGTCGAGGATACTGATCTCGAAACCGAGGAGGGTGTGCCTATAGCGGAGCAAGAGTCAAAGTCGTTCCAAGAAACAATAGAGCAACAGATAGATGAGTTGGAGCAGGATGTTGATACGTCAAAGAGAGATGAGTTCCTAGATGAATAAACATCGCACACTAAGAAGATACTTCTGTTGGCTATTCGGGCACAGTTTCATTTGCCTGTTCCGTTTCCATTGGGGAACAGAAGATCGACCTTCACAGGGAAGCGAGACTACTCACTGGGTATGCCAGCATTGTGCTGTACAACGTTTTGAGCAATGGGACACATAAACATGTAATTATGAAAAGGAGTTAACAAATGTTACCAGGTGTAGAAAGAGGCCAAGTAGAAGGACTGTATTTCGTACCAATCATCTATCCGATTGGTTTAGTAGTTGGTATGATTGTCTTTGGAATCCTCGTAATGTGGTTTTCGGAGAAGTATCCCTGCGAGCTCAATAGAGAGCAATTTGACGTTCAAGTTGGACAAGTGAGAAGAGTGGAGGGAGGAGACGTAAAGTGACACGGGTAATAACAAAAACGCCTGGAGAGTGGGCACTCACATCTAAAAAGGATTTAGGTGTAGCACTTGCTGAAGAGTTGGTGTCAAAGCCGTGGGAGCATGACCTATCTCATTCTTTCCGGGACGGGCAAGATGTGTGGTGGTGCATCAAATGCAAGAACGAATGGCGAGGTGAGCGAGGTAGCTGTACTCCATCTTGCCCCACCCCCAACCCCATCAACTTCAAAGATTGGAACATAGCTAAGTACTGGCAAGGGCAAGGTTTCGAAGGTGATTTTGAACGTTCAATGAAAAGAGTGCATGAAGCCATAAAGGAGTCAGCGAGAACAGCTTTTGGTAGATGGTTTAAGTATCATGCACTACCTGAGCATTATCTCATGGCAGCTGCATTGTCACAGAAGAGAGTAAAGGATCGTGGCGAGAACACCAAACTAAAACGTAAGTGTCCTAGGGACGCTACTCGATGTGTAATGTAATATGAAAGGAGCACTGTAATGGATGCAGCAAAACTAATAGATAGTATGAGCACTGAGCAAGTAGTTGCGTGGGCAGTTTTATTACAACTTGAGTATGACAAACCTGTTGTTGACGATGATTACCCTGACAGAGAAGACGCTTTGAGAGGCGCTCTCGTAGATGCATTGAATATGAAGTTGTTCGGTGTCAAAGAAGAACTGCCGCTCGGGGCATTAATACGTCTCGATGCACTTGTACGAGAAGCGATGATTCGTACATTGTACATCCCACAGCTTACTCTTACGGCCGCAGCTATAGCTTATGACGATTTCTTTAACGAACACACAAAGGGTGATGAGAAGTACAGACAACGAATCGCTGACTATTGTGAGAAGTGTTATAATGGTCATCATCAAAGAATAATCCGGCTTCTAAAGAAGGGAGGTTAACGACTCGTATGAAATGTCTGAGGTGTGGTTACTGTTGTACGTATCATTGGGTTATGATTGTTGATGACCCGAAGAAAGGAATTGTAGAAGGTAACATTAAGGAGCACAGAGGACAAGGTGTAGAGTGTCAGCATCTTATAGAAGAAGAACCAGGGAAGTTCTCTTGTGCTGTTCATGCTGAGTCTTGGTACAAGAAGACACCTTGCTTCTCACACGGCCAGATTGAACAGAGTGTCGAAGATGTATGCAGACTTGGAGAATACATATTAAAGCAGAAACTGAAGCTGCAGAAAGGTAAGGACAGAGATGTACTTTCAAAACCACATAGAAGATTATATTATGGACGGAACAGTCTCGCAAGGCAGTTTCAAATGGTATCTCTTAACGGGTAATTTGTTTGCAGCGGTACAACACGCTGACAGTGCCAATATCAATCAGTTACCACAGTTAGTACGCTGGCTGTGGACATATGCACCTGATGTCTCATACGGATCTATCGAAAAGGTCAAGGTTTGGACAGCACAAGGTGGTCTTATTGGTATGAGTGGAGAAGCAACTGCTGCAGCATGGAAAGCTTGTTTGGAAAAAGATGAAAAAGACATCTAAATAGAAAGGTAAGACAATGCTTGCGACGTATTATGATCTGTGGTATATTGCGAAGTGGGGGGACGGCAGCTTTATTGATGATGGGATCAGGTTAGCAACAAAACTTCCCAACTGGGGTGCCCCACCAACTACACACTACGAACTAGGCGTACCTCTTCTCGGGCACTCGTTTAGATGGCGAAACGTAGATGGCAAACTGTGTTTCACAGGCAATTGTTATACATCTACAACTAGAGGTAAACACAATGGAACTTGCGTTAGACCCGCGCAAGAGGTAATCGGGAAGCACCCCGAACGTTGGCTCTACACTATGCGGAGAGTGAACCAGGAGAGGTTTGAAGCAGCCAAGGCGAAAGCCGACAAACGAGTAGATGATAATATCGGTTACGCGTGGAAGAACCTACCGCGGTACAGCATGTTGCTCTGGTTGTTTCGCCGGTTGGGGCTCGAAGATTTATTCCGTGAAACGTGTAGTCAACATGGAGAGCACTGGAAGTTCGATATGCGTGAACTGTTAGATGATCTTATTCGCTCACCTCGTAGGCTTTGGACCGACACAGTTGAAGGTAC
>SDBU01003715.1_pt1 | contig 19257 bp, 19 predicted proteins | sample 2277071 | NCBI WGS metagenome assembly SDBU01 (sample SAMN10397929, study PRJNA504765) | marine sediment metagenome | isolation source: marine sediment core GS08_GC12, 126 cmbsf | place: Arctic Ocean: Gakkel Ridge, Loki's castle | collected 2008 | reverse complement strand
TGAAATCCATACGCAGTGTGAGTGCGTCATCCTAACCAACTAGACTACCGGTCCAATGGTTCTACAAAGTAGGAACTTTTTTTGTCTTTAGGTTATGAGGAATTATGCTTTCTTTATGCCAAGCGTCCTATTTTTTTGCCTAAGATAGTTACTATGACATTTTCTACATCGTGTGGCAGCCATAGAGTTTCTTGCACCACATTTAAAACAAATCTTCAGGTACAGGCGCTTTCTCTGCGCAATCTGTCTTTTTATTGGATCAGTTATTGGCATCTTTTAGTCCAAAAATAAGACTCTCTTTTAATCTAATCGTTAGATTGTTCAAGTTTACCTGCCAAGAGTATTGGAACTTCAATGGGTCTTTTTGCTACAGGAATGTTTGCTTTGTTAAACATTAAAACCTTAGATTCCGCAGAACCGTAATTACCATAAACTATTGCTCCAGCGTGTCCCATTTTTTTCTCCTTTGGCGCTGTCCTACCTGCAATGTATGCAACTACTGGTTTTTTGAAATTTGAATCAATGATTCGTTGAGCAAGAACTTCTTCTGCATCTCCACCAATTTCGCCAACAATCACCATTCCTGCTAAATCTGGAATATCTTTGACCATATCAAATGCATCAATTAGTCTTGTTCCATTGATAGGATCACCGCCAATTCCAAGTGTTATTGCTTGACCAAATCCGCCCTCTGAAAGAGCATCTGAAATCTCGTATAGCAAAGTTCCACTTTTTGACAAGACTGCAATATTTCCAGCCTTGAATGGAGACGCTGGCATAATTCCAATCTTGATTAACTCTGGAATCATCACACCAGGCGTATTTGGGCCTATCATTATTGCGTTGTTTTTCTTTGTTAACTCTAAAAGTTGCAAAGTATCACGAACTGGCACATGTTCTGGAATTGCAACAAGAAGTTTAATTCCTGCATCAAGTGCCTCCTTTGTAGCACCCAAAAAGAACTTGGCAGGAACAAAAATTATAGAAATTTTAGCACCTGTAGAATCAACGGCTTCTTTTACAGTTTCAAATATGGGAACTCCATCAAATTTTTGGCCACCCTTACCCGGAACTACCCCCGCTGCTATGTTTGTACCATATTCAATCATACTTTTGGTGTGCACCGAACCAAACTTCCCAGTCATTCCTTGAACTATTACAGGTTTTTTCTTGTAATCAGAATCTTCAGGTTTTCCCCTTAACAAATCAAAAATGTATGTCATTTTTTTATTCCTAAAACAGCTGCATTGATAGCTTCTTCAACAGTATCAAACATCTTTGTTTTTGTATCTTTTAACATCTCTTTTGATTTTTCAGATTCTGCTCCCTCCAATCTCGCAAACACAGGGAGATCAATCAAATTTTTTTCATAAGCTTTGATAAATGCTGTTGCAACAGTTGTAGTTTTTACAATCCCGCCATAAAGATTCACAAGAATCCCTTTGACTTTATTCATTTTACTAATTAGCGTCAAAGCTTCATAAACTGATTCTGGGGTTGCCCCTCCACCAACATCCAAAAAGCAAGCAGGTTTTCCTCCATTATCAGACAACATGTCTAGAGTTGACATTACAAGGCCTGCACCATTTCCAACTACTGCAATATTTCCATCTAATTCAACAAGAGAAAATCCACTTTTTTCTGCTCTTTCCTCAATCTCTGATCTTTCTTGATATTTTTGCAATTCTTCATGTCTAAAATTAGAGTTATCATCGGTGATGACTTTACCATCAAGCGCCATCAACGAATCATCATCCAATACGGCAAGAGGATTAATTTCAACTAGCTCTGTTTCTTTTTCAATTGTGAGTTTTGATAATTTCTGAAGAATTTCTACAAGATCATCGGCACTTTTTCCTTCTAGATTCATTTCCTTGGCAACATCCCTAGCAACATCCTCTTCCACCTTGCCTAAACCAACTTCACGGATAATCTGGCTTTTGACTGATTCAATTTCAACTCCGCCGTCTGCAGAAGCAATGATGGTATAGCATCTTTTACCACGATTCAAAAACAAAGACAGATACAGTTCCTTTTTAATCTCAGCCATTTTTTCAAGCAATATGGCACGAGCCTTTTCTCCCTTGATTGTCAATCCTAAAACCTGCGGATATTTCAACTCAAATTCATCTTCATTACGGCATTTTTGAATTCCTCCTGCCTTCCCTCTTCCACCAACAGGAACCTGAATTTTGATTACAAATGGAAATCCTAGCTTCTTTGCATCTTTTCTACCCTGCTCGATGTCTTTAGATGCAAGACTAGGTGGAATTCTAATCCCAAATTCTTTGAATAACTCTTTAGCTTGATACTCTAATAACCGCATGAAAAAATTCTGGATACCTGATACTTATAATTTGTAGGGCGTTTACTTGAGCTGGATTTCAAGTAAGGATACAACTTGTAAGAAAAGATCCCTACTTTTTCTCATCAAATGTTCTGGATATTCTTCTATAGAAAATACAAATTGCTGATGAAAATTTGGGACTAATGGACCCCCTGATGTAACAAGTTGCTCGATCACGTGATGTGATGCTAAAGTACAAACAATTTCTTCATAGGAGTTTTCTTCCTCCTCAATCGTTTGTCGGTACAGGACAATGGGGGTATTTGTTTTGGCTACAACTAATGAGCCCTGTTTAAGCAAATCTGTAAGGTGCTGAATTTGCCAGGCATCGAGGCTAATTTGCTTAACCATGGGGGTATATGGCAGATTTTGTATTTATTATGCCAGATGAGTTAAAAGCTAACCACTTACTACAAGAAATCTATTCACATTTGACTTACTTTTTGTCCTAAAACGTCAAATGTTAAAAAATCTAGATTGGAGCACTCTAATCTATTTTTCTGTTGCCATACTTCATATAAAGAATAGCTGCCACCGCCAAACCTAATGGAACCACAATTATTGCAACTAGAATCTCATACTGTAGCTCTAATCTTCTTGCTGGCTGAACAACTATTTCATCCGTAGAGGTTACATCTGGATTTTCATAAACCATTGTAGTGAACGTTACCGTTCTTAAGGAAGGAGAAGCTGCTGGTGCTCTAGCAGAGCTTTCAATTCCTGAGGTTCCGCCGCTTTGAATATTTTCAAATCTAATCTCTATTGGTCCAGGAAATTCAAAGATAAAATTTCGATAATCTCCACCAATACTAGTCAAGCCGTCATCACGAAATATTTCATCACCGTTTTGGATCAGTATTAGATCATACTTCATTTTGTCTAAACTTGAACTAGTAGTTGGGTCATAGGTTTGATAAATGAATATAATCTTCTCGTTTGTTTTGATAATATTTGGCTCCCATGTCAAATCGAGCTCAATTGAACCATCAGCAGTATATTCAATCACAGGAAATTTTTCTATTTTATTTCCAGAGGAATCATGAGGATAATCTGGAATTGATTCACCCACAACAACAATTCCTTCCATCCAAGGGTGGAAGGTACAAAAATATCTAAACAGACCAGCTTCGTTGAATGTAAATGACCAAGATTCCCCTTTCATGAATCTCCCACTGTCAAAAAAACCATCAGGTTCTCCAAATTTGTCATTACCCATCCATCCAAACCTTCCTGGTCCTTCTCCGCTGGTAACAGTATGACCTTCTTGATCATCATTAATCCAACTTACAGTATCTCCCTTTTGAATTGAAATTACTGGCGGTTCATACCAATTTTCTACAGGAGTATCAAAGGTAGGATCAAAAGCACCAAATGGAATTAAAACAGTTTGTTCTTCTGCAACTGTAGTTTGAAATGTAAGCAAAAGAAAATAGATGCAGAAAATAAAAAATAAATATTTCATGATGGGTTTTCTAAATGATCACTCACTCTACTGAAATTCTAATTTTTTTGCCATCAATGTCATCATCATTGTATTCTTTGCATGATTCAGTAAAGGAAACTTGCTTTACACGAACCAAAAACGCCAATTCTTTTTCTTTTTCTTTAAGCATACCTAAAGAATCATCATCCAAATCCAAGATTGAAGCTACATTAAGTATGTCTGTTGGTTTGTACCCTCTTTCCTTTCGTAATGTTTGAAGCCTTCTTGCCAAATCCTTCACAAGGCCTTTGGCCATCATTTCCTGATTTCTTACAGTTGAAATGAAGACCACTGAATTATCCCGTTCCGATACAGCAAATCCATCTTTAGCATCATAATAAATCAAAAAGTCATCTATTTCCAAAACTATCGATTCGCCATCAATATCAAAAGTAAATTTAGCATTTTTTTTCAAAGAATCTATAATGTCGCTAGGATTTATTTCAGAAAACTTTTGTACAAGTTTTCCCATGTGCTGTTTGACTTTAGGCCCAATTATTTTTCTTTCAAGCTCAATTTTAGGAATAATAGGTAGTCCCAACTGATCCATCTGTAAAAATTGTTCCAATCCTTCCTTCCTTTCAATTTCATAAATGGTATATTTCTCAACATTTAGCTGAGCAACTAAAAGGTCCGATAGAGATTCTAGTTTTTCTTTTTGACCCTTTTCAACGCAAATTATAGCCTCATAAAGTGGCCAGCGTCGTTTTAACTTGCCTTTCATTCTAGCTGCAGAAGAAATTGAGGTAACCTCTTTCAGTAAATCAAATGATCCTTCAATCTTTTCATCTTCTAAAGATTCTTGAGCATGAGGAAAATCTTCCAATAAGACACTTTTTTTCTGAGCAAATGTTCCCAAATATAGATATTCACTAGTAAATGGGCATAGTGGATGAATCAAAATATCGAGTGTTCTTAAGGTTTCATACAAAACGGTATAGATTGCTAATCTACGATCTTTTTTCTTTTCATCATCTTCCCAAAGCTCTACTCGTGTAATTGGAATGTAGACCTGACTCAAAGAATTAATAATAAAATCTTCAATTGCCCGTGCGGCTTCATGCAATTTACATTTTTCATAATCTTCAGTTGTTTTTTTAATTAATTTTTGAAGCTTTGATAATAACCAAATATCTGCCGATGATAATAATTTTTTTTCTTTTGCCCATTTAGTTGTTAAATTAGAATCAAATTTGTCATATTCACTATTTTGTTTGAAATAGAGGTGTAGGTGATAAAGTGTACTGACAACTTGATAAGGTCTTGACATTAATTCTTCAGTGCTGAAGTTAAGCGTTTCTATTGGGCTTGCTTTCCAAATGAAATAAAATCGAATCAAATCAACTGGATATTTTTTTAAAAGGTCTTCAGCATCAATTACGTTTCCTAAACTTTTACTCATCTTGTTACCATTTTTGTCAAGAACATGTCCTTGAAACAAAAATGCTTTGTATGGGGCAACAGGCGCATTATTCAAAATTACATTTTCTATGAGAAGTGTGTAGGCCCAACCTCTAGTCTGATCAATTCCTTCAGTGAAAAAAGGCGCAGGAATATTTTTTACATATTCCTCATTAGATAAAGAAGAGTACGGTGCTGAACCACTATTGTGCCAGGTATCTAACACATACTGCTCTCTCTTTGTGTTTGAGCTGCCACATTTTTGGCATTTAATTTTGATATTATCTATCCATGGTTTATGCAGTTCAAAATCTTTGCCATCAGGAAGTTCAAAAGCCGAGTCAACGATTTCTTTTCTGGAATAAAACCAGTTTTGATTTCCACATTCCTTACACAGCCATACTGGCAAAGGACATCCCCAAAACCTTTCCCTAGAAATACACCAAGGATGTTTTTCCTTAATTATTCCTAAAAATCGATTTTTTGGAGCCTCAAAATAATATTCTACTGCTTCAGCTGCTTGAATTGCCTTATCCCCAAGCCTATCAAGTTTGTAAAACCAACCTTTTCTTGCAAGCCAAACAAGTGGATGTTGAGAACGCCAACAAAGTGGATACTCGTGTCTGATTTTTCCAATTCTTACAAGCGCATTTTTTTCTCTAAGATCATTTACAATTTTTTCATCAGCATCTCTTACAAAAAGTCCTGAATACTTTCCAGCTTTATCGGTGAATTTGACTTCATCATTGATTGGATTAAAAATCTCTACCTTTCTTTTGTTTGCTATATTGATGTCATCTTCCCCATTTGCAGGAGAAAGATGAACTATTCCACTTCCTGCCGTTACATCAACAAATTTTTCAGCAACCGTGATATGATAATTGTCATTTTTTGCGCATTCAGCTAGTCCTGAAATCTCATCTAAAAGTGGATGAATGTATTTTTTCCCTTCAAACGCTGAACCTTTTACAGTTTTTTCAACGGAATGTTTTTCAACTTTGACTTCTTTCAAAAATTCCTCTAATCTTGTTTTACCAATGATCCAAGTTTCATTTTCAACTTTAACATAATGATACTCTTCCTCAGGATTAAGACCTATCATGGCATCTGTTACCAAAGTAAATGGCATCGTGGTCCAAACAATTAGAAATGCTTCTTCGTCCTTTAGTTTCACTTTGTAGTATAGCGAAGGATCTTTTACTTCCGCATATCCCTGATTCACTTCTGAATGACTGAGAGATGTCTGACAGCTAGGACAATATGCAATTACAGTATAGTCTTCTTCTAAAATTCCATTTTCATTTGCTTTTTTTAGAAATTGCCACTCCCTTTCAATAAACTCATCCTTGTATGTCCAGTATGCTTTTTCTTGATTAAATGATATTCCAAGAAGCTTGTCAGCCTCGACCCATTTTGCATTAAATTTCTGAACTAAACGCTTGCATTCAGCAACAAGTTTTTCAATTCCGACTTTTTCCAAAATTTCATTTTTACCACCAGTTACCCCCAGTTCTTTTTCTGCTTGGAGTTCCACTGGAAGACCTTGGGCATCCCACCCAGCATTGAAGATCACCTTGTTTCCTTGGAGCGTTTTGAACCTATACCAAAGATCCTTCATAACCCGACCTCTTAGGTGTCCAGCATGAGGAATTCCATTCATGGTAGGCGGCCCTTCAATAAACATAATTTTTTGATCTTTTTCAGATTCAATCATTTCCTGTAAATTCAAATTTTCAGAATATTCTCTGATTTGTCCTTCGATTTTCTTTGCATCAAACTCCTTTGCTAGTTCCATCTGCTGTTGGGATGTATTATGATGTTATAAATCTCATCAACAACATCAGTTGAAAATTGATTCTTCAATCTTGGATTATATAGCAGAGACAAAAAATTTAATCAATGGTTAATGTTCTTGTTGTAGGTTCTGGTGGAAGAGAACACGCCTTAAGCTGGAAACTTTCACAAAGTTCCCTAGTCGACAAAGTTTTCACTGCACCTGGAAACGGAGGAACTGAAAATAATGTTCCAATTTCAGTTGATAAAATTGATGAGCTTGCTGATTTTGCATCTCAAAATAATTGTTTTACTGTTGTTGGACCTGAAGCACCACTTGCGTCAGGAATTGTAGATAAATTTAATGAAAAAAAACTAAAGATCTTTGGACCAACAAAGAATGCTGCTCAACTTGAATCAAGTAAAATATGGGCAAAACAATTCATGCAAAGGAATAAAATTCTGACTGCAGAATTTGAAATATTTGATGACGCAAAACAAGCTACAGAATATGTAAAATCAATATCACACCCTCTTGTTGTAAAAGCAGATGGTCTTGCTGCAGGAAAAGGAGTACTTGTTTGTGATAGTACCGAAGAAGCACTTGCGGCAATTGAAACAATCCTGGTAAAGAAAACCTTTGGTGATGCTGGGAATAAAATTATCATTGAAGAAAGAATTGATGGGATAGAAGCATCGTACATTGCATTGTGTGATGGTAATATCGCGGTTCCCATGGCATCAAGTCAGGATCATAAGAGAATTTATGATAACGATCGAGGCCCAAATACTGGTGGTATGGGCGCATATTCCCCAACACCAATAATTGACGACTCGATGGCTGAAAAAATTCAAAATCAAATTATTAACAAAACAATTGCCGCCATGAAAAAAGAAAATATTCCTTTCAAAGGATTTCTTTATGCAGGTGTGATGATTAAAAATGGCGTACCACACGTCCTGGAATTCAATGTCAGAATGGGTGATCCTGAATGTCAGCCAATAACAATTCGAATGAACTCTGATCTGTATAATTATTTGAATGAGTCAGTTGTTGGAACGCTTTCCTCAATGCCACCCATCTCTTGGAATGACAAAACAGCAGTATGTGTTGTTTTGGCATCAAAGGGCTATCCAGAATCTTATCCAAAAAATGAGGAAATTAAAGGACTAGAACAACACAATGAGGGAATCTTTGTTTTTCACGCTGGTACAAAAAAAGAAAATAACTCAATTCTTTCAAATGGAGGCAGAGTTTTAGGAGTTACAGCACTTGGTGATACGCTTGAATTAGCTATCTCTAATGCATATTCAGCTACCGAAAAAATCTCATGGCCAAACAAATATTGCAGATCCGATATAGGAAAAAAAGGTCTCACTTTCCTATGATGTTTTAAAAAACTCATCCTCTGTAACAATCCAATCAATTTTCACATCATTATCTAAATGAGGTATTGATTTTATAATTTGTTTTGCATATGTCAAAGCAATTGTTGCAACATTATTTTTTGAAAGAAACCTATCATAAAATCCATAACCGTATCCTAATCGCAAACCATTACGGTCAATTCCAATTGTAGGTACTAATACAACATCCAAATTTTCTGAAGCAGGACAATTATCTTTAGGCTCCATAATGTCAAAATTTCCTTTTTCTAAACTCTTGAAGTCTTTAATTTTCCTAAATTCTAGATTATCCTCCACAACTTTTGGTAGAAGGATTTCTTTGCCCTCACTCAGCAATTCTTGCATAATATTTTGAGTCAGAACCTCACTTCCAATAGGATAGTAAGATCCTACTCTCTTTGCAAGTCTAAACTGTGCAATTTTCTTAAGATTTCGATGAATTTGCTCACTAGCAATTTTCATTAAATCGTCTGAGATAGAATCTCGCTTTTCAAGCAGAACCTTTCGAAGTGAGGACTTTTCACTGTTTGGCAAGGCCTTTGATTAATGATGCAGCAGTTACAGTATTTTTTAACAACATTGCAACAGTCATTGGACCAACTCCCCCTGGAACAGGTGACGCAAACGATGCTTTTTCAATGATTTTATCAAAATCAGTATCTCCAACTAGTTTTCCATTATGTTGAGTTATGGCAACATCAATTACAACAGCACCATCTTTGATCATATCTGGTGTTAAGGTAAATTTTGTTCTATCCCCAACTGCTGTAATAACAACATCTGCGGTTTGACAAATATCCTTAAGATTTTTTGTTTTTGAATGGCAGGTAATCACCGTTGCATTTCTTGCTAAGAGAAGATGGTAAAGTGGCCTTCCAATCAAATCACTTCGGCTTATCAGCACTACGATTTTTCCATCCAAATCAATATTATGATAATCAAACATTTCAATAACTCCAGAAGGTGTACATGCTACAAGCGCTGCCTTTTTCATAGCAAGTAATCCAACATTATGAGGAGTTAGACCATCTACGTCCTTTATAGGAGATATTCGTGAAATTGTTTCAAATTTATCCAACTGTTCCGGCAAGGGAAGTTGAACTAAAATTCCATGTATAGAATAATCATTATTTAGAGAATCAAGCAATTCATTCATTTCTTTTTGCGAAAAAGTTGACTGGAGTTTATGATCCTTTGTTAGGATTCCAACTTCCTCACACGCCTTGTGTTTGTTTCTAACATAAGTTGTAGATGCAGGATTATCTCCAACTAGAACAGTTGCTAAACATGGATTCACACCTTGTAATTTCAGTTCATCAACTGCCTTTTTGACACGATCCTTTACAGACTTGGCAATTATTTTCCCATCAATTTTTGTACCTGTCAATATGATTGAGGGAAATTGTTGATATTTAATTCTTAGAATCAAAGTTAATCTTTAAAGACCAAGACTATCAAAAAATCATGTGAAGTTAGATTTTGATACAAATCAGTACATAGATGAAATTAGAAAAAACGAAAATTATTTTCACACGTTTATCAATAGAGAAACCCTCGCTGTAGGCGTATTAGTTTTACAGCCTGGCGAGGAAGATACTCAAACTCCACACGATTCCGATGAAGTTTACTATACTGTCAAGGGGGACGGTTTTTTAAAAATCAACAAAAAAGATCATCCTGTTTCAGAGGGAAAGGTGTTTTTTGTTCAAAAAGATATTGAACATCACTTTTTTGGAAACAAAAAAGAACTAGTTGTATTGTATTTTTTTGGCGGACCTGACTCTTAAGAAATAATTGTTTTTCTTCCAGAAATTCTAATCTTCTTCTTTGCAAAAAGCCTAACAGCTTCTGGATAAAATTTGTGTTCCTCCTTGAGAATTCTTTTTGCAAGAGTTTCGCTGGTATCTCTATTTTTTATTTTCACAACTGCTTGAATAATTATGGGCCCTGTATCAACACCTTCATCCACAAAATGAACAGTGCAACCCGAATATTTCACACCGTATTCAACAGCTTGTTTCTGAACATCAAGTCCTAGAAAAGCAGGTAACAGCGCTGGATGAATATTCATTATTCGATTTTTGTATTTTCTAACAAATTGAGGACTAATAATTCTCATAAATCCTGCCAAACATACTAGTCCATTTTTTGGCGTTACTCCATGTTGTTTTAGGGTAGCAATTATTTTTTTATCATAATCCCATCTACTTCCTTTGAATCCTTTACTTTCTATAATCACTGTATTGATCCCAAGTTTTTTCGCAATTTTGAGTCCTTTTGCATTTGGCTTATTAGAAATGACAACTGCTGGATTGATTGGAATTCGTTTCCTCTTAATTGATTTTAAAATGTATTCCATATTACTTCCACGACCAGAAATTAAAATAGCAAGATTAAGCAAGTGGTCAAAACTAAACCAAACCTGCAATTTATATCAAATCTTGAATTCCTCTTATTAGTTTGATAAAAAAGGTACGAATGACAAGAAATGGTATATTATGCGAGATAAACGAAGGCAAAGTCCACCTAGATCCAAAAAGGACAGATTCTGAAGGAATTAATTTTGTTTCACATGCACATTTTGATCATTTGCCAATAACAAATGGCGGAACTGTATTATCGTCTCGTGAGACAAATGAAATTGCAAATCTGAGAGGTGTTCAATTGACCAATTTTGTTGACTCTATGGAAAATTTCGTACTAATTGATAGCGGCCATATTCTTGGTGCTAGAGGACTTTTGTTTGATGATATATTTTACACTGGAGATATTTGTACTAGAGATAGAGGTTTTCTAAATGGCGCCAATGTACCAAAATGCAAAACATTGATCACCGAATGTACATTTGGCCTCCCAGAATATTCATTTCCAAAATTATCTGAAATTGAAAAGCGAGTGAATGGAATTGTTTCAGAACTTTACTCGAAAGGAAAACCTGTAATTTTGATGGGGTATCCACTTGGCAAAGCACAAACGTTAAGTCAAATTTTCAAACACTGGGATCCGCTTTACTATCATGATTCTGTCAAAAAAATGAATGACTTGCACAGAAAATTTGATGTTCCACTAAAAGAAGGAATGGGACATTCAGAGGCCGAATCAAAAGGACTACTCGACAAAAAACCATGGGTGATGGTAGCGCCAATGATGTCAAGTAAGAATTTCTTCATTAAGCATATGAAATCAAAATATGATGCTGTAACAATAGGATTTAGTGGATGGGCAAAATCATCCAGATTCAAATTTAGTAAGGGCTGTGATTACTCTATTCCATTAAGTGATCATTGTGATTTCAATGAACTCACAGAAATGGTAATTCAATCTGGTGCTGAAAAAGTTTACACAATACATGGTTTCGTGCAAGAATTTGCTTCACATTTGACAAAAATTGGAATTGATGCACAACCTTTGCGTGAATATTCACTAGATGATTTTTTCTAATTAATTTAAATTTTTAAAAATTCTGAACAATTACAATTTAGGATTAAACAGGTATCTGAGTTTCTAATATGATCATCTAAGGAATGCCTACAGTTTGCATTTTTGCATAACTTTCTTTCCTGCTCTCTTTTAACTACAGCTTGTGCTATTGTATTTGCCTTATCTTTTGAATATTTTTTTTTGTCAATGTAATAATGAACAACTCTGTTGTAAAGCAAATCTGGATTGAATTGTTTTTCTATCAATTCATCTTCCCCCTTGGGAAGGAATCCAGTGAAGTGTTATTGTTGAACGGATTCTAGAAACTTTTCGAATTTTATTAGTGATTATATCATCAAGAACATCTTTTGAATCAGCTTCTATTTTACAAAATATATCATAAATTCCATATGTGCCTCTAACCTCAGTAATTTCTTGGACCTTGCCCAATTCTTGAATAATTTCAAGTTCACTTCCTAAATCACACTGGATCAGAACATATGCTACTTCCATCTTTCATTCCACCAGTATAATACTACACTCTGAGCTATATCAAACAATCTAAAATCAAAGAAAATTAAAAAATGAACAAAAGCTTCGCGGGCATTATATAGAAAAATCTGCATTTTAATAATATGAGTACAACTGCATGGAAATGTTTTCGATGTGAATTAACATTCAAAGAAGAATCTCATGCGATTTTGCACAAAGATATAGTAAATCATTCATTAAGAGTGATCGTGATTCCATTAGGCTAAACAAGAAAAAACCTGTTCAAAATTTTGATAATTTTGGGTGGCTTAATATTTTACCATTTTTCTAGAATATCATATGGCTAGCGTAGATAAGGCAGCAATTGGTTGGTCTATCGCAATTGTAGCAGTTGGCGTTGGAATTGCTATGGCTAGTTTATCCACAGATTCCGGGAGTCCATTCCCCTCAGCCACAACACCAACAGATATCAGCGGTTCTGATCAAAAGATACAGGCAGCAAAAGAACAAATCGCGAAGGAACAAATGTTGATTCAGGAAGAAGAACGTGCTAAAGCAATTGAGGCGCAATTAGGTGGTTCAGCTTCTGTTCAACTTGAAGAATCAGTAGATGTTTCAGCACCAAGAATAGAAGATGTTCCTAAATCTATGGGGTCAATGACAGTTGATGTAACTATTCCAACAGGAACAGCTGTTCCAGGTTGTGAAGACACAAACGATTGTTTCATTCCCTCTGAAATAACAGTAGACATAGGTGCTACTGTTACCTGGTCAAATGATGATACTGCTGCTCACACTGTTACAAGTGGTTCTGCTGTCGATGGACCTGATGGTGTATTCGACAGTAGTCTGTTCATGGCCGGTACAACATTTTCATGGACAGCAGAAGCAGCTGGTGAATACCCATACTTCTGTATGGTTCATCCATGGATGAAAGGAAACATTCAAGTAAGCTAACAATTCTTTTTCCTTTTTATTTTAATTCACTTTTCTAGATTTTGATATGAAACCTTTCTGAAGAAAATTACCATATCGGTTCATCAACCATTTTTAATCCATCTTCTGTAATTTCAAAACCCATTGCTTCGAGTGTTTTTTTTGCAGAAGAAGTGTTTCTTTTCAAAATTTTGTTTGCAAGTTCAACTCTTTCCTGTTTTTGTAAATTTTGACCTATCTTGTATTTACCACGAAAAGAATCTGGTTCTACTTTAATAATGGCAACTTCATCAACAACTTCCATTTCTGGTTTTAATGGATCATATCTTCCCTCTGGTTGGTATTTTTTCATTAAACCATTTAGTGCCAAAGTTTTTTCATTTCTATCTTCAACGATGGAACCAGTTCCTTTGACCACGACACTAATGTATAATGTATCAGCTAGCGAAGCATCATTGGGGTCTTCAAAATAAGATGGTAAAAATTCAAGTTCCCTATCTACCTCAAAACCAACCTTCTCATTTCGCCTAATATTGTCTAATTTTTCCCCTTTTGTGTGAGAATGCATGTAGATGGCATCATTCAGGAAGACAAAATTCATCGGTATGATTTGAGGAAACCCATTTTCATCAATGGATGCTATCCTGCCTACATGCTCTAAATCTAAAAATTCCTTGATTTTTTCCTTTGATTTTATCTCTAATCTGCCTAATAGTTGCACTAGGGTAGTTTTCTTAATGTAATTATAAATCTAAAATTCACAAATTTGGTAATTCTTACATGCCAGCTAAGAATGATTTGCTATCTTCAGCTTTTTCTCTCAAATAAGGCATAACATCACTAGCAAATTTATCAATACTGCCAAAGTAATTCTTTCCCCAGAATCTTATAACAAAATGATTAACTCCTGCCTTCATAAATCTCTCAAAAACTGGAATGACGTCGTCAGGTCTTCCTACTGCAGTTGAAGAGCGAGCAATTGGATCTGGTATTTTTGTAGCGGCTTCACGCATCTTTACAATCCAACTTTGATTTGACATAGAATATTCGGTAAAGTATTTCCTGAAATCAAAACCTTCAATCTCTTTAAGACCATGAACTCTTAACACTTCAGGTTTGAACAAACTTACTTTGACGGCTTCTTTCATTTTAGCCCAAGATTCCTCTGCATCTTCAGAAAAGTATACATCAATGTCTAATGCATATTGAAAATCATTTTTTTCTTGTTCCGTCCTTCCATTTTCGTCCATTGATTTTTTAATTTGCGCTGCATGATCCTCAAATAATTCTGGAGTATATCCAATTGGAAGCCAACCTTCTCCAAGTTTTCCTGTAAGCATTAACGTACGTGTGCCACCAGCTGCCATGTATATTGGCGGAAACGGTTTTCTAATTGGTGGTGCTTGGAGACACGCACCTTTTAGTTGGTAATATTTTCCTTCAAAGTCTACTGTGTTTTGTGGACTAGAACCATACAATTTTTTAATCAATTGTATTTGTTCTTCCCATTTAGAAACTGGTTTTTCAAAAGGTATACAAAACTCTTTTAGGTTTTGTGCTTCACCAGCTCCTATCCCTAAAATCGCTCTACCACTTGATACTCTATCTAATGTAATTACAGCTAGTGCAATATTTGATGGATGACGTCTAATTGCATCAGTAACACAGGTTCCTAACTCTACATTGCGTGTAACCGCTGCAATAGCTGAAAGCATAACCCATGGGTCTAGTACAATTGCTTTCGTCCATTGAGGCACATTGGTATGATCCATATAGAAAACTGAATCATATCCTGTTTTGTCAGCAAGCATACACGCAGTTAAAATTTGGTCTTCAGTATATCCTGCTCGTGCAACATTAAGACCATTTTGAATTCCAAACTTTATTTTTACCAATTTTTGTACCTAGTCCCAATACGATAAATTTTTGCGGTAATTAAGTTTAGTTAGGATGACTGAATTCGCAATACATGAAAATTTAAAAAAATATGAAAAATTTGCAGAATTTTTTACAAATTACCTGATTTAATATCTTCAAGACATTTCATGACATCTTCTTTACTTATTGGAATTGGATTAGGATCCAAATGTCCTCGGTCAGTCATTACTGTGTCAGCCGCGTCAGATACACTTGCTTTTAGATCAAGTTTATCAAATCCTAACTTCTCGATGACTTGTTTGAACTTTTCGTAAAAAATTGACTTGTTATGCTTGTGTGCAACAGTTGTACAGGATGACAATGAAAATCCATGTGGAACACCTTCGTTTGAAAACACATACGAAAGTGCATGACCTAGAGTTGTGGAGCAATTTCCAAAACCCATACCCGATAACATTGAACCATACGGGTAGTTTTCTGGTTTGTCATTTATTATTGCATCATATAGTACATCGAATGCTTGCTCACAGAGTGTTCGAGTAAGATCATTACCTAATTTACTGTCATACCCCTCTGTTGCTTGTGCACATGCATCACAAACAGAGTTTTTAATTATTTGCTCAGGCGTTCCATCCATAAAGTAAGAGTCAACCACTGCCATATCTGCAAGAAATTTATCTTCACGTAAAAGTTTCTTTTTCCCTTCGAATTTTAAAACACAATATGTTGTCATCTCAGCTCCAGTACCATAAGTTGTCGGAATTAGAATCTTCTTCTTGCCCATCTCTGGTGATGCATATTTTACTACATCCATTGAACTACCTCCTCCAAGACCAATCAAAACGGACGGATCTTTTTCTTTGAATTCGGATATCACTGCCTTGACATCATCAATAGATGGCTCTGGAGTTACTTTGTCAAATAGCATATAGTCTTGTATTCCCATTTTGTCCAACCATTTGCCAGATAGTTTAGGAGGGGCAGTTGTGACAACTAGAGCGTTTCTAGGATATTCTGTTTCTCCTAATGCGTTCTCTCCAAACTTGATTACGGGTGGAATTCTCATTGTGTGCATGAAAAAACCAAACTCTTTGATTATTATTATATCTTACAAATCTTGCATGGAAATTGAAAAATGATTATTCAAAATTTTCGAAAATTAGCAATAAATTCTAGAAAAAAGACAGCTCTTAAAATTTTAACTACTGGTTTAGCTGCTGCCTTTCCAGAAAAACCCATTAAAAAAATTATAAAATCAAACAAAATAATTACCCAAAAAAAATCATTTGTGTTATCTGCTTTTGAAAATGTCTTTTTGATTTCATATGGAAAAGCTGCATATTCTATGACAAAGACAATAAATTCGATACTCAAAATTAAAGCCGGCATTATTGTAATTCCAGAAGCATCGGATTCTTTAGTTAAAAGCAAAAAATTCAAAGTTATCCATTCTGGTCATCCAATTCCAAATCAAAAAAGCGTCATGGCTGCAAAATCCATAATGCATTTATTAGAAAGTGTAAAGAAAAAAGATTTTGTAATATTTCTAGTATCTGGTGGTGGTTCATCCTTAGTTTCTTTACCTAGTGGAATCACGCTGACTGAGAAAAAAAACATAACAAACGAATTGCTAAAGTGTGGAGCAACTATTCAGGAATTTAATTGCGTACGAAAACATCTATCTAAAATTAAAGGCGGTATGATGGTTGCGAACTTGCAATGTGATGGTGTTGCCTTAGTAATGTCTGATGTACACGATAATGATTTGTCTTCTATTTCATCAGGATGTACCTATTTTGATAGAACCACATTCCAGGATGCTAAAAAAATTATTATGAAATACAATTTATCTCATAAAATTCCTAAAAACCTTTTAAAACGTTTCAATGCTGGCGCACTTGGTAAAATTAAAGAGACGCCTAAAAGATCAAAAATTACTAATCAGATCATTTCTACAAATAATGATTGCCTCAAAGAAATGGCAAAAAAGGCAAAACGATTAGGTTTTACCACAAAAATTTTTTCAATTTCTGGAAATATAGAATTAGCCTCTAAAAAACTCGTTAAATTAATTCCAAAGAAAAAAAATTCTTGTGTTATTTTTGGGGGAGAAACAACCGTTAAAGTAATTGGTAATGGAAAAGGTGGAAGAAATCAGGAACTGGTCTTACGAATTTTACAAAAACTTCAAAACTCAAGTGATGATGTGGTATTTGCTTCATTGGGAACAGATGGTATAGATGGTAATACAAAACATGCTGGTGCAATAATTGAAAATTTTCCCATATCATCACAAAAAATTTCAAAATACTTGAAAAATAATGATTCAAACTCATTTTTTAAAAAATATGGCGGTTTGATTAAAACAGGATATACCCATACCAATCTTATGGATATTGGTATTATCCTTCATAATTAGTGATCCAAATCTAAAATCACAAAATCATCGAACCGTTATTTTTTCCCTTTTTAAAATAAAGCCAAACTTTGTCAAGGTTTTTGAACAACTATTTTTTTACTTTATGGTCTTGTATACACTACATTATCATATTGGGACTGTCGTCAAAATACTGCCGTTTTTGGCCTTTAGTCTCAGTATGTAATTATATTAATTTGCCCGCTAAATTCTCTTCGGGCTCTAGAAGTTGGTAGATTATTTTTAATTTTCTTTGTCCAAATAATTGCTTAATATGGAAAGTTCTCATTCCTATTAATCGATCTGAAATTTGTGAATCGTTAACTAAATGATCATACATAGATTTTGAGTCAAGCATTACATTTATCGCATCACCATTTTTTATGATATAATTTCCAATACTCCAAAAAATCCCAACATGTAAGGCAATGTACTTTGATTGTTCATTACTAACCTTATCTAAATAAATATCTGCGTGCTCTCTTTCTTGTTCAACTTTAGATCCATTAGTTTTGATGACCCATGAAATTCTCTTTGTATTGCCATCTGAGTAATACACGTGTTCCAAAAGTCAATCAAAAGGGGTTTTTTGTCTATTATAAATTCTCGACTTGAGATTTAGTATAATCTTGTAATACATTAATTATATGTCCAAAGAATCTATGTATCTCTTCAACAGTTGTTATGAAATGTCAATCAATTAGAGTGCCCCCAATGAGTAATTCCATGAGGAGTAATCTTAATACAGGAATTACCAACGCCAATTTTTTTGTACTGTGGATATTTTGAAATCAAGAGTTTGTGAACTTTATTCATTATCTTACTATTTTTACTATCTATTACCGCTGCCTTGCCATAAATCATCAAAAAGAATAGCTTCTTCCAATCGTTTTGATATTTATCTATGAGAAGAGCAATATTGGGATTCCTTCCTATATTTTTAACTCTTTTCAGTTTTTTAGGATTTACACTTTTGGTCTTTTCGTCCAATGGAATAAAAAATGAATTTTCATGAAATACAAAGACTACTGGTACCACATAGGGATGTGACTTTTGGTCGACAGTAGCCAATCTTGCAACTTTAGCTCTTTTAATCAAAGTCTTTGTTTTTTGATCTAACTTCAATAATTTAGTTGGGTAAATAATCAAATAAAAGTGGACCATAGATTTGGTTATTCGATGAAAATTGGTCTTAGTCTTCCGCAAGCAGGAGTAAACGCAACAAGAGAAAACGTAATCAAATTTGCACAAGCTGCCGAAAAAGAAAACTTTGATTCATTATGGGTGCTTGAAAGACTCTTGTACCCAATTAACCCCCAAACAAAATATCCTAGCACTGCTGATGGAATAATGCCAGAAGAATGGAAAAATATCTACGATCCAATTAACTTACTAATCTTTGTAGCAGCTATCACAAACAAAATCTTGCTTGGGACAGGCGTACTTGACGTTCCATTTCATAATCCAGTAGTTTTGGGTCGTGAGTTTGCAACACTTGATGTATTATCACAGGGTCGAACAATTGTAGGACTAGGAATTGGTTGGCTAAAAGATGAATACCAAACATCAAACATACCATTTGAAAATAAAGGAGCACGACAGGCTGAATTCCTTGAGGCAATGAAAAGGGTTTGGACAGACGATGTCGTAGAGTTTCATGGTAAGTTTTACAACATTCCTGCATCAAAGATTGGACCAAAACCT
>SDBU01003714.1_pt1 | contig 19259 bp, 13 predicted proteins | sample 2277071 | NCBI WGS metagenome assembly SDBU01 (sample SAMN10397929, study PRJNA504765) | marine sediment metagenome | isolation source: marine sediment core GS08_GC12, 126 cmbsf | place: Arctic Ocean: Gakkel Ridge, Loki's castle | collected 2008 | reverse complement strand
TCAGACTAAGTCTTTTTGAATGCACTCTGATTAGGGACAAAACTCTGGCCGGCCCAGATCTAACGGATCGCTTTGATGCAGCAAATGAAGTTTCTAATTTTATCACCGTCTATTATACTCCCGATGAGCTGGAAGCTCTCCTTGGATTCATCGCTGCAGAAGCGAATCAGACCTCGGACAAAGACTTAGCAGAAGAGTTAGATATTCTTTATGAGGGACTTGAAATTATTCTTGACTCAATCGATTTGAAGACTCTGAATTAATTTCAATCATTGCGAGAAAAATAATGAAAGAAGTGAACAGAAGTGTCATCGTATGGTTTTTGATCTTGTTGAGAAATCTTATTATTGAAGAGCCTTTTTAAAGAGCTTTCTAGGGCTGTCGAATTTGACTTTTTTATGATGAAATAGATATGGATTCCAACCACAGAGCCAGACAAGAAGCTCCACTAGCTCCTCTTTCTCTTCTGAATCGGGAAGCTTTTCCAAATCGTCCGCTGCTTCAAAGGCCTCAATGCAGCGATAATAACCGGGAATGCCACCGCAATCTTCGGGAGGCGGGGCGAGTTCGCCATCAATACATACGGGGTAAGTCTTGTTCTTTTTTTTGGAAAGAGCTTTCTCAAAAATAATATCCATCTCCCAACCGTCGCCATAGTCGTAGCGGTAGAGAGCCTTGTCAGATGGATTCTTCAAGTACTCTTTGACTGGGACTTCGGTAGTAGTGAGCCAATCCTCTTCCATATCCCAAGGTGCCCACAAGGGGCATTCAATATGTACGCTGGATCCTCTATTTTTTTTGATGGGAATATCGAAGTGATGGAGATGGTAGTCCCACCACTCCATAACATTCTGAATGGCCACATGGAGATCATAAAATGTATAATTTTCAGGCACCTGGACTCTTCTCCAGACCGACGGATCTGTGCCTAGAAGGATTAACCTGAATTGATAGAGGTTCTTGAACGGCCGCCGCTGTGGAATGGTTAAGCTTTGAGTGAAAACCTGTTCACCTATTACATGTTCGATTTCGATCGTCCTGATTTCTCTTTCCAAATTCTGTTTTGATGAATTATTGCTCATATTTTATGCCTCATTCTATGCTAAGTTATCATGAAAAGGAAAGATATAACATATACTCTTCTCTAACTTAAAGTTTTAATACAATAATATTGGATTTTCTTTTCTTCTTGAATTAAGCTACCGGATGTTTAATACATTCTTAAATTTGCTTTAAGGCGTTGAAGCTTGGAGTAAGAATGATAAAAACCGGACGAAACGATCCATGTCTCTGCGGCAGTGGAAAGAAATATAAAAAGTGCTGTTTGGACAACAACCATATAAAAGCCTATGAAGAATCTCTGCCTTTTGAAGACTATTTTGTGAATCTGCCTCCTGTCTGGGGAAAGAAGAACTCAAAAAGTACAGAGACAATGGATGATTATTGGTACGAATCAAGACCGGGCCGGATGCGATCAAAACACAAAAACTATGGCGACCTTAGGAAGAGCCTGACAAAGATTTCTCAAGAACAGGAAAAGATCATAGATGACTGGTGGGACGGAGTGATGCCTCATTTTGAAAATTTGGATTCAACTGAAATGACGGCCAGACTTATCTCTTTTATGGAGGAACATCCTCACCTTTTTGTGCACCTTGAACTACATGAGGAATTCCTTTTTGAACTGGGGGCGGAATTAGCTCGCAGGAAACAGTGGACAGACTATATTGACCTGCTCCTTAGAATCAGAAAAGAACATCCAGAAATGTATGAACACAGCTTTGGATATTATGATTATCAGGTTCTGGTGTATTTGATCTCTTCCAATCAGCGGGAGAAAATCCCACTATTTTTTAGTTTTTTTAAAAAATATCCTGTGGTCGATCCAGAGAATGTGTTGGCAGTCATAAATCTGCTTGCCTGGACTGGATTGGATGAAGAGATTTTTATGTTTGTGGATATTGTTGCACTTAGGTTATGGCGGTCAACTCATACTGTTTGTCCTAGCCATGCGATGTTTTGGAAAATGTTCAAGGAGTATATTCCTTTCCTTGACTCAAGTGAAAGTGCCGTCCTAAAGGCTCCCGAACTCAAGAAGAAAATACAATCTGCTCGGATTCCTGTGTGGTCCAAATGGGATGAGGCATTTTTTCTAAGAGAACTGACAAATCGACACAAAATACCTAAGGATTGGGAGATCTCCGTTTGCCGGACTGAAAAAGAGATGCATTTCTTCTATCATGATCTTGCCTGGAGTTATTGTGGATTTCTCCATGATCAGAAAAACATGGAATGGGTTAGAGCCCGTTTCCTGGCCGATCGAATAGAGGACTACTGGATAGATATACCCGCAGGAAAAAGACCAAAGGAAACATTCCGGCTTATTTCATCACATATGGAAAAGTTTCTTTGTGAGCAGTGTAAAACAATTTTTTACATTGATGGTGTTTTAGCTACGTCATTTCTACAAGCCGTATGGTATTTTGCGGATTATCTCCTCCATTACGGTTGGATGGAAAAAAAGGATGTCCATGAGGTCCAATCCCGGTGTTTGGATTTGTATGAAAAATGCAAAAAAGTGATAGATGACTTGGACGCCGTCCACTTTGTCAAAAGCGATTTTCCTGAAATGATTATAGGAACGTAAGTCTCTATCTAGAATGTTCTCCTGTACTCTGTAAAGAATCCTGTAATCTCCAGAACGCATACTCAAAAATAATGGCCTTAAGCTCATTAAAAGAATAGCTATCTAAACGCAGCTTTAATTTTTCTATAAGATCTTTTAAATAAAGCTTTTCCATCTTTTTAAAATTCTAATATCAGATCATACGCACTTTGAATTTTTTCAGTGATACATCTACAATTCATGCAATCCCATCAAGATACTGAAATTTATTTGGATCCAAAGATTTCTCATCCTTATATGTTCAAAATAATAACCAAAAATACTTGACAAACACATATCTATTACTTATTATACAAGCGCATGGTATTGAAGCTTATCTATTTTAATGGGAGCCAAAATGATTCCAGAATGGCTTAAAAAAAGACATAAAATATTATGGGATTCTTTCCAAAGCACATCTTTCCGCTTCGAAGAAGCCACCAAAATTCTCTCCACTAAAATACATGATGATGAAAAACAGATCAATGTCATTCTCTCGGAGCTTCGAAAAAAGGGCTGGCTTAAAGTATCTTTTGACCTTGATGATGCAAGAAAACGCATTTACAAATTAAAAAGCACAGATGATATCATGACCGAAACATTTGCGCTTGAAAAGAACAAACTAACCAGAGGTGAACTAGAATCTCTTCTTAAAGGCGCCGCAGACCTCATTCGCACACGCGTCGACTACACATTCATCCTTGTCCTTCTTTTCTATAAGCGCATAAGTGACAAATGGGTGCTCGAGTATGATCAAGCATACAAGGAAGCCCTCGAAGATGGATTAAGTGAGAAAGAAGCACAAAAAGAAGCGGCAAACGCCATATATCATGATTTCGATATCTCCGAAGATCTGCACTGGGAAAACATCCGTAAAGAACCGGCAAGGCTGCCGGAAAACTTCTCCAGGGCATTAAAAATACTGGCCGAAAAAAATCCCGAGCTAAAGGATGTCTTCGACAACACAGACTTTGTTCAATTTACTTCAAACAGGGAGAATTCGGAGATCCTGCGCCAGTTGGTAGAACTCTTCAGCGCCCGCTCCCTCCAGCATGTCTCTCCTGATATTCTCGGTGATGCCTATGAATGGATTCTCCGTTATTTTGCTCCTCAGAAAGCCAAGGAAGGGGAGGTCTTCACGCCCAGAGAAGTCATCAAACTTATTGTCAATATTTTGAATCCGGAACCTGGAGACAGCGTATATGACCCAGCCTGCGGCTCTGGAGGCATGCTTATTTCCGCCTATCAACATGTAAAAAATCAGGGCGGCAGGGAAGAAGCTGAAAGGCTTTTCCTCTTTGGGCAAGAAGCCAATCACAAGACTCTAGCTCTTTCCAAGATGAATCTCTACATTCATGACATACGGAATGCTCAGATGGCCTATGGAGACACTCTCTATTATCCAAAGTTCAAGGAAGACAAAAGTTTCCGTCGGTTTGATGTTGTTATCGCCAATCCTCCATGGAACCAGGACGGCTATGATGAAACTTCACTAAAAAAAGGAGAATTCTGGAGAGAACGCTTCAGGTTTGGTTTTACACCCAGGCAATCAGCAGACTGGGCCTGGATCGAACACATGCTGGCTTCCACTAACCCCCAAACGGGCAGAATAGGAGTCGTTATCGATAACGGATGCCTCTTTCGCGGCGGCAAAGAGAAATCGATCCGTAAGGCTGTAGTTGACGATGATTTAATAGAAGCCGTAATCCTACTTCCTGAAAAACTTTTCTACAACACCGGGGCTCCCGGAGCGATAATGATCTTAAACAGAAACAAATCCCAGGATCGAAAGAAAAAGATCTTATTTATAAACGCCAGTCAAGAATTCCAAAAGCATCCCGAGGTACGCAAACTCAATCAACTCAGCGAGAATCATATTGATAAGGTAGTGGAGACTCTCTCTTCCTTCAATGAACATGAAGGTTTTTCACGCAGAGTGGAAAAAGATGAAATTATGGAAAACGACTACAGCCTTAATGTCACTCTATATGTTTTTCCCGAGGAGGAAATCGAAGAGATTGATGTCGACAAAGAGTGGAAAGATCTCAAGCAATTAGAGAGAGAATTAGCCGAAGTAGATAAAAAAATAGAAGGATACCTGGCTGAACTCAGAGAGGACAACTGATGTTCAAGCCCAATTTTCGTTACACGAACACCATTGTGAAAAACCTAACACACATCGCTGGAGCACAGGCTGTTATTGCAATCGCTCCTCTCATCCCCAAATGGCAGGTTTCCCTTCGTCGAGAAGCTCTTATTCAGAGCGCTCACTCTTCTACGGCCATTGAAGGGAATCCCTTGACTCTTGAAGATGTTAGTGAGCTGGCTGCTGGCCGTGAAATCATGGTCAACCGGAAAGATAAACAGGAAGTCCTCAATTACCTTGAAGCTCTTGAAAGAATTCCGGAGTTTGCAGAAAAAAGTCCTTTAAAAAAATCAGACTTGTTAAAAATCCATATGCTCGTTGTCAAAGATACTCTAGATCATGCTGATGATGAGGGCACCTATAGAAACCGTCAAGTTGTTGTTAGAAATCTGGGCACAAGCCAGATCACGTTTAGACCGCCGGAAACCGAAGATGTGCCCCGTCTTGTCGATGACTTTCTCAAATGGTTTAAATCCTCCGAGGCTGTTGAGCTTGATCCTGTTCTCCATGCAGGAATTACTCATTATGAGATAGCCAGAACTCATCCCTTTATCGATGGAAATGGCCGGACTGCAAGAATAATGGCATCTTTAGTCTTTTATATCCGGGGGTTTGATGTTAAACGTTTTTTTGCTCTTGACGACTATTACGATAATGATCGCAAGCCCTATTACGATGCACTGAAAACAGTTGACCCAAAAACTTGCGACACGACAGCTTGGCTGGAGTATTTCTCTGGGGGCATTGCCGTAAGTGTCGAGGCCATAAGGAAAAGAGTTATTGGCTTGAGCAAAGACATTAAGATCCTCAAACAAAAAGGCCAGATTGCCTTAACCGATAGACAGATGAGAATTGTGGAACGAATCATTAGTAAAGGTTCTATCACCAATCGCGAGGCTAGAGCACTACTTGGACTCTCTGATGAAGGCATCCGGAAAGAGATAACAATATTAATAGAATTAGGAGTTTTGAGCAAAGTAGGGAAGGGGAGATCAACACATTATGTTTTATCTTGATACTTGGCGATTAAGTTGGCGATTAGTTGGTGATTACAATGCCTCAGTTACTAAGTGATGCAGGAATCGAGGAAAATTGAAAAAAAGTAACCATTCCAAAGACATTGTTTTTTTCTTAGGTGCTGGTTTTTCTAAAAAATCCGGATTGCCCATAATGAAAGAATTCGGCAGTGCATCTAAAAAAGCATTAGAAAATCTAACTAGACATATGGATCCAAATAATTATAGGAATGCTGCTCGAGTGCTTATTTCTGCTGGAAAAGTTTATGAACAATTTAAGGAATATTGCAAAAAAGCGAGTAATCTTAGTAAGGTCATTGAAAAAGAGTTTGAAAATATGGAGACGATCTTTTGTATTGCAGAAATATTAAAGGAAGCACAACAAGGCTCCGTAAAACTCAATAACGCTCTGTTTTCTGTTGATAGTTTAATGGAAAACATGCAACTCTGGCTTTGGAAAATGTACCAGCAATTACGTCCCTTAAGTGATGATGCTGATAGAAATGATATGGGAAAACCGTATCGATGGCTTATTGATTTGATTAATGAATTAAATATTGTTGATAGGTTGACTGTATTATCAACTAATTATGATCTCGTTTTCGAATATTTTGCTTGGGAAAAAGAGATTCCTTGTAAATACCCAGTTCAATCACACTCTAAAATTAATAAAATAATAAAAATCGAAGCTGGATCTCAAACTGAATCCTATTTGAGTTGGAAAGACAACACTCAATTTCCCTTAGTATGTAAGCTACATGGTAGCATAAATTATTTTATGTCTCAACGTGTAGAAAACAAAGATAACCTCTATATAGTCAATGACTTGGCCTATCAAGATGATCTCATTGGAGAATCATTTATTCCTTCTAAGCGTCCAGCAATTCTTGCTGTTGATGCTATATGGAGTATTCGGAATAAATATGATCCAACTTTAACTCCTGCTATTGTTCCTCCCACATATGCAAAACTAAACAGATATCCTTGGTTAGCCGACATATGGAAAAAAGCCTTTGAAGCTATTTCGACAGCAAGGCTGATTGTATTCATTGGATATAGTATGCCTCCAAGTGATGGATTTATGCTTGCTATGCTTAATGGTGCTCTGGCGTCAAGAAAAATAGATGGCCCCTTAATCATAATGATCATTGATAAATGTGAGTGCACGATAAAAAGATATTTTGAATTTTTTAAAGAAATTAGGAGTGAAAATGTTTTCAAATGGAAATTCGATGAAATAAAAAACACTAAATTTGCTGAAGTTTTAGAGAAGAATTTACTTACAATATAAGCCGATTTATAAGTGGAAGTATTGAAAACCAAAAAATTAAGGAAGAAATAGCATTAATTTCAAAGGGTAGAGAGGAAGCCTTTAAAAAAAGATAAAATACTATGAAGAATCAGAATAACTGGCCTCAAGTAAAGCTGAAAAATATTGCATTAAGAATAATTGGTGGAGGAACTCCGTCTACATCAAAAGCTGAATACTGGAATGGAGAAATTGCATGGACAACTAGTGCTCACCTTACCGGACGTGAAATTCAAACAGGGCAGAAATATATTACAAAAAAAGGCCTATTAGAAAGTTCAACATGCATTGTCCCGAAACAGAATATTTTAATTGCAACTAGAGTAGGGATTGGAAAAGTAGCTATTAACAAAATTGATATCGCTATAAGTCAAGATTTAACTGGCATATTAATCGATAAAAAAATCGTAATGTCAGAATATCTATATTGGGCTCTAACTAGGAAAAAGAATAAATTAAAAGCGTTAGCACAGGGTAGCACGATTAAAGGAATATTGAGAAAAGATGTTGCCAAGATCCAAATCCCTCTCCCACCACTCCCCGAACAGAAAAAAATTGCAGAGATTTTAACGACTGTGGATTTGGCGATTAAAAAATCAAATGATGCAATAAAAAAAATCAATGAACTAAGAAAGGGGCTCGCATCAAAACTATTTTCTCAAGGCATTGGACACCAAAAATTCAAAAAAACGATACTAGGGAAAATTCCTTATGAATGGGAAATTCAAAAACTAGATAGCTTATTAGAGCTTTGTCAGTATGGGTTATCAATAAAAATGGAATCATCAGGAGAATTTCCCATCATTAAAATGAACAGTATAAAAAATGGACGTGTAATTCATGAAAATCTTAGATATGTGAATCTAAATAGAACAGAATTTCAGAAATATAAACTGAAGAAGGGAGATATTTTATTCAACAGAACCAACAGTTATGAATTAGTAGGAAGAACAGGTGTTTTCACACTCGAAGGAGACTATGTTTTTGCATCTTATCTAATTAGGTTGAGAGTAATAGATAAACAAATTTCTTCTTATTTTCTTGCTCTATATCTCATTTTCAAAAACAACCAACTCAGGCAAATGGCAACAAGAGCTGTTCATCAAGCAAATATTAATGCTACAAACCTAAAAGGATTCTCTGTTTTAGTGCCATCACTCAAAGAACAAAAGGAAATAACAGAGATATTCAATTCAATTGATAAAAAAATGGAGCTTCTTCAGGCAAAAAAAGAAAAACTTTCAAACATAAAAAAAGGCCTTATGAATGACCTCCTGACAGGACAAAAAAGAGTGAGGCTGGAGTCCTAAAATGAAATTCACAGAAAAGAGACTCGTCGAAGATTACATAATTGAAAAACTCGATGATAACGGATGGAGGTTCATCCCAGCAGAGGATCTTGAGAGAGATGGCCTTGAAGAACCTTTGCTTCTAGCCAATCTCGTCAGGTCTATTGAAAAATTAAACAAAGGTCTCGGTATCACTGAGGAAGAAATAAAAGCAGTCCTCAATGAATTGAAATTTACAGCATCAGGCATCGAAGGAGCAAAGAAAATCCTGAACTTTTATAAATTTGGAGTCCCTGTTAAATTTGAAAAAGATAAGGTTGTCAAATTTGTCCAATTATTTGATCACTCAGATTTTTCTAAAAACGAATACATCATATCCCGTCAGATCCATTTTCAAGGAAGAGAACGCATTATTCCTGACATCATCCTCTTTATGAACGGGATTCCTCTGGTCAATATTGAATGCAAGAATCCGGCAAGCATTGGGGAAAGCTGGATCAATGCCTACGAACAAATCAAAGATTACGAGAAAATCGTAACGGAGCTCTATAAATATATCCAATTTGGTGTTGCCGCCGAAGCTATAGCCCGATATTTCCCAATCGTACCCTGGGCAGATGATGTCAGAACATCTGAATGGCGGACTCCAGAGCTAGACTCCATCGACTCCGTTCTCGACATGCTAAATCCTACCAATTTTACCAATATCCTCCGGGATTTTTTCTTTTTAAGGGTGGAGATGGGAAGCGCTACTAAAGTGATTACTAGGTATATGCAGTACCGGGCTGCAAATAAAATGATTGACCGTGTCATCCGGAACCTTTCCGGAAAAGAAGACAAAAACAAAGGATTGATCTGGCACTGGCAGGGGAGTGGGAAAACTCTGACCATGATCTTTGCCGCCCACAAGCTGTACTTTGAAGAATCCCTGGAAAATCCTTCTGTTTTTTTTATTGTTGACAGAGTCGAGCTTGAAGGGCAGCTTTATGAGGAATTCAACGCGCTTGAGATCGTTAAACCTGAAATTATCGGTTCAATCCCAGCTCTAAAGAGGATTCTCAAGTATGATGATTACAGAGGAAAAAGGGGACTGTTCATTTTGCTTATTCACAAGTTCCGGCCCGAGGAGATTCTAGCCGTTCAAAATGAACTCGAGGAGGTCTCTCGATCCAAAGAGACTATCATGACAAGACGAAATATCATTGCTTTTGTTGATGAGGGCCATAGGACGCAGTACGGCCTCCTGGCTGCTCAGATGAAGGCCGTTTTTAAAAATGCATTCTTTTTTGCCATGACAGGAACCCCTATCGCCAAAAAAGGAAGAGACACTTACTCAGAATTCAGTTATCCACCAAAAGAAGATTATCTGGACCGTTACTTCATTACCGACTCTATTAAAGATAAGTTCACTGTGCGAATCGCTTATCAGCCCCGTTTAGAAAAAGACGTGCACCTTAAAAAAGAACTTCTGAATGATTTTTTAAGCTCAGAGTTTGAGGAAATCCCAAATAAATACCAGGAGTATGTAAAAAAGGAAGTCCGGAAGAGACTGAATGCTGTAAACCTCTTTCTTGAAGATCCCAAGAGAATCGCAATGATCGCAGCAGATATTGCGCAGCATTTCCAGGAAAATCTTGACGGGAGATTTAAAGCTTTAGTTGTCGCTGGGAGTCAGGAAGCGTGCGCTATCTATAAAATGGAGATCGACCGTCATCTTCCTTCAAATTATTCCGATGTGGTTCTGGCCTATCAGAAGAAAGATAGAAGACGCAGGGAACACCTCGAACATTATGTGGCAGAGGCGAGAGCCAGATACGGACTTAGGGATTTTCAAGATATTCGCAAGGATTTTATAGATAAATACAAGGAGGAGGAGTATCCAAAAATCCTGATTGTAACCGACATGCTGCTTACTGGCTTTGATGTCCCTGCACTCCAAACCATGTATCTGGATAAACCTTTAAAAGAACATCGGCTCCTCCAGGCAGTTGCCCGAACAAACAGGCCCTACAAGGGAATTAAAGAAGCGGGGATGATCATCGACTATGTGGGTATCCTAAAAGAGTTCAAAAGAGCTTTGGCCATGTACAGCAGGGATGATATTCAAGGGGCCATTCTTGATATTAAGGCTTTGGAAGAAGAGTTTTTACAGAAACTAAAGGATACCTTAGTGATATTCCTGGAGGTTCCGCAGGATTTCAACCGGAATTCCCTCTATAAAGCGTTCGAGGTGATCACTTCGGATAAACAAGTAGAGGAGACGTTTCACAGCAATTATAAAGCAATGCGAAAGCTTTTCGAACTGCTTGGATCTGCAGAGGTCAAACTCGAATTTCTAACTCAGTATAAATGGTTGAGTGCCGTATATACCTACTACCAGAAATTAGCCCGTCAAAGCTCAGTCGAAGATAATCTTGTACGTAAATATTTGAGAAAAACGATTCAATTCGCACATCAATCCACCGAAATAAAAGAGCTGGAAAAAGATCTTCCAGTCTTTGTATTCGATGAGTTTTACCTGGAAAAACTGGAAAAGAAAGTTAAATCCAGGGAGGAAAAGGCGGCGAATATCCTATTTACTTTAAACCGGTTTGTCTTAGTGGATAGACATAAAAATCCCGTGTTTGAATCCATCGCAGACAAGGTAGAAAGACTCCTCAAGCTATGGAAAGAGAAAAAAAAGAATTACGAATTGATTTTTACAGAGGGAACCGAAGCAATCCGCGATATGCATAAAATGCTGGCCCGGCAGAAAGCCCTCAATTTCTCGGATATGGAATATGCCGTTCTGATCGAGCTCGAAAAGAAAGTTCCAGAGGCTAAAGAGCTGGTGAATCAAATCAAAGATTTTTCTTTAAAAATCAGTCCTTCTCTCTTTAGTGGATGGATTCACCAGGTGACGGCAAAGAAAGAGGTTGAGAGGGAAGTGAGGCGGTTTGTTAGAGGGCTTAAATCCCAGTACAAATTGAGTTTTGAGGAGATGAATAAACTTCACAATACACTTGTGGAATGTATTAAAAACTATGGAACTTAAGGACATCCCTCACAAAACATCATTCCGGGATATTCGGTATCCAAGGCTGGAGTTTCGGACAGGGGAGTTGGTTTTGGTTCTTCCTAAAGGGGAAGATCCAGAAGAAATTCTTAGAAGACATAAAAAATGGGTTGCGGATAAAATCAAGCGAATTGAAGAGTGCCGGGTAGCTGCAAAAACTAAGGACCTGATTCAAAGAGATGATCAAGATTTTCAAGGCCTTATTCTTCAATACATTGTTAAAATATCTCAAGAAAATAAAGTGAAGATTAATAGAGTAATTTTTCGTACGCTCAAAACAAAATGGGCCAGTATAAGCCCTAAAAAGAATCTGACATTCAATACCATGATGAGTTTCCTCCCGGATCATTTGATTGAATATATCGTCTTTCACGAAATTGCCCACTTGAAGCACAAACACCATAACGCTGATTTCTGGAAAATGATTTCAGGAAGATTTAAGAATTATCAGGATATGGAAGAAGATCTCTTCATTTACTGGTTTAAGCTGACAAGTTCGGAAAAATAAAAAAGATGAAAAACTTGACTTTTGCAATCATTCATTCCTTAAACACAAGGAGAAAGTAGGGGATAGGCGGTTTTATTCAGTTTTATGTCCTTAGAAGCCAATTTGAGGGCAAATATGGTGATTTAAGATCTATTATCGCACTTGTATTTAGCTTATTTCAGTTAGTATGAGCAGATTGCTCGGTCTGTCCTCATCTTTGTAATCTTTGTAATTATGTTATTCCCTGTTGACTTGAGACAACTTGTTTAATATGGTTATGTATCCGAGTTATCATTATAAAAGGGGGTAACAGATGCATTTAATTGAAGTTTTGAATCTTGTAAATCAAATTGAAAAAAGTGCGTTCCTAAAAATCCTAGATGGATTTTCCAGTGAAGATAGAAAGCACAAACTAAAAATTGATCAAATACTTGCTGAGGGAGATGGCCAATTAAAAAAAGTGGACGATGAAAATATCGTAAATCTCTTCGAGTTATTAATTCCTCAATACACAAGTCATTTAAGAGAAAAAATCAGGTTTAGCGATTATCAGCTTGATATATTGGTCGATATTTTAATCCGTGATGGCAATTCAATTATGTCAAGAGATTGGCTCTTGAAACTCTACACCAAAGAAATTGCGAAACTCGAATCTAATATTAAAAATTTTTCTAATCAACTTGTTTATGAGAATAGCCAAATAGATGAGCTAAGAAGAAGAGATTACATCATCTATCAAAATTGTGTAAGGACAGGCTATGAAAACGATAGCCTTCAAAACAGAGAAAAACATCTTTCTTGGGAAGAGAAATCAATTCTTCATACCTTGTCCAACAATCTTGATCTTTCAAATGAGGAAATCAGGTGGATAACTCATACAATAATTCCATTACAAAAGCATGAAATTGATGGATTGCTAAATGAACTAAAAGAAAAAGGAATTATATTTTATAACAGAAGAACTTTTAATATTTATGTTCCAGATGAAATTATATGGATCCTTCGTGAAATCAATGGGATTGAGCTTCCTAATAAATACCTGCGGCGGATTCTCAAAAATCTATCGGACCCAGAAATAAACCTAATCTCAAAAAGGCATAATATCGATCGAAAATTAAACCGACCACAAAAGATAAAATCTATTATTAATCACGGAATTAATGCCACAAATCTTTTAACTGAAATAATTCACAAACCTGGCACAAGCAAAATCGAAAAAGCTGCACGGCTTCAAAACCTTATGGAAAAAGGCCTTGAGGTGAAAACAAACAAATTTGGCCGATCTTTGGAAGAAAAATCTAGTAATTTTATCAATTATTTTAATGAATTAGAGAAGGATCAAACAACTAGTCTTTCCCGTGATGGTTTTAATACTCTCCTAACAAACTTAAAAAAAACATTTCCCAGGCTTAACAAACAAATAAGGGATGAATTTGAGTTGCAGGATGAAGATGTCATGTTATCAGAAATACTGAAAAAATACAGCATACAGCCAAGAGATGTTCTTTATCTTCTTACCAAGACTGAATTGCATAACTTTTGCAAAACCTTTCAAATAAATAGTAGAGGAAATCTGGTTTCCAATATTATAAAAAATTATAGAGATATCGAAGATTTGTTCATTGAAAATTTTGATTCCGTTGGACGGAGGGACTTAAAGTCCCTTACTGAAAAAGGCCTCAATATAAAAGAAAGTGAGCTTGGAATAGTGTTCGAGGATATAACCAAAAAAATCTTCACAAAACTTGGTTTTAATGTTGATGAAAAACTTCGTAAATCTATAAATACGGCCCGCCAAAAAATTGACATTCTCTTAAATCTTGGAAATAAGAACGTCATAATTTTAGAATGTAAAACCAAAAAAGATAAATACTTCAATCAGTACACATCCGTTTCTCGTCAACTCAAATCTTATGAGAAACTCTGTGAGAATAGCGGTTATTTGATATCTAAAATACTACTTGTTGCCCATGATTTTTCAGATGAATTCATCAGTGAATGCGAATATGATTATGAATTGAATTTGTCTCTTATTACATCTCGAGGCTTAGTTAAAATATTGGATGTTTTCAAAGAATCTCAACTTGAAGAATTTCCAGTCAAACTTCTTATGAAAGATGGATTACTCAACGAAGACAGAATTGTTAAAGTCCTGCTTAGATAGACTCGTTCTAAATGGAACGATAATAGTTGGGAAATATTTCAGTTTTGAGAATGTTTCCAAACTGTATTATTTAAACTTTTATTAGGGAAAATAAAAAAATCTTATAGAATGAAATTTATTTATATAGATGAGAGTGGTACGGGTGATGAACCGATAGGAGTGATGGCTGGAGTTTGTGTAGATTCACATCGAATGAGACTAACAAAAGAACATTGGAGCTCTCTACTATCAGATTTAAGTAAAATAATTGGCAGGGATATTGAAGAGATTCACACAAGGGATCTCTATTCCGGGAATAGTCCTTGGAGAAATCTCGATGGCAACCAAAGATCTTTGATTATTTCTACAATATTTGATTGGCTACAAAATAGAGGGCATTCTATAATCTACACAGTTGTAAATAAAACTCGATTTAACGAATTATTTCAAGAAGAGCCTTTTAGCTCTGACGTTTCTACCTTATGGAGATTCATGGCATTACATTTAACTTTATCAATTCAAAGATGTTTTCAAGGATCTCCAAGAAACACTAACAATAGAACTATAAATCCAAGTGGAATGTGTGTGCTTATTTTTGATAAAAAAATCAGAGAGGAGAAAAGATTTACTGATCTGATACTAAATGCTCCGGATTGGACAGATAGCTATTATGACAAGAAACTCAATCAAAAAAAATTCAGTCAAATTGTGGATGTTCCTCACTTTGTAGATTCAAGAGATGTAGGTTTGATACAGCTTGCAGATTTTGTATGTTTTTTTTTAAGAAGGCATGTCGAGTTAGAAATGAACTTTCGAACGCCAGCTTATAGTGATGAAATAGAAAAAGTAAGCAATTGGATAAACATTATTTTTAGTCGTGCAATTTCAAAAAGTCATATATATTTAGCAAGAAATAGATGTGATTGTGCGAATTTCTTTTTTACATTTGCACCTGAAATAATTCGAAGCTAATGTATTTTTAAGAATTACATACAAGTACATCGATGCGTTCTTACATATCTATTTACATAAACTTCCGCTAAACGAGAATCCAGCTACAAATCCTGAGGATTTAGTAATGTATGAATGCGCTATTATTTGAATAGGTTTCATTCCTTAACACGCGGTTTTATTCAGTTTTATGTCCTTAGAAGCCCAATTTGAGGGCGAATATAAGGTTTTAAGAGCTATTGTCGCACTTGTATTTAGCTTATTTCATTTAGTATGAGCAAGATTGCTTGGTCTGACCCCATTAAGAATTTACGGCAGTGCCGGTGATGCGTCTCATTCTGATAGACGTGCGAAGAGGAGAGAAATTCTCATGAGAGCAAAAAGGATAGACATGTTGATTGCAATATGACAAGGATATTGATACTTTATTACTGCATATAAGCATATTCTTAGAGGATTTCACAATAAGACGATATTACAGCGGTATTTTTTCAAGATATTGCATGCAATATAGTAATTATCAGCCTGTTATGGAGAATAGGAGGACATATCGACCATGTTAAAGCACAATCCATTAGATTTCGCGACTGCATTGAGTTCGAAATTGGCTAGTAGGTCACGTCATGTGTGCGCGTTCCTTGGCGCAGGATGTGCACAAGCATGCGGCCTTCCAGGGGTGAAGCAACTACAGCAAAAGGTGGTATCATCTTTGGGGGATGGAGACCAAAAGGCATTTCAGTGTCAACTAAAGGAGTGCAACCTCGAAGGAGCGCTGACTCGCATCCGTCGCATTGCAGCCTTGGTCAGTGACGAGGAAGAATTTGATGGCCTGACAAACGAGAAAGCCATGACTTTGGATGCAGCCGTGTGCAAAGCCATCGTCAATGCGCTCGACATCCAAAACGCCAACCTCAAACCCTTTTATAATTTTGCAGCCTGGGCTGGACGCGTGGACTACAATCTCCCGATCGAACTCTTTACAGTAAATTACGATTTGTTATTAGAAACCACTCTTGACAGCTTGGGAGTGCCTTACTTCGATGGATTCGTCGGCACCATTCGAGCTAGATTCCACACGGAGCTTGTCGAAAGCAGGGCTGGATCTGATCGTGAATGGATGCCAGCCTTTTTTGTGCGACTTTGGAAACTGCATGGCTCTGTGAATTGGGCCTGGGAGAAGGATCGGACAATCACTCGGCTGGGACAACAAATCTCCAAAGGTGATGCCGCTGCCATCTTTCCTTCCGACACTAAGTACGAGGAATCCCGGCGGGTTCCGTTCGTGGTATTGCAGGATCGCTTTCGGCGGGCGTTACACGAGCCAGAAACACTTATCTTGATTTCAGGGTACTCCTTCAGCGACTCGCATCTGAACGACATGATCTTCGATGCAGCTTCCCGTTGCCCACGCTCAGAATTCCAAGTCTTCTGTTACTCGGATATTCCGGAAGTATTAGCCGAACGAGCCATGATCACGCCCAATTTGCAGGTTACCAGTGGCCGCGAGGCAATCCTCGGCGGTGTGCGGGGCGAATGGAAATCCCCTGAAGACCCGCCGCCCGGCCTTTGGGTTGACGACCAATTCATTCTTCGGGACTTCACACACTTGTCTGCCTACCTCGCTCGAAGTGTTCCCCAGGAACCGGAGAGTGAAACGCTCATGCGCGAATTTCTCGAGAAGGCCAGCACGAAAAGCGTGGTCGAAGAAGGCACGAGAGACGATGCCTGAGCGAGATCCGACCTGCATAGGTAGAGTACGCCATGTCCTTGGCGCAACCATAACCGTAGCTCTCGATTCTGACTTGGCGGGAGTTGCTCCCATCTACCGTGGACGACTACAGCCAGTCGGCCAAATCGGTTCACTCGTGCGCATTCCGCAAGGACTCGTTGACCTCATCGCTACCGTGAATCTCGTTGGCATTGCTGAATTGGCCGGATCTCTCGCACCAACCGATGTCGTTCAATCTGACGAGCGCTGGCTCCAAGTTCAATTGTTAGGCGAGATTGATCGTGCAACGGGTCGCTTCCAGCGGGGAGTAGGGTCGTACCCTGGGTTGGATGACGCCGTGCATTTCGCTACGCCTGATGAACTCAGGTCGGTTTTCCCGCCACCCGACGACGAACACATACGCTTAGGGTGCTTGGCTGCTGCCGAGGAAGTACCTGTTTCCTTGGATGCTTCGCGCCTCGTTGTCCGACATTCCGCAGTCGTAGGATCCACGGGTTCTGGGAAAACAAGTGCAGTCGCTTCGTTAATGCAGGCTTTCGTGAACGGGGGATGGCAGGCGGCCAATATAGTCGTTATCGATCCGCATGGAGAATACGCGCCTGCCCTGAAGCATAATGCCTCAGTGCGAAGCGTTCTCGCCGTCGGAGACAATCGACTCCGTGTTCCTTACTGGGCGTTACCTGCCTCGGATATAGTGCGTATCTTCGCGGGTGCCCCTGGGGGCTCCACATTCGCCAATCGTTTCACGGAACTCGTGGTCGAGGCTCGGCGTAAATTCGTTGATGATGCGGATTGGCTGACGCTAGATCCTACTACTGTCACTGCCGACACACCGATACCCTTCGACCTCCGTCCCATCTGGCACATGCTAGACTCGGAGAATCGGGAAACCCGTACGAATAAGGGTGACCCGAACACGGCCAGGCAGACGGATCCGGGCGATCCGGCCACTCTGTGTGCAGCGCAGTTTGAGCCGTACGGCCCCGCAGGCCAGGAACCGCACAAAGGTCCCATGTACGGCGTCCATGGAACAACCCCGGACCTTCTCCGTCTGGGCCTTCTCGACCCGCAATTGCGTTTCTTCCAGGAACCAGTTGGCGATCCGAAGGGACAAGATCCCCTCGTTGAGGTTATGCAGGAGTGGCTTGGCAAAAAGAAGCCCGTCTCAGTCCTTGATTTCAGCGGTGTTCCGGCTGAAGCCGCTGACGTCGCTATCGGTGTCGTGCTCAATCTCCTCTTCGAGGTTTCGCTGCGCGGCAAACCGGGCGAACCAGGGATTGGTCGGCCCAGCCCAGTTCTTGTAGTGTTGGAAGAAGCCCACCGGTATCTCGGTGAAGGCGCTAGCACACTGACGCGCAATTCTGCCAACCGAATAGCGCGGGAGGGTCGCAAGTACGGGATTGGACTCTTGCTGGTTACTCAGCGTCCGACGGAGCTCCCCAAGACGGCGTTAGCCCAGTGTGGTACTATTATCGCGCTTCGCCTGTCGAATTCCGAAGATCAAGGCACCATCAAATCAGCACTTCCGGATGCGGTTGCCGGGTTAGCTGCCGTGCTTCCCTCACTTCGCACACACGAGGCAATCATCAGTGGTGAGGCTGTGATCCTTCCTGCGCGCACATGCCTTGATAATCCAAATCCCTGGCCACAAGCCGAGGATCCGTCACTGAAACCATGGCGTCAGGAGCCGCGATTGCCCGATGTTGGACCTGCCTTGGCATTATGGCGTGGTACCTATGAGGAAGAGAACAATGATTGAATGGCTTCCTGTTAGCAGTTCAAGTCGAATCGTCGCTGAGGCATACGATCCAGAAACCGAGAAAATCTACGTCCGGTTTCCAAACGGTGTAGAGTGGTGGTACGCGGCTTGTCCTCCTAATGTCTGGAAGGAATTTACCGCACCAGGTCAGTCGCGAGGCCAATACATTAACAGCACACTAAATCATAAGCCGAATGGTCGTTATGCAGGCTAACAAACGCTGTACATGACCGCTATTCCTCTGCGCTTCATATGGGAGTGACGAAATGACGGCGGTGCCGGAAACGCATCTCATCACATAGACGGATGAGGGGGAGAAATATTCTCATTTTAGAGGAGATGAAAGTCAAGCTCCAATTGACAAAATGAATCTCTAACTGATCTTTAACAGTGATAAAATTGATCTTTTTTAATTTCAACAACTTAGAGACCACAAAAAAGCTCTTGGCACTACACTCTTTTCTTTTTAAGTTAAAATTCATAGCTCACGTATTGTTGGAGGCAAAGCAACTCCGGCAGCCTGAAACACCTTGCCGCATGTGCCTTCGCATTGGCTGCGTATGGCCAGACGCTTGGAGTTCTCTTCAATAACGGTTTCTTGAAGGGCTTTGAGATCCTGCTTGATATCCGCCCATTCGAAGTTCAAACCAGCAGCCTCAAGCCGCCGGTTGAGTTCTTTTCTCAGTACTAGAGCTAAAAAACTACAAAAT
>SDBU01003713.1_pt1 | contig 19260 bp, 16 predicted proteins | sample 2277071 | NCBI WGS metagenome assembly SDBU01 (sample SAMN10397929, study PRJNA504765) | marine sediment metagenome | isolation source: marine sediment core GS08_GC12, 126 cmbsf | place: Arctic Ocean: Gakkel Ridge, Loki's castle | collected 2008 | reverse complement strand
CCGGAAGGGCTGGTCCTCTGATGTGCCGGTGTTATTATCGCTTCCGGTGGTGGCAACGTAATAATAATTTGTGCCGATTGGCGGATTGTCATTTCTCGTACTTGTAGTTGCGGTAGCAGGATTGGTACCTAAAACAGTGTCGTCATCATAGAATGTAACCCGGACTTCATAATCTGTGTTTGGTGTAAGCCACAATATGCTCCCCCTGTACTCGCTAGTTGCATAGTTTGATTGTTGTCTGCCATCATACATTTGGGGAGCCGTCTTCCAGATGCCACCCAACTCCCGGTATTCCAGGATGGCACTGTTGTCTTGGTTATCATCGCCAGTGAAGTTAGCGCTAACACCAATACATTCAATTGTGGGGGTCAGAGTGATGGGACCCACCGTGGTTTCATCACCATAGGCAGCAATAGCTGGGGAAGATGTGCCTGACGCTGCTAATAGAAGCAAAATCAGGTAGACCCCGACAATACGGTTCAAGCTTACAGTACGGTGCATGTTTCAATCCTGTGAAAAAATAATAATCCTTGGTCATTAATAGAGATCAGATAGTCTTTTGGTTTGGCCTCTTGACAAAGCAAGTAGACCCGATTGGTTTACCTGCTTAATATTATACACTACTAGATACTACTCAGTCAGGTTGTCCATAGTCCATTTTGTTTAAATTTGGCTAGGACTTTTGTCACAGTATTAGCTTGGTAGGCAACCGCCCCGGCGGCGGTTAAGAGGGCTGACACTGGTTGCCCCATCTCGGTAAGAAATCTTGGCCTGCCCCCCATAACTTGCTGAGCGGCTAAATATCCATCCTCCTCGCTCTGCCTTCAGAGCGGACGGGATAAAAGAGCGCTTCTTCTCCCTCGCCCATTCTCTAATTCAAGGTCTGCGTGGGTCTCTTTCGGGGTTTTTGGTTGCCATCACCTCATTCCTTCTGTACCTCTAGCAGCACCCACGGGCTCCAGCAGACCAGCTTGCCCAGTCGCATGATACTTTCCAAGGTTGCGAAGAAACCAACTAAGGGAGTGTCTGAATCACGCTTAAGAGGTAACCAGTTCAGACCTATGGAGTTGCGGATGGCGAGCCCGCATTTCCTCAGACGTTGCACGATGTCTTGAACCGAGTCTTGATAATAGTGCTGAGGCCCAAACCGGTAACGGTTCGGCTGGAGACTGGTAATGACACCCTTCCAGGAGTGCCGGTTACTTACCGAAATGATCATGATATCCCCAGGCGTCAGAACACGCTGACACTCAGCACAGAACCAGGTTTGCTCTGCCAGGTGGGGACACTCTATACAAACGACAAAGTCTACAGAAAGGTCTGCCAGAGGGAGGCATTCACTATCTTCCTTCACCAACAGGGGCATTACGTTGTCCGCGCGTCGCGCTTGCAGAGTTCCCAGTTGAGGGTTCACTTCGGTGGCAATCACACTGGAGGCTATGCTGGCAAGCAACGGCTCAAGCCGTCCTGAACCGGCTCCGGCATCGAGCACAATCTTGGGCTTTTCAGGTAAGCTAGCAAGACATTGGGAGATGAAATCCTCTTCGATCTTGGTGATATACTTTCCCATGCGAGTTTGAGCTACGTAATCCCAATAGTACTCCGGCGCTGAACTGCGCTGATTTTTTGTCTTTCGGTCAGCGGACATTCGACTGGCCTCCTTGTTTTGCTCGCATTGCTTGCTCATATAACTGCTCGTACTCGTACACCATACTGTCAAGGTTCACGGGAGTCTCAAAAGCCATCAGCGCCTGCACTGGTGTCCTCCGTCATACTCACCTGGCTCGCAGGAGGTCTTGGGAAAGTGGCCACTCCAAATCAGGCACAACAAAGCCTCTGCCACTTTATCCTATCTCCCCACCGTTGAACAGAATCCCTTGAGACTAGCTCTACGTTTGAGTCTGTAAATATTTTCCCTGATAAATGAATAATCGGCTTAATTGTTCTTATTAATCTTCTCGAGATTTCTATCTTACTTGCCCCCCACCGGTGTTATAGAATGCTATTTCAGACCTTCTGGAATACGATGCGAATACCATGACCGGAATAAATTGCTAATATCTTGTCCAGTAAAAACCTGAATCCCTTAATGTACAAGCTTTGGCCTTTGTAATCACGACACCTCTGCAACCATGGCCTGAGCAGATTAACTTCATCTATAAATCCCTTTATCCCATCTGTAGGGCTATGGCCTAATAGTCTGAACCCATTTTCTTCAAAGTTTTTTATCACTATTTTTGCGTCAAGAACAAATTGGTAAAAATCATCTTCTACTCCGTTGTCTATGGGAAATTCTTCATACAGATTAAATTTTGCTTTTAACATCCTCAATAGTGACATGTACGGGAAAGTTAAAAATAGGTATCCACCCTTAATAAGTACTCTTTGCATCTCTCGTAGAACATCATGATATCCATGCCAACAATGTTCAATTACGCCGAATGACATGTATGCTGTAAAGTAATTGTCTGGGAATGGCAAATTCTTTACGTCTCCGACCCTTACATCAAGTTCGGGGTAAACCGCTTTCACTCGCTGTATAGTTTTTTCGGCGAAATCTACGCCAATAGCTTCATATCCATGAGCGTGCATGCAATATACGAACTTTCCCACACCGCATCCACCCTCCAAGATTCGCCCTCTCTTGTCGGGGATATACTTATGCAACATATTTAAACAGGGTCTATCGTTCTTGCCCTTCTCGACAGCCAGTTTGAAATTGGCTACATCCCAACGGCTGTCCCAGAAATCTGGCGTAGCCATTTCCTCTATATAAATCAGTCTCCGGTTTTGCTTGTCGTACATTCTCATCATTGCTTGGTTATTCTCCCATACACAGCTTCTCTGTAGAGCCGCTCATAATCCTGCACCATGCGGTCAAGATTTCACCGAAGCCTCAAAGCCATCAGCGTCTGTATGATTATCCTGCGGAGCCGTCGGGGCAGAAAGTCCTTGGCTGCATCCATCAAAAGGGAGAGCCCTCTCATTTCCCATAACGCTCCTGGACAGGTCTTTACGGCCCTCAACAAATACAGTAGCCCTGCGCCTTTGCGCCCTCCTCGGGCAGCCACTCTAGAAAAAAGACAATACAAGCCGAAGTAGGCCTTTTTTCGCAAATGGCTATAAAGCGGACCGAGTTCTGCGTCCTCGAACACTGATTCCAGAACGGCCGTGTGGTCATTCTGGACAACTTCTATACCAGATTTAGCCGTTATGCTCTGGGCATGAAACCGGACTTTCGCCAGCGGCTCGGCAAAGTGGCCGACGGCGTACCTCTTTGCTAGGCGGAACCACATGTCCAAGTCCTGGTTTATGCGAAGCCCGGTATCATAGAGCCCCACCTCCTCAAAACAGGAACGGCGAAACAAGGTTGCGGAGAGGTGAACGGCGTCGCAGGAGTCAGGGAAAAGGAGATGGGCAATTTCCTCCCTGCCATCCCGAACAAAGGTGGCTGTGGTACCGCGTGGCCTCCTCAGCCGCAGGGGATGGCCACTCTCGTCTATGGTGTAGAACTGCCCACAGCAGAACCCTGCCTCAGGATGCTGGTCCAGGAATGCTAAGCTTTTTTCGAGCGCATCCTCAAACAGGACATCATCAGAGTCCAGAAAGACTATGTATTCACCCCGGGCAAGCTCAATGCCCCGGTTGCGGGCGCTGGCTGAACCCTGGTTCTCCTGGCGGAAGTACGTCACCGCTGGCGGAAAAGTGCTCGCCACCTCCGGGGTATCGTCGGTGGAGCCGTCATCAATGACGATGACCTCAAAGTCCCGGTAGGTCTGGGCCAGCGCACTTCCCACCGCCTCACTGAGGAAACTGGCCTGGTTGTAGGTGGGGATAACTACACTAACTCTTGGCATAGACTGTCTCTTCCTCTTCTATCTAGTTTCTAGACCACTTTGCTCGCAATCTTCGTATAATGCTGTTAATTAGAAGGAGCGGTAGTCTTCTTAAGGTTGCGCGTAAGCTTAGAGCACAGACAAGCGCATTATTACTTATTATCGTCATGTTACAGCAGTTGCTATTTTCTACCAACCCTCGCAACATTACATTACCATCAATAATATTAGCACTCGCAAACATATAGATGTTTTGCCGGTACCACCATTCCACTCGCTCATCGTTGAAAATTAACTTTCGCACAGGATCGAACATCGCGTAGTCGTACTTTAGAAAGATTTGCTTCCAGTATTCAGGCCACTGTTCATTTAAATGATTTGCTCCACCCTGGTACGGGATTGCCGCCGAGAACAGGATAATTGGTGCCAACTTGACGAGGGATTCTACAAAGCAAATTGCGCAGCTTTGTGGCAAATGTTCAGCAACTTCTAGCGAAACAGCCAGATCGAAAGTGCCCCCGAGACTAAACGGGCGACTAAGATCAACTGGGTAAAAGTCTTCTGCTGGAATGAGTAGTAGTGATCGGTCTATATAGTCTCCATCAAGACCTTTTACATTCTCAACACCGCATTCTTTAAAAACGCGTAACCAGGTTCCTACACCAGATCCAACATCGACTACGCTCTTTGGCTTAACTAAATCCACTATTATTGGAACAATTACCTGTGCTGAGCGTAGTGATTCCTTCATTCGCTTGGAAAACCACTCCGAATCGTACGTCTTTCTGGCAGCCCTCATTCAGACACTCCAATAAGACTTGACAATAATTAGCGTTTTCACCGGAGCCTCAAAGCCATCAGCGCCTGTATGATCATCCTGCGGAGCTGTTGGGGCAGAAAGCTCTTAGGTACCGCCATCAAAAAGGAAATCCCATCCCTTTGAAGGAGCAGCTCCGGGCAGGCCTTTAAGGCCCTCAACAAATACGCGAGGCCTGTCGCCCTGTACCCTCTTCGGGCGGCTTCTTCAGAAAGATAACAATACAAGGCAAAGTAGGCCTTTCTTCGCATATGGCTATGGGGACCGAACTCCGCAGCCTCAAGCGCTCGCTGCACGAAGGCAGTGTGGGAACGCTTGTTAGCCTCAAAGCTACTTTGAGCTGTTATGCTCTGAGGGTTAACCCGGTACTTCGCCACCGGCTCGGCAAGATACCCCACCGCGTATCTCATGGCCAGGCGGAGCCACATATCTACATCCTCACCCATGTGAACGTTCGTGTTGAAAAGGCCCGCCTCTTCAACGCAGGAGCGCCGGGCCAAGACTGCGGAGGGGGCAATATCACCCCGCCAAAGCATGCGTGCTATCTGCTCCCTTCCGTCCCGGATACAGGAGGCTCTGGCACCACGCAACCTGCTCAACCGCATGGGGCGACCCTTCTCATCTATGCTGTACACCTGCCCATAGCAGAACCCTGCCTCAGGGTGCTGGTCCATGAATGCTACACTCTTCTCAAGCGCATTCTCAAGCAGGATGTCGTCAGAGTCAAGGAAGGCAAGGTACTCCCCATTGGCTAGCTCGATACCCCGGTTGCGGGCGGCGGATATGCCCCGGTTCTCCTGGCGGAAATACCTCACCGCTGGCGGAAAGCTGCTCGCCACCTCCGGGGTATTGTCGGTGGAGCCGTCATCAATGACGATGACCTCAAAGTCCCGGTAGGTCTGGGCCAGCGCACTTCCCACCGCCTCACCGAGGAAACTGGCCTGGTTATAGGTGGGGATAACTACACTAACTCTTGGCATGGTTCCACACCTCCATCTCGCGACCTTCTCCCGAGGAGCTCCAGCCAGAGCTTTTGGTAGTCTGCCACCATTCGTTCCTGGTTGAACTGAGAGAGGACTCTGGCCCGACCCTTCTCCCCCATTTGACGGGCCCGTTCCGGGTCATCAAGCAGGGAAAGCACGGCCTGCGCCAATGCCACAGGCTCCCCAGGAGGCACCAGAAACCCATTCTCCCCTGGAATTACCAGCTCCCTGTTTCCGCCAATATCTGTAGCTACTACTGGCTTGCCCAGTGCCATCGCCTCCAGAATGCTGTTGGAACATCCCTCGTGGTCTACCGAGGAGGACACCAAGACATCAAAGAGAGACAGATAGGTGCCCACTTCTACCTGTGCCCCAAAGAAGACTACGTGTGTGGAGATATTCAGTTCCTTCGCCAGGGACTCCAAATGGGGGCGGAGGAGGCCGTCGCCCAGCAGTGCGAAGCGCACTTCCGGCCTGCATTCATGAATGATGCGGGCGCTCTTCAAAAAAGTGAAATGGTCTTTAGCGGAATTAATCCACGCGCTAATGCCCACCACAGCTTCCCCTGGTTTAAGCCCTTTCTCGGCTCGGATTTTGGCGGCCTGGGCAGGGTCCACCTCCAGACGGGTCATATCGAGGCCATTGTAAATAACCCGCGTTTTCTCGGGCCCATAGCCACGGTCAATCAGCAAGCGCTGCCCCGCACCGCTATTGGCCACTGCTAATTGGGCAAAGCGACCAAAGAAGTCTTCCACTATGCAAAGTGTCTTATAGCCTCGGTGTGAATTGTTTCTTACGCCGCAGCGCTCCGTTACCACCTTTACCGGGGTTCTGACCAGGAAAGCGGGCAAAAGGCCGAACAGGGTGGCTGGGGTGAGAAACGGCTGGATTATGTCCACATGTCTTCGCAAGAGAATCCTCATGACACGGAACATTGGGAGAAAGTCATATCTTCCCGCCCGGTTGAGGCAGATAAACTCCACCCCCGGCATCTGCTTAATCTGCGCATCCAGCGGTCCTGGATATAAGTTGACCACGAGCACGCGGAACCTTTGTTTGTCAATGCCGCTTGCCAGCGCCATAAGCTGCTGCTCGGCACCGCCTGACCCCGAGAAAATCGTCATAAGAAGAACGGTAGGCCGATGATTTATCACGTTATACCTCCGGGTTTTTTCTCTTCGCTCATCCTAAGGCCTCTTGCCTGCAGCACGAGCCTTTTGGGCTTCAGCTAACCTAAGAAGGGCGACTGAGAGCCCCGCTAGAATCCACAAAAAGAACACACTGTCCATCACATTGTGAGTGGCGGCACTAACTACGTAGGTGGCCAGGGCAGCGCAGCAGCCTAGAGCAAAGCCCTTAACAAACCGTCGTGATGAGCGACGGTAGGCGTCAAGAAAATTTCGAAAGATGCCGGCAAATAGCATGAGGAATGCTATCAGGGCTGGAGTACCGAAAGAAAGCCAAACGCGGATGAAGTCGTTATGAGGCGCCTGAGTTCCTAGGACACCAGCCACACCCTGCAAGCTGCGGTCTATGCCTGATTTATATTCAACGGATATCTCTTGGAATCTATCGGCTCCAATCCCCAGAAGGGGATAATTCATCGCAATCTCTGCCCCGGTCTGCCAAAGCACCAGCCTGCCGGTAGCGCTCTGATCCTCACCAAACCCTTTAGAATAACGGTTGCCTTGCGATTCGGCGTAATATAGGGAAGCAGCACCCAGAATCAACGCAATCAAGAACAGTTCCTTTTTAGCCTTGCCCTTCATTAGAAGAATAATAAGCAGAAGACTTGGTGCCAAAGCAACCATTCCTGAGCGTGTATAGGTGAAATATAGGGCTGCCAGCATAATCAGAGTTAGTAAAAGCAAGATTTTCCGCATGCGAGGCTTTACCCCTCGCAGGAAGTACAGAGCGACCATTGGCATTAGGATTATAGGCAGGTCATATCCCAGGTGTACTGGGCTCTCGGCGAGTCCTGATGTTCTGCCTGCCCAGGTTGCACCCCCATACAAGGTATAGACTGGCAAACCTTTGAAACCATAATGCTGCATCACAGCAACGATGGATGATATGGAGGCGGTAACCAGGGCCACCAGAGCTAGTAGTTTTAGATCCCTCTCGTTCTTGACCACAGCAGGCAGAAAAATTAAGATGACCAGGGCCGTGGCAATCAGCCGCAAGTACTTCAGAGTGTAAGATAAGTCTGTATTTACAGCGTTGGCAATGGTGGCAAGGGCGAAGAAAATGATGGCCGGGATGAGGATTCGCCGCCCCCTAATGCCCAACTCTATCCCTCCCTTTTGCTTAAGAATGGGTACTAAGAGCGATACCGCTAACACCGTCCATAGAAAGCGAATGCTTATCTGCGTGCCAGTTGCGAAGGCAAACATATAACCAGAGGAGGTAAGCTGCCCGACAATCAGGGCTGCCATCGCCCACACCGGGCGATGGAAGAGCAGTAAGAAGAGGACAATTTGGGCAGCCAGGACGAGAGATAAGGGCCCCGGCAATTTCAATTGGTTTGTCAGCAGCAAGGAGAGGCCAATAACCGCCACCGCTCCCAGCAGCAGCCTTCGGTTTTGAAACCAGCGAGACGGGTAGGCAACCGCCTTCGTCTTCTGCACTTTTTCTATCCTCTGCACCACGATATATTACCACCACCGAGCAGTTTTCTTGCGCTCGCGTGTTTATAGTTAGTTAAGGCATAAGCGCCGGTTTTCATATTGGATCTGAGCCCTTCAGTTTCTGGCGGATAGTATCGGTCTCTCGCCTTGAACCAGCTGCTCAAAAACCCTTAAATACTCACACTTCATTGTATTCCAACGGTATTTTTGGTAGACTGCCGAGCCGGAAGCAACCAGCGCTGCTCTTTTTTCCGGGTTCCGGTAAAGCTCTATAATACAGTCGGCCAGGGCCTGTTCGTTATCCGGTTCATAGAGCATAATTGAGCTATCATCAAAGCAGGCTTCTATGGACGGGCTACTGGCGGCCACAACAGGCTTTCCCGAAGCTAGATATTCGAAAAGTTTGTTGGGTAGCATCGGTAAGATACTAGGGACTACACCGATATCGGCCTGGGCGATGAGGCCAGGCACTTCGTCGAATGGCACCAGGCCGGTAAAGTGCACATAGTCACTAACTCCTAGAGTTTGGGCTAGTTCCTCCAATTGGCCTCGGTACTCCCCATCTCCGACTACCAGCACCTTCATCTTGGCGATAGCCTTTATCAAGAAGGGTGTGGCTCTTACTAAGGTCTGTACGCCGTACTTCTCTAGGAGGCTGCCATGAGTTATGAGGCAAAAGCCGCCATCGTTTTTAACGGGACACGATTGACGGGCAAATACACCTTCGTCCGGAACATTCAGCACTATAGAGATTTTGGAGCCGGAAATACCCCGGCTCTTTATGATTTCATGGTTAATAAATTCGGGGGCAATAATGTGATCAGCTAAGCCTAAACACACTTTTGACACCAGGCGCATCAACCGAACCGCCACATGCTCAGATGTTATATTGAACATCCCAGAAAATGTCTCCGGGGTGTGGTCGAAAGCATAGAACACCACCTTTGCCCCCAGAAGCTTGGGTAAAAGGGCTGCGAAAACCAGTATCTCAGGCATGCTAATCACTTCCACAACCTTATATCTTCTTCGCAAGGACAGCCACCCGAGCTTAAAAGAAGCCATGAATAAAAAGGCAAAATATTCAAATATGTATCTCACGAAACCTTTACGGTGATGTTCTACGGGAAGCCGGTATACGTTTACACCGCGGACAGACTCCTGGCCCTCTTGCCCCTTCTTTTTGAGGCAGACTACGTCTACCAGATACCCGTGATGTGCCAATGTCTCGGCATCCCTTCGGACATGGGCCTCTTCAGGGTAGTAATTGTGTCGCACTATGCACACGCGATTCATTTATCTATCCTTCGCCACGGCATCAATGATACCTGGAATGACCATTTTTCTCCTGGAGCACCTCTTTATACAGCGCGATGATTCGCTTAGCGATACTGCCTTGTTCCATATGTTTGATCACCTCCCGGCCGTTGGTACGACCTGGGCGGCTCAGAGCAAGCCTCAGTTTCTCCGCCACATCAGAGGGATCCTGGCTACATAAATAGCAGCCATCGGTGCCGCCGATGACCTCGGCCACATCCCCTACCGGGACAGAGACGATAGGCATATTGCAGGCCATGGCTTCCTTAATAACCATTGGAGAGCCCTCTCCATCGGAGACGAGAAGCAGCACATCACAGGCATTCATGTATAACGGTACCAAATCATGGGGTTGCCTTGAGCTCAGCACCCTCTCTACGGATGGGTCCCTTTCGCGGGCCAGGGCCACCCCAGCCTCAACGATGTCATACCTTTTCTCCGGCCTGAGGTATTCTCCCGCCCATAGCACGAGCTTCTTTTCTGGTGACAGATTAAGCTTCCTTCGTGTCTCGTCACGTGGCATGGGGCTAAATAGGTCAAAGTCGATACCGCAGGGGATAACCACTGCCTTCTTATACCCTAGCTTCCGCTTTTGCTCCTGTGAAACCACGATGACCTTGTCCACCAGAGGGGTGATCATACGGCAGGGGAAGCGCTCCCAGGTCATGAATACCTCAGGACCGTGCTGAGTCAGTACCACTGGGTGGAGAAACTGGGTGCGGGCAACAATCCCGGAAAACACGTAGTGGGCATGGACAAGGTCGTAGCGATGGCTTAAAAGCCAGGCCCAGAGCCGGAATATGGCCCAGAGATAGTTGAGCCTGTTCTTCCTCCCGTTGAAAAAGAATACGTCTACATCCACCCCTTCTTTCCGTAAGGCCTTCACCTGGTCTCGAACAAAAGTCCCCAGGGTTGGCATGTCCAAGGTCGGATACATGTTGGTCAGTACTAATACCTTCATCTTTCCCCTCCGCGTTTTCGTTTGTTTAACTGGCTGGGATTGGAAAGGAACAGCCCGTTTAGGAAAGTCTCGAAATTCTCAAAGTATGGAGTCATGACCTCGCTGACGATTTCGTCGGCGAGGGTGCTGAAATCACTGTCGGTCTTCTTCACCTGCAGGTGATAGCGATCTGCCAGTTCAGTATATGCTCTCCGCTGCCGGCGCAAGTAATCGATGTCTGTGTCCTCGTCTTTGCGATTGGCGCAGGTGTCCTCGGGTATATCGAGGAGATAGGCTACATTTGGCTTTGGCACAAGCGCCAGCATCATTCTGATGGCCAGTCGACTCAGTCTATCATTTGCCGACAGGGAGCATTCCATCTCAGCAGCGGCATCGAAGCTATACCGGTCGCAAATCACTATCTTTCCCCAGAGCAGGGGCAGCCTTACCTGGAAAAAGTAAGAGAACACCATATCGGCGGTGACTAGATAGGACCAAAGGAAGCGTAGGAGCGGGTTCTGTAATCGCTCTCCACGCCCCGGGGCTCCCGGCTTTGTTACTCGCTCCCCCAGCCTGCTTCTGAAGAGAACCTTTCCCCAACCGCTAAGAAATCTGGCGAATCTGCTAGTGCCACACCGGTTCCAGTAGTATTTGGTTCTAAGCGCGCTGGTAGCCAGGGATCTGGCCAGGGCTTGGGCATGCTGCGTTTTCCCTGAGCCGTCAGGGCCGCTGAAGGAGACCAAAAGCGAGGGTTGGGAACGGATGCCAGACTTAAGTTTAATCCCATAGGCGAGGGTTCGGATAACATCCCATAGCCTCGCCCCCAGGCTGTGACATCGATCATGCAAGATCTTGTTATAATAGAGTAACTTGCTGAAGATAAAAGAGACCTTAAAGGGCAGTGAGACCGGAGACCGAGACGTGATTCTTCGGTAATAGCTGTATGTCAAGGGCAGACGCTTTAGCGAGGCCCGCCAGTCATTATGGACTTGCCAGGGGACCGAGGTCTTCCCCCAAAGCGTCTTCTCCAAGTGAGCACAGACCAGGAGACAGAAGCAGAGGCCATCAAGCCACCCGCGCTGGTCAGCTACTCTCTCCAGATACTCCCAATCAATCGTACCCATCCGCCAGCATTCCCGAATTTTAACTATGTCTGCCAGGCGGAATTGTTTATTCTCGTAGAAACTGTGAGCCACGGTGATCAGAATCACGTCCTCTGGAGAGGGAACAGTAACGGCTTCATCGTCTGGGGAAACCGGGGATCTCTTCCATAGGGAATCCTCGTCCATGAAGCCCACTTCCCAGCCTACTTGGGTATGCAGGTGGATGGCGGAGACGCACTCTCCACCGGTGAACTTCCGGAAGAGGAACTTCTTCGGCTCCTCGATGTTTTTCAGCTCCACGTAGCCCAGCTCCCTTAAGATCGCACGGGCTGCTTCCTCGTGCTCTTCCTTTACTAGGACATCCAGATTGTCGCTAGTGTAGGGAAAAGAGGGCGCAGAGCCACCGGACTTGATCAGTAGGCAAGGAATGCCCGCCCTATCCCAGCGATCGCGAACTGCGACATACTCGGCTCTGAGGGAGGAGAGAAGGTTGCTCTCACCCTCCCGAGCCGTTTTAAATTCAGCCGAGTCCCAAAGCGTTTGCCAGCCGTTGCTATGGTTGAGGGCCAGCAACGGGTATTTGTTTTCTTTCCAGAAGGCCAACAGCGCCGGAATATCGGGCTTTTCACCATTTCCGTGAGGGAGGTCGGCAAGTATTTGGGCAGCCGTAGCCGTTAGTATTGATACACGAGTTTCCATTAACGTTTTTCCTCGTTTGCCCCAGTTTGCTCTAGAAGCTTTCTAGCTACGTTTTGCCAGGAATAGGGGATCACTTTTTCTCGAGTGTGACAGCCATTGAGCCTCCTTGCTCTAATTATGCACTGTGCCAATTCCCCAGGGGTATCCGCAAAAAGAAGACCCTGACCCTCCTCGAACAGCCTCGGTAGACCTCCGTAGCGTACGGTTATAACCGGCAGGTTGCAGGCCATGGCTTCCAATACAGACAGTGGAATTCCTATGCATGCCTGGTCAGAGAAGGTCGGGAATAGATAGCAATTAGAAAGCTGATATATTTCCTCAATACTGTGAAAATATTGATCGAAGACGGTGATTCCCTGTTCCCGTAGCTGGGAAGACAACGCGGCTTTGTCTTTATGAGGGAGGCTACTGCCAATCAGGACCACCTGGGCAGCGCCCTCACGGCGAAGCCGTATTAGAAGTTCAATATTCCGCTCCCTAGTCAGATGACCAACATGAAGCACTGTAAAGGCTTTCGGCTCCAGCCCATACTTGATTCTCAACTCTTCCTTTCTCCTTGGGGATACCGGGGCAAACTTGTCAAGATCCACGCCGCTGGGGAGCAATTGGGTAGGGCACCCCAGGGCAGTTAGTTGCCTCATTGTTTCCTCGGTCTGGACAAATATCATGTCCGGAGATAAGAAGGGGATGAGGTGCCGTGAGACCCAGCGATGGTGGCGGGGCTGGAGGCATACCATGACCACCTTGGCCTGAGGCCAATAGAGCTTGAGTACCCGGCTGCGTAGGAAGCTGAATATTGTAGCCGATGGTGAGGACACATAGCAAATGATGTGGGGCTTGAAGCGCCGGATCTTGGTCCATAACCGATAGCTCAGGAAGAGCCTGTTGGCCTTTACCGAAGATATATTTGGGATATCTATATCACCTTGAGAACGTACGGAGAGCCCGAGCACCGGGTGGTCTGAAGACCAGTACCGGACAAGGGAGTGGGCAAAGCGTTTTATTCCCTCATCTAGGGGCATAGACAGGTCCTCTGAGATAATACAAATAGGCTGTTGCATCATGTTGGCTCCTGTTTCAGGTAGAGCTACCCCTCACCGCATCGGCGGATTTATGATACCATTGCACAAACAGAGAAATACCTTCCTCTATCGTTACCTTTGGCTGGTAGCCAAGGTAGGTTTTGGCTTTGGAGATTTCGGCAAAAGTAATGGGCACATCCCCTGGTTGCATCGGCAGTCTTTTGATCTTAGCTCTCTTCCCCAGAGCCTCTTCGAGAAGGTGAATCAAGTACTCCAAGGCTATTGGATGGGAGTTGCCCAGGTTGAAGATCTCAAACCCCCGGTTCTGAGAAGCCAGGGCTTGTAGGATACCGTTGACGATGTCGCTGACATAGGTATAATCCCGTTTCGATTCGCCATCGCCGAAGACGGGTATCTCCTCTCCTGAGTCAATCATCTTGGTAAACAGGTGGATGGCCATCTCCGGTCTCTGGCGAGGCCCGTAGACTGAGAATGGTCTGAGCACTATCACGGGTAGGCCATAGATGTGGTTGTAGGTATGACAGAAAAGCTCGGCTGCCGCCTTGGAGGTGCCATATGGCGAGATGGGACAGTCCACTTTAGCCTCCTCACTGAACGGGAATTTGACATTGACACCGTAGACGGACGACGAAGAGGCAAAGATGAACTGCTTTACCCTATGGATTCGGCTCGCCTCCAGCAGGTTTATGGTTCCCCCTATGTTCACATCTTGGTAAAGGGTGGGCTGTTCAAGTGAGGGCCTAACCCCAGCCCGAGCCGCCAGGTGCGCCACCAGGCTGATACTGTGCTCCGAGAAAATACGAGTCAGCAAGGCAGTATCTCGAATATCACCCGCTATCATACAGAACCCTTCTTCTGCCTCTAGGGCACGGATATTGTCACGCTTCATGGCTGGGGGATAGAAATCGTCGAAATTATCCAGACCAACCACCCGGTACCCCAGACTGAGTAGCTGTTCCACCAGATGAGACCCGATAAAACCGGCTGCCCCGGTAACCAGAGCTACTTCCTTCATACTTCATCCTCTTCATCTTCCTCAGGCACAGGCGCAGGAGGTAAAGGCATTCCTTTGGCCAACCATCTGAAGTTCAATACCGCCCAGGCAAGGCCCGTGCCGAGTATAGCGCCCATCAGCAGAGCATTTCGCATCCTCATCCTTTCTGGAAGTACAGGCAGAGGCATTGACGGGTTTTCCACGGCAAGGTAATCAATTGTCGCCGATTCGTCGACAGTCTTAGCGAGCGAAGAACTCAGCCTCACGTTCAAGCCTGCGAGTTCTTTATTTAGATTCCCTACCTTGGTTTTGGCAATCTGATAGTCCAGATCTTCCGCTGAGAGGCCAAACCCCGCCTGCCCCTTCAGACTGGCGACCTCCCTTCTGGCTTTGGCCAGAGCAGTGCTAGTCCTCTCAAACGCTGCCTGATCGTCTCGGAAGCCCTGTCCCCACGTAGATGACGAAGTCAGCTTCAGTCCCAAGGTTGACAATTCTTTACTTAGATTCACAACCTTGCCTTCGGCAAGCTGATACTCCAGATCTTGAGCAAGGTTGTCAAAGTCAATCTGCGCCTCTAGCACGGCGAGTTCCTTTCTGGCTTCAGCCAGAGCAGTGCTAGTCCTCTCGACCGCTGAAATGGTATTAGTGTAGCTATAGCTATAGCTATAGTCATTACCGGCGGCACCTTCAGCAACCAACACGGCCAGCTCAGTCATCCGCCGGTCGAGTTCGAGATCCAGCGACACAATTCTGGCATTGAGTGCAATATAGTCTGGATGGTTACGAATATCATTGTCAGCCCTTTCCTGCATGAGGGTATATAGCTCCTCTTTGGCTTCGGAGAGAGCCGCACTAGTGACGACCTCCATTTCTTGCAAGGTTTTTTCGTACTCCTGTGGTTGCATGTTGTTTTCTTCGGTGACGGCCAGCTCAGCCGCCTGGCGGTTGAGTTCAACCTCCAGCGCCTCAATTTTGGCATTGAGCGCAATATAGGTTGGATCGTTATTGACATCTTTGTCAGCCCCTTGCGGATTGAGGGTGCTTATCTCCTTTTCAGTTTCAAGAAGAGCCATCTTAACATTCTCTATTTCGCTCAGTATTCTTTGACGTTCTCCCTGCTGCATTTTATTTTCTTCTGCGTTCAAGTATTTTTGAAAGACCTCCGGGATTAAGCTGACGAGGAACAAAGTCTCTTCGATATTTGAGGCGGTCACACTTATCTTGACAACCGGAGGCTCACTACTACGGTCAGATCTTATCGTTACCATTTGGTCTAGTTCGTCGATAGTGTAGCTATACTCAGGTGCCTGCTTGGCCAGTCCTTGACTGAGGAACTCCAGAAAAGGCAGGCTGTTCGCCTTGGCGGCGTAATAGTCCGCTCTGCCACCTAGTTCTCCCAGAGACCTATAAGAAGAACCAGGGTTGACAATCTGAATGTTGACTTTGCTCGCCCAGGGCCCATTGGGCGATGTCAGCCCAATGAATTCCGCAACTCCGCCTGATTCGGCTTCGGTGCCTGAAGAGGCAAGCGCAGGGCTTACAACCCAATAGCCGAATGCCAACATTGCTCCCACAATAAACCCGATCGCCAGTCGAATAATGGACGGAAGACTAAAGAGTGGAACCATGGCGACCATTGGCTGGCGCTCTTTTGTTTTGACTCCCGACGTAACCCCACGATCGATTTTTTTGACCATTGACTTCACCCCCGCCCTGTCATATTTGTCCACTCATATCAGCTTGCAGCAAACCGTACCATTTACCGTTCAACGGCCACAGTTGACATCGACTTGGCGAATTCGTCAACCAAGTCACAGATATGCCAAACTTCTTCAGCGCTCAACTCGGGGTACATAGGCAGGGAGAGTATCTCTCCGGTTATTCTCTCAGTGACTGGCAGGGAGAAATCGCCGCCATCATATTCACGCCACGCCTCCTGCAAGTGAATAGGGATGGGATAATGCATCCCGGTGCCGATACCTTTGGTCTCCAACCAGGCTCGGAGTTGGTCGCGGTACGGCGTGCTCACTACGTAGAGATGGTAAACATGCTTCGCCCATGACATCTCCTGTGGTCTCACCATCGATGGCGGAAGACCGGCATCATAGATTTGAGCAAGGCTCTGCCGCCTTTCCGTCCACTCATCGAGATGAGAAAGCTTTATCCTAAGCACTGCTGCCTGAAGTTCGTCGAGGCGGCCATTGATACCAAACATGGAATGATGATATTTTGCGTCCTGGCCATGATCCCGCATTAGCCGGCATCGTTTAGCTATATCAGGATCGGAGGTGGTAATCATGCCGCCCTCGCCATAAGCGCCTAGGTTCTTGGTGAAATAGAAGCTAAAGCAGCCGGCATCGCCCAGGGAGCCAGTCCGTCGCCCCAGATATTCCGCCCCGTGAGCCTGACAGGCGTCTTCGATAACCTTGAGCTTATAACTCTGCGCCAATTCCAAGATAGGGGCCATATTGGCTGGATGTCCGTAGAGGTGCACCGGGATTATGGCTCTGGTCTTGCTATTGATTATTCTCTCTATCTGGGATGGGTCTATGTTATAGGTCTCGGGGTCAATGTCGACCAACACAGGTTTGGCTCCGGCCAAGGCTATCGCCTCAACCGTGGCGAAGAAGGTATGAGAGACGGTGATTACCTCATCTCCTGGCCTAATCTCACAGGCACGAAGCGCTATGTGCAGGGCATCTGTCCCTGAACCAACACCGATGGCGAACTCAGTGCCGCAATAAGCAGCAAACTCAGACTCAAAGGCCTGAACATTCTTACCCAGGAATAGCTGCATCCCGTCCAGAGCTTGTGCTATCTCAGCTAGCACCTCTTCTTTTATATCTTGATACTGTCTCCTGAGATCAACCAAGGGTATACGCATCTTCTATACTCCCTTTACTTTAAGATAGTCATATGGCTTGTCCCTGATACCAATGGTACAAGTGATATCCTGTATCTTGCGTACAACTCGAGCCGGGTTACCGTAGGCGACCACTCCAGCTGGAATGTCCCTGGTGACCACACTTCCGGAGCCGATTACCGCATGTTCACCGATGGTTACCCGGGGGAGCACGGAACAATTGATGCCTATCTGGGCTCCCCTCTTAATACAGGGGCCTTGCATGCACTCCCCAGCATCGGGGCAGCCAGGGTGAATATCATTGGCTAAGGTAACACCGGGAGCTAGAAAAACATCGTCTTCGAGGATGGTGAACTGGGCGACATAGACCTTGTTATGAATTTTAACATTGTTCCCTATTCGGCAGCCATAGTCTATGGAAGAGTTGTTCCAGATACGGAAATTGTCTCCGATGACATTTTCCTCCCTGATGACCACATCATGACCAGTCTCCAGATTGCAGCCAATACGGTTACCGCCGTAAATGATAGTGCCGGAACGAATGCGAGCCGCGGGGCCGATGCTCAGCAAGTGATCCTCGCCCCGGCTCGGCGGGTAACCGAGAATTACTCCATCGTCGACTATGGTCCCTTCCCCTAGGCGCACCGTCTGACTATTTTCTTTTGGTTCAACCGGAGATTGTATCTTGTCTCTCATAGGTACCTCATCTCAGTGAATTGTGGTCGTGCCGACCTTGGCAATAGCCGGGGCAGCTAAGTCTAGCTTCTCTCGTAGTCCCCCATTCGCCAGGGATCTGTCGGCTGCTTCCAGGATACTGGTTACCCTATATCCCGCCCAGCCATCGCTCCTTGGCCTCTTGCCTTCGATTATGCATTTGATGAAGTGGCTGCACTCCAGCTTCAGAGGCTCGGCATTGGAAATAAAGGGTATAACGACATCACCGTAGCGATAATTGGGTGGCCAAGCCGAGAACTTATCCTTACCGTCATTGGTAATAGCCAGCCCCTTATCGTAGATATGTATTTTCTCTGTTTCTGAGACATCGTCATAGACTGCCATCTTCTTGCTACCGACGATAGTAAGCTGCCGGATCTTGCGTGGGTGAAGCCAACTCACGTGCACATGACCCATGGTCCCGTTGGAGAATACAAGTTCGAGGTAGGCTACATCATGAATGTCGGCGTCTATATGGTGAGCACCCCGAGCACTTACGGCTAGAGGTTCCTCGTCCAACAAAGAAAGCACGATGCATATGTCGTGGGGGGCAAGGTCCCAAAGAACATTGACATCAGTTCGGAACAGGCCTAGGTTAAGTCGGTCAGCATCAATGCTATAAATTTCTCCCAGTTCACCACTATTTACCAGTTCCTTCAGAAACTCCACAGCGGGATGATATTCGTAGGTATGCCCCACCATCAGCACCAGGTTTCGCTTCTCAGCCAGTTCAATAAGTTCTAAGGCCTCCTGACCGATGGTAGTCATAGGCTTTTCTATCAGGACATGCTTGTCGTGGAGCAGTGCCTCCTTGGCCAGTCGATAGTGGGTCTCGACTTGTGTGGCTATCACTACAGCATCAACGCCGTCCCGTAGGAGATCCTCGAAGTTGGGAGTTGTCTTTACGTAAGGATATTGGGTTCGAACCTGCTGGAGCCTGTCCTGGCTAAGGTCACAAACTGTGGTCAGGTTTACCTCCGCCAGCTCGTGGTAGTTCCTGATATGCTTCGGTCCCCAGTAACCACAACCGATAACACCAATATCAACCATCTTGCCCCTCCTTTCGTCCACCGTCAGCTACCGTCCCTGCTGAGAACGGTGCGCACGGTTAACAGCAAAATCTTAGCATCCAAAAGTAGCGACTGCCTCTTTATATAATCAATATCGAGGCGTACCATAGCCTCAAAAGGTAGGTTTTTTCGCTGGCATACCTGCCATAAGCCAGTGATGCCCGGTTTGACGCGAAGTCTTTTCCGGTGCCAATCCTTATACAACGTCACAGCAAAGGGGATATCGGGTCGGGGACCAATAAGTGACATCTCCCCCT
>SDBU01003712.1_pt1 | contig 19263 bp, 21 predicted proteins | sample 2277071 | NCBI WGS metagenome assembly SDBU01 (sample SAMN10397929, study PRJNA504765) | marine sediment metagenome | isolation source: marine sediment core GS08_GC12, 126 cmbsf | place: Arctic Ocean: Gakkel Ridge, Loki's castle | collected 2008 | reverse complement strand
AGCGAAACAAGGTCCACATGCTCGGCAATCTTCACCATATCCAGCGCCGCCTCCAGCGCCGAGTTGCCCCCACCCACCACGGCCACCCTCTGCCCCATGAAAATGGGGCCATCGCAAATGGCGCAATAAGTCACCCCCCGCCCGGCTAATTCCGTCTCTCCGGGCACATTCAGCTTCCTGGGTCTTTTCCCGGTAGCCAAGACCACTGCTTTTGCCTGATACCTTTCCCCGGTTTCACCTACGACTCCAAAGCCACCCTTAACCTTCTCCAGCCGGGAGACCTTCTGACCAATTTTCTGGTCTATGGGGTACTGGTCTATCTGGGTCTGGAATTTATCTATCAGCTCCGGGCCCTCAATAAACTGGTAGCCAAGGTAGTTCTCAACACCCATGGTAGTGTTTATCTGCCCGCCGATATCCACGCTGACCAGCAGCGTACTCAACTGCTTGCGCGCCGCATACACGCTGGCGGCAAGACCCGCCGGCCCCCCGCCGATTATCATTAAATCGTACATAGTTACCTCCTGGTGCCAAACGATAAACTATTGCTCAGTATGGAGGTTACTTTGCCAGCAGCTCGTCTAATTTTGCCTGGTTGAAACCAACGACAACTTCACCGTCAATTATAATTACGGGTACGCCCATCTGGCCTGATTTCTGTACCATCTCCTTGACTTTATCCCTGTCCTGAGCCACGTTGTGCTCGATATAAGTAATTCCTTTTCGCGAAAGATACTCTTTCGCCCGCTTGCAATAGGGTCAGGTAGGCGTCGAATATATCACCACTTGTTTATCAGCCATCTATCACCTCCCGTATTGATTTAAGTTGTGCCATGAATCTCACGGTTGTACCCTTTCACCCACTACCGGGTTCCCACAGGTTGGGCAGGTAGCTGTCAGCGGTACCTGGCAGGCGGGGCACAAAGCGGGGGTTTTAGCTTCATGCCCGCAATTGGGACAGACAAACTTGATGTTTTCCATAATACCACCCTCCTGATATCCAGTATTATATTCAGGTATGGAAATGTCAAGACCCACTCTCTAAAGTTCATCAGCCCGGAGACTCCATACCGCCCGAATTGCCACGTTAAACACTAACGGTATGATATACTTTTAAATAGACGGGCTATAATCCCAGCCTATGAGACGGGGGAAGTATCCACAAGCTGAATTATGAAACACAACCACCTTGACCTTCAAGCCGGCTGTAAATCTACGGCCATGGGCATTATGCCCCACACCGACGTGGACAAGGCCCTGGAACTTTCCCTGGGGCTGGACATCCCCTTCTGGCCCCAGTTGCCCCACGTCAGCTTCTATGAAGATATGTACGCTCAGAGCTCGGAAAACTTCCCGGGGATAGTGATTGCTCCCGACGATGAAAAAATCAGCTTTGACACCACCAGATTTAATGAAGAACTTGGTGATTATTCCCTGCGGATGACCGAGCCGGAAACCTTTGCTTTAAGCCAGAAATACTCGGCGGTATATCACCGGTTCCTGGCTGAAGACCTCCAGAATTATCCAGCCGTCCGGGGGCAGGTAACCGGACCGGTCAGCTTTGGCTTCAGAGTCACTGATGAAGACTCCCGGCCCATCATCTACCATGATGATGTCAGAACCCTCCTCTTTGACTTCATTCAAAGGAAGGTCAACCTCCAGTACCGGCAACTCAAGGAGAAGAACCGAAACGCCTTTGTCTGGCTCGATGAGCCCGGCCTGGGCTGGGTCTTCAGCGGTCTGTCCGGCTACAACGATGTGCAGGCCAGGCAAGACTACCAGAGCTTCCTGGCCGGCTTTGAGGGCCCGAGGGCGCTTCACCTCTGTGCCAGCGTTAACCTGCCCTACCTCCTGGAACTGGGCGTTGAGCTTCTATCCTTTGATGCCTATCAACTGGAGCTCATGCCCAAAGGGTATGCCGGTGCCGTTGCCGATTTCCTTAAAGGCGGCGGCATTATCTCCTGGGGCATTGTGCCCACTGACTCGGAAAGCCTCGCCAGGGAGACACCGGAAACCCTGGCTCGCCTACTCATAACTTACTGGGAGGTAGTGTCCGGGAATACCGGACTGTCCGCCAGAACGATTGCCGAGCAAGCCCTGATTGCCCCGGCAAGATGCTGCCTGAAGAACGTGGGGCGAGTTGGCGCCAGCGGTGAGCCCGCAACCTGTACCATCACAGAAAGCCCGGGCTCAACGGTGGAGGAGCAGCTGGTGGAGAGGGCGTTTAGCTACCTGACAACTCTTTCCGGAATCCTCAAAGATAAATTTGGCTTATAACCATGAGGTGAGGCCGGTAACCTTATACCCCACCCCGATGCCAGGTATAAAAATATTGACAGCGAGTAACTTTGGGTCTAAAATCTCTATACTCCAATTCCGCGAGACACATAGTAAACGAGACCATCCAAATGAGACAAAAGTCGCTTACAATCACTCCTGCTTAAAATAAAATAAATATAAATGCACCGGAGGAAATGAGCAAATGGCAACAGACCAGGAAAGAACTTTAGCGGCAGTTAAAACTGCCATCCAGATGGAAATCGACGGCAAAGAATACTACCTGAAAGCCAGTGGGGAAAGCAGCAATGAGCTGGGTAAAAAGCTGTTGCAACAGCTGGCGGCCGAAGAAGACATTCACCGGCAGAAGTTCGAGCAGATATTTGATGCCATCCGGGCCACAGAAGGCTGGCCCAAGGTTGATTTTCAGCCTGATGGGGGCCGAAGCCTGAGAACCATATTCGCCCGGGCCACCCAGGAGCTGAGCGCCAACGTGCCGGCTCCGGCCAGCGAGCTTGAGACCGTAAAAACAGCGATGGATATGGAAAACAAGACCTACGATTTTTATAATAGCCGGGCTAAAAATGCCACCTATGATGCCGAGAAAAGCTTCTACGAAGCGTTGATGGCTCAAGAAAGAGAACACCACCTGGTTCTCCTCGATTACTACGAGTATCTTAAAGACCCGGCGGCCTGGTTTGTTAAAAGCGAGCATCCATCCCTGGACGGAGGCTGACCTGTGCCTACTGCTACTGTACCCTATGGGCTCATTTTCTTAGAAAGGGAAGAGGCTGGTTATGACAGCGAAATACCAGTGCCGCGTTTGCGGCTATATCTATGACGCGGAAGAGGGTGACCCCGACGGGGGAATAGAACCGGGAACACCCTTTGAAAAAATACCCGGTGACTGGGTGTGCCCGGTATGCGGGGCAGGTAAAGACGAGTTTGAAAAAATAGAATAGGTCAGTGGCTAGATGAGAAAAGCAACACATATCGTCTCCATCAGGCCAAAATAATATTCAGGGAGAGAGCTATGGACAAAGAGAAAACCATTGCCTGGCTGAACAAGGACCTTGAGGATGAGCATGGCGCTATCATCCAGTATCTGACCCATGCTTACGCTATGGGTGAAGGTGAGATGGCCTGCGAGATTGAAGCCCTCGCCCGGGACGAAATGCGCCACCTGGACTGGCTTGCGGAAATGATAGTCAAGCTGGGTGGTGTTCCCAGCCTGAAGCGGGGGACGATGCGGATGGGCAATGCGGCGGTGACCGATTGGATGAAAAACGACGTACTGCTGGAAGAAGGGGCAATCAAGCACTATAAGGAGCACATCGAGGCGGTAGATGACCCCAGAATAAAGCGACGGCTCCAGCGCATCCTGTCGGACGAAGAGGCACACCAGGGTAAATTCGCACACTTTGTTGAGAAGGCACAGAAGAAAGGCGCCAGGGATATACGAGGCCGCCTCCAGGATAGTGTCACCAAGGTTCTCGACTGGGGCATTGAGCACGAGTACACGGTCATCCTCCAGTATCTGCTCCACTCATATATGTCACCCCGCGAGGAGGTTAAGGAGGAGATGCAGGACCAGGCCATCAACGAGATGCAGCACCTGGGCTGGCTAGCCGAGGAGATGGTTGACAGCGGCGGCAGTCCCACCATCGAGCATACCGCGGTTGACCAGTCGACCAGGACCGCCGATATGCTCCGGGCTGATATCGATATTGAAAAGAAGGTGGCGGAGGAATATGACCGCGCCGCCAGGGAAGCCAAAGACCCGGACCTGAAAAAGCTGCTCCGGCGCATCCGGGACAACGAAATATATCACATTGATATCTTCAGCGACCTGCTGGAAGGCGAAGAAAAACAGGGTTAAAGAAAGGAGGTAGGAAATGGCTTATACGGCAAACGACTACAGCAACCTGATCGGTATGGAGGGCTTCAGCAAAGCCATCCTCACCAACCACTTCACTCTCTATCAAGGCTATGTGACCAACACCAACAAACTTATGGACACCCTGGCCACCATGCTGAAGGAAGGCAAGGTCGGCACCCCGGAATACGCGGAGCTAAAGCGGAGGATGGGTTTTGAGTTCAACGGTATGCGGCTCCACGAGTACTACTTCGGTAACCTCGGTGGAAAAGGGGCCTTAGACCAGTCAGGCAAGCTGGACAAGAAGCTAGCCGGGGACTTTGGCGGCTACCAAGATTGGGAGAAGGATTTCAGGGGTACGGGAGCAATGCGCGGTATTGGCTGGACGGTCCTGTATCAGGATAACCTAACCGGGAAGCTCTTCAACCAGTGGATTAACGAACACGAGACCGGCCACCCCGCCGGCTGCCTACCCATTCTGGTAATGGATGTCTTTGAGCACGCTTTCATCACCGATTACGGGCTGAAACGGGCTGACTACATAGAAGCCTTCTTCAAGAACATAAACTGGGATGTCGTGGAGAGTCGGCTGAAAGTTGAAGCCCAGTCTCCCGCCTAGAAAGGATGAATTATGTCAGACGAACTAGCCATAATCAACAGGATTGTTGAGTGGCATCAGACACTCATAGGTCATGTAAAGCTGGTTGGAGAGGCAATACCTGACCGGGAAGCCCTGTCCAATTTGCAAAGAGTCCGTGCCGACTGGGTTCCTGGCCGTCCTGATATTCTAGCCGAGAAGCAAAAGAAGCTGGAACAGACGATAAGCTTCCTTGACGAAGGTCTCAGAAATCACTTTGCCTATGAGGAAAAGGTTCTGCCACCGATACTGGGTGAATTATTCATGCGGGCACTGGTACTTGACCACCAGAAAGTAAGGGAAGAAATTGATGGTGCCAAAAGCACAGTGCTCGGTACCAAGCTGGAGGGATTGAGTCGAGAGGAGTTACTCGCCAAAGAGTCGGAGATACAGCAAGTGATTGAGAGCATGTGTCAAACGTTTGAAGACCATGCTACCAGAGAAGAAGTAATACTGGGAATGCTGCAAAGGGCACTACAGGATATACAGCAAAGTAAAGGCCAGACGTAGCTCGTCCCGCTGGCATTATGGTGTGGAAGTAAGGGTGGTTCAAGATGTCAGACGAACTTACCGACCTCCTGGATACGGCACTGTACAAGGAAATCGCCTCACAGGCTCTCTACACTGCGGCACAGGGCAAGACCGGGGACCCCGGTGCCAGGGCACTAATGAAAGAACTGGCTGAGGAAGAGCTGAAGCACTCTCAACGGCTAAAAAGGCTCATGGAGGCGGGGGTGGGAGAGAGGGGCTGGCACCGGGAGAAGGTGCCCGACCTCATGATTAGCGAGTATTTAACCGGTCCTGATACCATTGAAGGCGCGGGGCTTCAGGAGACACTGGTCTTTGCCATAAAGCACGAGCAACAGTCTATTGAGTTCTATTCCAGGATGATGAGCGTAATGAGGGATAAGGCAGCGAAACGCCTCTGCGAAAGGCTAGTTCAGGAAGAACTGAAACATAAGCTGAAACTGGAGACATTCTACGACGACCTGTTCTATGGTGAGGACTGACCTTTTGTTGCTCCAGCACTGAAAAGGTCAGAATAGGCGGAGGTGATGCCATGGCAACAGAAGTCAACTTCATGGTTGGCGGTGAAGCTGGCCAGGGCGTGCAGTCGGTAGGCTTTATCCTGGCCAAGGCCTTCGCCCGGGGGGGCTACCATATCTTTGCTGACCAGGACTACGAGTCAAGAGTAAGGGGCGGCTATAACTTCTTCCGGGTCCGGGTAAAGGACTCCCGCGTAGGCGCCATCGCCGAGCCGGTAGACATGCTTCTCGCCCTCAACAAAGAAAGTATAGACCTTCACCAGCAAAAACTAGCCGAAGGCGGGGTAATAATCTTTGACGGCGAGAAGATAAAGGATATTCCCGGTAACGGTACGCGGTTCAGCGTGCCTCTGGATAGACTGGCCGAGGAAACGACCGGCAAACGGCTGATGGCCAACAGTGTTGCGGTCGGCGCCGCGCTGGGCATGGTGGGCTATGATTTTGAGATACCGAGCGGCATCCTGCGGGAGCACTTTGGTGGTGGCGAAGTGGGGGAAAACAACGTAAAGGCCGCCCGGGCTGGTTACGAGTACGCCCAGCAGAACTTCCAGGGGGATTTTGGTCCCCGTCTTAACCCCATCAGTGACCAGAAAAGAATGCTGCTCACCGGGAACGAAGCCATCGCCCTGGGCGCGATTGCCGCCGGCTGTAAATTCATGGCCGCCTACCCCATGACCCCCGCCAGCTCCATTATGGAGTACATGGCGGCCAAGGCCCGGGACTTTAACCTGGTGGTGGTTCCCGCCGAAGACGAAATAGCGGCGGTAAATATGATAATCGGCGCCGGCTATGCTGGTGTCAGAGCCATGACGGCTACCTCTGGGGGTGGTTTCTGCCTCATGGTAGAAGGGCTGGGACTGGCCGGCATAACCGAAACACCGATAGTGGTGGTAGACGCCCAGCGTCCCGGCCCGGCCATAGGTCTACCCACCAGGACGGAGCAGGGCGACCTTCAATTTGTCCTTTACGCCTCTCACGGGGAGTTCCCGCGGGCGGTTCTGGCCCCGGCCACGGTCGAAGACTGCTTCTGGCTCACCGTTAAAGCCTTCAATCTGGCGGAAAAGTTCCAACTACCGGTCATTATGTTAACCGACCAGCTCCTGGCCAGTTCCTACGCTACCGTTGACCCCTTTGACCTCTCTCAGGTAACCATTGAACGGGGACTTTTATTTTCCCCGGAGCAAGGCGGTGAGCCAGCGGAATACCAGAGGCACCGGATAACCAGGTCGGGTATCTCACCCCGAGCCTTTCCCGGGCAGGAAGGGACGCTGGTGGTGACTGATTCTGACGAGCACGATGAAGCGGGGCACCTCATTGAGGATGCCGAGACCCGAACCCGGATGATGCAAAAGCGGCTGCGAAAGCTCTTCAGCCTGAAGAAGGATATCTCCACCCCCGGGGTTTATGGGGCCAGGAAGGCAGACATAACACTGATTGGCTGGGGAAGTACCTGCGGTGCCCTCCGAGAAGCGGTGGACATCTTGAATAAGGAAGGACTCAAGACCAACTCGTTTCATCTGACTGAGCTCTGGCCCTTCCCGGCACAGGCAGTGGCTGAAGCCCTGAGCCATGCGCCCACCAGCTACGTAATTGAGAATAACGCCACCGGACAGCTTGCCCGCCTTATCCGGGCCGAGACCGGCCGGGAAGCCAGCCACAAAATCCTGAAATATGACGGGCGCCCCTTCACCCCGCAATACGTTGCCCAACAGGTAAGAAAGGAGAGTTGTGAGCATGGTTACCACGACTGATTACGTCGGGCTTACCCCCGCCTGGTGTCCCGGCTGTGGCAACTTCGGCATTTTGACCGCAGTGAAAAAAGCGCTGGTTGAGCTTGGGATTGAGCCCCACCGGGTACTGATGGTCTCCGGCATCGGGCAGGCCGGGAAGCTACCCCACTATGCCCGGGGCAACGTCCTCAACGTTCTCCACGGACGGACACTCCCCGCCGCTACCGGCGCCAGGATAGTCAACCCGGAGCTTACCGTTATTGCCGTGGGTGGCGACGGTGACGGCTACGGAGAGGGGGGAAACCACTTCCTCCATACCATGCGCCGCAACCACGATATAACCTATCTGGTACACAATAACCAGGTATACGGTCTCACCAAAGGGCAGGCCTCCCCGACCAGCGACCAGGGTTTTGTCACCAGGACCACACCGGAAGGAGCCTCGGTGCCGCTCAACCCAATCGCCCTGGCTATAGTCGCCGGCGCCAGCTTTGTTGCCCGGGGTTTTTCCGGAGACATTGAGCACCTTACCCGCCTGCTCAAGATGGGGATTACCCACCGCGGATTTGCCCTCATCGACGTGCTCCAGCCCTGTGTCTCCTTCAATCATAAAAACACCCATAGCTGGTACCGGGAAAGAGTGTATAATCTGGAAGAGGTGGCCGGCTATGAAGCGGGTGATAAAATGACCGCCCTGAGCAAAGCCCAGGAGTGGGGAGACCGGATACCCATTGGCGTTATCTACCGGAAAGAACTGCCCACTTTCGAGGAGCAACTACCCGCTTTGAAGCCGGGGCCGCTGGTGAGGCAAAAGATTGAGCCCGGACAAATAGACGGGCTGCTTGATGAATTCCTGTAAGTAGATAAGAGCGCCCAATTTTAGTGAAAAGGAGGAAAAATGTATCAAAAAATTATGGTTCCCCTAGACGGATCGGAACTGGCCGAGTGTGTGCTCCCTCATGTGGAGGCTATCGTTAGAGGATGTGGGGCAACGGACGTCATATTTGTGCGTGTAGCTGAGCCGGTGAGAATGCTTGCTGGTTACGATACTGGTTTCAGCGCCGAGGACTGGAAGCGAATGGAAGCAGAAAACAAAGCTGTGGCGGAAAGTTACCTTAAGCAGCTGGTGAACCGAGTCAGATACGACGGAGTGAACTTACAAGCCAAGGTTATCGAGGGCAGGGTAGCGGACAGCCTTGCTGGTTACGCCGAGAAGAACGATATTGGTCTTATCATTATCGCTACTCATGGGCGCTCCGGTATAAGCCGCTGGGTTTTGGGAAGCGTCGCTGACCGGGTTCTCCGTTCTGCCTGCGTACCGATTCTAATGGTGCGAGCGCCGGGCTGTATACCTGGCATTTAAGACTAGAAGGCTAGGAATTATCGCCCTGCAGACTAACTATACTGTAATATCTGAATCACCCGTTTGGATTTGACGGGGGTAGTAGGAACCAGAATAACTGGAGGGAAACTGTGGCTAAACTGTGCTACCTTTCGAGTCCAGGTACTTTCCCCTGAAGAAACTCATGGACTTTTACCAGTGGTCTATGGAAGATTCGGAAGGATTCTGGGCGGAACAGGCTCGCCAACTGGACTGGTTCAAGACATGGGACAAGGTGCTGGAATGGGAGCCTCCCTTTGCTCACTGGTTTGCCGGCGGCCAGCTAAACGCATCCTATATCTGCGTTGACCGCCACGCCAAGACCTGGCGCCGGAGTAAGGTAGCCATATACTGGGAAGGCGAGCCGGGCGATGTCCGGGTTCTAAGCTACTCGACACTCTATAGTGAAGTCAATAAGTTCGCATCTATCTTGAAGAACTGCGGGGTGGGTAAGGGGGACAAGGTTGCCCTGTACCTGCCGATGATTCCTGAGCTCCCTATTTTCATGCTGGCCTGCGCCCGCATTGGTGCCGTCCATACCGTAATCTTCTCCGGTTTCAGCGCTCAAGCCCCACTTCCCACTAATAGTAATCCACCCGTTCAGAACTAGGGGAGCTTAATTTTGTATCTCAGTCAGCCTAATGGAAGCTGTGGGCTAGGAGCATAGGGCTTAGTGCTTCAACCTCAAATGCATTAAAGTTACGGCTGTTGTAAAATGGCTTCAATGGCCCGCTGTTCCGTTTTTGTCTGGTTTGCTAACCGGAGGATGCTCCATTGTTATCACTGGTAAGGTCTAAAGACAAGTTGTTCTACGGTTGGGTAGTTGTAGCAGTTTTTTTCATTGTTGGTATTACTCTTTACGGGATATATTACTCCTTTGGCTTCTTTTTCAAATCTATAGAGAGCGAGTTCAACCTTACTCGCGCCGCCACCTCCGCTATCGCATCTGCCAATCTCATGCTTGCCGGTATCTGCGCTTTTGCAGCTGGTTGGGCTTTAGACAGATACGGGCCGAAAATGGTTGTGCTCCTCATGGGTATATTTGCTGGGCTTAGCTTAGTACTAACTAGCCAGACCAACTCTGTATGGCAATTATTCATAACTTATAGCCTTTTATCAGCTATGGGAACAGGTGCCATTTACGTAGTCCCAACATCAACAGTTTCGAGGTGGTTCCATAAAAAACGCGGGGTGGCTTTGGGCATTGCGGGTTCAGGATCAGGACTGGGAATGGTTATCATGGCACCCTTTGCTACTTACCTTATTTCTAGCTATGATTGGCGCATAGCCTATATCGTGGTAGGACTGATTGCCTGGTCAATTGTAATTCCCGCGTCGTGGCTACTAAAAAGAGACCCGCATGAAATTGGTGCTGTACCGGATGGAGTAAAGTCACCTCCAGCAGACAAAGAAAGTGAGGAGAAGGGCATCAAGTCAATTGACTTTTCACTATTACAGGTATTCAAAACTAGGAACTTCTGGCTCATTTTGTTTATCTGGTTACTATTTGCTTCCTGCTTATTATTGGTGATGACCCACCTTGTACCTCATGCTACGGATATCGGCTTTTCCTTCAGTGAAGCTGCGGGAATTCTCAGTCTGCTGGGCGGGAGCGCCATCGCAGGTAGACCGCTAATGGGCATTATGTCAGACAAGATAGGTAGAAGAATAACTCCCATTATCGGTACATTAATGCTGGGGGGAGCCATGTTATGGCTAATCTGGGCAGAGGAATTGTGGATGCTCTATTTATTTGCCTTAGTCTATGGCTTTGCTTACAGCGGTTTAAGCTCCAGCATGGGAGCGCTTATTGCTGATGTTTTCAGGCTGGATAACATTGGCGCAATATTTGGTGTACTGGAGATTGGCTGGGGAATTGGATCAGCTTTGGGTCCAGCTATGGGGGGGCTTATTTTTGATTCTAGGCAAAGTTATTCTGTAGCTTTCTTAATCGGAGCATTTTTCATGCTGATAACATCTCTCCTTATAGCTTTAATTAGGAGAGAAACGGGTAGGAATTCTTAATAATGACTCCTTTTTATAATAGTCCCAAATGGAGATGGACTTAGGCTTTGTGTTGGCTCTACCCTACACACCCAGCCAGCGGACTATACCTCTTGTGCTCAGCCTTAATCTCGTCCTGCCTAACTGTTCTGTAAACATCAGCCGTGATTGCTATTGAGCTGTGCCCCAGTATCTTCGAGATAACCTCAAGCTTAGCCCCGTTCCTCAAAGCATGTGTAGCAAAGTAGTGTCTAAGCATGTGCGGGGTTATACGTGGAATGTCCAAGTGATCGCATAGTCGTCGAAAGCTCTTCTCCAGGTTGTGTCTCCACTGATACCCTTTCGCGCTGTTAGATGGAAACAGATAGCCGTCCTTCGTTACGTGGGGATTCTTCTCCATATATTCCCTAATCATATCTGCTGTGACCGGAGATATGGGAACAACCCTCTCTTTACCCCCTTTACCTAGCACCCTGATCTCCAACCGACCCAGGTCGATGTTCTTGACTGTGAGGGTATGGGCTTCGCTAATCCGAATCCCCGTGTCCACAAATAGGAGAATAAGAAGCCTTTGCTTAAGCCTGCTTTCTTCACCCTGCCAAGCAGAGAGTAGCTTATCCACATGCTCTTTCTCAGGCGCATGGCGAGTTACCTTTCTGGTTTTCAGTAATTGCAAACCTTTTGTCGGGTTGTCGAGCCAAAGCTCTTCTGATTCAAGGAAGTTAAAGAAAGACCTGAGCGCCTTTTGGTCGTTTCTGACCTTAATCGGTGTCACTTTCTCAAGCCTTTGAACCGAGTAGTTCCTGACATCACGGATGGACGGTGTGGGGTAGATAGCTAAGAACTTCTTAATAGTGCCGGTGTAAAGCTGAATGGTGCCCTCTGCCAACCCTCTGGCTATCATGTAGTTTTTCCAGTCATCTAGACCTTCATTGGGGGAATTAAGGATAGAGGCTTTACCTGACTGTGTAAGCGATAGAAGGACGTCTCGTTCCAACGGAGAAAGCTGTGCTATTTGTGTGAGAAGAGACTCAAATGTGAGGATACTATCAGCCTGACTGTCCGGATGATTCAACCTGGCAGGAGTGGGAGGACTCGAACCCCCGACCGGCGGTTTTGGAGACCGCTGCTCTACCAGCTGAGCTACACTCCTACGCAGTAATATAGTTTAATGCTTTTCCCCTTACCTGGCAAGTGATGTCGCTCCAAAGCAGCCACCATCCAGATTTGGCGCTACTTATGAACAACCCTGGCCGCCTTGAGCATCTCGCCAAAGGCCTCAATTCTGGTTCTCAACTGCTCGGCCGTGTAAAAACGGGGGTCGTATATGTCACCTTCCAGTACCATAACCGGTACGCCGGTCTCCTTTTCCACCGCATGCTTAAGGATAAGCGGGTCGCCGGCAAAGTAGCGGCAGGAATAGTGAAACAGATTGAGCACGCCATCCAGGTGATACCGCTTCACCGCCCCGCTGATTGCCCGAATCCTCATCGGGACCGAGGCTTCTATTGAACGCTGGACGAGGGCATAGGCAACCCTCTCCCAGGGGTCCTCGCCGCGTCCCCTCTCATCCATCTGGGGACGCAGTTCCCCATCAGGAACGAGGATGGTGTCCTCGGTGAGGGGTATGGCTATGCCCAGTTCCTCTATCATATGAATTATGCTCGGGTCCGCCAGCGAGACAAGAGGGGCGTAAAGAATCCTGGGGGAACCCTTTTCCACCACCCCAATGCCACGGTTAACCCGCTCCTGGACCTCTTCGCACAGTAGCTTACTGGCCTCGTTCAGAGTTTCCTGACTCCTCCGGCCAATCGGCATAGCCCTGAGTATTCTGATATACTGCAGGGCCACGGCACTAACCGGCACCGGGTCACTATTTATCACCAGGTCATAGATTTTGTTGGTATTGATGGCCGCCTCTCTTCTAAGTCGCCGGGCTTCGTTAACCATATCATTGGTGACTTCAAAACCAACCACCTCGGAAACCTTGTGCTGAGCCTTTTTTATCTCATTGGTGAAAAAGTCCTTGGAACGATAGATATCCTCCCAATCAGCGCCCCTATCCTGACAGCAATTGATATAATGCACCGGGATGTTAAAGTATATGCCTATTACCTCGTCGGTCTTGGGCAGGGCATCGCACAGGCTGCCCATGCTCATCAGCAAATCACACTTGGGATAGAGCCCCAGTATGTTCAGCCCGAGGCGGGTCTGGAGCAGGCTGCAGTGAGCCGCGCCCGGCCTCAGAAAGTGCGCTTCCGCCGCCCCCAGGATAGCGTCCAGCTTGTTAAAGATATAACCTAATACCATAAGAACCAGCACGTCAGGATAGGTAGCCCTCACATTATCCGAGTGGAACGAGGCCGCATTGAGAATATCGGTGGTGGCTGAGGGCAAGGAAGCACACAGGTTTATCTTGTTCTCCTCCTCAGCCAGCATGGTGTCAACCAGTTCCTTTATCGCCAGTCCTCTAATCTTGGCCAGACCCTTTAACTCCGGGTCCCAGAACTGATTGATTCTTTTCTTACCGCGCTCAATATCTTCCGTGGTTATTCCAAACATATCAAAAACTTTCTGCACCCGGGGTAATTCCGACTCCACTTCCCCGGGCTCAAAGCCGCAGAGTTCCAGTAGCTCTCTCACTAACTATCACCTCCCCTTTAAGGTCTCGATAAAGGTTTCAATGCGTGTTCTCAATGGGCCACGGTCCAGAATATCATAATCAGATTCAAGCTTGAGCACGGGAAGCCCCAGCTTCTCCATCTCCCGAATAAAAAAGTAGGATTCAATATCATAAGTGTCACAATATAGCAGCTGGTACCATATTATCCCGGCCACATTGAATTCCTTCGCCAGCCCGGCGATAAATTCGAGTCTCCTCCGGGCTGAATTCCTCATGAAAGCACAGGGTAACCTCTCCCTGAGGTATCTCTTGGCCAGGGCCTCAACCAGGTCGCCACTGCTCGCCACATTCCCCCAGTAGAATCTGACCCCTTCGCAGACCTCCTCGGCAACAATCATGCCCCCGGCTTCATTGACCAGTTCCAGAATTTTATAGTCGCCAAAAGCTATATTCGGCGATACCAGGAGAAGCCTGGGAGCGTCAGGAACGGCACTTTCCCTTTGCTTATCCCGTATCTCCTGATAAACGGAATCCAGAGCATCTACCATAAACCGGGGGTCGGCATATAACGAAGCGTGATTAAGCTTGATAAAGTCCAGAGTGCTTATAGCGAGGTCAGGTTCTTCCCTCGTCAGGCTTATCTCCCTGAAAAGACACCTCATCTGGTTATATAAATCAATGGCTTCCCTGATTTTTTCGTCCGTTATTGGCTTACCGGTAAATTCCTCAAGACTACTTTTCAGTCCTCTCAACATGTCAAGATAGTAATTCAGGCCGTCCTGACTATCATATTCGTGTGGAATGCCCAGCCGGAACACCTTAACATCGGTGAAATATTCCCACAAATCCCCGGCCCGGCGCAGGTGCTGGCAGGTGATGGGCACCACCAGCATGTCAATCAACTGATAGTAGGCCTGCTCCCCGAGCAATCTTTCCCCGTACTGCGCCCGGGCAAACGGGCAGAGAAAACGTGTTGTTACCGAGAGAGCAGTATTAGCCGGCATCGGGTCTCCCCCGTGGCACAGACAGATTGGCACGGCTCCTGAGGCATAGATTAGCTCCTCCGGGACATAATCACCGACAAAGTAGCCAACAACCTTGACTCCCGTCTCCTTTAACCGCCTTAGCTGAGCGGTCCTATCTCTGAGGTGGGAAGATATTTGTTCCATGGCTTGCATAGCTATTCTCCATCTCCCTCTTGCGGTAGTCTGGACTTCTACAGAATTAAGTGGTACCCCTGGCGTGACTCGAACACGCGACACGCGGTTTAGGAATTCGTCTATATCTTTGTTACCCTATGCGCCAGTATTATACCACATGCTTTTTTGTAGCTAAATAGCGCTTTGATTATCCATACAATACCATGAAATACCATTAAGAGTTGCCAAGGGGATTAGCAAATGGATTAGCAGAAAACAAGATGGGATCACCATTACGTCCTAGCGTACGTTCCCAGTTCGCTTCGTTAAGCTAATTCGTGATAAGGTAGCCTAACTCCGCTCTCTGGTCTTAAAACTTGTTTGGCCATTATAATACCTTACCATTGAACAAACATCGGGATGTCTGATTTCTTGTACGTACGAGTGGCCAAACGAACAAGAAGATGTAACAATTATTCCAGAATAATTTCTTAATTTTCAGGAAATCAATATAAGTTTTGCTTCGGCTGCTAGTTCCTGCGCAATTGACAAGTGCCTCGCACTATCTGAAGGCCAGTTATTAATGTTAGCGTGACGATTGGGCAACTTGTCAGGGGATATTGTTAGGTCAACCCTTTCGATCACTCCGGCTTTTATATCGGCAACTCCATAGAGCGGTGGCTTTGGATCTCGCATTTCGCTCACCACCTGTTTTCCCAAACTCCATACTTCATCGATTGTCAGTTCATCAATCCTTTGAACGGATAGGTGCAGATTATTAGGAGGCATGAATGCCTTAAGCTTGACTTCGTTTTTTACCCGAGAAAAATGTCCGCTCTGGGTTAAAAAACGCCCCAACGATTCGCTTGACCTGACTTTTCTAGATAATACCAACAGTTAGCCTATGAATACACTTCTTGGATATTTTTTAGTATCGTATCCGGTATACGATCTTCCAAGTATTCTACCCCATAAGTCTTTGTTGCTCCAAATAAACCAGCATATGACAGATCTTTCATATTCCCAACTATCACAGAGAAGGTTTGACGTCTCCCCTGACTCCAAGTAAAAACCACTTGCCCAGTAGGAATAACATCAACATCGGGTAATGAAGTACTAGAAGGTAAAGACATTGCGAAACGCATCGCGTTTTCTAATGATTCCTCATCTATACTTTGTCCACCGTACCCATCCCAATCATTCTTTGAATACTCGTGTCTCACTTTAAGCAAGGCTTCGAGCATTTGCGAAAGTCTATTTCCAAAGCTAATCGTCCTTGCCAAACTCTGCGTTAACGAATCAGCTTTAGCGCTGATACTTTCAGCCGCCTTACTTACCCCAACATTTCCAAAATATACAACAGGATTTTGTCTTCCAATATCATAACTCACTGTTTTCATATGTATAACCTCACTGTTTTCTCAGTAATCATTTCAAAAAAGATACGATTCTTTAGTTCTCGCATATTTTTAATGGTTGTCCATACATTTCTTTCATTAATTCCCTTAGTGCTCTTTTTAAATACTTCAATATCCAGGATTACTCCGATATGGTCTTCTTTGGGACTTTCTATTCCAGTTTGGATTACCCTTGCATATAAGGACTTTTCTTTAAAACCTAAACTAGAAAAATAATGATTAAAGACTTGAGGCAATTTTTTCGGTAATATTGGGGATGATGTAAAGTAATCTTCAAGTTCACTCTCATTCGGAATATCTATTTGATTAATATAATGAACGGATATTCTTTCAATAACAAAATCATGAGACCTTGATCTGTATAAATCCCATAATTTCTTCGCTTCTTCTATTACTAATTCCCAGTTTGTATAGGGATTTAACCTACTATATGTGAATCCGTTTATCCTAAACTGAACAACTTCCTTTTTATCACGGGAGGTGCATCTATATCCACTTATTTTTCGCCCCTCACTTTTTTGAATCTTGGGTTTTCCACCCTCAATCTCGATTGAGCCTGTAACTTGAGTTCCTTCTTCTACTTTTGTATATTTACTTGCCAGTTCTTTTCTTAACGAAAGGTATTCTTTTTTTACATCAAAATTAACCGGTAATCTAACTCTAAAATCAATTATCGCTTCTACTATGGGAGCGTTACTTAAATGTCTAACTCGTACCATTTTAATCTTCAAATATTCATTGTTTATATAATCTTATTCTATCTTATTATCAATATCAATAGCAATTTTTTTACCTCTATTGAAAGAGTCATTTAATGGCTTAGTATTTCCCTAATGGCGTTTCCGACGTCCTGTTAGTAAGGTAGGACGTCGGCGGCGGCAGCTCCGCTGTCCCGCCACCCGCCTTGCCAGCGGGCTTGCTTTCCGCTTAATATTCCATAGCCTATATCATCAGCGGCAAGTGACTTTGAAGCTAATGCTGCTATTGATACACAAAGCACCCTAAGTTATCCATATTTAGAGGGCTTTTTAGCTTCAATAAGTGGTACCCCTGGCGTGACTCGAACACGCGACACGCGGTTTAGGAAACCGCTGCTCTATCCTCTGAGCTACAGGGGCTCGCCAGCACAAGAGAAGGCTGCGATTCCGGGGGTCGTCTCCACCCCATCGCTGCTTACTATTTTAGAACCGACTACTGCTTTTATCAAGGGAAAGACTCGCTTCCGCCACCTAACCGACCACGGATATAGCCCGCGGCCAGGTTCGAACTTACAATTATGGCACCACTGAACAATGGACACTTTAATTGGCTGAGCTGTCTTTGTCTAGCTCCCATTGTAGCACTTTCTAGCATTTCGTGACGTCCACAATAACCTGAGTGCAGGTGGAGAAATCCTTCGGAGAAATGTACTTTACCGTGATAAAGGTAGTTTTTACAGACCGGGACAAACTTAACACAAGAGAGGCCACCTATATCCAATGCCGGTAAGATTAAGAAGCTCGCTTATTAACATTTTTCAGGTATAATGATTGACATGGGAAGTCATAGGGACAGTAAGGTGAGTAAAAAGGCTGTGTTACTTATTGCCACAATGGCCTCATTTCTTACCCCCTTTATGGGTTCTTCCATTAATATCGCTCTTCCCTCAATTGGAAAAGAATTTGCCATGGACGCAGTTTCACTAGGTTGGGTCGCTACTTCATATCTTCTGGCGGCGGCGGTGTTTCTCGTCCCCTTCGGGAGAATAGCCGACATATATGGAAGGAAGAAGATTTTCACGTATGGCATATTGATTTACACCGCTTCATCTCTGCTTCTGGCAACTTCAACTTCCGGCGCTATGCTTATCTCCTTCCGAATTCTGCAGGGAATAGGTGGGGCAATGCTCTTTGGTACCGGGGTGGCGATTCTAACCTCAGTATTTCCCATTGGTGAGAGGGGTAAAGTCCTGGGAATAAATGTGGCGGCAGTTTACCTGGGGCTTTCTCTTGGCCCATTTCTAGGGGGATTTTTAACGCAGCATTTTGGCTGGAGGAGCATTTTTCTTGCCACTGTACCTCTGGGCTTAATAGTTATTGCCTCTGTCTTCTGGAAACTGAAAGGAGAGTGGGCTGAGGCAAAAGGGCAAAAGTTTGACCTCAGCGGTTCCTTAATCTACGGCCTCGGCCTTGTTGCGATAATATATGGTCTTTCTCTTTTACCAACAATATGGGGCGCACTGGCAATTCTAACTGGCATCGCCGTGATTTTGGTATTCATCAGGTGGGAAATGAAGGTGGCAAGTCCCGTTTTACACATGAACCTCTTCAAGAATAACACAGTCTTCGCTTTTTCTAACCTGGCAGCATTGATTAACTACAGCGCAACATTTGCCGTCATTTTCCTCTTAAGCCTTTATCTGCAGTATGTAAAAGGGCTCGGCCCGCAAAATGCGGGCTTGATTTTGGTCTCCATGCCGGCGGTGCAGGCTATTTTTTCACCGGTTGCCGGCAGGCTTTCTGACAGAATAGAACCGCGAATACTTGCTTCATTGGGAATGGGACTGACGACTATAGGGCTTGGCTTTCTCATTTTCCTGGAGCAAGATACCGCAATTGAGTTCATCCTGGTCAGTTTAGTCATCCTGGGTTTCGGCTTCGCCCTTTTCTCATCTCCCAATACAAATGCGGTTATGAGTTCTGTGGAAAAGGGGTCTTACGGAGTGGCTTCAGCAACACTGGCGACAGTACGGCAGATTGGAATGATGCTCAGTATGGGGATAGTTATGCTGATATTTTCTGTGTACATCGGGAGGGTTGAAATTACCCCTGAATACTACCCGGTTTTTGTGAAAACTTTGAAGATAGCCTTTGTTATTTTTACTACGCTTTGTTTCGGGGGCATATTTGCCTCACTTGCCCGAGGCAAGATACGATGAAGCTGTCCGGGATAGAACGGAAATTTAAACCACCACTGCGGGGTGGAACTGGAGCCCGTTATCAATTACGAGAGAGCCGGCTTAGAATTTACTTTAATGCCTCCCGGCACATCTGGTAACCAAGGTCAAAGGCTTTGAGATTAACGGCAGCTCGTTCTGCGGGAAAGCGCTCACTGATTGCTTCCTTTGTCGTTTCCGCCTTTATCGGGATCCGC
>SDBU01003711.1_pt1 | contig 19264 bp, 20 predicted proteins | sample 2277071 | NCBI WGS metagenome assembly SDBU01 (sample SAMN10397929, study PRJNA504765) | marine sediment metagenome | isolation source: marine sediment core GS08_GC12, 126 cmbsf | place: Arctic Ocean: Gakkel Ridge, Loki's castle | collected 2008 | reverse complement strand
TTGCGGGTCTGGTGGGATTCGGACCCACGACAACCGGCTTAAAAGGCCGGTGCGCTACCTGGCTGCGCCACAGACCCCCACAAAACTCGTCGATGTGTATAATTTAGTCTTTTACAAGTTTTTTTGAAATCTAAGAAAGCTTTAAACTTAGAAATTCTTTTTGAAACATTGCGCCCTTGTAGTATAGCCCGGTCTAGAATTCGGCCCTGTCACGGCTGAGACGCGTGTTCAAATCCCGCCGAGGGCGCCATACTAATTTATTTTTGTCATTACGTCATCCAGGATTTCTCGATTTGTAGCTGCAATGAATGATAACCTTGTTTCATATTCAAGATCAGAATCAAGAGGATTTTGATTTGCATCCAAGACTAATCCACCTGCCTCTTTGATCAAAAAGTATCCAGCAGCAATGTCCTGTACTCTAATTTTGTCTCGTAAATCAATGAAAACATCTATCAAACCTTGTGCAAAGAAAGCCATTTCGAGAGCATTTGCTCCAAAATGTCTGGTATGATTATGTCGTTCAAACACAGGATGTAATTTTTTCATTAACTCTGGACTTGCACCAGAAGTATTTACTCCAACAATTCTGTAAACTGGTTTTTTTGTTTGGACATGGATTTTTACATCGTTGAGGTATGCTCCTTTTCCTTTTGACCAATACAAATCTCCATTTGATAAGTTTGTCACAACAGCATCAGTTATGGAGCTGAGCTTGTTTTCGGTCGCAAAAGCCAACGAACAGCAGAAAAATGGTATGCCTCTTACAGAGTTTGCAGAACCATCAATCGCATCCATGATTATGTAACCTTTTGGATTCTCTGATAATTCTACTCTACCACACTCTTCGCCTAGAACGACACAATCAAAATTGATTTTTTTTAAATAGTCTAGAACAGTTTTCTCCGCAACGATATCGATATTTCTGGAAATGTCTCCACCCGCACCTCTTCCAAAATCACCTGCAGCATCATCAGTTCCTGCCAAGTTTTTTACATTTTCATATACTTGTTTTGAAACTTCGCGTAAAATTTCAATTACTTCCATACTTTGATTCGATTTTTTCGTAATTTAAGTGAAGTAGACATCATTGAAAGCATAAATAACTAAAAGGAAACTTTGGCAATGTGAGTGGAAAAGACCAATCAGTTGTTAGTAAAGAAGCATTGATGAGTACAAAACCTGGCAAACAAATTCTTAAACAAGCATTATTCAAAAAGAAAGGTTACAAACTTTTCAACAAATACAAAGAAGAAGCTGAAACAGAATTTCCAAATTTTGCAAAAAGATTTGCAGCTGATTTGTTAAAACAGATCAAATCAGACAGTTCTCCAAACTCTACACAACAGGCATTTGCTGAAGAGGTTGGTTCTACTGAAATCATTCTAGAATCTTCACAAATTGATCCAATCAAGTCTAAACTAGAGAGACCTGAAGTACTGCAGGACCGTGTTTTGCGAATATTGAACTCTAATTTTGTCAAGATGACATTCCCTGTTTTTAATGCACTTTATGATGCTGCGGCAGAATTTTATGGAAACCATGATCCCGAGATGAAGCAAAATCTAGTTGATGGTCATATTATTGCCATAGATTTGAGTGAGCCAATGGATAGAATTGTAGACAAGGATGAAGACCTAGATTATTTAGATGATTACAAGCTGATGAATCCATACATTCTGAAGCTTGCGCGTGAAAAGATCTCAAAGGGTGGCGATGAAGTTCTTAAAGAATTTGAGGAAGGATTTAAGGATGCCAGAATTGGTCAGTATCTTGACATCAAGCTAAAACAAAAACCAACTAAAATTACAGAAGAGGAGATGAATCAGTGTTACAAAAAATATCGAGCAGTGATGGGAACTGCCGGACGAAACATGGCTCTTGCAAAAAACCCATTGGGAGAAATTTTCTATCTTGGCATGGCACGAACAGCAGAAGGAGTTGGTTGTGGAAACGAAATTGAAGACTCGATCAAAAATGGATTTGTAAAGATTCCATCATGGCCACTTTACTACTCCTTGTTAGCTAATGATGTGAAAAAGGGATTTGAATTAACATTAGAAAAAAGTAATTTGTATCTTCAGGACGCACGACTTGCACTTCAATTACTACCAGATGGGTTCTCACATGGTGAATTTTTGGAATTTTTGTTCCTTACTGTAGAACATTACAACCAGTTTTGGTACAACCAACTTGAGAAAGCAAACATGTGGTCCAAGTTTTCAGAGAAACTTCCAAAGTGATGTATGATGATGTGGTCTGAAAAACATCGACCTCAAAGCATTTCCGAAATGCTTGGAAATGAGGAGGCAAGGAATTCATTTGTTGAATGGTTTACAAAGTGGAAAAAGGGAACAAAACCAATTTTATTAGTTGGTCCTCCCGGAATCGGAAAAACGACTATTGCAAACTTGGCAGGAAAGCAGTTTGGATATGATTCTATTAGTCTTAATGCAAGTGATGTTAGAAGCAAATCAAGAATTTCTGATGTTCTTAGTCCGGTTCTAGGAAACATCAGTGTGCTTGGCAGTCCTATGATTTTTGTTGATGAGGTAGATGGAATTCATGGAAGAGCAGACTTTGGTGGAGCAGAAGCATTAATCAAAATTCTCAAGGAACCAACAGTACCAATCGTTCTAGCTGCCAACTCTGACACATCAACAAAAATGAAAAGCATCAAAAAAGTTGTTAAGATAATTCACTTTAGACCCCTTCCACCAAGACTTTTGAGATTACATCTTGAAAATATCCTAAAAAAAGAAGGCGCAAAGCTTAGTCCTGGTTCGCTGATCAAGATAATTGATGAATCACGTGGTGACATTCGTTCCATGATAAATAGTACCCAAGCTCTTGTTACTGGATTTAATCCACCAAGTGAAAGAACATTTGAAACACTTGATGTAGAGGCTGGTGTCAATGCATTCTTTAAAGCAAATTCAATTGATGAAGCTCGTAGTGTACTATACTCTATTGGAATAGATCCAAGAGAAAAAATCAACGCGTTTTACTCTAGCGTAATTACAAGTAATCTCTCCAAAGAGGACTCGGCAAGAATGTTAGATGTTTTATCAGAGGCCGACATGCTTTATGGAAAAATTTTCAAGACTCAGGAATGGAGACTTTTGCGCTATCTTGATAATATCTTGCTTGGGTTATACAAAAAAGACATACCAATTAGGTATTCACGGTATAATCTCTCCTGGCCTTTACTAAACAGATTACGCTGGGACGGTAAGAACATCAAGAATATGGCAACAGTTCTAGCAAAAAAACTACATGTTTCAAGAAGTTCTTTTGCAACATTTTACCTTCCATACATTTTGTTTATGATAAAAAACAAAAAATTAAAACTTGATGAAACCTTTGATGACATTATAGAAAAGGAGATTGAGAGACTGAAATGAGCTGGCGAAAAATTACCATGAAATTTCCTGGTAAATGTATAGTATGCAATGAGAAAATTGAAAAAGATGAGATTGGGTTTTGGGCAAAGGATGTTGGTGTTAAACATGAAAAGTGTGCTGAAATTAAAGAACTAACATGTGGTGTATGTGGAGGACCAGCTGGCTGCCCTACATGTGAATTTCATGATAGTTGTGATTTAGAACGAGTTTCTCAGATTTGTATTTGTAAAAAATGTGAAGCTAGAACGGATCCGTATAATCTATATCAAAAATCTGTCATGAAAAAATTTCGTTTACTAAATTCTACTGCATAGGTAAACTAAGTAAGCATTGTATACTGAAGTAAACTACTGTAAACAACTAACTATTCTACTGCTCTGATCGGACTCAAAACTTAAAATTTGACTACATTTAGGTAATCAATATTGCTTGGAGACCCCAAAAAACGAAAAAAGAAACGCGGAAGGCCAAAGGGTTCTACAAGCAAACCAAAGAAAACAACTGCTAAAGCACCAAAGGCCAAAGAACCACAATTTGAAACAGAGCTTGGTGAAACCGAACCAAAAAAACCAAAGGCTGAAAAACCTAAAGTAGAAACTAAACGAGAAGCACCAAAAGAGGAACCAAAGGTAGAAGCAAAACCTGAAGAACCTAAGAAAGAAACTAAACCAGTTTTAGCACCTAAACCCGCCGAGTCGTATTCTGATAGATATAGACTAGACCGGATATTTAGACGAGAAATGGAAGAGCCAGAATTTTGGATAGGTAAAAAAGGCCTAGTTCCATCAGTGCCTTTACTTTCACAAGACGAAGAAAAAGACATTTCAAGTCAAGTACAAATTCCAGCAGATCAGACTCCACAATACAAGCCAGAATATATCCTCAGTCCAGAATTCGGAGGATTATCAAATTACGAAAGAAGTGTTAATGACTTTAAGCAAGAACTAGAGAAAAAATTACAATATCTTAAAGCCAACCCAGATTCTACTGAACAGCAAATTTCTAAAACCGAACAAGACCTAAAAAATCTTGATAATCTATATGATAATTATTACAATGGCATGAATGTTTTCCGTATAGCAAAAGGTGGGAGAGACAAACTTCGAAAATAAATGGTGATGACAAACTGAGCAAAATTAATTTTGAGGTTATTAATGCAAGAATTACTTTCAGAAATGTCCCACTTCATAAGTTAGAAAAATTTTCATTCAAAGACATCCCAGCTGCATGTGAAGCTTTTAAGAAAATTTCTGATGTTTCAGAATGTGTAATAGTTCAGAATGCTTTCAGGGTTGAAGTGTTTTTGGTGGTTAATCTGGAAACCTCGTACATTCCAGATAGAAGGAGAAGTGAAGGAAAATACCTTGTTATAAATCGAATACAAGAAACTTGGCAAACCTTAACAGAACTAGAAGAACATGACATTGATCACTTTGATCAAATTTTTGAGGTGTATAGGAATACTGATGTTTACCGTAATCTGTTAAGACTAGCAATAGGTTTGGACTCGTTAGTTCTAGGAAGATTAGAAGTTCTTGAGGAAATAAAAGCATCAATTACAAGTGCAAAACTAGCTAAAGTATCTGGTAGAATATTGAATAAATTATTTGATAGTTCTCTACAAATTGCTGCTCGTATTAGAGATTCTACCGAAATTAGCAAAGGAATAACATCCCTTGGTGATCTTGCTATCAAAACTGCAGAAGAAAAAGTAGGATTAGATGAAAAGAAAAATGTTCTACTTATAGGCACCGGTGAAACAGCAGCCATGGTTGCTAAACCTCTTAATAACAAAGACAAAAAATTCAGTGTTACCAGTATGACAATTGAACGCGCCACTGGTTTTTCTAAAATATTGGGTGGAACACCAATAGAATTTGAAGATGCTTTATCTGCATTCGATAAATTTGACATAATCTTTGTCGCAACTACTGCAGATTATCACTTTATCAATCATAATAGAATAAGACGAGTTATGGAAAAGAAAAAGACAGGTACACTGATGTTGGATATATCATCTCCTAGAGCAGTTGAGGATAAAGTGTCTACGTTTCCTGGAATTAAATTAATGTTCAGAGATCAAATTGATGAGATGTATGAAGAATATTTGACCGCTAGCAAAGCAAAAGTTCCTGCTGTAGAAAAAATGATTAGTCAAGAAATTCCAATTTTAGAGGAAACAATGACACAACTTAAGGCAGAACCTATAGTTGAGGACGTATCAGCTAGCGCAAACTTGTTCCGAATGAAAGAATTAAAGAAAGCGTTAGCACAGCTAGGAGAAACTGATGAGAACAAAATCAAAATTATTGATGATTTAACAAAGGCTATTGCAGAAGGCCTCGTTTCTACACCTGTGAACAATTCAAAAAAAGCATCAGAACAAGATAATTCATAACTGTTTGGACTACAGTCCAGTACTAAATTCTAATTTCACATTATTATTTCTTCAAAAAACTGATTTGTTTAACCATAAGATTCGAACTTTACTTCGAAACTTCCATCTTCACGCTTATCTGGCATCGTGACAAAGCCCTTTGGTTTCATAAAGTCCATTGTTCCATCAATTGTACCTTGCCAGCCACAAATATAGAACATTGTATTATCTTTAGTAATTTTTTCTCCTACTAATTTTTCTAATGGAGATAATCCATCAGGTCCTGGTTTTAGGAATTGCTCGACTCTGCCTGTTTGACCATTCCAAGATCTGTTAATCCATTCTTTGGGTCGACTAATTGATACTCTATAAGTAAAATTCCACTTGTCTTTTCCACGATCAATACTTTCAGTATCTAATTTTGTAAGAAGTGACCTGTAACTTAGCTCATCTACATAACTTGAACCATGAAGACAAATAATCTCTCTTTTGTCTCCAACATCATGTAAGTGGTTAGCAAAACTAACGAACGGTGCTAGGCCTGTGCCTCCACTAACACACACAATTCTTCTTTCGTCTTTGCTACCATCAGGCAATCTATCATTAATTGTTAAAGCATTTCCCACACAGTCTCCCCAAATTATCTTATCTCCTTCACCTGCATAGAATAGCATGGTTGTAACACGCCCCGGTAAAGGACTTCGAACCCATCTAACTACAAACTCAAAATAATTTCTGTTTTCAGGATGCGAAGCAATTGAATATGCTCTGCGAACAAGCTTAAAATCTTCCCCCGGTATATGGAAACCAAGGGTAAGGAACTGACCCGCCTGATAATCTGGCATGCCCTCATCTGGAACAAATCGAAAGATGAGAAGATCCTCTTTTAGTAATTGAGTGTAAGTTATTGTTCCCTTATGATCTATCATACCAATCTATTTTTCGTAATTTTTAGTTAAATATATTTCTGTTAAATTCTAATCCTAAACAATACGTATTAGTTAGAACAAAAAAAACTTAGAAAATAAGATCTGACAAATTAATATAGGTTAAAGCATGTTTCAGATCTCTGGGCATGCATTCTAAAAAAATTGAAAGATTTCTAAATACAAACAAAACTGCAGCACAAGGTGGTGGACAAGACAGAATATCAGCTCAGCATGACAAAGGAAAGCTTACTGCAAGAGAACGCATTGATTTATTGTTAGATGAAGGCAGTTTTACAGAGATTGATGCTCTTGCAACGCATCACTATCATGAATTTGATATGCAGAAGAAAAAATTCTTTGGCGATGGTGTAATTGTTGGCTACGGAACCATTAATGGAAGACAGATCTACATTTTTGCTTATGATTTTACGGTTCTAGGTGGAACCCTAAGTCAAATGGGAGCAAAAAAAATTACAAAACTTATGGATCATGCCATTCGAAATGGCTGCCCCATAGTTGGTATAATGGATTCAGGCGGTGCAAGAATTCAAGAAGGAATTCTGAGCTTGGATGGGTTTGCTGATATTTTTTACCATAATGAGTTAGCTTCTGGTGTTGTTCCACAAATAACTGCAAGTATTGGCCCATCAGCTGGTGGCGCCGTTTATTCTCCTGCAATGACCGATTTTGTGATAATGGTAAATAAGACTGGAACAATGTTTGTTACAGGTCCCGACGTTGTAAAGACCGTTCTTGGTGAAGAAGTTTCTTTTGATGAATTAGGCGGTGCAATGACTCATGGAACAAAAAGTGGAGTAGCTCACTTTGTAGTACAAAATGAATACGAATGTATGGATTATATCAAAAAATTACTATCATATCTACCACAAAACAATTCTCAAGAACCTCCAATAGTTACAACAGATGATGACCCAAACAGATTGGATCACAACATAATCAACACTATTCCAGAAAATCCTCTTCAACCATATGATATGAAAGAAATAATTCATTCATTTGTTGATAACCATGAGTTCTTTGAAATTCATGAGCTGTTTGCAGCCAATATTGTAGTAGGTTTTGGGCGACTAAATGGAAAAACTGTGGGAATCGTTGCAAATCAACCACTTCAGCTTGCTGGTGCACTAGACATTGATTCATCAAACAAGGCTGCAAGATTCATTAGATTTTGTGATTGTTATAACATTCCAATAATTACTTTGGTGGATACCCCAGGATACATGCCGGGAACTAACCAAGAACACAATGGAATCATTCGTCATGGAAGCAAGTTACTGTTTTCATATTGTGAGGCAACCGTGCCAAAAATTACTCTTGTTATCGGCAAAGCATATGGTGGAGCATACATTGCGATGGCAAGCAAATATCTTAGAACTGATATTAATTACGCTTGGCCTACAGCAAAAATTGCTGTCCTAGGAGCAGAAGCTGCAGTCAAAATAATAAATAGAAAGGAACTTGCTAAGGCAAAAGACGCAGAAGCCCTGAAGAAAGAATTGATTGATGATTTTGCAGAAAAGTTCGAGAATCCATATGTTGCCGCATCTCATGGCAGTATAGATGCTGTAATTGATCCTGCTGAAACGCGACCAATGCTAATCAAAGCTCTTCAAATGCTAACCAATAAACGCGAAAAACAATATCCACGAAAACACGGTAACATTAACCTGTAAGAGAAATGATTGAGAAGGTCTTAATTGCAAACAGAGGAGAGATTGCTCTCCGTGTTATTAAAACATGCAAAGCGTTAGGAATCAAAACTGTAGCAGTTTATTCCGATGAAGATGTTAATTCATTGCATGTAAAACAAGCAACAGAATCATACCACATTGGAGAAGGCACGCCAGCTAAAAGTTATCTTAATCAAGAAAAAATTCTAGAAACAATTTTAGCTTCTGGCGCAGATGCTGTTCATCCTGGTTATGGATTTCTTTCAGAAAATCCTGACTTTACAAGATTATGTGAGAAAAATAAAATTAATTTCATTGGTACAACTGCAGATTCAATGGAGCTTTGTGGTGATAAAATGCGCTGCAAAGCAGTAATGTTAAAAGCCAAAGTTCCAACAGTTCCTGGAAGCCCAGGTCTTGTTAAAGACGCAGATGAAGCACAAAAAATCGCAAACGAGATAAAGTATCCAGTTCTTTTAAAGTCAGTTTATGGAGGTGGCGGACGAGGAATAAGACTTGTCACCAGCGATAAAGAACTGAAAGAAAATTATGAATCTGCAACAGGCGAATCAATGGCAGCTTTTGGTAAATCTGCCATCCTAGTTGAAAAATTCCTTGAAAAAATCAGACACATTGAATATCAAATGGCACGAGATACTCATGGCAATACGGTTCATATTTTTGAAAGAGAGTGTTCAATTCAGAGAAGAAATCAAAAACTAATTGAGCAAACTCCTTCTCCTGTGGTTGATCAAGAAACAAGAGATAGAATTGGTGAATTAGTCGTGAAAGCAGCAAAAACTGTTGATTATACTAATCTTGGCACTGCAGAATTTCTTAGAACAGATGACGGTGATTTCTATTTCATTGAAATTAATGCGCGTTTACAAGTAGAACATCCAATCACAGAACTTGTTTCAGGATTAGATCTTGTTAAACTACAAATTGATATTGCAAATGGTGAAGAGATTCCATTCAAACAAAAGGATCTCAAAATGAATGGTTACGCCATTGAATGTAGAATTAATGCAGAAGATACCTTTTTGGATTTTGCGCCATCAACAGGACCAGTTCCTGATGTGACAATTCCATCTGGACCTGGCGTTAGATGTGATTCTTACTTGTATTCTGGATGTACGGTTTCATCTTTCTATGACTCTTTGATGGCAAAACTCTGTACATGGGGTCAAACTTTTGATGAAGCAAGACTACGAATGCTAAATGCATTAGGAGACTTTTACATCCAAGGTGTTGAAACATCGATTCCACTTTATAAAACAATTCTCAAGACTGAAGAATACAAAAAAGGAGACTTGTCAACAGACTTTTTGAAACGATATGGAATTTTAGATAGATTAACAGCCGATATCAAAGCAGACAAGGAAACAAACAAAGACACTGCTTTGGCTGCAGCCGTTATTCATTCAGAATACTTTAAAAGCAGAGTAAAGTCCACAACCGAAAATAGCACACGTTGGAAGAGCCAACTGGATTGAAGCAATGGAATACAAAATAGAAGACTTCGAGGGGACATTCAATGGAGAAATTATAGAAAACTCAGGTAATTCAGAATATGTAATTAAAATAAACGATAGAGAACAAAATTTGAAAATTTTAAACATGGATACTCGTGGAATAGAATTTATTTTAGATCAAAAATATCACCAGGTCAAGTATCTTGAAAGCACTACATCTAAGATGAATCTTGTAGTAGATGGAATTCCAATGACTTTGAATCTACACGCAAATCTCGATGAAATTGTATACAAACACTCTGGAGGAGCAGAAATCAGTGATTCACAACTTACACTAAGAAGCCAAATCCCAGGAAAGGTGATATCAATTGCTGTGGAAGAAGGGGCCAATATAAAAAAAGGAGACAATGTTTGTGTTTTAGAATCAATGAAGATGCAAGTTGGTATTAAATCCCATAAAGATGGAACCGTCAAGTCTATCAAAGTTAAACAAGGCGGCACCGTTGCCAAGAATGATGTAATAGCAGAAATAGAATAAAAAAGAAAAATTAATTTCCTTTCTTTAGAAAGTCTTTGATCTCATCATAGTTTGGTTCAACTAGTGGGTCATCAGATACCCATTTGTAACCAATTGTTCCATCTTTATTAATAATAAAAACAGAACGTTTTGCTGCGTTGTAATCTTTTATATGTAAAAGATGTGGCATCAATACATCATAATCCCTAATGGTTTTGCTTTGATAATCTCCAAGAATTGGAAAATTATAGTTGTGTTTTTCTTTGAATGCTTTGTTTGCAAAAGGTCCATCATTACTTATTGCAACAACATTAGCACCAAGTTGTGAAATTTCATCCCATGAATCTCGAAATGCACACAACTCTTTCTCACATACAGGAGAACTTGCAGCTACAAAAAATGACAGAACTATTTTCTTGTCATTGAACTCACTCAAAGTTCTCATCTTCATGTCTGTATCGACAAGTTCAAAGTCAGGAGCTTTGTCACCAACATTCAATGCCATGCAAAAAACTAATCCTTGCCATATTAAGGACTTTGCCAAAAACTTCCTTCCTAAAAAATTGAGATTCAAAAAAATGAGCATAGATTTTTATATTATTCGTAAGGTGTCAAAGCTACTTTGGTAGGGGAACTTGCGGGTAACTACAGTACAATTTTAATGATGTTTGGTTTTGCTGTCGTCGCTACCGCTCCAGCTTTGTTAATTTCTAGAATGATCGCCCCTCGAAAAAGAAGCAATCCAGTAAAATTCCTACCCATGGAATGTGGCCAAGTTCCTTCAGGAGCCGGTCGAACTCACTTTATGATGCAATATTATGCTTACATTCTGATGTTTGTTGTTTTTGATGTTATGGCAATTTTCCTTTATGCATGGGGCAGCTCAATATTGAGTCTTCCAAGAACTGCAACCCTTCCAATTATTGCATTTTTAGCAATAATGTTTGCAGCAATGGCCTATGCGTTAGACCAATCTAGGAGACGTAACATATGGTAATGATAAATACAAATCTAAAGTATAGTGAGGTAAGGATTTAGATTGCTAAAAGACTTGGTTACTCCACAAACCGCTAACGTATTTCTTGGCAAACTTGGAGATATTTTAGAACAAGCAATCGGTAAACCACTAGGCTACGCCATTAATTGGGGTAGACTTTGGTCACTTTGGCCAGTACACATCGAAACTGCATGTTGCAGTGTAGAGTTTGGAGCAGCATCTGGTCCACGATATGATGTTGAACGATTTGGCATCATTGAAGCATTTGGATCACTTAGACAATGTGATCTAGTTGTTGTGCAAGGAACCATTACAAGAAAAATGGCTCCACGACTTCGTCTCGTATATGATCAGATGCCAGAACCAAAGTATGTCATAGCAATGGGTGCTTGTGCAATAACTGGAGGATTGTACTTTGATTCGTACAACGTTCTTCCAGGTATTGATGGAATTCTTCCTGTTGATGTGTATGTTCCAGGCTGTCCACCTAGACCTGAAACTCTTATACAAGGATGTATACTCCTACAGGAGAAAATTAAGAGGATGAAGGCTAGGAAGATTGTTTAATGAGTACTGAAAAAGATTCTGAACAGAAAGAAGCTCCTGGAGCAGAAAAGAAGCAAGTTCCAGCTAAACTAGAAGAACAACTACCCAAGTTTGAAAAAGATTTGGCAGACAAAGTTGTCGCAAAATTTGGAGAAAAAACTGAAGTTGCGTTCGTAAAACCAGATAGAATTAGAATCAATGTAAAAAAAGATAACATCGAAGAGGTCGCAGAGTTTATTCGAGATGATTTAGGTTTTGATCACGTCGAGTCTGTTTCGGGTGTGGATTACCCAGAAGATAAAGAAATTGAAGTTGTTTACCACTTGGGCTCTTATACCGATCCTCAACTATCCAAACAAATTCTAACTTTAGCAACAAGAGCTCCACGAGAGGATGATCCAAAACCAGGAAACGATTCTACTCATTTGCCAAGTTTAAGAGAAATTTTCTACAGTGTAGAATTTCATGAACGAGAATGTTTTGAGATGTTAGGTGTTTACTTTGACGGTCATCCAGATAATAGAAGACTTTTGTTACCAGAAGATTGGGCAGACTTGCCACCATTACGGAAGGACTTTTCCATAAAAGGAAGATAGAACATGACCAAACAATTACCGCCAGGACTTTCACTTGAAAAAGTTGACGAGAAAATTATGACTCTCAACGTAGGACCACAACATCCAGGCTCTGGCCATATGCGGCTTATTATTCAAGTTGACGGTGACTACATCGTTGCTTGTGATCCTGATCCAGGATACGTACATCGTGGTGAAGAAAAGATGGCAGAATATAGGAATTATATTCTAAACATTCCACATCTTGAGAGACCAGTAATTCACGATTCTTGTAACATACTTTATCCATATTGTTTAGCTGTAGAAGAAATACTAGGACTTGAAGTTCCAGAGCGCGCAAAGTACATGAGAGTAATAGCATCAGAGCTGAACAGATGTGTTTACACTTTGTATTGGCTTGGAATCTATGGAATCTTTCTGGGCCATTCTACCATGTTCATGTGGCCAATGGGTGACCGAGAACTTTTCATTGATCTTTTAGAAAAGATGACAGGTGCAAGAGTTACACACTCTTACTTTGTTCCAGGTGGAGTACGCAATGATATTCCAGCTAACTTTGAAGATGTTTGTCTAAGACAAGTCAACTATTTTGAAAAACGAATCAAAGAATATGCTGACATCTTTTATGATAATCCAATTCTAATACATAGAACTGAAAAAACAGGTATATTATCTAGGGAAGACGCAATACGACTAGGTACTACTGGCTCTGTACTTCGTGCAAGTGGTGTTGATTTCGACATCCGAAAGAAAGAACCATACGACGTATACGAAGAGCTAGACGTTCACTCAAATGTTCTAAAAGAAGGCGACTCTTTGGCACGTTCTAAGATTCCCTGGCTTGACATGTTAGAAAGTTGTAACATCATTAGACAAGCATTAGAAAAAATGCCAAAGTCAGGTTCAATTAGAAAAAAGCTGAAACCAAATCCTAGAGGTGGGGATATGTCAGTTTACAAAAGAGTTGAATCAGGACGAGGTTCACTTGGTTGTTATATTGTATCTAATGGTAAGCCAGAACCATATCGACTAAAACTCAGTGTTCCTTCATTTAGAAACTTGATTGCAATGCCATATCTCCTCAAGGGTGAAAAACTTGGTAACATGCCAGCAGTTTACTGGAGTCTTAACTATTGGCCAGTGGAGGCAGATAGATAGATGTCGGTAATTGCACCAAAATTTAGGTTCAGTGAATTTCTAAAGTCAATTACAGATAATCTCTTTTGGATAATTATCTTACTAACACTAGTTGGCCTTCCTGTCATAATGATTGTTCTGATTTTTGTCGATTTACCAGTTTACCAAGGAGAACTGATCAATCCGTTTCTTGCTTTCAGCTGGATGTTTCATCCTGAACTTTCTCTTCCTTTAATCAAAGCTTTTATGATAACTGATTTTTTTAGAATTGCAGTATTTCCAGGATTTGGATTTGCAGCATTACTTGCAGCTTCAGTAATTTTTATTGAAAGAAAAATGCTTGCAAAACTTCAGCTTAGAGTAGGACCATTCTACTGTGGAAAAATTGAAGGAATTCTTCAACTGATGGCCGATGGTATAAAACTAGTTACAAAAGAAATAATCATTCCAGCAAAGGCTGACAAACCCATCTTTATTCTATCTCCACTTTTGTTTGTAGGAGCTGCTGCTGCCTTTGTCGCATTAATTCCTGTTGCCCCTGGTTGGGTTGTAGCAGATATTGATCTAGGCTTGATTGCAGTCTTTGCGGTAATTGGGTTCTTTCCAATCATTACAGTTCTAGCGTCATGGTCTGCAAATAGCAAATACCCCTTCATCGGTGGGATTCGAGCGTTATTCCAAATGGTTTCATTTGAAATTCCATTAATTCTGTCACTTCTTGGCGTTGTCATTCTTACTGGAACACTAAACCTCTCCGAAATTGTTGAAAGCCAAGCATCCTTCCCATGGATTATCTTTTTGCCAGTTGGGGCGATTGTATTTTTTATTGCAATGTTAGCAGAGCTTGAAAGAATTCCATTCGACTTGCCAGAAGCAGAAAGTGAAATTGTAGCAGGTTGGTTAACAGAATTTTCTGGAATGATGTACGGTCTTGTTCAACTTGGTTCTTACATAAAACTTTACGCGTTTGCAGCTTTGTTTGTAGTAATATTCCTTGGTGGATGGAATGGACCAATGATTTTCCCTCCACTCGAAGAAGAACTAATCCTTGAAGGAAAGACCATTGGACCTATTACTATTCAAACTCCAGGCCTTCCAATATTTTCTATGGAGTTCTTTAGTGGAGTTTTTTGGTTTATTCTCAAAACGGCTGCAGTGATTTTCTTTATCCTATTGCCAAGAGGTGTGTTTCCAAGAGTTCGAATTGACCTTCTATTGGATCTAGGATGGTTCAAACTTATTGGACTTACATTTGTTAACATCTTTATAGCTCTCGCTTTGCTTTATGCTGGAGTATTTGGGCCAGGAGGTATGTTGTAATTGGGAACAGCTAGTGGAATTATCAAAGCGTTAAACTCTGGAATCAAACATCTTGCAATAAAACGATTTACTCTCCGTTATCCCGAACAAAAACTAAAGTTTGTTGGAGATGGATATCAGTATGATCCTACAACTGGTGTAGGAATTGCTGGTTACAAAGGACGACACATGCTCTTTCATGATAAATGTACTGGATGTCAATTATGTGCTATTGCCTGTGAAGGAGTTGCTGAAGCAATTGCAATGGTAAAGGTTCCAGAGGAATGGAAACATAACAAAAAGGCAATCATGCCACAAATTGATTACGGTAAATGCGTATTTTGTGGTCTATGCGTAGACGCATGCCCATTCTATGCCTTATACATGACAAATGATTATGAGCTTTCTTCCTTTACAAAGGAGGGTCTGATTTATACCCCCGCCCAACTCCAAGTAAAGCCTGACGTCCAACAGGATGCCGAGATAAAGATTGATGACCGGGGTGCATCACATGGTTGATGCAGCGTTTCTTGCATTATCTGTCATAACAATTGGTTCTGCAATTGCAGCTCTAGAATTACGTTCACTAGTTTATGGTTCCATCGCTTTGATGGGAACCCTTGGCGGCGTTGCAGGATTCTTTCTCTTATTAGATTCACCATTTGTTGCATTATTCCAAATTGCAGTTTATGTCGGTTCTATCGCAGTATTGATTTTGTTTACAGTAATGCTCGTAAAAAGGGAACTAATCTTCAAAAAAATTGAAGACCCAAAACGTAAGTGGGCCGGCATTGGACTAATGCTTATTTTCATGGTTGCAATCGGTGCAGTAATTCTTGATTCTGGATTAAAATCTGTCACCACTGATGAACCACCAGTTGACTTTAGAGAAATTGGTGATGATTTTCTAACATATTATTGGCCAGCACTGATTCTAATGGCACTCATCTTAGCTGGTTCTGTTACTGGTGCACTTGTTCTTGCAAGAAGGGAGGATGAAATAAGTGGGCAACGAACTGATTGATTTTGTTATTGTTTCAGTAGCCTTACTTGGTATTGGAATCTATGGCTTATCTGTAAAGCGAAACGCAATCAGAATGTTATTTGCCATAGAGATCATCATCAACGCTGCAAACCTAAACTTGGTTGCATTTGGACGATTTATTCCACACAGTGGTGGTCAAACTCTGGCATTATTTTCTATTGCAATTGCAGCTGCAGAGGTAGCAGTTGGACTTAGTTTGATAATTGTTGCATACCGAATGTACCAGAATATCGATATTGCTGACTTTCGGAGTTTGAAAGGATAATGGAATATGTCTTGTTGCAGGCAGTTTTCCTGCCTTTACTACTCTCACCAGTAGCTTACATTCTTGGTAGGAAATATGGCCCAAATGCCGCAACTTGGTTTTCCTTTGGGGTCTTACTCTATTGTACTATTTTGATAGTCCTAGCAGCCTTGCAAGGAACTTACGAAGAACATTATCCTTGGACAGAAATGTTTGGCGAGTTTGGATTTTTGCTGGATGGGCTGGCATCTCCATTTGCAATAATCATCTACGTTCTATCAACAATTCTTATACTTTACTCGAAACCATACATGATCCGTCATTTCAACAAACAATTTGAAGAACAACATCACTCGGAAGTAGCATCTAGTGGTGACCAAACAACTGCGATTGTTGAATCAACTGCTCTCAAAGAACATGTAAACAAACAATCTGGTCTTTACTTTGCACTATTCCTCGTTTTTGCAATGGGAATGTTAGGAACAGTCCTTGCAACAAACCTGATCGAATTTTATGTTTTCTTCGAAGTCATGCTTATTCCTGCATTCTTTTTGATTGCCTTTTGGGGCGTTGGACCAAGACGAAGAATAGCTTTAATGTTCTTTTTCTGGACTCACACTGGGGCAGCAATTCTTCTTTTAGGATTTTTGACAATTGGTCTAAGTGTTGGTAGTTTTGATTTTGCTGACATAAAAGAATCTGAAATTCCTAAAGATTTAGCTCTGCTTGCAGCAGTTGCAATTATCATTGGACTAGGAGTAAAATTAGCTGCATTCATGTTCCATATTTGGCTGCCTTATGCACACGCAGCTGCCCCAACACCAATTAGTGCTTTATTATCTCCAGCAATGATCGGAATTGGTGCTTATGGCATCTTTAGATTAATTATAGAATTTTTGCCAATGCAATATGCAGATCTTGCAATTTGGTTACACATCTGGGGAGTAGCTACAATGATTTACGGTGGTGCAATGGCATTGATGCAAGATGATATCAAACGAATGTTTGCATATTCTAGCATAAGCCAAATGGGTTATCTACTATTTGGCCTTGGTTCGTTTTCTGTTTTGGGCCTTTCAGGAGCTGAAATGATGTACATAACTCATGCATTAGGTAAAGGACTACTATTCATGAGCGCAGGAGTTCTTATTGTAACTGTAGGTACCAGAAGTATCTCAAAACTTGGTGGTCTTGCAGGCAAGATGCCGATTACTGCTACGTGTGCAGTAATTGGTGCTTTGACCATAATGGGAGTGCCCCCAACAAGCGGTTTCATGGGAGAATGGACTCTTTTCTATGGTGCTCTTGAGACCGCATTAGAAGAAGGATCTACACTTAGGATGGTAGCCTTTGGTTTGGGTCTTTTGGCAACTGTTCTTACAATGTCTTATCTTCTTTGGATGCTAAAACGAGTTTTCTTTGGAAAATTACCAGAAAACCTCACCAAAGTCAAGGAAGCAAGCTGGTATATGACTGCTCCAATGATGGTACTAGCTGGATTTACAATTGTTCTTGGAATTTATCCAGACATCTTCTTTGAGAAAATAATTCCATACATGAATGGAGTGATAGGTGTATAGTTAATGGCAACTGATGTTGTGGGATTTGATGTTGGAACTATAGCTGCATGGGCTGTTTGGATTATTCCTTTCGTTGCAGCTCTAGTTGTTCCTGGTATTGGTAAGGCATCAAAAAAAGCATCTGGTTACTTTGCAGTTGGGATGGCATTATTCAGTGCGCTTTTTGCAGCAGCGATGCTTCCAGGTGCTCTTGCTGGACATGAGATTCATGATCAAGTTTCTTGGATTGATACCATTGGTTTGAAAGCAGGCGTTCTAGCTGATCCACTTGCAGTTATAATGGCAAACGTTGTTAGTTGGGTATCCTTCTTGATTATTGTTTATAGTACTGGTTACATGAAAGGTGACAAAGACATTGTTCGTTTCTGGTTTTGGATGATGTTCTTTATTGGTTCAATGCAATTAATTGTTCTTTCAGATAATTTACTTCAACTCTTCTTTGGTTGGGAAGGTGTTGGTCTTGCATCCTATGCATTGATTGCCTTTTGGTATCGTGATAAAGCGCAACATCATGTTGGAAAAGAAGGTTATTCAGCTCTCGGAATTTCAGAATACTATTCACCAACTCATGCTGGTATGAAGGCATTCATCATGACCAAAGTTGGTGATGTTATGATGCTTGCAGGAATGTTTTTGATTTTTGCATTTGCTGGAACATTTGGTTTCAAAGAGCTAGTCGGTGATACCACATGGGCCGTTAACATGTCAGCTGCTGGTCTTCTAGTTCCTGCTGGGGTTTTACTATTTGGCGGTGCAGTAGGAAAGTCAGCACAATTTCCACTAAATGAATGGCTACTTGAAGCAATGACTGGCCCAAGTGCAGTTTCAGCCTTGATTCATGCAGCAACCATGGTGAAAGCCGGCGTATTTTTAGTAGCAAGGATCGGACCACTATTCTTTGCATTAGCAGCTGCTGGAATTATGGTGGACCAATTTTTTGAAATCATAGCTTGGGTTGGCGCAATTACTGCATTGTTACTTGCAACTCAAGCTGTGGTAAGCACTGAAATCAAAAAGGTTCTTGCATATTCTACAGGCTCTCAAATTGGATACATGATGATGGCATTAGGCGTTGCAGGACTTTCAGAACAATTTGTTGATGGTTATACTGCTGGGTTTTTCCATCTAATATCACATGCAATGTTCAAAGCTTCTTTGTTCATGGCAGCTGGGTCGTTGCTGCATGTCGTTGGTTCTAGATTCATGACAGACATGGGTGGATTACGGAAGCATATGCGGAAAACCTATGTATTCATGTGGGCAGCTGGCCTTGCACTGATGGGCGCTCCATTCATTACAACCGGTTTCTGGAGCAAGGATGCAATTTTTGCAGCGGTTTTTGAAGCCAATAGTCCATGGGCAATGCCAATCTTCATCATTGCAGTTCTAACTGCAGTAATCACTGCATTTTACACAACTAGAATGATTGGAATGATCTTCTTTGGACC
>SDBU01003710.1_pt1 | contig 19268 bp, 21 predicted proteins | sample 2277071 | NCBI WGS metagenome assembly SDBU01 (sample SAMN10397929, study PRJNA504765) | marine sediment metagenome | isolation source: marine sediment core GS08_GC12, 126 cmbsf | place: Arctic Ocean: Gakkel Ridge, Loki's castle | collected 2008 | reverse complement strand
CCCAGAAGTTGGGGAAGGAAAAACGATAGACTCGGAAGCTTTGAAAAAAGCAGCTGACAAAATCAGTCAGAAATTGAGGAAAGACCCCAAGAACAAAAAGCTGAAGAAAGCCAAGCGCGATCTGGAACAGGATTTCATCCCCAGAGAGGAAAAGTATGAGCGGTACGAGGAGACCCTGGGGGATCGGAACAGCTTCTCAAAGACGGATGAAGATGCCACCTTCATGAGGATGAAAGAAGACCACATGAGAAATGGGCAGCTGAAACCAGGCTACAACATCCAGATGGGGACAGAGAACCAATTCATCACTGGCTTCAGCATTCACCAGAATCCGGGGGACACCAGCTGCCTGAAAAATCATTTAGAACAAAGAAAACGCTGGTTGGGTGAACATCCGCAGGTTTTGATCGCGGACGCGGGCTACGGCAGCGAAGAAAATTACGCCTATTTGAAAGACAGAAACATCACTGCTTATGTGAAATACAATTCCTTTCATTATGAACAGAAGAAGCGTTATCTGAAGAAGAAAGCCTACCGACAGGAAAGTTTCCGCTACCAGCAGGAACTAGATCAATATCTCTGCCCCCGGGGAAAAGTTCTATCCTATCAATTTACAAAAGATGTCACCAGCTACAACGGATATCAATCCACGCGCAGGGTTTACGGATGTGCAGATTGCGAGGGATGTCCGGTGAAGACTGACTGCACGAAGTCAAAATACAATCGCAGAATCTACATTGGCGTTGAGCTGTTGGCAATGAGGAAAACGGCCCGGGATCTGCTTACCTCTCCTGAAGGAGTGAAGATGCGGTCTCAACGACCGATTGAGGTGGAAGCTGTTTACGGCAGGTTGAAACATAATTGGGGATTTCGGAGGTTTTTATTGAGGGGAGTTGATAAGGTGAAAATCGAGTGGGGGCTGCTCAATATTGCTCACAATATTGCCAAAGTGGCTGTTCAATAGCAGCCACTTTTTTTCTTTTTTTTGAAATTGCATCTTTTTACTTCGTTTTTCATCCATTAAACTAAAAAGGGGCTGACTTTTTAGACAGCCCCTTCTGCTGTGCCAGTGGGGGGTATTTACTCTAGTACCCCCCACGGAAAAGGCGCACCCGGAGGGACTCGAACCCCCAACCTGCTGATTCGAAGTCAGACGCTCTATCCATTGAGCTACGGGTGCGTGGTTAACTAATTATACCGCAAGGGTAATATTAGTCAATTTTGAGGCACAAAATATTCAATTTATTGATTTAAGAGGGAATTTCTTAATGTGGGAATTTTTCGCTTTTGGGGTCCTGGTGCAACCCCGGTGCAACCGGGTGCAACTGGGGATCAGTTAAGTCAGCCGGCAGGGCCACAAGAGCTGTGATTTCATCCATGATGTCTGCTGCTTTATCCTGCAGACCGGGAACAGTGTGGGCATAGATATCCAGAGTTGTACTGGCTTTGGTGTGCCCTAAACGCCTGGAGACTGTCGGGATATCAACTCCCTTGATAATCATGTGGGTAGCCGCTGTGTGGCGTAAGTCGTGAAAGCGGATTGCGGGAAGGCCAGCTGTGGCAAGAATTCGTTTGAAAGCCTTTTGGATCTTTCTGGGGCCAATGGGTTTGCCATTGTCTTGTGCGAACACAAGATTCTTATCTGCCCAATCTGGATCCCGGCAAGTCATTGTTTTGAATTGGGTTCTTTGATGCTCGCTAAGCATAGCGATTGTAGTGTTCCCAATCTTGATGGTGCGATGGCCTGCTTTGGTCTTGGGGGGTGTTAGGCATAAACCTTTGCCTTTAATCCGTTGCAACTGGTGTTTGACAATCAGTGTGCCTCGATTCCAATCCAGATCATCCCAAGACAAACCCAGCAGTTCCCCCTGGCGCATTCCAGTTGTCAAAGCCAATTGATAAAGTGGGAAAAAGGCCGGCTGTTCTTCCTGGGCAACGATCAAAATGGCTTGAATTTGATTTTCATCCAGGACCGTTTTTTCTTTTGGGCTTGCCTTGGGAGGAATGACTGCATTGGTGGGATTTTGACCGATCAACCCCTGCCTGACTGCATGATTGAGGGATCCACGCAGCACAGCGTGTACGAGCTGGACTGTGCGGGGGCTGGCGCCGGCTTCAATGTGTTGGTTGTAAAGCTTTTGAATCCGATCCGACTTTAGTTCCTGCAGTCGTTTGGAACCCAGCTTAGGCAGAATATAGTCTCTTGCAATTTGCCTGTACTGCCTGTCTGTGTTAGGTCTGACGATGGTGGACTTCGTTGCCAACCATTCGTTAAGATGGTCCTCTAGGGTCAGTTTTGCGCCTCTAGAGGTCATCCCTCCATCAATACGGTTGATGGTTTCCTTGTTCCAATCCTGGCAAGCTTTATACGTCTGTCCAGTGAAGCTTAGACGCTCACCATCCAGAGTAACTTGAGCCCTGTAGGTGCCGTTGGACCTCTTGTAAATTGTGCCTTCGTTATTTCCTCGTTTGTTCGCCATTTCTAGACTCCTTTTCTAGTCTGGAAAGGCGACTCGATTTCATACTCTGAGGTTGTTAAGGTGCTGACCTTATTATACCTCAGAGAAATATTCCAGGTTGGCATGGGTTTAGCTGCTGGTACCAGTTTGCAGGTTGTTTTCTATGAACGAGATCAGATCTTCCGGCCGGACTCGAACGGCATAACCAATCTGAACCGAGGGAAGTATTTTCTGCTTGATAAGTTTATAGACATAAGCTTTGCTGCAGTTCAGGATCACTGCGACCTCGGGGGCTTTCATTAATTTTGCGGGGAGTGGATAAGTGGTCTGATACATGTGTTGCTCCTCTAATAAATAGGACAATAAAGTTTCTTCTGTTGGCATACAGACTTAGATCTTTAAATCAACGAAATACTGATTTTAGGTACTTTTTGAGATCAGGGTTCTTTTTCCAATACTTCTTATAAAGGTGGGCTCCTTGTTTCTCTTGTTTAACCTGGCGGTTGATCAATCCAGCAACTTTCCGGTTTGTCATGACTTTAGCAGACAAAACTACTGATTCGTCCAGTTTGCCTCCTTTTGCGACATAGAGGGCAGCAGCCCATAACACGTCCAAATCACTTATCCCGTTGACAACTGTGTAATCATAGAGAACCTTTCCTTTCTCCTCGCTGATCTTCGGGAAAACATCATTGATAGCTGAAATCAACGCATACTTTTGTTCACGAGTATGATCTTCTCTAGAATTTGGTTTTTCTTTTACCCGACCAGGAGCACGACTTTGTTTGGTAGGTTTTGGATTCGTTGAAAGAGTAGAGGGATCATTGATTCTGTCCATGGAAATAAGAGCTGTTTTAAGAGGTGTGCCGCTGCCGAGCTGGTCACGGAGACTGACAGCATCACTTCGAGCAAGACCACGCAGTTTGTCTTTTATATAAGCTATTTCAAATTGACCAATTTCCTCCCAATGATCTTTCAATATCATAATACTAGTATCGGAAAGGTAACCATCTTGCCATAATTCCCTTAACGCAGTTGGAGATTTTAGAGCATTGAACATACGGTTTATTGAACCCTGCGAGATACCTGCAAGTTGGGCGGTTTTGTTTCCTGAAAGTCCCCTTCTTTTTTGGAGAGATTTATAGGCCTGGGCTTTTTCATAGGTTGTGAGTTCCCGCCGGCCCATATTCTCTACCAGGGTGATTAGGTTGTGATCCTCGTTTGGTTTTGCGATCACTCCTTCTGTGCCGGCCAGACCAGCTGCCCGACCGGCAGCTACCCGTCTGTGGCCGGCAACCAGGGCAAAGGTCCTTTCTCCGGGGTTTTTCACGAGGAAGGGATCATTGCCTTGTTCTTCATCTTCCAACTCTCGTACGATGATAGAAGTGACGATACCGTGTTGTTGGACTGATTCCAGGAGTTCCAAATCTTCTTTGCAACTGCCCGGTTCAAAGATAACAGTCCGCGATTGAGTGGGGCTGTTTTCAATGATCTCTTCAAAGAGGATAAATGTGAGCCGGCGTGCGACTTCCAATGCGGATTGACTTTCTGATTGTGAGCTTAGGTGTTCTTTGTTAGAAACCTGAAAATCCAATCGGTCTCCAAGGTTGGCAAACTGTTCACTTTCCATGACTTGACTCCATAGGTTTAATTCTCATCTTGTTGGATAACTGCTGCTATTTGTTTGGCTGATTTAAGGATGTCCTTCCGCCAGGACCAACTTAAGTGTTTTCCGCGTTGTATGATTCGGGATTGCTTAAGTTCAATAAACAAGTCTGATGTCATGGTTAACAATCCAGAATCATTTTTTAGGAGGTCTATGAGTTCTTGATAACTTGATATATAAGAATCCTCCCACTGGGTTTGTCCGGACCGGTTAATTATCAAACCACCAAAAATTGGTTTTCCAATATTTCTCTGTTCGTTAATTATCGAATGGATAGTCTCTATAGTGGGGTGGACATCTTGTTTTCCAAGTATTATTGGTACAAAAACTAGCCCTGCAGCAACTAAACTCATCTCAATATTTTTACTATCAGGACCAGAATCGATTAATATAATCCATTCATTGGAGAGCCGAAGATTGCGCAGCACAGATTTGAGTAATATGGAATCTTTTCCGATCAAGACAGCATCCAGGGATGGTTTGGAAGGTATTAGATATAATCTTCCCCTGTTTTTTCTCCACTTCAAGGTGTCATTGTTTTCAATTGGGATTACAGCCTGAGAAATAAGATCAGCCATATTTAGTTGTTGATTTGATTCTAGGAGAAGTTCAACAATACTGGGCGTGGTAGCAGTTACTGGCTTGTGATTGAATAAAGAAGTTATTCCTCCCCGACCGTCAAAATCAACAACTAAGACTTTCTTTTTTTCGATCTCAACTAAATAGCGGGCCAGTAAAGAAGTTATAGCGGTCTTGCCGGCACCACCTTTCCTGGATGTTATGGTGACCACTTTGGCTCGATTTGGGTTCATGTCTTGATCCTTTTTTGTACTATTTGGTTTGGTCCATAATATTTTGTTAATTTCATACTACAACAAAAACCTCTTTTAATACTTATAAAATGCCAGTAAATCACTTGTAAAATGCCAGTAATTTTTCTTGATGGATTTGGTAGATTTTATTTTAATTTTTCATTTAGTCATTTTCCTTTAGATCTAGGAAATCCTGTTTTGATCAGAATAACTATTTGCATCATACAAGAAAAAGATCAATGACTAGTTACAAAATGACCTTAAATCACTTACAAAATGACACTAAAAACACCAAAACATGGATAGAAATTCATATTTTATGTATTATTTTGAATAATTTTCTTGAATGTTTTGCCTTTTTTTGTAATTATGGTTTCACATTATTTTAATTATCTTTCTGAGAAGTTACTGACATTTATAGATCTTGTAGTTCCATAATATTAAGAAATAGTCAACAATTACTTATAAAAAAAGGGGGCATATTAAAAACTGGCAGATTGATGTAGAACTCGGAAAAATGTTGGAATATTATGAAATGAAAGCAGGGTTAACCGCTGCGGTTAACCCTGCGTGGGAAAGATATAGAGTAGGGGGGTAACCGATGTGGTTAACTCTGGTCATGAGATATTGAAGATAGGGGTTAACCGATGTGGGTAAGATGGAATTGAATAATTGAAATAAAAGATCAAATTAGAAAAATGGAGATTGAATAGAGTGATTTGAAAGAGTAATTAAGGGATTATTAGTAGCGAGTCAAAAAGAAAAAATTAAATTTCTAACTGAGTAGAAAATAAGTATATGAGAGATAAAATATGTATATTTTCAACATTAATTAATAAAAATATATGTATATTATTACGGCCTATTTTTTTTGATGTTTTTCTAGGGGGTGGGCCGAGAGAGATAAAATTTAAAGCCCTTGACCAATTTTGAATATTATTTTCCAAACGTTTTGCGGCATAAATAATTATGCATAATTTCAATTAAAATGTGTGGAATTTGCAAAAAATACTACCAAAAACTTGACTCACAGAATCAAATCGTTTATCATATAGATATATATATAGTACGATGATAGAAAAGTGAATACACCAACTTCTGAAACCCTCGGCCTCCGTGGGTTTTGTAAGTTGTAAAAGCCGCAAGAGATCATCAACTCTCCTGCGGTTGTTTTGTTAAACAAGACAAGTAATATAAATATAAAAAGGAGGATTACTATGATCCAAAAAATCATCAGAGTAGGAAAGGACCTGGTTGTAGCTTTGCGAGAGAATATTGTTGAAAGCCTGCAGTTAACTGAAGGCGATGAGGTCGTGGTCACCGTGGATCCCGGGCAAAACCGGATCCTGATCCAACTCTTAGGACATTCTCCGGATCTTGAGGATATCGATCAGGAGTTTGCTGCCCAGGTATCTGAATTCATCAAAGACTATAAACCTGCCTTAGAAGAGCTGGCAAAATCAGAAGAGTAGTATATCTTTTCCCCCATTAAAAGCATTGCCGCTGGCATATTGTGCCAGCGGCAATTATGTTACTAAACACCCGGTCCGTTAGCGCGGATATCGGGTGGGACGTCCTGATGTCATTGTACATCAGGGCTGTTAGCCGGTCAAGTAAAACACTTGAACTGGAAAGGAGCCCTAAACATGTACGTACATATTTCAGCCCTCCCAGAAAAATTTCTTAAGCAGATCATAACCAGCATGGTGTCCCGTTACGGGACAGTGATCAGTTGCATGCGGAATTTCTTGGAGCAGCCGAGAGGACCGGAGAGCGTTTATTTGTTGGTATCTTAGCATTTATCTTCCTCGTAATATTTCTAAATATCTTGTGAATCTATAAGCTCCTGTATGTGTGTTGGCAGAAGACCCATGCGGTGTATCCCCGGGCCGGGGCAGAAATGCGCCGGCCTACCAAGAAAGAAAGCCAATTCACAGAAAGGAGTTGAAATGCAGCTGTTACAGATGTTAATCTATTTGAGGGCGCAAATAGTACGTGCTTTGATTGCCTTCGTCGTGTTCCTTATTTTATATAGATACGTATTGCCTTTGATCGTCAAGGAGGTGAAAATCGACTTACTGGTAATCATCGTTATCCTGTATCTGTTATTCATGGCCAGCTTTAAGATCTGGTCGGTTTGGTAAATTTACACATAGAATGACTGCTTCGCCTGACTTTGCTGTCGGGTGAAGCAGTCTATAATAAGGATATGGATAAAAGGATGAGCAATGCTATCCAGTTGCTTGATATGTCAGCGGGAAGGGAAGCTGCCAGGGAGCGCAGGAAACACTTAATAAAGTTTCTCTACCATCAGCGCTACCTGACCCGGAAGGGATTATCCTGGCGCCTGGAGCGAACTTTGGGAGCAGATTGTTCCTGGTGGGATGTATCGTTGCTGGCTTTCATGCTGGACATGTGGTTCATCCGTAAGGCTTTTCATGCAGCTGGTTATAAATTGGATTACAGCTGGCAAGATATGAATATGGGGTTTTTCTTACGCGGAGAAGCCGAAATCAGCCAGGAGCTGTACAAGGTGATAAGGGGTGCCGTAGCTAAGGTGGATCCAGCGCAGGTTAAAATCACCCGCCAGCTTACACCGGCTCAGCGGGTCCAGCAGGGTTGTTCAATTACTGACCTGGCTCAAAGTGTTGTCCGTTACCGTCAGGGAATGAACAGGAAGATTTGAGATTATTTGCAAAGATATATAATTAAAGTAATTTTAGTTGCAAGAACTGCTTGGGAAGTATCACTGGAGAAATAAAGATGAAAAAAGATAAGAAATCCAGAAAATTAAGCATAATTGTTCCAGAACGAATGCATCGGCAGCTGACTGTTATTGCAAAGAAGGAGGGGTCGTCGATCTCTGCTCTGGTTCGTAAGGCTATTCAGCAAGAAATCGATTGGCTGGTTAAGGAAGAGTTGGAGAAGTCCGCTGATAAGCTGGCGCCGCTGTATGCCTCTGATCCTGAGCTGACAATTCTTACTGTACTGGATGGAATCGATCCAATTGAGGATCTACACGGCGTGCTGTCCGGGGGACCTTCACTCACTGAGGATCTGTTGAGGGAGCGGTCTCGGGATCTGGAAAAAGAGGAAGCTGCTGGAAAGAAAGGAGTCAGCGATGATTGAAATCAGTGCGGGTGAATTGAGAGCAGATCTCAATAAATACCTTCGTAAGGTTGAGAATGGTAGTGTGTTGGTGATCACACATCGTGGGAAAGCCATTGCGCGGATCGTGCCGGCACAGGAAAATATTGAAATGGATTTTATCATTGACTCCGGGGAGGTCTCCATTATTTGGCGCGGCAAACCGCTTTCCCCTTGGGAACCTGTGGCCGTCAATAAAGGTCCGTGGTTGGTTTCGGATCTTGTCAGCCAGGAAAGAAGATAACAAATAGAAAGAGGGTAGGCATATGACATTGGTGAGAGTGAGTACCAGGGGGCGGGTGACGATTCCCAAAGAGATCCGGGAGAAGCTGCAGCTAGAGAAAGGGGATCGGGTGGCTTTTGTTCGAATTGGGGATGAAGTTTACATGCAGCCAGTAAAGGATACGCTGCTGGATAAGATGGGCACAATCCCTGTGGATGGACCGCAGGATTTTGATAAGATCAGGGAGGAGACTAAAAGGAGTAGAGGGGAGAGGAGAGGGAACTGATCGTTTCTTACGATGTTGCGCATAGGCAATTTGTAGTGTGATTTTGTACCGTGTCAGACCTTGTGATACCGAAAGGGCCAGAAGGGGGAGACTATCCCAATGCGCCCGTTCCAATTTATGATGCGTTCCCGGGACAGCAGGGCGAGAAAGAGGATGGCGAGACATACACAATAACTAGGACCTGGATTGGAGACATAGCTGTAGGGACAGAGGTTATACTGGAAGGGGTAGTGCAGCAGGGCGAGTAGTGTTTTGTTCCTGGGAAGACGTTCAAGCACTGGTAGCAGTAATAAGAAAAATACCACCTGAAATCAGAAAAGAACAAGTAGCATTCATACGCTCTATGTTGTTTATGCAAGAAATGTCTGATGAAATTGGATCACAAGAGGGTATTTCTGATAAGGAATTAGAAAAAAGCGCAAAGATAGCTCTTGGCAATTTAAACTTACAATTAGCTGTACTTAAGAATTTATGGGATCAATCACAGATAGCAAAAAAACAACTTGAAGAAATTATTGGTCTCGATGACATGGATTTAAATTAACCTTATTATCCTTGGTGTTAATTGGAGTGCATATGTCAAATTCCATTCGCGGCCAACGACCTCGGCCAAGAGTTGGGTTCGTTGGTGAATTTTCCATCACAGATATTGAAGCTTTCTCGGGTATTTTCCCAACAGTGTATTTTGCTGAAACAATTTATGTATTGAAAGCAAATGTCGATACACGTGAATTGGATGTTCTCGTGATTGGAGATGGTATAGACGAAATCTTAGATTTTGCAAACAGTTGTCATACTATATGCTTTTCAGAAGATCTTTGGAATCTACCAGGCCCAATAAATAAATCCTATATATCTAAATCTGGCTTTGCCGAAACAGAAGAATACGGTTTTCCCGATATACCTCTATCCCTAGCAAGGAGGAGAGAGGCGGATTTTTCGCAAGTTAATGGCATTCGTGGATTGCCAAAGATTAAACTCAACTTTGGGCGAATTCAGTATAGTAGTGGTCCACAAGTAGATAAAGAAAGGGCAAATGATATATTATATTCAGGAATAATTCTGATAGAAACAATCACGAGTGATATCCTCTCCTTCTATTTCCTTCGTGATGATATAAACTTAGGCGTTGCTTATCTCCCAAACCCAAATTTTGACAGAGTAAAATGGACAACTTTATTATTGATGGAATGGTCATCATCTGATTCTGAATCCCTATCAAATTTCAATAATTGGACAGGTGATCCCAAATGGATGACCTCTCAACAACTAGATTTACAAAATCAATTGACGCAATTGGAGAATAACAAACAAGATGCAATCAACGAATGTGATAGGAAAATTTCCGATCTCGACTCATTAATCATGGAATCTGATATCAATACAAATAATAAAGAGAGAAGGTTAATCACAGCTCAAGGAGATGATTTGGTTGATGAAGTAAAGAACTGCTTTCAAAAGATTGGATTCACTACTGAAGATGTCGACAAGAAACTTAAGAAGACTGATTTAAAACGAGAAGATTTACGATTAAGTGATCCCGATGATCAGGATTGGAATGCAATTGTTGAGATACGTGGGTATACACGAAGCTCAGGCAAAACCAGTGATTTACTTCGATTGAATCGCTTTTCTGATATGTTTCATCAAGAATTCAATAAATATCCTGATCTTAGGATCTATGTGGTTAATGGAGAAATTGAATTACAGCCAAATCATAGAAATAAACCATTATTCTCAGCTGAAGAGGATGTAAAAATATTTGCCTCCTCTGACGGATTAGTTATTTGGACACTAGATTTATTTGGATGTATATATTCTAGCAAGGAAGAGACATTATCAAAATTAAAGAACAAAATCAAACAGTCAACAGGTTATTTCTCACCTTAGAATAAGATCAGACTTTACGTCACATTATCCAATGTTCACATAATTACATATATTCCTGGTGCTATTCTTTTGTTCTTAAATAGAAGAATATTTCATTTACCAATCAGAATTCATTATCTATATTTAAAATAAATCATCCCCATATTCTTCTTTTTGATACTCTTGTACTTCTTCTTTGAATGATATGTTAGGAGCCAAAAACGATTTGAACTGATCTTCATCAAACCCAATTCCATTATCAGTAATAGAAATTGAATTTTCAGACAAATCGATTGTTACCCATAATTTACCTTTATAATCCTTCTCGTTTAGTTCTGCCTTTCTCCTATCCGTTGCATCCATCGCATTCTGAATTAACTCGGAGAACGCATCATACATTCCTACATATGAATTTATAATATTTTTTAGTTGCCGTTTTTGTGCAGCTATTACAAATTCCTTCTCTATACTTCTGCCACTTTCCAATGGATCCCATGTCTTTTTATCCATAATCACCTTTTCACTTATGAAATAATTCTTACTCTTAACATATCTACTAGCTTTTCTTAAATATTACATGGTACCGATAATATTTGACTGGTTCCAGGTATATATCATCGGTTATTTATCCATTATCAATAATGTCTTTGTAGTTGATGCAATTGTTTCATCTTCTTACAATTAGAGTACAGCATGGTGATTAACTGATTCATGAATTATGTCAGTTTGTTTTTATACTCTTTCATATGAATGCTTTGTTCAGATATCAACTTATCTAATTTATCCCCTACCGTATTCTGGACGGAAGTTAATAGATGCCCATACACATCCAAGGTGATGCTCGGTTTGGCATGTCCTAATCTTTTTGCAGCGACAAACACATCAACACCATTATTTAACATCATTGCAGCTGCCGTATGCCTGAGATCATGAAAACGAATTTTATATCATTCTTAAGAACAAGAAAATCTGTCCTCCTATTGACAACAATTTTGATCAATATTTGTTACAATAGAACAATAGCTTAATGAGTTTGTTTTTTCCATAGTTCATTCGACATTACAACTTCTATTTGATTGATATTTATATCTAATATCCCTTTATAGGCATTAATATTTCCACACACTGGATTGACAAAAAGGCGAGGAATCGATTCTACCTGGAATAAATAAATTTTTAAGATTGAAAAATAGAACAGATGTTATATTGAATTATAGTACTATATATGATATCAATATATCAGTGGAGATGTTTTTGTGGCTTCAATTGAAAAAAAGATAAGAAAACTTTACGATGCTCCACGAAATATCCCTGCAAAGTATTTAATAAGCGTTTTAATTTCTATTGGTTGTGTTGAAAGATCTGCCAAAGGAAGCCATCGTGGTTTCAAACATCCAAAATTAAAATATGCGCTAACTATTCCCAATCAAAATCCGCTTTATGTTGGGTATGTAATAGAAGCACGTAAATATATAGAACAAATTAGGGAATTAGAAAACAATGAAAAAGAATCTTAATTATTATATGAATCTCCCATATAAAGTTGACATCATTCCTGAAGCAAGTAATGAGGGTTATACAGCGGTTATTCCTGAGTTACCAGGTTGCGTAACATCAGCTGATACTATACAAAATTTATGGATTATGCTCAAAGAAGCTAAAGAATTATGGTTTGAAATTGCCATCGAAGATGGAGAATACATTCCTGAGCCTTCGCCAATTGATATTGAAGAATATAGTGGCAAATTTGTTGCACGGCTTCCAAAATCCCTTCACCGCCAACTCGCCCTAAGATCTGAACGGGAAAACACGAGTTTAAATCAATTAGTTGTTATGATTTTATCTGAAGGAATGGGCAGGTGGAGTGCATCACAAACACACGTGAACGAGTATACAAAAATCCTTAGAGCTTACACAACATATGCTCAATTTAACTTGAGCAGTATATATCAGAAATTTGAAGATCTCTTCGTTCAAACGAAACCGAGCCATGAAGAACCTATTCTATGGGATATGAACAGTTTATCTGTAAGCGTAAAAAACCGCACAAGGATTTCCAACCATGGGTGAAGAAAAACTTAAGAATAATAAAAGATCAATCCCATTGCTCCCGTTTCAGCTAACTGATATCCGTTTGTATGAAGTAATTGCCAGGCGGTGTGATCAAGAGACAGATAAAACAAAACCAATACCTATTTCGATCGAGTTGAGTTCAACTGAAGAAGAAGAAAATGATGAAGAATTTGCTCTATTAGTTACATTCAAGGCAGGCTTTCCCCTTGACGAAAAACCCTCATGTGATATTGAAATATCTATTGAAGGTATATTCCACATGTTAGAAGGTGTTGAAAAACTTAAACCTGAAGAAATTAAACAATTTATGTCTAAAGATGCTATAGTATTATTCTGGCCGTACCTCCGACAAAATCTTCACGATATAACACAAAAAATGCGTCTTGGTATGACGCCGTTACCAATTCTAAATCCCGGCGCTCTTATCGACATGTTTAATGATTAGTACCTTTCACCAATTAGCAAATCATTTTATATGAGTGATTACTGAGACCCAGTTTTACCAAATCTAAAAAATAAAGAAACAATAAACACGGACTTTCTGGTGCTATTCTGATGCAAATAACTTAGAAACAATATAAAGAGTATTCCAGGTAAACCTAATTTCCCCTCCAGAAACATTGAAATAAGCAGATCCGAGGGGAAAATCTATCCCAAAGAAGGACTTTTAAGCCATTGGTTGGGGGTTCGAGCCCCTCCACGCTCATCGAGTAAAATCCCTCATAAAATGAGGGGTTTTTCCTTATTTATTTGCATTTCCGTGCATATCCCGTGCATATCAAACTCGTTTTTACCCCTATTTATCAATAAAATCACAGCTAACTATTACATCATTTGCCTTTTGATCTTTCTTCTATACTTTCTTGAACCAGAACGAAATGCCTGCAAAACTTGCTACTCTCCCTCGTACTCATCACGGTCAAGTTCATGTTAGGTTAACTTTCCTTATCATATTCTTACAAACCACTCTCCACAATTTCGATTTCTTCTTCCGACAACCCATAGAGTTCATAAACCAACTCGTCAATTTGCGTATCTGTGTTTTCGATTTTTCGCAAGATTATTTTCTTCTCGGTTGTGGTTTTTGCCTCATTTAGTTTCTTATTCAGCCCCATCATCGACTCAACCAGTGCAACAATCTCGTCATGCTGAACTGGCGTTTCGAAATTAGGATTTATTGGGATCGGTAATGATTTTAATTGTCCAACCTTTATTTGTGGAAACGCATCATTTGCTTCGTCATAGTAACCCCGAATAAAGAAAGCCATGAATTTACTACCGAGTATCCCAGCCAGGAAAGCAGCATTGGTAACACTTACCTTTGGTTTAGTTATATAAACTTGCTGGTCTGCTATTGTATCCAATGTTTCAATGGTTACTAATAATCTATCTGCTAGTATTTTTCTAGAGTAAACTCGCGGTCCTTCAAAGAACATCGGATTTCTTGGCTCTGCCAACCACTTTCCATATTTCACATATTCTCTGGCCTGAGGAGTCTCGAACCTATTTAAATCCTTGCCATATATAAAAGGTCTGTAACCTGCTAATTTATCATTACTATGATATGGCCTTTCTTTTACATCTCGTGATGTTTGAGATCCAGAACCGAAAGCCGTTTCTCCATATCCTCCTGTTCTATAAGGATGAACACCTCTTGTGATATCTGCGAATTTATTTAGTTCTGGATTTGTTGATTTTATTCTAAATAACATATCTGCACTTTTACTGTCAAGAGAAGTCGATACAGGCCTTTTACCGTCGGCATAATCCTTAGTTTCATGAAGTGCAATTCTTTTTAATTCGCTATCCTTCATAGCATCAATTGTGAATGTCTCTCCAATAGTTTCTGATTTTTTGTATGAATATACGATTGTATCAACAGTTATGCCAGGAAACACATTATTCGGTGGTACTAAAAACTTCAGCTTATTAGCATGTTTAAACACAAAAGCCCGTGTTGTTGATGAGTAAATATTTGTTAACCAGACGTTCGGAACAATCTGTCCTATATATCCAGATAAGGCGCATAATATTAAACTCTTTTCCATAAAGATTGAAAACATATCAAGTTGGTATGGAGATGTGTATGAACTTCGTAAATAATCTTTTATATCGTCTCCTATATCAAGGGCTTTCCAATCCCGACCAAATACATACGGCGGGTTGCCAAGAACAGCATCAAAACCACCCGCGCGCATGATTTCAGCAAACTCGGCATCCCACTCAAACGCATTGACTCGGTACATCTCCTCAATATCGAACATTTCAATCTGCTGGCCTTGTTGATTATAAAAATCCGGCTCTATCAGCGAGTTGCCGCATTTGATATTGTTATTCAAATCGGGCAAGGCACGCTCCTGGAAAAAAGCCATTTGCTGCCCCAAACTGTCTTCGTTCTCTCCTTCGAGCACTTTTAGTAAGAGCGAAAGCTTTGTCACTTCGACGGCCTGTGGGTCAATGTCCACACCGTAAATGCTATTCAGTAAAATACGTCGCTTTTCGGCGGTGGTCAAACGCCACTCCCCACCTGGCCCTTTCCAAAGGGCCTGTATTCGATTGCGAGCGGCGCGAGTGTATTTTTCGGGGGCATCGTCTACATAGTAATCTCGGTGCCAATTCAGCAAATATTGGTAAGCACCCAATAAAAATGAGCCCGAACCGCAGGCCGGGTCAAGGATTCTCAAATCTGCTGCTTCCTTTGGCTTTTTGTCTTCCAGCAATGCTCCTATTGTCTGTCGTACTATGTAATCCACAATATAGGTCGGTGTGTAATACACCCCCCCAGCCTTCTTCACTTCAGGCTTATCTTCCACTTTAGCCTGCCCACCTGCCGTCAATCGAATGACCTTGCCCAAAAACTGTTCGTATACCTGCCCGAGGATATCGGCCGGCAGCACTGAAAACTCATAAGGACTATCGGGATAATACAGATTACCAAGGATGCTATCGATGACCTTTTTGTCAACCGTCAGATTGGGTGTGAATTCATCCGGCTCCCCCGGACGTTCTTTCTCCTTTTTGAAGTGGAACAGTCCTGAGTTGTAACGCTCGTCGGCCCGCAGGTACAACCGGCAAAGCTCGGCGTAAGAGTTTTTCAATTCCCCGATATTGCGCAACTGCCCGTAGGGTTCCAGGCCGCGGTCTTCGGCGATGCGTAAGAAGATAATGCGGTCGATGGTGCGTTGTACTGCATAGTTAAGATCTCTCACATTCAAACCGACATTCCGTAAAGCGATATTACGAGCCAGGGTTTCGCGCCATCGTTCGATTTCTGTTAGAAATGCCATATCAACTTCGTCGGTACCGCGCTTGCCTAGTTTCGATTCAGCATAACGGTCAAAGGAGCCTTGTAGCACAGATTCCCGAGCAAATACGTCAGCAATCTCATCCCATTTTTCATCGTATTCATCGAATTTAAAATACATCACTCGCGCTGTGCCGGTTTTATCGGTTTTCAACGGTCGAATTCGGCAATCATAAACGGCCAATTCTTCAAAATCAGTCAAAATCGAAAGCGGGAGCTTGGCGCTCCATGCATAGCGTCGCAACTGATAGGCGGGATGGATATCATCCTTGATATTCACAGAAGGCTTCTTGGCTTCTACAAAAAACTGGCGCGTCCCCCCTATCCTGAAACCGTAATCTGGTGCATTAGTGGCTCCCCCAATTTTTATCTGATCTTCATGCACGATATCTTTGTAGGCTTCGGCGTACCCCTTTGTGTTGTTTACGTCCCAGCCTAAAGCTTCAAAAAAAGGGTCGATAAATTCACGCCTAACCTGAGTTTCGTTATACTTTCCCGATTGATAATCGCTTTGATAGCGGCGAAAACGGTCTACTAGATCTATAATTTTTTGCGGTGCAGGCACTATGCCCTCCGTGAATAAATTCTCTATGCGTTTATCTTGTATTTATTTATTCTTCCAATCGATTGAAATTATACAATATAGGGTTAAGAGATATGACCTTACGATCCGATCTTCCAAGCTAACGGATGAGCTCAGCGGCGCTAACCACAGCGTCCGCTGGAGCGGTGGTTAGCGAGCATTTTTCTTTGTAAAGCTCATCAATAATAATTCGACACTGCTTTTCGCTCTATTGCCAATTTCTGCACTATCAAAATGGACCTCTGCCTGCTTCTGGTAACTCTTATCTTTTGTAATAAGGTATGCTCTCCTAAGGTAATCAATTGCCAACAGAGGATCCTTTTCAAGTTGGTCGGATATTTTTACGTAATAATCTGCTTGGTTGTTTAACCCCTCAATGAATTTATTGAACTTATTATCGAAATCTTCATCGTAATTAACGTATTCTGTTCGTAAAAAATCAGATGGAACTTTCGCGTCTACAGTCTTCACTACCAAGGTTTCCTTACCATAAGCTTGCATTACTCCCAATTCATAAAAGATATTTGCATATGTTTTCAACCCTATGTCTTCGTGAATGATCGCAATACCAAGTGGTACGCTCAAAATCAGATTCCAAATCTTAATTAAAAAATCTCGTCCCGTGATTTGACTGTTAGAATCTATCATCCCATAACCAGCTGAAGAAAGGTTTGACTTGATACTACTCCTAATTTTTTTCACGATGGGAGGAACTGGCTTACCAAGTTGAGTCATCAAGAAGCAAGTACGGGGTTTATAGGTGATTGGCAACGATGATACATCACCTTCGGTTGGCCTATAGCAAATCATTTCTTTTTCCTCTTTCTTGCAATAGGAATATTCTTATATGGCCCAGCACTTTTCTTATGGTCAACGATTCGACCTCTAGACCTATCAATCTTTACATATCGATCAGTCTTTGGATTCTTAACTTGAACGACGTCTCGCTTCTTCTTAACCATGATATATATTCTCCTTCTTGGATCATCATCGCATCGTCACCAACTGAATATCATATGCACAATGCTTGCTAACGGCGCCGCGGATCAGCGGTGAGGGGGGCGCGGGTATTTTCGCGACAACCGCTGTACGCTGCATTCGCTGGATGGTGAGGCGCGCATCCCAGCGTCCGCACCATCTACTGATATCGGTCCAAGAGCACCGATTATTGCCGAAATTCAGTCCAATTGTCCCGATATCTGCTTATATGTATTATAGTGGATAGGGATGAATATTTGATGTTTTCAGTTTCCTGGTGTAATTTGGGTGCAATTAATTTGAGATTGATGATATCCAGGTCAAAAACACCTGGATTTTTTGTTTTAAGATCATATTTCACCCTCTGAAGACGGATTATCGTTCTGAAAAATAGGCCGGCGTCTGATTAAAGATCAGGTAGTAAATACCGAGGGCGTGAGCGGCGGTTGGGTGTTTGGCGAATACAGCCTTGGGGCTTGAGATTCCTTTTTCGTCGCCGAATCCCTCTAGGACGGAACTTGACCCGCCCGTCTGCTCCACGCGGGGTTGGACCGCAATTTCTAATTAATTTTATCTGCGCGACGATGATAATACAAAGTTCTTAAAAAATATCCGCTGTTTGAAATGGCATCTAAACAAAATTGCTTGTTTAATATCAAATAATCATCGCCAAAGAAAACTACACTTTTAAGGCTTTTGTGGGCGGTAATATATTCCTTCAGTTGCCTATTTGTTATTACATTATTGTTATGGACAATGCAATTTCGAATCTTGTTGTACCACTGTATTTGTTCCCATAAAGGATTATTGCCAAACTGGAAACTCGTATCTAGAACTTTGGTTAGATATTTTTTTGCTCTTACTAATCCTAATCCATTTAAGTCACCTAGCGAAACTTTAATTGTGGGATCTTCTTGCTGGCTGCTTCTGCATTCATTATTCAATTGCGTCTCCAAAAAAGAATAAAGACTAACAAAAAATGACGAGTAAAGTAAATCGATAAACTCACCAACTTCTTGCGGCGATAGGGACTCATCATCAAAACAATCTTCCGATATATTATCGGCTTCAGTCTCAAGAAACGATTGCAGAGTTTCAAGGTATCTTGTAAAGAATTCAATCTGATGCTCGATTTCTCCTTCTGTAATTGTATATTCGAGATCATTTAAATTTTCACTTTTCCAATCCTTCCATGCAACATATTTAATAAAGACACATTCACTTTCGGGATCAATTGATGCATAACAATTAGATTGAAAATAAAAAACATTTAGAGTAATCGGAGATTGGCCAGGTAAACATAACTCCCTAGGAGGAACCTTCCGATATTTTTGTCTCTCTCCATCAGAAAAATAATCACCTATTTGCAATTGACTGAACTTGACAACATCATTTTTTTTCATTTGCATGTTTAATTCTTTATGCGGTCCAATGGAAGAGCTCACCTGCCTAAGGCAACTTGAGTATACTTGCGCCGGCCGAGTCACAAAGGTCAGGTGGAGCGGGGTTATGGTCACAATTAATATTATCCCGGATTGATTCCAAAACCAGCGAAGAAGAATGCAACTGAGAATATATCGCCAGAAAAATACTCAACTAGTTGTTTTAGGGCTAATTCGAATTCGCGTTCATTGATTAGATTGTTCATTATTATCTGAAGTTTTATTTCCTTGGATTCAAGTATCTACTGCAACAAGCCCCTCAAAAAACACTTCATGAGGTGTGAGAAAACCAAGTCGTTTGCGAGGGCGATGATTTAGCCGATGACCAATAAAAAGAAGTTTCAACTCATCAACATCATCCAGCCTGCGTTTCTTCGGTAAATATTGTCTGGTTAGACCATTCGTATTCTCATTTGTACCACGTTC
>SDBU01003709.1_pt1 | contig 19271 bp, 19 predicted proteins | sample 2277071 | NCBI WGS metagenome assembly SDBU01 (sample SAMN10397929, study PRJNA504765) | marine sediment metagenome | isolation source: marine sediment core GS08_GC12, 126 cmbsf | place: Arctic Ocean: Gakkel Ridge, Loki's castle | collected 2008 | reverse complement strand
ACTGTCCTCGTGAGTCTCTGGCAAGGCAGAAACTCGCTCCACTAACTCATCCCATTGCTCATCCCTCAGACCCTTGAGGCCTGGGATACAGCGGGGTGGAAACAAGATCTCGCTCTCAGGATACATTTGTTACAATACCTCCACCTTCTGAATTAGTCCCCTCAGGCTCCCAACGCCGTCCGCACCTCCAAATAGTGGAGCACATCGCTGCGGCGCAGCAAGCCTATTAACCTTCCCCCCTCCACCACCGGAAGCTGGCGAACGTCACGAGCGTTCAGACGCGCCAGGATGGTACTGCCATCATCCCCAGGGGAAACAGTCTCCAACTCCGCCCAAGGGGTCATGACTTCGCTTACCCGCGTGTAGGCCCACTTCTCCCGGGGAACAGTTTTGACGTCGTGCAAGCAGATGATGCCCTGCAGCATACCGGCATCGGCCACGGGAAAGGAGTGCTCGCGGCGGCGCAATACGTACTCGTCCACTAACTGCTGCAGGGTGAGATCCCCGCTCACCGTGGCGAAGTCCGCGCTCATGAGATCGCCAGCTCTGACCTCCCCCAGCATCTCTCTGACCAGCACCTGGCGATAGCCGCTGCTGGCTGCACTGTGCAGAAACCAGCCGATGAAGATGATCCAAAGTCCATCGAGCCATCCGCCCCCGAAGATCTGCCAGGTGCCCACCAGCATGAAAAGGAAGGCTATCCCCTGACCAGCCCAAGTGGCCAGCCGGGTGGCCAGCTTCAGGTTTCCGCTGAGCCCCCAGATCAACGCCCGCAGCACTCGCCCCCCATCCAAAGGGAAGCCAGGGATGAGGTTGAAAAGGGCCAGAGTAACGTTGATCATGGCCAGATAGCGAGCTAAAGCGCTCAAGGGCTGAAAGAGACCTCGAGTCAAAAACCAGAGGACGCCGAAGGCCACCCCGATGACCAGGCTGAAGAGGGGCCCCACGATGGCCATGAGCAACTCCTTGAGCGGCTCGTCCGGCTCCTCGGCGATCCTGGCCACACCGCCGAAGATGAAGAGGGTGATACTGCGCACCCCCTCTCCTTGGCTGATGGCCACCACGGAGTGGGCCAACTCGTGGCCCAACACCGAGCCGAAGAAGAGAATGCTGGTAACCACGCCCACCGTCCAATGTAACCAGGTCGGCCAGCGGGGATATTGCTCTGGAAAATAGGTTCCAGCCAGGGTCCAGATGACCAAGGCAAAGATGATAAGCCAACTGGAATCTATGTTGATGTCTATGCCAAAGATCTTCCCGATACGCCAGGTGGTTCTCATCATTCACTCCCTCAGGTTGAGTTTTCAGGAGCCAGACAATCCCTCATATTCTACCAAATTTAACCGCGTTCGTCAAGGGTTTATGTCAAAACAAGCGCTGGATGTTGGAAGTTGGAGGTTGGAAATTAGAGATTGGAGATATTGGCCTTACAGCCCGCGCCAGCTTCCGGTGCTTACCAGGTGCTCGTAGTTGAGCATCAGGATGTCGAAGTAAACGTGCTCGTCGCTGGCCAGACGCTGATACATCTCCTTGCCGGCAGGATCGGCGGTTTCGGTTGCCGCCTTCCTGTACAGTTCGTAACTCTCGTTTTCGACCTGCAGCGCGAACAGCAGGGCGTCAATATCGCTGGCTTTGGGGTCAATGACATTCTCTTCCGGTGGAAAGAGGGGTTTGTCCAAATCCACGGGCTCCACCTCTATCTCATCGGAGAAGGAGACCCACCCTTTGCCCGCGCTTAGGGCCTCGTACTGATCCCGCACGATGCACAGGTGCAGTTTCTCGTCATCGGCCAGGGAGAGAAACATCTCCCGACCGCGCGGGTCCGTCGTCCTTTCCGCGGCCTCGACATAGAACTTATAACCGTCCTGCTCCAGACGAATGGCCTGGCGCAAGGCTTGCAAGGCAACAGTGTTTTCCTGCATTTCTATCACTCCTTCTCTATGTTCTTTTTTCCAGCATCTCCAAAGCGCGGGCGGCGACGTTCTCCGCCGTGAAACCGTACTTCTCCCACAGCACTTTGTACGGCGCCGAGGCCCCAAAGCCTTCGATGCCAATCACATCGCCCCCGTCCCCAACGTAGCGACGCCAGCCCTGCGGTACCCCAGCCTCGATGGCCAGGCGGGCCGTCACCTCGGGAGGCAACACTTCGTCACGGTAGGACTGGGGCTGCCGCTCGAAGAGATCCCAACTGGGCATGCTCACCACGCGGGCCTTCACGCCCTGCTCAACCAGCCGCCCCTGGGCTGCGAGGGCGACGTGCACCTCGGAGCCGGTGGCAATCAGGATGACGTCGGGCCGCCCCCCGTCCGCGTCGGCCAGGACGTAGGCTCCGCGCGCCAGCCCTTCGACAGGCTCAGGACAAAGCCCATCGGCGGGGGCCAGTGCAGCGCGATCCAGCACGGGCAGCTTTTGGCGGGTGAGGAGCAGCGCCACCGGCCCCTTGCGGTGCTCCAGGGCCACGCGCCAGGCGGCGACCGTCTCGGCCGCGTCGGCAGGGCGGATCACGGCGAGGTGAGGGATAGCCCGCAGCGCAGCCAGTTGCTCCACCGGCTGGTGGGTCGGCCCATCCTCGCCGATGCCTATGCTGTCGTGGGTGAAGACGTAGACGACGGGCAGCTCCATCATCGCCGCCAGACGGATGCTGGGGCGCATGTAGTCGGAGAAGACGAGGAAGGTGCTGCCGTAGGGGATCACCCCGCCATGCAGGGCCATGCCGCTCAGGATGCCGCCCATGGCGTGCTCGCGCACCCCGAAATGGAAGTTGCGGCCGCCAGGGTCGTCGGCGGAGAAGTCACCGTAGCCGTCCAGGTAGGTCTTGCAGGACGGAGCCAGATCCGCCGAGCCGCCGATCAGGGTGGGCAGATGGGGGGCGACGGCGTTGAGCACCTTGCCCGAGGCGACGCGGGTGGCCAGTGGGCCATCATCCGGCTTGAAAGTGGGCAGGTCCGCGTCCCAGCCCGCAGGCAACTCGCCAGCCATCGCCACGCGCCACTCCTCGGCCAGATCGGGATACTCGGCGGCGTAGGCCTGGAAGCGGGCCTGCCACTCCGCCTCCCATGCCCGCCCCCTCTCCAGAGCCTGGCGAAAATGGGCCAGGGCCTGGTCGGGGATGAGGAACGGCGGCTCGGTGGGCCAGCCCAGGTTCTCCTTGGTAAGCCGCAGCTCCTCCTCGCCCAGCGGTGTGCCGTGAACCCCGGCGGTGTCCTGCTTGTTCGGGCTGCCGTAGCCAATGTGGGTGCGGGCGATGATGAGCGAAGGGCGGGGGTCAGCCTGCGCAGCACCGATGGCGGCGGCGATGCCCTCCAGGTCGTACCCGTCCACGTGCTGCACGTGCCAACCGTAGGCCTCAAAGCGCTGACCCCGATCCTCGGTGAAGGCCAGGTCGGTGCTGCCCTCGATGGTGATGCGGTTGTCGTCGTACAGGTAGATCAGCTTGCCCAGGCGCAGGTGGCCGGCCAGCGACGCGGCCTCCGATGCCACCCCCTCCATCAGGTCGCCGTCGCTGACGATGGCGTAGACGTAGTGGTCAACGATCTTGTGGCCGGGGCGCCCTTCGGCAGGCTCAGGGGGCACGTTGAAGTGAGCGGCCAGGTAGGCCTCGGCGATGGCCATGCCCACCCCGTTAGTGAAGCCCTGCCCCAGCGGGCCGGTGGTGGTCTCCACCCCCGCTGTCAGGCCGTACTCAGGATGGCCGGGAGTGCGGCTGCCCCACTGCCGGAAACTCTGCAGCTCCTCCAGCGGCAGATCATAGCCAGTGAGGTGCAGCAGGCCGTAGAGCAGCATGGAACCGTGCCCCGCCGAGAGGACGAAGCGATCCCGGTCTGTCCAGGTCGGATTGACCGGATTATGTCGCAGGAAGCGCGTCCACAGGACGTAGGCCATAGCCGCCGCGCCCATAGGCAAGCCCGGGTGGCCAGAGTTGGCTTTCTGCACCCCATCCATGGCCAGAGTGCGGATGGTGTTGATGCACAACTGATCCAGATTCTCATGGTGTGTCATTTGCTCTCCTTATGCTGGAAGTTAGAAGTTGGAAGTTAGAAGTTGGAAGTTAGAAGTTGGATTTCCAACCTCCAACCTCCAACTTCCAATCTCCAATTTCCAATTTCCAATTTCCAACCTCCAATCATCCCTCGAAGAAGGGCAGCTCCCAGTCGTCCCACCAGTGCTTGTTATCGCTGAGGTAATCGTAGGCATCCTGCAGGATTTTGTAGTGGCGGTTTTCCCATTTCATCAGGAACTGGTAGGCCCGGCGACCCAGGGGATCGTCGGTCTCGGCGGCAGCCTTCTCGTACATCTTGTAGAATTCCTCTTCTACATTCATGCCGAACTCCAAAACTGCCAGATCACCAGCTAACCCTTCGACGTCGTAGGCGGCCCACGTCGCTTTGAACGGGGACTCCTCCTGTGGAGCCAGTTCTTCCCCAGGAAAGAGGGGCTTGGTGATATCCACCTCTACCTCGCGGGCAATGGCCTCCGCCGGGTCTACCCAGCCCTCGCCGGCGATGAGGGAATCGTATTCCACCAGCAGCAGAGCCAGGTGCCTCTCCTCGTCTTTAGCCAGGGTGCGAAAAGTGCCCTGGCCCGCCGGGTCGGCGCTTCGCTCCGAAGCCTCCAGGTAGAAGCGATACCCTTCTCGCTCGCTCTCCATAGCCCGACGCAAAACGGCCAAGGCCTCCTCTTGCTTGTTCATAGTTTACACCTCTTTCTAAAGCAATCCCTTCCAATCGAAGTCATCATCCAACAGCCTCTCGACATAGCGAGAGACATCGGCCTCTGCCCGGATCAACCGGCTTATTGGCGCCACGTCCTTCCTATCGCCCAGCAGGATAGCTCCCACCAGCCGCCCATCTTTTAGCACCAGCTTCTTGTAGACCCCGGCCTCAGACTTCCTCAATTCCTGGTAGCCCTCGCCCTCTGGAGGATGGACTACCCCAATGGAAGTGCAGTCAACGCCCACCACCTGCAAGGTGTTGGAGGAGACGGTGCCTCGGTACTCGGCTTGCTCCCATCCCAGCATGTTGGCTGCCGCCACTCTGGCCTGTTCCAGACAGGCGGGGATGATGCCGTAGACCCGGCCCTGGCACTCGGCCACATCGCCGGCGGCGTAGATGTCGTCCGCGCTGGTGCGCAGGTGCTCATCCACCACCACGCCCCGGCTGACCGCCAGCCCGGCCTCCTGAGCCAACCCCACGTTGCAGCGGACGCCAGCCGAGATGAGGATCAGATCGCCCTCTATCCTCCGCCCGTCCTGCAGCAGAAGCCCGCTAGCCTGCCCATCGCCCAGGATGGCCCGACAGGAAGCGTTCAAGGTCACCCCAATGCCCACAGCCCCTATCAGCTCCTTCATCAAGGCCCCTCCCTCGGCATCGAGCTGGCGGCGGAGGAGATACGGCCCCCGCTCCAGAACGGTCACCTCCAGCCCCAGCACCGTGAGGGCCCTAGCCGCCTCCAGGCCCAAAAGCCCACCGCCTACGACCACAGCCCGCTTCGCCCCTTCGGCCCACCTCTTGATGGCCAGGGCATCCCCGATGGTGCGGAGGCTGAACACGCCACCTTTGCCCACGCCCTCGACGGGCGGGATGAAAGGGCGGCTGCCAGTGGCCAGGAGCAGCCGGTCGTAGGAAACCTCACGGCCATCGGCCAGGGCGATCCGCTTCGCCCTGGGATCGAGCCCCACCACCTCAACCCCCAGGTGCACGGCGATGCCCCGCTTCTCGTACCAGGCCGGGGGATAGAGGGGCAGCTCCTCCAGCTCGATCTCCCCTGCCAGGAAACTCTGGAGGCGCGGTCTGGGGTAGTAGTGATGGGCTTCCTGGGTGTAGACCTCGACTTCAGCCCCTGACTCTGAGAGGGCTCTGGCCGCGGTGACGCCGGCCACACCGTTGCCGATGATGACAAAGCGCCTTTTCATTCGAGCTTCTCGAACATGTCCTTACCGGCCCCACATTCGGGGCAGACCCAGTCGTCGGGCAGGTCCTCGAAGGGTGTGCCCGGCGGTATGCCGCCGTCGGGGTCTCCCTCTGCAGGATCGTAAACGTACCCGCAGACCAAACATTCCCACTTCTCCATTCTCTCCTCCTCTTTAATGGACTGAGCAAGAAAAACAGGGATCATAGCTTCTGATCAGTTCCTCGCATCGAAGAGCAGCCTCTTTCTCCGAGAGGTCAAGAAGGCTTGGCGCCAGCTCCCGAAGGTCCTTTTCCATGTTGAAGACGGTGTGCGCCGTGGGGGTGACGATGTTAGCCTTCTCCACCACCCCCTTGTCGTTGAGGCGGTACTTGTGATAGAGCAAACCCCTGGGGGCCTCAGTTATCGCACAGCCCTCCCCGGCCCTGACCGCGAAGGCCCTCCTCTCCTCTTTGAGGTCAAGCCCTTCGATGATGGACACACATTCATCCACGCAGTGAAGCACCTCCAAAGCCTGGGCCAAATTGTTGTGGAAGGGATTATGGCTGGGGGGCTCGAAACCCACCTCCCTGGCAGCCTCTTTGGCGCCTTCGGAGAGCTGATGGAAATTGAGGTTCACCCTGGCCAGGGCTCCCACCCTGAAGGCTCCTCTGCCTTTCACTACAGAGCGCTTGGCCATGGCATAGGGGACCTGCTCTTCCTGGAAATAGTCCTGGTATTCCCCTTCGGCAATATCCAATCCTTCGCTGGAGACCACCCTCCCCTCAGTGAAAGCATATCTTTCAGGGTTTCTGAGGGCCACGTACTCGCTCCTGCTTTGGAGGTCTGGGTAGGGAAGGTTGGCGAAGAGCCGCACCGTCTCCAGGGCATCCTCCTTTATGCCCTTCAACGCTTCGGCCAGCCGGCGCAGCTCGCTGATGGAGGGAAGGCGCGTGAAGCCGTTCACCACGGCCGTTACGGGATGGAGGGCTCTTCCCCCTATGGCCCTGGTGAGGTCATTGGCCACCGTTTTCATCCTCAAGAGACGCCCTATCTCCTGGCCATAATCCGGCAGCATACCCACGACGCTTTCGTAGCCCAGGTAGTCGGGGAGGGCGAGCATGTAGAGGTGCACTAAATGGCTGGCCAGGATCTGACTCAAAGCCATCAGCCGGCGGAGGGTTTTGGTCTGCTGACTGGGATTTATACCCAGGGCCTTCTCCAGGGACTTGAGTGCGGTGAGCATGTGGGAGACGGGGCAGATTCCGCATATCCTGGCCACCAGGTCGGGTACCTCGTAGTACTTCCGTCCCACCAGAAAGCCCTCGAAGAACCTGGGCGGTTCCCACACGTCCAACACCAGCTCCTTGACCTGCCCGACGGAAACTTTTATCTTGAGGCCCGCTTCTCCTTCGACCCTGGCTACGTATCCTATCTCTATCTTCCTACTACTCATAGGGTTCGGCTCCTTTACGAAAGGCCAGGGTGAGCCCGGCAAACTGCGAGAACTTCCTCACTATATCATCCCGGGCAAGGCCACCTTCCTCGAAGGTTTGGGCCAGGGATATGGCGTTGGCGCCGTCCATGGGCCCCCTGCATCCGTAGCAGATCCTCCCGTTGGAGGGGCACAGGGGCCAGCATCCGGCGACGGTCACCGGGCCCATGCACGTCTCCCCTTTGGCGACCAGTAGACAGGTATTCCCCTGAAGTTTGCAGTCCACACAGACGGAATAGCGCTCAAAGACGGGCCTTCTCCCTAAAAGCGTCGCGCTGAAAAGCTCCAGGAACTCCGGCTCGCTTATGGGGCATCCTCTGAGATAGGCATCAACCTTCACGTAGGCGTCCACAGGGTGGGCCTTGAGGGAATGGATGAGGGAGGTATCCCGATAGACCCTCTTCTGTATCTCCAACTCAGGAGTTCGGTTTTTGATGGAGGGTATGCCCCCGTCAACGGCACAAGCGCCCATAGGAACCAGGAGGCGAGAATTTTCCCTTATCCGCTTTACCTGGTCAACCTGCTCTGACGAGGTGATCGCTCCGTCTATCAAGGCCATGTCGAAGGGCCCCTCTTCTGAGCCTCCACTCTTGCCCATCATAAAATAGACCAACTCCACCGCCGCGAGAACCTCAAGGATGTGCTCCTGGAAGTAAAGGAACTGAAATTGGCAGCCGGCACAGGATGTGAACTTGAATATGCCTATCCTCAATTTATCCACCTGATGCATCTCCTCACAGCAAGGTATCGGGCAGCCCCCTGAGGGCTCGATAGGTAAACACGGGGCCATCCTGGCAGACGTACTTTGGGCCGATCTGACAGTGGCCACAATGCGCTATCCCGCACTTCATGCGCCTCTCCATGGACAGATACACCCGGCCCGGGGAAAAGCCCCTTTGCAGAAGCCCCCTCGCCACGAAGCGCATCATGATCTCCGGACCACAGGTCAGGGCTATGCCGTTAGCCGGGGAGATCTCCACAGAGTCGAAGAGCCTGGTCACCACCCCTATCCCGTACTCCCAGGCCTCCCCCTCCGGCAGCCGGTCTACCGTCAGGAAAAGCCTGACCCCCTCCTGCTTACGCCACTCCGGAAATTCCTGGGTGTAGAGCATATCGTCAGGGGTACGCGCACCGTAGAGTATCTCCAGGTATCCGAAATCGGCGCGATTCTCGAAGACATGGAAGATGAAAGGGCGAAGGGGTGCCAATCCGATGCCTCCGGCCACAATCAGGATGTCCTTGCCTTTGGCTTCCTCCATCGGCCAACTGGAGCCGTAAGGGCCCCTGATCATCACTTCATCGCCTTCCTCGAGGTTGGCCAGCGCCCTGGTGACGTTTCCCACGGCCCTGATGGTGTGGTCGAAGGATTCCCTCACTTCGACTGGGCTCAGTGCAAGCCTGGAGGGCTCAGAGCTGATGGAGATGGGGGCCTCCCCCATGCCTGGCAGACCGACCATGTTGAACTGGCCGGGTTTGAAGGAGAATTCCCCGCCATCCTTCAGGACAAGGGTGTAGGTGAGGACATCGTAGGTCTCCCTTTTAATCGCCTCGATCACGGCGTCCTGGAGTTCAAGCGGGTTCCTCATCCGGCATCACTCCTTATCTCCCTGATTATTTCCGTGATATCAATTCCCACTGGGCACCAGGTGATACAGCGGCCACAGCCCACACAGCCGAAACATCCGTATTGCTCCATCCAATAGCTCATCTTGTGGCAGACGAACTGCCTCAGCCTGGAATCCCGCCCTGCCCGGAAGTTGCCGCCGTGCACCTGGGCAAACTCCGGATTGAAGCAGGAATCCCACGCCCTCTCTCTCACCCCTCTCTCTAAATCCAGCTCCGTCCGATCTATCATATCGTAGCAGTAACAGGTGGGGCAGACCATGGTGCAGTTGGCGCAGGCCAGGCATATATCCTTATACCTGGCCCACACGGGGTGCCTGAGGTTGCGGCGGAGGAGGTGGGGGAGGTGCTGGGTATCCACCCTTTTGGGCATCTCCCCTTCCAGAGCCCTCAACTTCCTCTCTTTGATCTCTCTATCCTGAGGACTGGCTTCCTCAAAAAAGGGGGCTTTCTTGAGCATCTCCTGGCCTGAAACGCTCCCTATCTCCACCAGATATCTGTCGTTCAAGTCAGTCAGGAGCAAGTCGTAGCCCTCCTCCAGGGAAGGGCCGAAGCCCATGGAAGCGCAGAAGCAGTTTTCCCCCACCCGGCTGCAGGTCAGGGCCACCAGAAGGGTGTTCTCCCTCCGAGCACGGTAATATCTGTCCTCGTAGCTTCCCAGGAATACTCTGTCCAGGATCAGGATGGCGTTCAAATCACAAGGATGGACACCGAAGATGATCCGCTTCCTGCTCAACTCGGGCTCTACCTCCGTGAAACCCTCGCCTTTCCGAAAAGTGAATAGCTCCTCGCGGGGTGGATAGAGGAGGCCTTTGGGCGATAACATGGGGGTGATGTAGTTCAAGGCCAGCTCCTTCGCGGAGCCGACAGGGCGGAAAGCGATTTCCTCCCCTTTTTGGACAGGCCCGATGACTTCGTAATCCTGGATCAGGCTCCTCATCCAGGGAGCCAGGTCTGCCTTCCGCAGGATTTTAGCCTCCTCTTCTCGCTTGCGCGGCGATTTAGATACCACGTCGGGGCGGGGACGCCCCTCTATAGCAGGGTAGATAACCACTTTGTGGCCTCCTCGGATTTATAGCTCAGGTGGCCTCGCTCCCCAATCGTACCACCTCCACACATCCCTGACGAGATCCTCGTAGTCCCTCTCGATATGCTCACGCAATCGGGCATTTTCGATAGCTATTGTCCCATGGCAAGCGAGGGTGTACAGAAGCTTTGTCTCATATTCGGTGAACTCGTGGGGGGCGGAGGTGTAAACCCGTATCACACCTATTGCTCTGCCCCTGATTCTCAAGGGGACGCAGAGCACGGAACATATCCCCTCTTTTTTAGCCTCTTCGAGGTACTGAAATCTTACATCCCTGGTCACGTCGAGGATGGTTACCACCCTACCCGTCAGGGCCTCTCTGTCTATGGGGCTCTTCTCCACCTCCACCGGACCCTTTTTGAGGTACTCCTTGCTAAGGCCATAGGCAGCCACAATCTCCAGCCTTCGCTCCTCCTCATCCAGGAGCCTGAGGGAACCCGCCTTAACCTCCATGGACTCCACGGCGCTTTTCACGATTAAAGAGAGCACCTCCTGCAGATCAAAGACGGAGCTTATGGCGTGGCAAACCTCGCACAAAGCAGAGAGATACTGAGGTTCTAAAGGTTTCATGGGATCGTCCTCCCTCTTCATCTGTTCTCACTTCCAAATCACGGACTCACGGCGACCATAACCCAAACGCTCTTGCGCTGCCCAGGCTGAATCTCCGCTGCCCTGGCGACCTTGACAAACTCCCCCATCTGTCCCTCCTTGGTTGAGGCTACAGCGCTAGTCCCCTTTTGCCGTCGCTTTCATGACCTGCGCCAGGAAGAGAGGCTCAGGCTGCGCTCCCTCGAACTCCACCACCTCGTTCACCACCGTCTTAGGAACGCCGAAGACGTTGTATTTGTGCACCAGGTGGGGAAACTCCGAGCTCTCCACCATGTCCGCCCGTACCACGTCGCTCTCGATAGCCATCCTCTGTGCCAACTGCACAGCCATGGGGCAGTATGGTCAGGTCGGGGTGACGAAGACCTGGAGGTGGAGGGGATCCTTCAGCCCCCTCAGGGCCTCCTTGGTCTTCGCGGCCAGGCCCGACTCCCCCGCCGAGACGGCCTTGATGGCTTCGATGAGCGAGGTGAACTCATAGCCTGCGGGCACACCGTAGAAGCGGACCCCGTAGTCCTTCTCCCCCTCCACGGCGATGGCCGGGATCTTGTCCACCCCGTAGCGCTCGACCACCTCCTTGTCCAGGACGAAGTCGTGCACCTCGATATCCAACTTGTCCGAGAGAGAAGCCACCTCCTGAGCGAGAGAGGTGTTCTCGCGGCAGTGCGCACACTCGAACTCCTGGGTGAAGACCACCAGCTTCACCTTCCCTGGCAGTTCCTCGAACTCCTTCTGCACGCTGTTGCGAACGTCTTCACTTAAAATAGACATTTTTCACCTCCATTTTTAGTATGGCCTTTCGGCGCTATTTTAGCTTCGCTCACCTCTTAAGCAAAGTTGCGCTCTTTGTGCTTCTCCGCGATGGTGGCCGCCAGGCGATTCAGGGCCTCGAAATCCTCCCCTCTGGGGAACCCCTTGACGATAACTGGCTCCAGTACCTCCACCTTCAGGTTGGAGAGCATCCCCACGAGCTGGTCAACCATCTTGCTGCCCCAGCCGTAGGAGCCGACGATGGAGACGAACTGCAACTTCGGCCGCAAAGCGTTCGCCAGGTAGGCCGCGTAGACGACGTTGGGATGGGCTCCGGTCAGGACCGTCGGTGTCCCCACGACGAGGGTGGCCGCGTCCACCAGGGCCATCGCCAGCTCGCCGATGTCCGTCGCGGCCAGGTCGAACCGTTTTACGCCGACCCCCTTTTCGATCAAGGCCTCCACGAAGTATTCCACCATCTTTCGGGTACTGCCGTGCATGGAGATGTAGGGGAGGACCACGACGTTCTTTGGCGGGGCGAAAACCCAGTCCCGATACGCTTCGAGGATGAATTCGGGGCGATGGTAGAGGGGCCCGTGGCTGGGGGCGATGAGCTCTATCTCGTAGCCCTCCAGCTTCTGCAAGTTCTTCTCGATGGCCTTTCTAAAGGGCATCATGATCTCGGCATAATACCGCTTGGCCGCCTCGTAGACCCGCGCCTCGTCGGTGGCGTAGAGGTCCGACGTCGCCAGGTGGGAGCCGAAGAAATCGCAGGGGAAGAGTATCTTGTCCTCGCGGAGATAGGTTAGCATGGTCTCCGGCCAGTGGACCCAGGGGGCGTGGATGAACTCGAGGGTTTTGTCCCCCAGCGAGAGGGTCTCCTTATCGTCCACGGCGATGAACTTTTCCTCGGGAATGAGGAGCAGGTGCATCAGCATCCCTTTGCCCTTGGGCGTCGTCACCACCTTTGCCGTGGGGAATTTCTCCAACATGTGGGGCAGGGAGCCCGAATGGTCCTGCTCGGCGTGATTGGCGACGATGTAATCTATGCTCTCGACGCCGAGGTTGTCCAGCCGCTCAACCAGCACGTGCTCCATGGTGGGGTCCACCGTGTCTATCAGCGCCGTCTTCTCGCTGCCCCTGACCAGATAGGCGTTGTAGCTCGTGCCATCGGGAAGGGGGATGAGCTCGTCGAAGAGCCTCCTGTCCCAATCAATGGCTCCTATCCAGTAGATATTGTCTTTGAGCTCTCTTGCTCGCATTGTTTCCTCCTTAATCTGTTCTATTCAGCTACGTCCTTTTATCAACCAGGCCCCCACGCGGGCAGGAAGTTAACTACCCTGTTTCCCACAGGGCCACCAGCAGCGGGGCAATGGCCAGAGCGGGCAGGAAGCTGGCCACCCTGACCCGCTTTATCTCCAGGAGCAAGAGGCCAATCCCCAGGATCATGACCCCGCCGGTGGCCGCCATCTCCGTTATCATGGCGTCGCTGAGAATGGCCTGGAAGTGAGAAGCCCCCAGGGTCAGAATTCCCTGGTAAACGAGCACTGTGATGGCGGAGAAGGTCGCCCCCATTCCCATCGAGGCGGCGAAGGCCAGGGAAGAAAAGCCATCCAGCACGCTCTTTATGGCCAGCAGGGTGTAATCGCCCGACAGGCCGTCCTGAATGGAGCCCAGGACGGTCATCGGCCCCACGCAAAAGACCAGGCTGGCGGTGACGAAGCCTTTGGTGAATTCACCCCGCGCCAGGAAGGGGAACCGGCTAGCTTTAGCCTCCAGCCACTTCCCGGCCCCGTCCAGCCGCTCTTCCAGCCGCCACCACTCCCCCAGTATGCCGCCTATGACGATGCTCACCAACACCAGCACGAAATTCTCCGTGGTGAGGGCCATACTCATCCCCACCGCCAGAGTAACCAGGCCCACTCCCTGCATGATGACACGACGGATGCGGGAAGGCAGTCTCTCACCCAACAGGGTGCCCAGAGTGCCGCCTGCTACCACGGAGATCACGTTTATCACAGTGCCCGTCATCTTCCTGAATCACCCTTCACTTCATTTCTTCCTCGACGAGCCTTTTCCCGAGAAGGTAGGCATCCTTCAAAGCCGTGGGATGCTCCTTGATCTCGCCCTTCCTGTCCACGCCGGAGAAAAGGAGCTCTGCCCAGTACGTTACGTCAATAGTGAGAAAGAGATTCTTTACCGTAGCCGTGGCGTGTTCGAAGAGATCAGGAAACTTGGTCCCGCCAGTGGAGATGAAAATCCCTTTTCTTTTCTCGGCGGCAATTCTTCTTTTGAGAACGTATTTCCGATTCCAAAAGACCTGACAGCGATCAATCATCGCTTTGGCCTGAGCGGTGACCCCGTAGAAGAAGATGGGAGAGGCCAGGACGAGAGCATCCAGACTCTCGATCTCCGGGTAGATCAACCCCATGTCGTCCTTCACCACACACTCCCCCTCTGCCAGACATCCATCGCAGTGAAGGCAGGGAGAGATATTCATCCTGGAGAGGATGAATAGGCGGGTCTCGGCCCCGGCTTCCTCCGTCCCTCGCAACACCTCCCTCAGGAGAGCTTCGGTGTTGCCTCCCCTGCGGGGGCTTCCGGAAATCCCTATCACCTTCATGGTCTTCCTACAACATCTTTGCCAGGCGGCGCAGGTGAGCCTTCTCCTCCAGGATGATGTCGGAGATAGCCCCTCGTTCCGCCTCGCTCACCATCTCGCGCAGGTCGTAGAAGAACAACAGGGTGTCCTTCTCGAAGCCCATCGCCGCTCGCAGGGCCGTCTCCCGATCCTGGGACCGCTTGGCCAACGTCAATCCCTTATCCGGCCCAGCGAACAGGGCACTAGCGAGTGCGGCCTGGAGATAAGCCTGATACTCGTCGTACTGGATACCGACATAGGACAGGTCGGGGTCTGGCTTCACCTCTTCCAGCATCTTCTGGAACGCCCAATAGTGTCCTCGCTCCTGATCAGCCAGATCCTCGAAAAGCGCCTTCACTTCGGGATCGGCGCTTTTCGCAGCCACTTCGTTGTAAAAGGTCTCGCCGTTCTTTTCGATCTCCATTGCCCATTTGAGGGCTTCGGCAGCAGTTAAAAAAGCCATTCTGTTCCCTCCATTATTGATATGCAGATCGCCCCAGACCGCTTGGCGCGCTCCACCATTTCCACTCTAGGCCTCCGCCAACGCGCGTCTTAAATCCGCGTCCAACGTCTCCAAATCCACCAGCAACGCCCCCACCGACTCGGCTTCAGCGCGGGCGGCATCGGTGAACCCGGCCGCGGGCGAAGAAAGCATAGTGTACCTGCCAGCCCTCCCCCGGCACGACGCGCGGCGCTTTGTCCACCAGTTCGCGTACCACAGAGCGACCGACCGCGTCTGCTCCCCACTTGCACTCTCCCAACAGGATGGCCCGCTCCCGCCAGTTGACCGCCACCACGTCTACCTGCGCATCCGGCGCCCAATGGCTGCCCACGATCTCCGGCGCAAAGGGCAACTTCCCCCCGCGCGCCTGAGTCAGTGTCCACTCCCGGCACAGTTCTTCGAAGGTGAGAACGACGAAGGCCCGGAACTGTTCACCGATGCGCTCCCAGAGAAGGCCCGTCAACTCCTGCTCGACCAGGTCCAGGTTGGGAGCTATGAAGCGAAAGTAGAAGCGCAAGTAGGGATCGGCCAGGTGGTAGCGACTGCTGCGGCTGGTTCGGCGGCGCTCCGGGGGGATGGTCGCCGGAAGACGACGCTCGATCAAGCGTAGCGACTCCAGTTGCTTGAGGTAGGGACTGAGATAAGAAGAGGTCAGGCCCAAGGTGGCGCCGATCTCCTGCGGTGTCCGTCGTCCAGCCGCCACAACCTTCAACACGGCCTCGTAGGTCTGCGTTTCGCGGCGGATCACGTCGCCGATCAGGATGAAGGGTTCGCTGCGAAACATGCCAGTGCGCCGCATAAACAGGCGTTGCATGTTGGCCCCGACGCTCCTGGCATCGTTGAACCGTTCCAGGTAGGCCGGAATCCCCCCGGCCACAGCGTAGACCGCCACCCGCTCCGTGGCAGGGTGACGGGGCAGAAAGTCTCGCAGGGCGGGAAAGGGGAGCGGGTCTACCGGCAATTGAGCGGTGAAACGCCCATACAGGGGGGCCTGATACCCCATCAGTCCGACCATCAGCCCGATGTGAGAACCGGCCAGCACCAGGGTCACGTTGAGATCCTTGAAGAGATGGTCCCAGGCCGCCTGCAAGTTGGATGGCAGGGACGGGTCCGACTCGGCGGCGTAGGAAAACTCGTCCATAATCAGGATCACCTGCCGGTCGCCTAGGAGGCGGGCGGCCGTCTCAAAGACCTCGGCCCAGGTGTCAAAGCGGGGCACGGCCTGGCTCCCAGGATAGGCCCAGGCCCACAGGGCGCGGGTGAAGCTCAGGCGAACCTGGGCTGGTGTATCGCGGGTGGCCACCCAGTAGATGACCGGCCGTTGGGTCTGCTCCGCCCAATGCAGGATCAGGGTCGTCTTGCCCACCCGCCGCCGACCATAGATCAGGATGAATTGGGCGCCCCCCTCGGCCAAAACGGCATTCAATTCGGCCAGTTCGCGCTGGCGACCGACGAATTTGCCCACCGTGACACCTGCTTCTAAGCTGCTTATTCTAAGCTGTTTAGATTATAATTCAAAAGAGATCACTGGTCAAATGCGGCGCTGGCCTGCCGACCCCAACGTGGCATACCACCACCAGGTTAGGTTACTTGAGCTCTGCCCGCAGCGCCTCTATCTGCTCCGGCCGCAGCTTCTCCAGGGGCTGCTTCACCAGCGGCCCGGCCTTGAGCGCCGGCACCTGCTCCTCGTAAGTGGGCACACCTTCCACGCGGTAGAAAATCCCGATGGGGATGCGCTCTCCCCATTCGTAGGCCCGCTCCCAGGCGGCAGTCTTGTCCGTCGGATCATAGGCAGCCTCCTCCAGCTTGTACACGCGCGGGTTGTAGAAATCGTAGGAGCTAGGGCGGTTGAAGGTGACGCAGGGCTGGAGCACGTCCACCAGGGCGTAGCCCGGATGCTGCAAAGCCTGGCCGATCAGCCAGACCAGGTGGCGCAATTCGCCGGGGTAGCCCCGGGCGACGAAGGTGGCCCCGGCAGCGATGGCCAACCCCAGCGGCGGCACTGGCCGATCAATGGCTCCCTCTGGAGAAGTAGGTGTGCGCATACCGGGATCGCTGGTCGGCGAATACTGGCCCTTGGTCAGGCCGTAGACCCGGTTGTTCTGCACCAGGTCCACGATGCCGATGTTGCGGCGAATGGCGTGGAGCATGTGGCCCAGCCCCATACCATATCCGTCCCCGTCGCCGTGGACGGTCATGATTTTGATCCCGTGGTTGGCCAGCCTGGCGCCGGTGGCCACCGGCAGCGCCCGGCCGTGGATGGTGTGGAAGCCGCTCACTTTCATGTAATGCGGCAGCTTGCTGCCGCAACCGATGCCGGTGAAGATGACCACCTGGTGCGGCGCGATGTCCTGCTCGGCCAACGCCATCTTGACCGCGTTCAAAATGCCATAGTTGCCACATCCCGTGCACCAGGTAGGCGATTCTGGGCTATCAAAGTCTTTTCTCGTAACCATGCTTCACCCCCTCGGAATTTCGAGTCTCAGTGGATCCAAGATTGCTCCAAGGGGATTGCCAAATCCCCGCTTTTGGCCTGGATCTGGCGATCCAGGCCGAGCAAAATTGGATCTACTGAGTCTGGAGTCTGGAGTTTCGGGTTTCAGGTTTCGAGCTAACTCGAAACCTGGAACTCAGAACTCGAAACTCATGATGTGCTCCGGTGTGAAGGCCCGACCATCGTACTTCAGGATCGTGCTGTCCATCTGGCGACCGGTCTGGCTGCGGATGAGGGTGGCCAGTTGACCGGTGGCGTTGACCTCGACTGTTACGAGCCGTCGAGCCTGCTCAAAGGCCGCCATCGCCGCCTCGACGGGGAAGGGCCACAGGTGCACGAAATGCAGCATGTTGGCCCGATTGGCCCTCCTCGCGTTCAGCCGGTCCACCGCTTCCCGAAGCGGCCCGTAGGTGGAGCCCCAACTGACGAAGGTGACCTCCGCCTCTGGAGGGCCGTATCGAAGCGGGCCGGACATCTCCCCGGCCATGCCGACCAGCTTGCGCTGCCGCTTCTCCACCTGCGCTGTGCGCATCTCCGGCTCTTCGGTGATGGCCCCTGACTCGTCGTGCTCGTTGCCGGCGGCCACGTAGACCGCCTTAGGATGGCCGGGCACCGCTCGCGGCGAGATGCCTGAATCCGTGATCCGATAGCGCAGGTAGTCCCCGTCCAGCGCGTCCAACTCCGCCTCGCTCAACAGATCCCCTCGATCAATCTCCACCGCATCGAAGTCGAAGGCGTCGAGCTCCAGGGTGCGAACCGCCACCGCCAGGTAGTGGTCGCTGAGCACCAGGGCCGGCGTCTGATACTTCTCCGCCAGGTTGAAGGCCCGCCAGCCGGCCATAAAGCACTCTTCGTGAGTGCCCGGAGCCAGGAGGAAGCGGGGGAACTCTCCCTGTGAAGCATAGAGCATGAAGAGCATGTCCCCCTGCTCCTGGCGGGTGGCCAGGCCGGTGGACGGTCCCGGCCGCTGGGCGTTGTAGATGACGACCGGCGTTTCCGTCATGCCAGCCAGCCCCAGCGCCTCCACCATCAACGCGAAGCCGCCTCCTGAAGTCGGCACCAGCGCCCGCGCGCCCATGTGGGCAGCACCGATGGCCATGTTGATGGCCGCGATCTCGTCCTCGGTGTGCTTAAGCACCACGCCGTGGCGAGCCGAATGGGCCGCCATCCAGTGCAGCACCGGCGAGCCTGGCGTCATCGGGTAGCCCGCTGCGAAGCGGCAACCGCCCGCCAGTGCGCCCAGGGAAAATGCCTGCGTGCCGTTGAGCACCATGCGCGGCGGCGCATCCGGTATCCTCTCCAGCTTGAAGGGGAAATCGGCGGCGTGCTTTCGCCCCTCCTGGTAGCCCGCCTCAATGGCCGCCAGGTTGCCGTCCACCACCGCTTGGCCCTTGCGGGCGAAGTTCTGGCGGATGACGTTCTCCATAGGCTCTAGATCAAAGCCCGTTAGCCCGGCCGTGACGCCCAGGGCCACTGTGTTGCGGGCCAGCACGGTGCCAGCCTTTTCTTTGGCCACGTCGCTCAGGGGAACCGGCAGGAACAAAAAGTCCGCTGAATTCCCCCCTGTCCGTTGTACCACGTTGGAGTCGTAGACGATAGCGCCGCCCTCGACGATCTTGTCCCGATGGCGCGGGATCGTCTCCCCGGTCAGCGCCAGCAGCAGGTGCACGGGCTCGGCGTGGGAATAGAGCGGCTGGTCGCTCACGCGGACGGAGTAGAAGTTATGTCCACCCCGGATGCGCGAGTAGTAGTCGGGCAGGCCGAAGACGTGCAGCCCGCCCCGCGCCAGCGCCTTGCAGAACCCAGCACCGGTCGACTCCACCCCGTGGCCCGCCTCTCCGCCGATTCTGATGGTCATTCTGTTAGTTGTCATTTTACTCCATTCACGTAGGCGAACTCCTCCAGGGGCAACCTCTCCGGCCTCTCTTCCTCCGACTCCACCTGCTTCTCGGAAAGAAGGGGGCTTATGGTCTCGGAATGTTGGCCCACGATCACCAGGGTGATAACCCGCATGTCCTCAGGGATGCCGAGGATTTCCTTCACCAGGTCTTCTTTGTATCCCGCTATCGGATGCGCCACCAGTCCCAACTCCGTGGCCCTCAAGATGATGAAAGCTGTTGCCATTCCCGTGTCAAACAGGTAGTAGTTCCTGCCCTTGATGCGGCAATCCAGGTCCTCCCGGCTGAA
>SDBU01003708.1_pt1 | contig 19271 bp, 31 predicted proteins | sample 2277071 | NCBI WGS metagenome assembly SDBU01 (sample SAMN10397929, study PRJNA504765) | marine sediment metagenome | isolation source: marine sediment core GS08_GC12, 126 cmbsf | place: Arctic Ocean: Gakkel Ridge, Loki's castle | collected 2008 | reverse complement strand
TGCATCATAACCAATAATCTCGTTATCTAATGCGGGAAGTTGCGCCGTATCAATTGCGATAATAGTCATATTCTCGCCGCCATCATAATACTGCCAAAGCGGTTGGTGGTCTGTAATACTCGTATCCAATTCTATCTCAGCAGTGACCGCAGTTGTCGGCGTTGCTGAGCTTGGCATTACTAAGCTGGAAACTAAACTCATATCCACCGCGCCTGTAAAAGTTGCTGAATTGAAAGTAGGAGTAGCTGAAAAAACTATCAATCCTGTCCCGGTTTCGTCACCAATGATAGCCGCTAACTCACTTGATGTATCTATCTGGGCACTTGTGAGATAATTACCTAAAACACTTCCCGCCACACCAAATGATATATGATGACCTGAAGTATCATAATTAAAACTGATTTCAGGATACGCTGTAGCTCCGGTCGCATTGGCAATAACTTTGAGCCATAACCGTTTCCCGGAAGGAACGGTAATATCACTTTCAACGTGAATATGTGATTCATAAGTGGTTGTTGCTGCCGTTAATGTCGCTGAGTAAGTGCTGCTTGCTCCTATTTGTGTGAAATTACCCGTTCCGTCACTATCTACATAACCTAATTGAAATGCAAGTTGCTCCGTGCGTTTTCCCGCCGTTGTCGTTACATAAGCACTATAATGAAGCTGAACAATAGAGCCTTCTTTTAAGGTAAAAGGCGCAGGAGTATCAGCAACAGTTGACTTAAAAGTTATAGTTGAAAGAATTTGAGGGTCGGCGGTTGGCGTCTCATTTAAGACTGCCTCCGAGGATGTAAGCGTAGTCGTTAAGGTTTGATTACTAATCCAGTAATCCAATATCACGCCGATATGGTCTAAAAGAGTATCGTAATTAACTGCATCTTCTAACTCTATAGGGTCAGCTACTTTCAATACCGCCCCTGTAGTATCTACGAAGCCTGTAAATGTGGCCGATGTGAAAGTTGGTGACGCTGAAAAAACCAATAACCCTGAGCCAGTCTCGTCTGAAACTGCCGTTATCATATTTGCACTTGATACGTCATCCGATGTTACTGTTATTATATCAAGGCCGCTCAAAGCTGTTTCGAGTTCAGCTTCCGTATCTATATCTAAAGTTGCACCCCCGGCCATACCATAGATACCATTAGCATAACCACTCACATCAGCCTCAAGGCCACCTGCTTCGTGTATCAAATCGCCTGTACTATTTGTAAACGCGGCTAAGGCTACTGGGTCGGTAGCGCCGTCACCAACTATTATCGAGCCGTTGGCAAGAACACCCATCGCCGTTATAGCGCCCGCACCAGAACCTAATAGAACGCCGCCATCAGTCAATGTACTAACGCCTGTCCCGCCATAAGCTACACCAATATCCGTAGCTTGCCACGTCCCTGTAGTTACCGTCCCTAAAGTCGTTATACTGGTAGTACCGGCGTTAAACTCAAGAGCCGTAGCGCCAGAGTTTACGGCTACCAGCTTGCCGCCCTGCGATGATAAGGTCTGGGGCGTATCACGCAACTGTGTGAATAGCCAGAGGTTCGTAGGGACAGGTTGAGTAACAGCTTTTTTAGGCCAGAAGCCCAATCCGATACAGACCACTACAATCACTGAGATTACAATTAACTTTTTCATTCTGAATACCAAGCGGCGTCAATAGTTAAAGGCTGCGCATCAATCGTAGTAGCAATAATTATCATTTCCGAATATCCGTCAACGGCAATTTTGTAAAGACCTATTCTATTCGTACTCGAACCAACTACAGTTCCGGCACTCCAATAGTCCTGAGTTTCAGTAACAGTATCAATGAACTGGTCGCTGTCCGGCCCCGTCTGCGAACCGGCTTTGAGAGTGAGTATAAAGGCTTTAACAAAACTGTCCTCACGTGAGCCGTTCTGATATGTAGCGCCCCTGGCAAGGAAAATCTCGATTACGGCATCGTCTTCGTCCGTAGGCATCCGAAATCTTAATTCTACATTACCGGCATCACTCGGCAACACCCATTCAACGGTCTTGGTATCATCGAGAGCAATCATAGTGGAATAGTCACGCGCTCCAACCGCAGGAGTAACTGATACCGTAGTCGATGCTATATCGCCGATTTCCTTCCAGCGTATTCGATTACTTGATTGGTGCGTAGTAGTGCTGTAACCCAAAAACAAAGGTGTCCCGGCCAGCAGAACAACCATCGCAATTAACAATATTTTCGTTTTCATTTTTCCTATCCTTTCATAAACATATTCATGTAATACAACGCATACAACCTCTGAACATTTTGGGTATGTTTGAGTTTCATTTGTGCCCGCTCAAACTTCGGATATAGAGATATAATCCTCTCGTATATCTCAACTGACTTTGTGAACTCGCCCCGCTTATCGTAGCCTTGGCCGAGGTTCATTAAAACGTAAACGTGGTACGGATTGACCTTCTCTGCTTCTTTGAATAATTCAAACGACTTCTCCTTCTTTCCTGTTCTGTAATTAGCTATAGCCATATAATAGACTATCGGTGCTGATGTCGGCGTAATGTCTGACAGGATAGAGTGGTTATCTGATTCATCTAACGCCGCTTCCCAGTCCTCCCTGGCAATAGCCTTATACATTCTGTTCAAAGACAATTCTACTTTATGCCGATACGCAAAGTCATAGATAGTCACGGACAGCAGGCCAATAACGAAAATGCTCGCTAAGACAAATACCTTCCGATACCGATACGAAAATAAAGGTTTCCTTAATCGCAAAGGTAGGTTTGATACTACTGGTCGGTAATATTCCAATACAGCCAGAGCCATCAATACCGTTATTGCTATTGAGTGAAACGGCCTCTCTCTCGGAAACGAAAAGAACTCTATTGCCATATACCCGATAATACCTGAATACAGATAGACACTCCGGGACTTGAAGGCATAATAAAGAGCAGTGACAAAGATACCCAGATACAGTAGTAATCCGACAATGCTCGTCTCTGCCAATACCAGGACGTACCCATTGTGAGGCCGTGTAAAGTATTCCTTCTGGTTGACGTATCCTATCATCCAGTCATTCATATTCTTTATATATCGGGAAATCTCAATCTCCCAACTCCCTATCCCTATACCTAAAGGATGGTCTTTAGTCATATTCAAAGTCTGCATCCACATATCGTAACGGCCATTCCTTAGCGACTCGGTACTGTAGATGTTAGAGCCTGAGAAGAATACAAGGAATGTGCCTATTACAACGATACACAGTATAGTGAGATAGAAAGCCTTTTTGTTCGAGAAAGTTGCAATTATCGCAGCTATGAATACCGCCAACAGGACAGCCCTTGTCCTTAAAAAGAATATCACAAACAGTAGTAGAACGGCTGTCAAGATACTAAAGGCCCTGCCTCTCATAATGCCGTATAAGCAAAATGGAAGGAACAAAAAGAGGGCCGAGGAGAACGGATTTTTATTCGCCATCGGCCCCCGTATTAAGCCCAAGTTGTCCTCTTGAGTAATATTGACTATCCCGTAAACGGCCAAAGCAAGACCGAATATTACCATTACCTTCATAAATGTCTCTTTATCCCTGAGAACAATAACTGCAACGAACAGGTATATTATCATCAGGAATATCTTTAAGACCTCGTATAAGCCTTCGCCGATATTATGTGTCCACAGCAGTGTTACCGCCGAGACTAAAAAGAAACATACATAGACAGGGAATATCAGTCTTTTGACTATACTCAAGTCAACGTCAGCCGGTCGCTTTATGAGCCTTATCGCTATCGAAACGAATAAGGCAAGGGTCGCTATAGACCAGATCAACTGCCGGGTCGTCATAGTATAGTCAACAGTCTTCTCGCTCTGCACAAACGTACATAAGCCGATACTAAGAATAAACAGATATAACTCAAGTTTCTTCATAAGATTAACCATAAGGCAATACCGAGAAGGCAGAGTAGATAACCTGCGACTAAGCCGTAGGCTTTTATCTCCTGCCATCTCGATATTTTTAAGTTTCCAAATCTACGTTTCATTATGGGCCTGTTGTAATTCCCGTAGACGGCGTTGCCACCATTCCCGAATATGCAAGGTCGATGTTAAACGCTGCGTTACTACCACCTGCTGTCTCGATGTAGTAGTTGCCGAAGTTGTACATCTTGGTCCCAACAAAGGCCAAGTTGGCGGTTGCTACGTTACAGGCGGCGTAATTACGCCTATTTATACCGAATGTAGTTGCGTTCATTGATACAACGGCTAAGGTGCCAAGGCCGCCCGGAACACCATTGACTAAAAGGTTGTCCTCTATCAACAGATTAACGTTGTAAGAGAGGGCATTGGAAATACAGGCGACAGCATAATCTCCGAAAATCGTATTTTTCCTAATCGTGGTATTGGTACAGCCGTCAATCGTAATAGCAGCATTAGCTATTTCCTCATCAGAATCGAAAAAGTTGTACTCAATAAGACCACCTGTCGAAGTTGCGATTTTCAATGCAGCCAGAAACTCGTCTGTCAGAGGATTTTCTGCATAACCAAATTCATTGTCGTAGATGTGAACGAAATCCGAACCGGCCTCTACTGTAAGGCCAACAGCAACAGAAGCTATGCTCGGTCTGAAACGAATATTGGTGATAGAGATATTATCTGCACCGACAACACAGGTATTCGAGGTAAAGTTGAAATCCATTCGTGGACTTAACGAACCTTCCCCTAACCCTATAATCTTGCTACCGGCTATATCGGCATCCCACATATTCGCAGTGCCAACAACGCCATCTTCTACGTGGCCCTGAAGAACATACAGTATGTCACCTTGGTTTGCGGTTAGTAGCTGTATGCCTTCTTCAATCGTGTCCTTGGCACCTGTAATAGTTCTACCGTCGCCTTCGTTGGCAACGTTACTGTCAACGTAAAAGACCTGGCCAGTACCACGACTGCCCATAACAGTCTGGTTGACCGATTTTGCCCAGTTCCAGCCTATATCCCTGCTTGGATTACCAGTCCACCAGTAAGAGGTAGGTCTTTTGGTAATGTCTATATCAGCGCCGAATAAAGGCGTTACCAGAATGAGCAATATTAAAAGAATGTACTTCTTCATATTAAAGTCTCCTTATTAACCAAAAGACGTATTGCTTCTCTTTTGGATTGCCTTATTGCCAAAACTGATGGGCGTGTTCTCGAACCAGATGTCCCACGAGAAGGTGCCGACAAGAGCCGTACTGCCAGTCGCTACCCATGCGCATATATACTTTTTGCACAAATCGCATTTAACAGGCACAGACCAGCCTCGACCGGCTTTAATCTCCGGATAAAGTATTTCTCTCCGACCTATCTCGAAGTAACCTAACCCTGCGGCTGTTTTCGATTCTGCATGACCAACGGCGTCATCGGTTCTTACTGATAATACTATTCCCTGGGTCAGGCCGCTTGTGTAAGTAAGAACAGTGCAGACGAAATTCACATAACCTTCAATCATCATGTCGGTATTGGCGTCTTCTTCCATATCGTAGTAGTATTGGGATATGGTTCCCGTGCTGTCCTCACTTGCGAGCGCCTGACCGTCTGAAAAGTAAAATTTGTCTCTCATTTTATTTCTCCTTTAGGCTACAGCGTCCTCGCTGGCGGTTATTATGGTCTCGTCAATGACGCGAATCGGAATGTTCCAGAACGTGGGAACAGGCTTGCCGAATACATTAGCAATGTCCCACTGGACGTTTCCTTTGTCCTTAGCTCTGATGTCGATTTGACTCTTGAGATAAGGATTAACGTATATGCGAGTAGCGCGTGGGTCGAAGTGTCCGTGATTCAATGCCCGGATGAGTATGTCTTCATCAAGGTCATTTGAACCTCCGGCCGTAGCGTTAATATTGGCAACGCGGGAAATCTTGCGGTAGTCATTAATAGCAAGACCGCCCCACTTTTTGAATTGACTTACATAACCGTAATAAACGGCAAGGCTTCCAGACGACTGGGTGATTTTCTCTTTGCCCTTGTTCCTTGCCTCAATACCGAACATAGAGCCGCGAGCAGCGCCAATGCCACTCGGATAAAGGCAATGACAGGCTTGCGATCCCCATTGGACGATATAAAGAGATGTCCTTGTCGCCGATGCCCCATTGTCCCAGACAAAAGGCACGCTCGTAGTAGAGTAGCCCGGATAACTCAAAGCTGCAAGTCTGGCCTTGAATCCGTTAATGTACTCGGCGCCGCCACTTGTTCCAGCGTCGTTGAAGCAGGCATTAACGAAATCTTCCATAATACCCGCAATATGGCCTTCATCTTCCTGCCTGCGGGCCTCTTTCGGATTCTCGATTGTGTCGAGAGCATCTTCGTCAATCTCGCTTCTCTGCTCGAAAAGAACTACATTCTCATATTCTACCTGAGTTGTAGTGATTGTCCTGCTGACACCACTGTAGAATGACCGCCTCGTTGAAGTTGGTCTGCTGGTAGTGCGTATGATTCGATGCTTTAGACCTTGGTTGGCCGGAAAGTACGGTACGTCCCGCAGGAAGTCCGGCACACCTCGCTGGTCCATTACATCGAGAATTGGCAATATCTTCTTGCCGTCTGCGCTCCTCTTGGCTCGCTCAAGCAAGGTAAACTGTTGGTTTATAGTCCACTCAGTCGCCATGTTGATTCTCCTTGTGTAAAATAATATTTAAGGTTTCTTACATTCGGAGAGGTGTCTGAGTGTTCAGGCTCGCCTAACACTTCACTCCTGCTCGGAGTCGGTACTTTACCGAAAAGCATCAGGTCTCTTACGAGAGTGTCTGAGTATTTATAAAGCTGAGTGTCCCGCGAAGGGTCAGCTTGTTTTTGTTTCTATATAACCCTTATGTTTCAAAGGGTATTCCCTAACTTTTAACATTGTCGTAGTTGATATTAAATCGTCGTATTCATCAGGCTTCTGCCCTTTCTGGAGAAATACCTGTAGCCTCGGCGGTTTGAACACTTGCGGTTTCGGTGTCGCCAAAGTCGGTACTTCGACAGGTATATCGCATACATACCTGTCACCACCAGTATATTCAAAATGAAATTGGTATTTTGCAATATCCTTATTATCCCAAGGTACAAAAATACCTATTTTATCGTTAAGTCGCACTTTACCTTCGTCGTCTCTAATGACAAGATACAGTCTCTTATTAGGAACGTAGTCTATGTGGACGTTAGATATCATGGCTCTCCTCTTTATCCATATCATTATACTCGAAGAAATCCTCTGATACAGCCTCGCCCTTCTGCAAACCCTGACCAGAGAACGTCTTGCCCTCGGCAAAGAAGTTTTGGTGCAGCCAATCGAAGACCTCTGCAAGCTCCGGCTTATCGCCGAAACGACCGCCTATGCGAGTAATCTCCAAAGAATCCAGAAGTCGGCTTTGCGGATTACCTTCGTTGTCCTTATAGTCCATTTTGAGCATATTACTCAACTGTAAAAGGGTCTGCTTGATAGTACCGATGTTCTCCTTATCGCCGGGCTTGCCGAACTTGACTTCAAAGTCGTCACTGTACTTTTCCCTTAAAGCCTTCTCGCCTTCGGTAGCTACTTTCTCCGCAGCCTTGTGACCTTCAAGTTGCATCTCGGTCCAAGAGTTATATACCGCTTCTGCTGTCTTTTGCGACGCTCCTGCTTCGTGCATCTTGCCCCTGAACCATTTTTCAAGATTTTCGTCATAAGGCACTTCTTTAGGCGTCTTAGTCCTGTCAAGTTGATAATCTTCCGGCTTCTCAGGTACGCCTCGATAAGTCGCTACCTTAGAATCGAAACTGGCTTTGTCTTCGTCTGAGGTCTTATCGTCCGGGAAACGTACAGATTTGCCTACTTGGTGCATTGCGTTAAGACCGCCCTTGAAAGCATCATCATAAGACTCGTATTTCGATAACGCCTTTTTGTCGTCATCTGAAAAGTCGTGCTCGTCTCGCCACGATGTTGTTTCCGTAGTCTCTGTGTTTTCTATTGTTTCTGTTGCTACTGCTTCTTCAACCATTATTACTCCTTTTCCCTACTTCTTCCTGTGTCTATATTCCTTGCTAACTGTGATATGAATTTCTCAGGACTGACATCCTGACCGAAGCCAGGAAATACGCCACAGGCACTCAATATCTCTCTGCCTACTTTCTGCCTTATGAACATTTCAGTATGACTCATAACATCATCTGCATCTATCTTTCCAAAGAAACGGCAAGTAACAAGAATATCACTGAGTACGAACGGATTAGACAATAATGCCATCCTGTAATGTGCCGTTCTTTGTCTATCTGCCTTACTCAATACTTCTTACCTTTTCTCGGTTTCTTACGTCCCGATTTACTTTTGTGCTTTCTTTTACATGGCATTACGCTGCTCCTGCCGCCATCAAAGCCAACGGACTGTTAGACTCTATATCCTTACTGACTGAAGGTATCGCCTTAGCTACCTCGCCGCCCATTGCAATACCTTCTTTTATCGCCTGCTGCTGGGCTAAGGCATTTAATATATCTTCGTATTCATCTTCCGAAACTATAGCATCTTGGAAGAACTTGTTTTCTTCAAGGACTCGCTCCAATAATACAGACCACTTTATCTTGTGTCTTACTAATGGGTCTGCTGCAAATATTATTTCTGCTTCTGCTAAAGCACCTTGGATCCTTCTGGAGCTATGGTATTGTTTTTGTATCTGTGATAAAGGCCCTATGAACTCCGGCCTTATCTCGCCGGAACTCTCCTCAAGCAGAATGTCCGGCTTCGTAGGTAACGCACCCTTCCTGTCCTCAATATCTATGAAACGGGAGTCTATCTCTTCGAGATTCTTTGTGAACCTGCCTACCCTCGGCCCTAAGATGACAGCCTTTTCGCCCATCATTTCTCTTACTTGTGTAGCTGTCGGCGGTCCCTTATCCATCTTCATCCATGCAGTCAGCACACCCCATGTATCAGTGTGGAACCATCTTTCGACAGACTTGGCGAAACGCTCCTCAATATCGACACCAAACGGATAATTGGCCTTCTCGTCAAGTGGTATAGGCATATCTTCCTTATTAGCCTTTGAATACCAGTTCATACCCCTTGGGTAGTTCTTAAACTGGGTCTTTAGCCATTCAGGAGCCCACCAGGCACGCTCTACCGCCTTCTGACCGGCCATTACCAAAGACCGCCTTGCTTGATTAGTTGACATTACGTCGTAATATGACATCCAGGCCGGAGTGCGGGCGTAAACCTCGCTCTGGTCTTTCTCGTAATGCCATACCGAAAAAGGCTTAGACCAGTAACCCTCGATACGCAAGGGTTTCTTCCTGCCCTGCTCATCGCCTGTACTGGTCTCCTCGATATAAACAGATACCCAGGGCCATCGAGGTTTGAATGTTTTATAAGTACGCTCTCCATTCTCTGTGGCCGTGCTCTCCGATAACTCATCTTCCGGTAAGTCCTTGAATATCCTGTCGAGATAATAGTAGATTCCCCTTATGATTTTTACTTTGGCATCGTCCCGACCACTTTCGTATTGGTTCTGGACCGTCTTACTGAAGTTCTCCTTACCGAATATATCTACGGCGTTCCTGATAGTCCATTCGGATTGAAGGTGTAAAACATCAGTCTCGCCAAAATAGTTCTGCATTAAGAACCGCTCGGCTGGGTGCGGTACTATACATTTAGTCCTGCCTGTCTTTTCGTCTAACTCTGGTATGATCACCGGTGAGCCTACGGAAATGCCACACCTCGTATAAGGACCCAAAGATTCATAGAAGTTGCTCTTGCGATAAACAGCCAACATGTGCTCTTCCAGGTTCTGTAGCCATTTGTTAATATCGTCATTGCCCTTTAAGTGCTCTTCCCCTACCTGGTAACGTACCCAGTCGATAGACTGAGAGACAAGATTGCCTTGAATACCATCGGCCATTAAACGAAGCGCCCAGGGGCCTGTGCCTTCGTGGATATTTGCACCTAATATCTTGCGCTCGGTATTGGTATTCTTACTTGAAAACCGCACTAAGTCCGGCCTGAAAACGTTTATAATGTTATCGCAGTCCTCCTCCCAGGGAGCACGCATACTCTTCATAATGCCGTGACGGTCAATTATGCGCTCGAATAAGTTTTTGTCTTTGTATGTTGGCATCTTTTTCTCCACCAAAAGAAAGAGGCCGCAAGTATTACCTCACGGCCTCTGCATAGGCTCGACGATGCAGCATCTCGTTAGTAGCTAACTAACTGTGCTTATGTTCTTTTGGTTATGTCAATTCATTTTATATACTTCTCCGGAAAACCCGTTTTTCTTAATACTTTTGCACATTCCAGGGGATACGGCATATAAGCTATGGGGATAAGGCGACGGTTATAAATTGTCATCATTCCCTCGTACTCTACTCTGATAAATTTTGCTTCTTCGCAACGGGCACGTACCCGTTTCATTAGTGCATCAAAATCCTCTGATGATTTAAGCGGGCTAAATGGATGTGGTTGAATTTGTTTGGCTTTGATTTTGGCCACACTCGGTACTATCGCACAACCAACAACTACCTTACCTATCGATTTTAAGAATCCTCGTCTGTTCATTGCTCTTTGTCCTTGACCTGCCTATTTACAAATGACGGCATTAGCTTGATGTCAAATGGCGCTACACAATCCTTCTTGTGTTGATATTCACCTTTTATTCCTTCGTCTGTCCATTTCCCGCAAAAGATACCACAGTCAGGGCAATGTGTTTCCCAATCGTTCGGCTCGGATATCAATTCAATTAGCTTCAATGCCGCCCTTGCCTGTATCTCCGCTTCACGCTCAATAGTTGCTTCGTATGCTTGCGTTTTATGTTCTGCGATTTCGGCACGACGTTGTTTGTTGTGTTCGGCCAATCTTGCGAAAATACCTGGGTCTGATTTTTCCAGCGCATCGTAATATGAATTAAGAAAATCTCCTACTGTATCATTCGGTTCAACTACAACATCAATGTTTTGTCCTAAATTATCAGATACTCGAATTATAGTTGCTTCGTTTGGCTCCGGACGTCTGCAATAATCTTTGCATATCGGGCAATCGCCTGAAATAGTCCCACAATCGCCTGCCTCAGCCGGACTCTCATCGCAGCCACAAACAACAAAAGCCACCAATGCCAATACTACACAGATTATCAATCGGTCAATGATTTTCATCTTTACTAATCCTTAAAATGTATTTATGACCCTTGATATTGAAAAAGGCCGGATACGCCTTGTTATCGACTGTCCTCAGTAAGTTAAACTGCTCTAATATGGTCTTGTCAACATCTAATTCACTATCAACGGCAGAACGACGACGATAATTAGACTTGTCCTCACAATCCAACTGAGGTCGTCCAACGGGTCTCGTATATAAAAACTGAGTGCATAAATCATAAGTCTTGCTGGCTTGCCTCTGACGTATCTCATCCAATAACTCGCTTCCATCCAACTCTATATAATCCTTAATATAAATCCGTCCGGAATCGACTTGCTCCGTAGCTTCAAATATAACTATAGGTAGCCGGTTTTTACCCTCAAGTATCTGCCATGTTGCAGGAGACCATCCTTTTCCCTGCGGCAAGTCGCTCGCATGTACGACCAGATTATGTTTATGCTTTGATAAAAACTCCTTACTTACAAGACTAAAATAGCTCAGAATAAATACTATCTCAACGTCATCAGCAATGTCCCTGTCCGTAAATTGTAAATCACATTCATAACCCTCTCTAATCAAATTGTCCCTCAAAACCACAGCGTTAGGAACAAACCAACTTTCTTCTGAAGTCAATATTGAGACTTTCATTCTTCTACCTCAAAAGGACTCGATACCGTGTTATCCCTGTTACCACATTCAGGACAGCCAGGCCATTGGGCACCAGGCTTACTCGGCCATGGCGCTGATTTATAAAGTCTTTCACATTTATCGCAGTAGTGGTTCATTTATTCTCCTGTGGCTTTGGGGAATCAGGTAAATTTGGGAAAATGCCCATATATCTTTCAATGTGACACATAGCATTTTGAATTACTGCACCAGGGTCAACGTCATCAAGGTTAATCGAATATATATCATCGCGTATAGGTACTTCCCTATGAATACCACCACAATCCAAAAACCCCCTTACAATACAATCCGCTATATCTCTCATTGTAAGCCCATTGACAATTTGCTTGCCTCTTTCTCCTTGGTCTGTATGTGGCTGACCATCATAAGGTCTATCACGTTCAAGAGATAATGCACTTGAGCCTTGAATTTCTACAATAGCCCATTTTAACGCTGTATTAAATCCCTCTGGGTCAATTACTTCGTGTTCTTCTTCACTCATACTTCGTCCTTGGTCTCCTGTGGCTCTAATATGTCTTTGCGAGCAATATCATAAGCCCTGTCTATCTCAGCTATTTGCTCAAACTCACAGGCTTTACCCATTGCAACAAAATACCGGTTATTCAATCTGCGTATTGCCTCTTTCGTTTTCTTGCTTGCTCCTATAGGAATAAGCGGTAAACCTGTTAATAAACATTTACTCATACTTCGTCCTTAGTCTCCTGTGGCTTTGTAATCCTCAATCAAGCTATCTATGTCTTTTGATGGTATTCTCATAAACGTCAACACAAGACGATTAAGTTCAATATCGTGTTCTCGACACAAACCTTTATATTCGTTATTCAGTGAGCAGATTTGCCATTGTCTCACAGATGGCTTTCCGCATCGAAAGCAAGGTACTCGCTTTATCCCTATTTCAGTATAAGGTTTTCGTCTCACTCAATCTCCCGTGGCTTCATCATCAGCACATTCCACTTCTTTGGTTACTACAATAGCCCACCAAACACCGCAAGCTGCTTTGATTCTTTGCCATAAAGACATCTCAAATTTAGCTTTTATTATCTTCTCATTCATACTTCGTCCTACTCATCTATCCATTACCGCCGTCTCTTCCAACATCGCCTGACTGGACTGCTGGCAATCAGAACGTGGACATTCTTTGAGGTGGCTACTTTGGTCCATTACCTTTATTGTCTTTCCGCAGTCCATACAAATGCAAGTCTTGAACTCAGACTCATGCTTCTGACTCTCTGCTATGGCCTTGCGGATGATGAGACGCCAGCGACTCTTAATGTCAGACTCAATATAATCATCAATCACCATGATTGCGCGGTGACCAGCTACTATTTCAAGAACTTCTATGTCTTTCCATATCCCGTCTATTATCTGCTCTATCATTTCTTCTTGGCTTTCCTTCTGGACGTCTTCTTGGGATTCTCTAAAGCCTCTACCTTGGCCTCAAGTGCCTTAAACTCTCTGTAAAATTTATTGTATTCCGGTACTCTCATTATTAGTCTCCTTTGGCGGTCTTCCCCGCCTATTTAACTTATCTTCAACTATCTTCAAACGCCTGTCAATGTCTAAGACTAAAACCTCTAAAGCTGTTTCGTACTCGTCTTTACGGGTTACTGGTAATTTGTTATCCATTTATTCTCCTTCTTTTTCGTCTTCTTCGGCCTCATAATCTCCGCACCAATCATCAAATTCAACAGCACCCCAATCATTGCTATATTCCGAATTTTCTCCAACACCACATCCAATAACAATTAAACTTGGGGCATTGTAACGGCATTGTTTTAAACCAGAATGCCAGAAACAACAAGTGCCACATCTTGCTTCTGAGTCCATTCTATGCTCCTTCTTCCTTTTTCTCATATTCGCCACACCAGTTATCGCCCATAGTCATAGGCCACATAGCATGCCTATAATTCCATATGTTTTCAACCGACATAGGCTTACCGCAAAGCTCTTGATTATTCACATCTCCTTCATCGTAACATTTCATCATGCCTTTTACTAAACGAGGAGCATATTTACGGCAATCTCCTTCATTGTCCTCATCACTATCCTTGGCCCATTCTCGTTGCCACCATTTACAGTCTTCACACTTCATTCTATGCTCCCCTTCTTATTGTCACAGGGATATGGCCATCGTTGATATATCTTTAATTTCCGTATCTCCATTGCGAAAACAGAAAGAGTTATCAACCATCCTATACCTGATACAAGCCATATTATCTCAGTTATAATCTTTAAGATTGCCATACTATGCTCCTAACCTAAAACTGTTGTCTTCTCAGTCTGGGCTAACCCTAAACCGCCCCTTGTCATTACCGTACTTGCATAGCCACGCTTCTTAGCAGCCTCTTGACGCTCCTGCTCTCTTAAGGGCTCAAGCGATACAGCCCTTGCCCTCGGTGGTGGTGATGGTCTCTCCGCTATTACTGGTGGTGCAAAATGCGGCTTACTTGGGCCTGTTGGCATTATAAACCCCTCCAAACTAATTTCTTCCAATAGTTCATCTGATTTTTAGCCTCATTTAGTAACGGCTCTATCTTCTTTTGCCGCTTTCTTACCCTATCCCTAAGCTCTTCAAATGCCATATTGCCTTTATCCTTGCTTTCAGTTGGCATTATGAAGTCTCCTTTGGCTTAGGTGGATTTGGTTGTCTTAAACGAAATAAGTCCATCAATATATGTAATCCTATGCTTATTCGCCACATAAAGGCTACACCGCCTATAATCACTATTAGTATAAGTCCGTAAATCCACATTATGTATTCCTCCCTATGTTAATCTCAGTTATACCCCAAAGTCAATACGTTGTAATTGCTCATCTTATCGTCCTCTTTGCGGGAGGTAGTACCACTGGAACCTGCCCTGAAGCCCGTCGCCTGGCCGCCAGTCGTGTGAATCCTGTGCCTTGCCCCTAAGACCTGAAAGGCATCGGAATCATCAGCAGCCCAGTCATCTTCGGGCTCTTTACTAAACCGCTTCTTGTCCTCATCCCATTTGTAACGATAGAACGATAGAGACTTTCTCAAGTCCTTCGTAGTGGCCTCGTGGAATACTATCTGGTTAAAGATGTTCCTTCCAGCTTCAATAGAGTCCTCTTTGAGCTTGCACCTTGCCACCGGCTCATAATCAATACCATGAGCAGCATAAACATCACCCAATATGATACCTGAGCCCTTCTCATGCTGCATTACATCGTGAGGGAAATAGTGCTTCTCATAGTTGTAGGGTTTCTCCTTAACTACCTTGGCATGATAGGCAGCGCCCCGGCCCCGCTCCTTGTGATGGTCAATTACTCGTATCTGCTCACCTGCGAACTGGACGAATATTACCGATGTAGCGTGATGATAGCCTAAGTCCCAAAAAGTAAAGACCGGCAATTGCTCCAAGTGTGGATAGAAGCCTACCCTGCCGTCGGAATAACACCGCTCCATTTCTATACCCCAGACAGCACCTTCGACAGATGATTCAAACGCCTCCTGCACTGTCGAAGGATGCTCCCTTTTCATTAGCCTTCTTAATCCTCCGGACCCGTCTTTTGTCTGGGCATACCAGGCTTTCTGCTCCAATGATAATTCTATACTATGCTCTTTGGATAGCTTTGTAAAATAACGCTTTAGCTCATCAGATATTTTAACACCGGCAGGGTCCAATACATTCTTAGGGTCCTGGAACCATGAATAGAAATGAAACTTAAACTGCTTTGAATTAAGAGGTATGCCCTTCTTTTTAGCCTCTGCCGTCTCTGCTTGTGCCTGGATACATAAATCATGGAAATCACCGGCATCGCCCTCAGCTGTTCCTTCGATAATGGCCTTACCACCTAACTGTGGGTGAACCGAAGGCATTGTGCCTGTCTTAATCTCTCTGGCCCGCTTCGGATACTTGGCACATATTTTACCTAACTCCGAAACGTGCAGCCTGTGAGTTGTGGCTGATCTAAACGATACCGCTACCCTTATCGAGCTGCCGTTAGCCAGCCTTAGAGTACAACCATCGCATTTTGTGTGCGGATTGCGCTTGCGGATAAACTCTGGAAGCTCAAAATACGGCAGCTTGACTTTGGTCTCGAATATCTCCTGGGCGTCGAGTTTGGTATGAGCTATTATTCCACAACGCAGGTCGTCGGTAAAAACACAGTCATCCAGCATATCAATATCAGACTCAGAACTGATACCGTGCTGTCGGGACTTTAAGACCACATCTAAGCCGTGACGGCTCTTGGCAAGGTCATGCTGGGTCCAGCGACGCCTGTAAGGCTTCTTAATGCCGCCCTCATCGACAATAGTGTAGAGGTTGTTCATTCTCCACTCTTTGTCTTCTAAACATCGGCCCATCTCTGCTTTAGTCTTTGGAATCATCGCCATTACGCCCAGTAAGCCAACTAATAAAACTTCTAAGGTCTTCGCTTGCATCTAATACAATGCCTTTTTTGTCTGTTTGTCCCAATTCATTCTTACCTAAGAAGCACAGCATACCTGTATCCTTGCCGATTAACGCTTTTTCTCGCTGTGCTCTGCGTAACAATGTTCGTCCCTCAGCCCTTTTTTGTGTTATATACGTACCAAATCTTCGTACTAAAGTCTGTTTTGGTATATCTAAGGCCATTGCTATTGTATCGACATGGCAGTTGTCTAATGCCATTTGCTTAATATTCTGCTTTTGCCCTTCACTGAATTTTCTCAGTGGTTTAGTTATCTTTTTCTTAGCCATTACTCACCACATATCTGACAGAATATACTTTCACACCGTGATTCCGGTGATTGATTTTGAATGGGGGCAGTCTCACCCCCATTATCGTCAACTAAGAAGTCTGGATTAGTTAATTCGTCATAGGCTTGCCCTCCATTAGATTTGATTGTTTCCATGATTATTCTCGTAAAATAGTAATGTTTACCTTTTTACTGGTACCGTTAATATGGTCTTTATGCTACTTTATAGAAATATTCACAACCTCTGGGTAAGTTATCACCGCAGCTTTTAGTTACTCCGTGAATACATTTCTGGCAATCAACGGGTTTTCTTTTCTTCATTATCCTGATAGATTTGGCCATTCTACTCTGCGCCTTGCGCTTTTGGCTTTGCTCTATTATTCTCGATATATGTTTATGCTTGTGTTTAATCATAGACTTTGCCATTGTCCGGGTATAACCAGTATAAGTATTTAGCTTTATTCTCTTGTTTGTTGTTTAATACTTACAAACTGCCTTATCTCAGCCAATGTCATTTTGACAGCTTGTTCATTAGTAATTCGTTTCACTATCAGCTTTCGGACTGTTTTGAGCCAATTGTCTCGATGTTTGTCTTTTCTTTGCTGTTCAGGAGTATTATGATATTCTCCGTCAACTTCAATACATAGTTTCCTGCTGGGCACATAAAAATCAACTATCGCAAAATAACCTCCTTTTATAAAACCGCGTTGGAATTTATACTTTACCGGGCAAGCTTGCTTCATTTTATCATTAAATATCTTCTCGGCCCAGGTAGCATTTTCCCTTAATTTCAACACTCTTGCAGTTACAACTTTTCTTTTAGACTTCATACTCTTGCAAGTTGAAGCCATTAGTTTTTTCTGCTTTTCTTTTTTCTTGCAATCTAAATGTTGATTCCTTTTTTCAAACTTTCGCCCATGTATTTTACAATAATACCAGTTTTTAGGCTCATACCAATACTTAGCCCACTTCCTACAACTATAAACCCAATCACATCTATGCTTCCAAGTTGCCTGCTTTAGTTTCTTTAGTAGCATAATACTTTCGGGTAATAGATTGTAAGGACACAAAGCCCCCCACAGAATGAAGGGCTTTGTTACTTTCGGTCTAATGAGTTGCGAAGGTAACTGCCTGTTTGTTTCTTGCACTTATTGAGACGTTTTTATTATGCGGACGTCTGGTCGGAACAAACAAAATACACCAACACTCTATAAAGTGGGACAATCCGGGGGCTAAAATTGCCATCTGAAACCGCAAAAAACCTTTTCGGCTCGTTCTGTCTTAAGACCACTATGGGAACGCTCCACCCTGAATCAGTTCACCTAAAACAAAAAAAGCCAACCCTCTTTCGTCTGCGGTTACAGATGAAGAAGGCCGGCTGTTAGGCTCTTAACTGTATTATCTTTTATCATATCAGCTAATACTCCAAACTAATATGTTTGTACTCCAACGGCTCTCGTCCAAAGCTTAAGAGCCGTCAGTTAGCCTCCGTTACAAGGCAAATACTATATTATCCGTTCAAACACAATACGTCAACAATAATCTTTTGAAAAAAATAATATTTTATCTCTTTATCTCGTAAAGACTTATAAACAAAATTATGTCACCACTCTTGACAAATCGCTAAAGTTGTTTTACAATATAGACGATAAAACAATAAACAAAAACACTTAACTGAAAGGACTACAAAATGGAAACTACAGAAAACATCTCAATCGCTCAGTTGTCACAAGGATATGTTCGCAAACATAAATACTGTAATAATGAGCAAAGCAAAATCGAAAGTCGTATAGCACAACGAAAAAAACAAATTGAACGGTTAGAAAAGAAACTACACAACGTTGAACATCCCTCTTGGATTAATGAGATTGTTGAGCCTGTTGCTAAAGCAATGATTCGCAAAATGCCTGATAGATATTATGATATTCTTGGGCCTTTTGGTATGTGCTGCACAACGTCTATTCATTTTTACAAGTCAGGTGTCGGGTCAAAGCAATTATTTGAAGGTAATAATTGCAAAAGCATTACTTTTAGACCTAAGAATCTTGATGTTGGCGAGATTGTCCTTGTAGATTATAACCAAGATACTGGCCGTTACGCAAAAGGCACAATGGGCGAAGTTAATGGCATGAATCATCCCGAACTACCTATCAAAGACTCAATAAATGAGCTAATGGATTTTATGAATAAATCAACAGACTAATCCTCCAGCCCTGACCGGGTATGGCGGTTCGACTCCGTACAGGGCATTATGTTAAATCTGACAGGACTAAAACTTGAAAACCCGCCCGCTTGTCGGTCATTCCGATTGTTAGTCCTTTCAGAGCCGATAGGCGGGCTTTATTTATTGAGGTGATAGAATGAGTGAATATGTATTTGTTAATATCTCCGACAATCATTTCAAAGTCTGGGGATACGACGGATTCTGTTCTGATAAAACTGGTGAACACGAAATTATTACCTATTGGGGCAGAATAGGCGTATCAATGCAACACTTAAGAAAAAACAGGAAACATATCGACAACTTTCACCACGCCCGAAAATATGTTATGGATAAAGTGGCTGAAAAACTATTCAAGGGATACAAGGGCATACCTATTGGGATGTACTTTCAGATGATACAATCACCCAGAGGTATTGCTGCATTGATTGACAAAGTCAAACATCTGGAAGATAACCACGAAACATATTATCAAAACAAAAGACAAACAGCTTAACCCCTAACATTTAACTGAAAGGACACGACTATGAAAACTATTATATCTATTTTGATTTCAATTGTTTTGTTGGCAGGTTGCACTGTTCAGCCACGG